>Ga0105048_10006818_pt1 | contig 18410 bp, 16 predicted proteins | sample MAT05_FD_78382 | JGI IMG/M metagenome (GOLD analysis project Ga0105048, IMG submission 78382) | Freshwater microbial communities from Lake Fryxell liftoff mats and glacier meltwater in Antarctica - MAT-05 | ecosystem: Environmental > Aquatic > Freshwater > Ice > Liftoff microbial mat | place... | reverse complement strand
TTTCATCCTCAGGAATCGCTGGACGACCGCGGGTTGGCGGTGCCGCTCAAGCCGGTGTCGAAATGACTGCGTCAATTCTTAGCTTTTAGAAGACGTTACCAGAAGTCGGATTGAACCGCTCTGCGCCCCTCGGCGTCCTCTGCGCCTCTGCGGTAAAACAGAGTTCCGGCATACTCTCAGGCCCGCGCTTTTCGCCGGAAAACATGTTTTCCCTTGCCGCGAGGGGCGGGGTCGCTTACCTCACCGACGGATGTCGGGGAGCCACGGGCATAACGGCTCGATTTTTTCCCAGCAGTCACTGACCGATGAGCAGAATCATTTGCCTCCTCCCCTTCGGTGCTGCTCTTCCGGTTTGGCGGCGATTTCTTTCGTCGCGCACCGGGCGGCATGGACGATCGCTTCACCCAGCGGCTCACTCCGACATCTCCCGGCGAAGTTTTCCGGCGGTCTCCCGTTTCCACTCTCCTGTCCGCACGAGAGCCTCGCGAGACGCGACGGTTCGTACACCCCGAGTGTGCTTCCCGGGCACATCAACGCCTCGAAATAGAAATCCACAACATGAGATCCCAAGACTCCCGTGGCGGCTCCGGCCGCCGCTCGGGACGCGGCTCGCGCCGCTCCTCCTCCCGCTCGAACAACGAACGTGGCGGGTCGCCCGCCCCGCAGCGCCCACCCGCAAAAAAAACGCTCTGGCAGAAGATCGTCAGTTTCTTCAAACCTGAGAAGAAAGCCGCCGGCGCCGCCTCGCGCCCGGCTTACCCCAGCTACAATAAAGGGAATGGGCGGAGCGAACCTCTCACGTCCCGCAAACCAGAGTTGGTCGAGGTGACCTCGCCCAAACTGTATGTCGGCAACCTCAGCTACGACGCCGCGGAGTCCGACCTCGTCGAACTTTTCAACGGCGTGGGCTCCGTAAAGAACGCGGAGATCGCGACCCATAAGGAAAATGACAGATCCAAAGGCTTCGGGTTTGTGACGATGGCGACGGTGGATGAAGCCAGGCGCGCCGTCACGGAACTGCACGATAAGGATTTCATGGGTCGGAAGCTCGTCGTCAGCGGGGCCAAAACCAGCGAACGCGAGACGAACTATCGCGGCTGAACGCACCCCGCAGGCGGACATTTGAGAGGCTCACCTGCAAAGGTGGGCCTCTTTTTTTGTGACAGGCGGCACGCGGAGGGTGACAAGTGTGATCATCCAACCCGCGTGTTCCTTGTCATCCCCTGTCACTGAGTTCTTCATTATCGCCGGTGCCACAGCGGTGGGAAAATCCGACCTCGCCGGAGCGGTCGCGGAGCACTGCGGGGGTGAGATCGTCAGTGCGGATGCATTTCAAATCTATCGCGGACTCGACCTCCTGACCGCGAAGCCATCGGCGGAGTTGCTCGCCCGCGCCCCACACCACCTGATCGGCGAAATCCCGCTGACACGGTCCTTCGACGTTGCCCAGTATCTGGTCGCCGCCCGCGAGCACATCGTGGAAATTCGCGCACGCGGAAAAGTGCCGATCATCACTGGCGGCACCGGGCTTTATCTCCGCGCCCTGACGCATGGTCTCGCTGAAATGCCGCGTGCCGACGCGTCCATCCGCGCGGAATTGGAAAAGCAGCCGCTCGCTGAGTTGCAGCGTCAGCTGGCGCAACTCGATCCCGTTGGAGCGGCACAGATCGATCTTAAGAACCCGCGCCGCGTCATCCGCGCGATCGAGGTGTGCCATCTCACTGGCCTCCCTTTCTCCAGCTTCCGCCAGGAGTGGGCCGCGACTCCGACCGGCATCCGCGGGATCGTTCTCACGATGAACCGCGAAGCTCTAAACGCCCGAATCGATCGCCGGACCGAGACGATGTTTGCAGCAGGTGTGGTCGAGGAAGTGCGTTCTTCCGGGGAAATCGGCTTCACCGCCAGCCAAACGATCGGGTTACGCGAAATCCGCGCGCTCCTCGCCGGGCAACTCAGCCAGCCGGATTGCATTGCCACCATTCAACAAACCACCCGCCGCTATGCGAAGCGCCAGATGACATGGTTCCGGCGCGAACCCGCCTTGGAAAGTGTCGATCTTTCCCAAACCGCAGATCTGGGCCGCCTCGCGGAATCATTGGCGCAGCGAGCCGCGCAGTCGATGCCTTGAGCCGGCGCGGATCAACCACCGCAGCAGTGGCGGCAGCAGAGAAGGCTACCGGCTCCTTCGCCGGCTTCCGGAGATTGACGATCGCCGCTTTCCAGAGGACACTCGCGCACCTTTTCCCACCATGAAACATCTGCCGCTCTTCGTCGTCATCGCGCAATGCCTCGTCCCGATCCTCTCTGCCGCGCCGGCGAACCCGACGGCGGACCGCATCCGCGAGGGGGAGGTGAAGCAGGAGCAGCTTCGCGGCGACGCCCAGCGGCTGGTGGAGCAGCTCGATGCGATGCTCGGCGAATACGAGCGCAACGGGCTGGCGGGCGAAGAGACGAAGACCGTGCAGGCGCTCCGCGAGACCCTCGCCAAGCTGGGTAGCGGCGAGATGAAGCAGGTGGTGGAACTGCTGGAAAAGGCGCGCGGGACGGCGGACGCGGGGGAGGCCAGGAAGGGCGTGAGCGCAGCCTACACGACGCAGAAGGCGCTGATCACACAGATGAAAAAGCTGCTGGCCGAGCATTTGCGCAACCAGGAGGCGCTGGAGCTTTCGCAGCAGCTCACGCAGCTCGCCGACCGGCAGGCGGTGAATCTGCAGAACGGCATCACACTCGGGCAGTGGTCGGGGGGGCGGAAGCCGGAGAATTTCGAGGCAGCGATGCAGGCGAATCTGCAGGGGCAGCAGGGCGAGCAGGCGGCGATCGCCGCAGAGGTCAAAATGACCACGGAGAAGATCGCAAAGTTTGCCAAAGACCCGGCGAACGCGGAGATGGCGGCGCGATTTCAAAAGGGACTCGCGGCGGTGGAAAAGGTGCAGCCGAGTGTGGACGCGGCGGCGGAGGCGCTAAAGCAGGGGCAGCTTTTCAAGGCGGTGACGGAGGAGAAGGTGGCGCGCGACGCGATGCGCAAATTGGCCCGCGAGATCGCTCCGCCGCAGGATCGCGCGGAGGCTTTGCGCGAAGCGCAGAAGGAGCTGGCGAAAATGATCGAAGATCAGAAGGAAATCGCGCAGAAGGCGGAGAAGGCGGCGGGGGAAAAGGATTTCGACAAGTGGCTCGACAAGAAGGCGGAGGCGCAGCAACTCGACGGCAAGCAGAAGAAGATGAGCCGCGAGCAGCTTCGCGCGGAGAAGAACCTGCAGAAGCAGTTCACCGAGCAGAAGGACGGGCGGAAGGACGATCTCGTGGCGCTGGAGGATACGCAGGGCGACCTCGCGGGGAAGAGCGATGAGGTGGCGCAGACGCTGGACAAGAACGCGCCGGCGGCTTCGCAGAACCTGAAGGCCGCGCAGGAGAAAATGCAGGAGGCCCGCGCGGCGATGACCGATAAGAACGGCGACGCGGCGGCGAAGAACGCGAAGGATGCGCTGGCCGCGATCCAAGCGGCGGAGGCGAAGGTGCAGCAGGAGATCGCAAAGGCGGATGCCGCGGCGGGGAAGACTTCGGGAGATCTGGCCAAGGATCTGGCGCAGCTTCAAAAGGACGTTCACGAACTCGCCAAACAGGAGGCCGCCGCCGCGCAGAATCCCGACAAGTCCGGCCAAGCGGCGCTCGCCGACAAGGCGGAGCAACTCGCCAAGCAGGCCGAGAACGCCGCCCCGCAAGCCGCCCCCGCGATGCAGCAAGCGGCGGCCAACGCGCAAAAGGCCGCTCAAGCTGCGCAGGCCAACCAACCCGCGCAGGCTGCCGCCGCCCAGCAGGCCGCGGCGGAGAATCTGGCGCAGGCCGAGCAGCAGATCGCGCAGGCCGCCGCCGAGGCGCAGCAGGCCCAGGCGGCGCTGGCCGCGGCCGAGAAAGCACAGCAGGAACTCGCGGAGATCATCATCGCCGAGCAGAAACTGGAGATGGACACCGCGAAGGGCGTGGCACTTTTCGCCGCGAAAAAAGGCAAGGCGATGGATTACTTCAGCGGACAGGCCTTCCGCCAGCAGGAGGTGCGGACGAAGACGGATTCTTTTAAGGCCAACCTCGCTCCCGAACTCTCCGCCTCCGCGCCGGCGCTCGCGGACGCAAGCAACGCGATGGGCGAAGCGAAAACGCAGCTCGACAAGCCCGACGGTGAACCGGCCAAAGCGGCGGAACTGAAGGCGCTCGATGCGCTCTTCCGCGCACAGAAAGCGCTCGCGGAAGTCGCGGCCCAGGCGCAGGAGCAACTCGGACAGGAAAACGCCGCGCAAGACGCCAACGCGCAGCAGCAGGCCCAGGCCCAGCTCGCGCAGGCACAGGCCGCCACCGCACAGGCGCAGGGGGAATTGCAAAAAGCGGAGGCCGCCCAGGCCGCCGCGCAGCAAGCAGAGCAGGCCGGCGACAAAGCCGCCGCGAAAAAGGCCAACCAGCAAGCCGCTCAGGCCGCCCAGAAAGCCGCCGGAGAACTCGCGCAGGCCGCACAGAAAGCCGGCGAAGCCGCCGCCCAAGGCACGCCGCAGAACGAGGCCGCGCAAGCCGCTGCGCAGCAAGCCGCTCAGGCCGCCGCCGAAGCTGCCGCCCAAGCCGCTGCGCAAAACACGCCGGGTGCACAAGCTCAGGCTGCCGCCGCGCAGCAGGCGCTCGCACAGGCGCAGGCCGCGATGGCCCAGGCTCAGTCCGGCCTTTCCGAATCAAGCGCGCCTCCCGCGCCCGGCGAAGGCCCACCCAGCCAGATGGCGCAGGCAGGCCAACCGGGCCAGCCGGGTCAACCCGGCAAACCCGGCTCCAAGCCCGGCCAAAAACCAGGCAAGGGTCCCGGAAAACCCGGACAGCCGGGCACGAGTGCCGCGGAGAAATATGAGCCCGGCAGCCCGGAGGCCATCCAGCTCGGGTCCCGCACAACCGCCGCGAAAAAGGCATCCTTCGCCGCGCTCCCGCCGCGCGAGCGGGCGGTGATTGAGCAGTCCCAGTCGGAAAAGTATCCCGAAGAATTTGGGACGCAGGTCGAGCAATACCTCCTCAACCTCGCCAACGAGAGCAGCGGGAAAAAATAGGGCGCTGCCTCGCTCGTGAGTCGGCCGGGAACCGAACGCTCGAACCTTCGATCAGACTCGCACTAACTGCCACGTCAGCAGCTTTCCCCGCTCCAACTCCAGCCAAGCGTAGCTCGCAGGGGCACCGCGATTCGGTCGCGTGATACAACCTGGATTGAGAAATCGCACGCCGCCGATGACCTCATCGCGCGGCACATGCGTGTGGCCGTGGAGCAGCAGATCGAAGCCGGCGGGCGGCTGCCGTGGCGGGATATGCTCCAGCCGAATGTGCAGGCCCTCGCGTTCGAGATCCAGTGTCAGAGGCCAGTCGGGGCAATCGTCACAATTTCCCCGGACCACGCGCACCGACGGGCCAGCGGCTTTCAAGACATCGAGAATCTGCGGAGCGCAGACATCGCCGAGGTGCCAGATCTCGTCAGATCCAGCGAGCGCCGCGCAAACGTGCGGCGGAAGCCGATCGTGTGTGTCGGCGAGCACGGCGATGCGCATAGTTCCTCAGTCCGAGCTTCGCGAGATACGTCCCGGCAACCGCACCCTACTGCCCCTTCCGCGAGCCTTCCTGCACGACGAACGAATTCTGAATCACGTCGCGCACCCGCTCGGGCGGGCAGACCTTGTTCGTCTGATAATCGACGTTTCCGTCCCTGCCGATAATCACCAGATTGAAATCGTCCTGCGCTCCGTAAGCGCTCGCCACCGCAGATCCGTTGATGGCGACAACGAAAGGGATGTCCGACTTCACCGGACCTTCGCCATCCCCAAGCGCGGCGACGAAAACGACCTGTTTGCTGGCGAACTGTTCGTAAATCTCCTTGAGATATTTGAGCTGCTTTTTGAAAGCCCGGCTCTTCGGATTTTTCGCGACCAGCAGCACGACGGCCTGGCCGCGCAGACTTTTCAGCGATTGCACTTTATTGCCCGGCCCCGGAAAGCCGAACTCCGGCGCAAGACGGACAACTGCAGCGTGGCTGACGGAGATGGAGAGGAGGAGGAATCCGGCGAGGAGCAGTGTGCGCATGACGTTTAGACCTTAAGAATCTCAGCCTCCTTGGACATGACCGCATCGTCGATCTTCTTGCCAAACTGATCGGTCAGCTTTTGCATTTCCTTCTCAAAACTGCCGAGCTGATCTTCGGAAATTGCGCCTTCCTTCTGCGCTTTCTTCAGCCCGTCGATGCCGTCGCGGCGCGTCGAGCGGACCCGCACGCGCGCTTCCTCGGCCATTTGTTTGATGCCTTTGACGAGGTCCTTGCGCCGCTCCTCCGAGAGCGCGGGAATCGGAAGGCGAATGATCTTTCCATCGACGATTGGATTGATGCCGATCTTCGATTCCTTGATGGCCTTTTCGATGTCCTTGGTGGTGCTCCCATCGAAAGGCTGGATGACGAGCAGACGCGGCTCGGGCGTGGTGATGAGCGCGAGTTGCTTGAGCTTCATCTGCGCTCCGTAGGCCTCCACGTCGATGTTCTCGACGAGCGCGGGCGAGGCCTTGCCGGTGCGGACGGAGGCAAATTCGTGCTGCAGGTAATCGAAGCCTTTTTCCATCGAGGCCTCCGCATCGAGCATGATTTCATCGGAATCCATAAGTCGTTATTCTAGGGTGACGAGCGTGCCGACTTTCCTGCCCATGACGACGCTCTTGATGTTGTCGGACTTCATCATGTCGAAAACGATAATCGGCATCTTGTTGTCCAGGCAGAGACTGAAAGCCGTGGAATCCATGACGGAGAGCCGCTTGGCGAGCGCTTCGGTGTAGGTGATGCGGTCGTATCTCTTCGCCTTTGGATCCTTAAATGGGTCCGCGGTGTAAATGCCATCCACCTTCGTGGCTTTGAGAATGACCTCGGCACCGATCTCGTTGGCACGCAGCGCGGCGGTGGTGTCGGTGGAAAAAAACGGGTTGCCCGTGCCCGCGACGAAAATGACAACCTTTCCGTCTTCGAGTTGGTCGATCGCTCGACGGCGGATGAAGGGTTCGGCGACGTTGTCCATTTTGATCGCCGTCTGGACGCGGGTCGGCAGACCCATCTGTTCCAGCGCGCTTTGCAGGGCGAGGCCGTTGATCACGGTCGCGAGCATGCCCATGTAGTCGGCGGTGGTGCGCTCCATGCCGCGGTGGCTGGCGCTCAGACCGCGCCAGATATTGCCACCGCCGATGACCACCGCGACCTGCACGCCGAGGTCGTGCACCGCCTTTATCTGGGAGCAGACCTGGTGGACGATTTCCGGCGAGATACTATCCGCACTGCCCTGCACCTTGAGCGCTTCGCCGCTGAGTTTCAGGACGATGCGCTTGTATTTTGGCTTGAGGGATTTCGGGGACTTCGCGGGTGATTTTGGCTGGGACATCGGGGCGCAGATAGAACACGAATCGCGCGCCGCATGGGAAGGGAAATCCGTGGGGCAGGACGCCGGCAGGCGCGGGGAAATCCGCCGGCTACTTTGCTGCCACCTTGTCCTCGTCTTCGGTGAAAGAAGTCGCGAAATCGATCACACACATCCGGCCGTAACCGGCATGCGGGCCGCAGGCGATGCCGGCCAGATGGAAATCGCGGCCGAAAATATTAAGCCGGTGGCCGCGGTCGCGGACGCCATCATCCACAATCAGCGCGACGACGATCGCCCGGGCGTCCCGCTGTCCGTAGGCGATGTTTTCCGCCGCATGACCGCTCCAGCGACCGAAGCGCGCCATGCGTTTCCAGGGCGTGCTCCCATCTGTGCCGCGGTGGCCGCGAGCTCCCGCCGGACCTTGATCGAGCACATGGCTGAGCGCGCAGGCGTCGAGCCCACCGGTGCGCGAGAGCGGAGGAAGAGGGCGGACTTTTTCCAAAAAGCGAACAGCCTCCTGCACCACGCGCTCGCCCTCGCTGTGCCGCTGGCCGGCACTGCGGGCGGCGACGATCTGTGCGTATTGGCGCGGCGCGGTGCGCGCGAGATTGATCTCGGCCTGGACTTGGTCAGCGAGGACGTCGGCTCGGCAGGATGCGGCGCTGAGAATGGAAATGGCGAGGACGGCAAAAAACTTCACACGGCTATCTTAAGCAGGGTCGATACCAACCTTGGGTGGCGGTTCAATATCGGAGAGACAGAAAACGGAAAACAATTTCATCTTTCCGCTTGTGCGGTCCGTCCATCGACGCTTTTGTCCTCACACGTTCACCCCAGACGAGAAAGCGCCTTTCCGGCCAAAACCGGAAAGGCGTTTTCATTTTCCCGCGGTTCTGCGCTTGAGATCGCGCAGCGTGCCCGGCAAGTTCCCGCCCCATGCAGCTTCCCCGCCTTCTCCTGCTCCTCGCGGCGCTCGCCCTCACCGCGGGCTGCGAGTCGTCCCCTTACACGAAGCTTCGCGTCACCGGGTATCGCGGCCAGCTCTTATCCGAATGGGTCGCAAAGGGGCACATCCAGCGCGTCGAGAAGGGTTACCGGATTACGGCCGTCGAGAGAATCAGTGGGCCGCCGTATTCCCTGCTCTCGAAGTATCCCGACGGCTGGCGCACCACCGTGACCGGCCCGCACATTCTGCGCTGGCGTTGCGGGCAGCCGTATTGGCTGTATGCATACGAGCACGATGCCTATGCGCACCATTAAGCGGGCGGATGCCCCGTCCCGGCTGAGTCGCTGGCTGCTGCTCGCCGCGGTCGCCATGGCCTGCTCGTCGAGCGCCCTCGCGGCGGAGTCCATCGTCACGAAAACGACATGGCGCGAGATCGACGCATGGCAGATCTCCGACGGTCGCGCCGTGGCTGTGGTGGTGCCAAAACTCGGCGGTCGCATCGTGGTCTTCGGCCTGGTCGGCGGCACGAATTTTATCTGGACCGGCGAACCTGGCGCGGAGAGAAAGCCACCTACACAGATGTGGGGCGGGGAGAAAACCTACATCGGACCGCACACGCTGTGGAAATTCACGCAGCCGCGCATGTGGCCGCCTCCCGCGCCGGACGCCGCCGAACATTCGGCGGAGGTGCTCGCGGGCGGGCGATTGCGCACCGTCAGCCCGCCGTGGGAAGGCTACGGTGGCGCGGAGATCACGCGGGAGTACGGCTTCGACGCACAGGGCGATTTCGTGATGACCCACGCCATCGGGAAGGTCCCCGGCAGCCGGCAGATCGGCGCAGTCTGGGTCATCGCTCAGACCATCCCTAGCGACTGCGTTTTCGTCCCGCTCAATCCGCAGAGCCCGTACAAGGACAACTTCTTCTGGTTCGATTTCGGCAAGTCGAAGGAGAAAAAAGGTGCGCGAACCTTGTCGCCGTCACTGCTCAAGATCCAGCCGGTGACCGGCGAGGGTTTCAAGCTAGGCGCCAGCCCCAAAAAGCCCGCGCTCGCGACGATCAAGGACGGAATCGCTTTTGTGCAGCGCGCCGAGCCTCAGGACGGGCAATATCCCGAGGGCGGGGATGACGCGGGTATGTCCGTCGAGGTCTATCATCACGACCTTCCCGGAACCGGCGAATACACCGAGTTGGAGTTTCTCTCGCCCCTCCGACGCCTGGATGAAGGCGCGACCCTGAAGACGCGCTGGACGCTCGTGGGATGGCCCAGCGAACAGCCTCACGGCGAGGCCAAGGCCGCGGAGAAACTCCTCGCACCTTAACCCGCCGCCCGCAGCGCGAAGCCCACCGGCACTTCCGGTGGCGCCGGTGATTGCGGTGTTTGGGCGAAAGCCGACGCGGCGAGGAGCGAGGCAAAACATGGGATGAGAGGGAGTCTGGAACGGATCATGCAATGGAGTGGGTGGGCGGTTTGAAACTGACCCGGCCACCTTAGCAAGCGATATGCCGGCGACCTTTCCTCGACCCCTTCGGCCTTGTCCACAGGCCTCACACATAACCACCCGATCCTTTGCCCATCCGCGTCTCCCGGCCACCGCTACTTTTTTCGGCACACCCGCCCCACCGATCTGCAGCATCCGATCCTCGGCAGGCGCAGAGACAAAACTTAACCTCGTCAGCTGCTTCGGCGGACACATTCTATCCGCCGCCCCACATGTCCCGACCTCGTGCTTCCACTCTCTGGCTACGCCTGGCCGCGCCGTTTCTGCTCTTCGTCGTCGCAGGGTCCATCGGCATCGCGCTCTGGCTGCACACAGCGGCGCGGCGTGAATCGCAGACCGTCTTCGCCACACTCGCGCGGACGAATGCGGACTTCATCCGCAACACCAAACTCCCCTCCAATGCGCGCGTCGCAGATTCCATCGGACGCGTCCTCGGCATGGATGTCTTCTTTCGCCAGACCGCCTGGGAGATGGACGCCGGCGAGAGCGGCGCGATGAATCTCCAAAAGAGCCGCGAACTCGTGCCCCCGCCGACGGGCGCGCTCGCGGAGCACGCCGAAATGCTCGGCGAACTTTCCGCCAGCGAAGGCATCGTGCATGCAGGCCCGGAGTTTGAGGCCATCGCCGTCCCGATGGAGAACGACCGAAGCTTCGTCTTGGTGCGCCGCGTTGAGCCGGCGATCGGCTTTCTGCTGAGACCGGAAACGCTGGTCGTGCTCGCGGTCTTCTGGCTTTTCTCCGTCGGGCTCGCGTGGGCCGTGGCCCGTGGGCTCGTCCGCCCGCTGCGCCTGCTCGCCGAGCGGCTGCCGCACATCCAGAGCGACGCCGAGCGCTCGCTGCCCGGCGCGGAGAGGAATGACGAGATCGGTCAGGTCGCTCGCGCTTATCTCGAAACCCGCAGTCAGCTCGCCGAAGAACGCGCACGGCGCGAGCGCGCGGAACGCCTCGCCCTCCTCGGCCGCATGGCGACCGGACTCGCGCACGAAATCCACAATCCTCTTTCGGCCATCCGCATGCACGCGCAGCTCATCGACTCCGCGGTCGCGGGCGAGCAGGCCGCGGCGTTGCGCGACTCGCTGCCCGTGCTCATCGGAGAGACCGCGAAGATCGAGGGACTGGTCAATCAGTGGATGTTCCTCGCCCGCCCCGCACCGCCCCAGACGGCCCCCGCCGATCTCGGCGAAATAGTCGCCGGAGTCGTCCGCGCGCTCGGTCCGCAGGCGGAGCACGCGCGGGTGCGCATCGTGAAGGAACTTCCCATCGGCCTGCGCGCGACCGTCGATTCGCGCAGGATTTCACAGGCCCTCGGAAACATCGCGATGAACGCCATCCAAGCCATGCCCGGCGGCGGCACCCTTTCGATCACCGGCTGGCGCGGTGACAGCGTGCGCCTGGTCTTCCGCGACACCGGCGCCGGCTTTTCGCCCAAGGCGCTGGCGCAGCACGCCGAGCTTTTCTATTCCGAAAAGGAAGGCGGCATGGGCATCGGCCTCAGCGTCACCTCGGAGATCCTCAAGGCTCACAGTGGCGCTCTGGTCGTGGGCAATGGGCCGGACGGCGGCGCGGTGGTGACGGTGCAGCTCCCGCTCTCGCCGGAGAAATCCGAAACTCGAAATCCGAAATCCGAAACAAATCTCAAAAGTGTGTAATTCAAAAAAAGGACCAGTAGCGCTTCGGCCGACAAACCCGATTTCCCTGATTTCACATCCTTCGGATTTGTTTCGGATTTCGATATTCGGATTTCGGATTTTCCCATGAACCCCATCCTCATCATCGAAGACGAACACGCCCTCGCTGCCGCGCTTGCCGCTGTCTGCCGCAGGCTCGGGCGCGAAGCCGTGCTCTGCTACTCCGGCCAGCGCGGTCTCGATGAACTGGCGTCCGGCGAGTTTGCCCTCGCCGTGCTCGACATCGGCCTGCCGGACATGAGCGGCCTCGCCGTGCTGGAACAGATGCGCGTCCACGCGCCTCAACTGCCGGCGCTGATCATCACTGCCCACGCGAATCTCGACAACGCAGTCGCCGCCAAAAAGCTCGGCGCGGCCGCCTATCTCGTGAAGCCGCTCGATTTGCACGAGGTGCAGGAGACGCTCCGCCAGCTCCTCAGTGCCGCACCGCCCGCACCCGCCACGCCGGGGGATGCACTGACGCTGCTCGTGGGCGCCGCCCCGGCGATGCAGCGGACGTTTGTGGAAATCGCCCACGCCTGCGCCACGGACGCGCCCGTGCTCCTCAGCGGCCCGACCGGCACCGGCAAGACGCTGACCGCCCGCGTCATCCACGCCAAGAGCGCGCGGCGCGATGCGCCATTCGTCACGCTGCATTGCAGCGCGCTGCCGGAGGCGCTGCTCGAAAGTGAACTTTTCGGGCACGAGAAAAACTCCTTCACCGGCGCCAGTGCGGCGCGCGCCGGGCACATCGAACGCGCGCAGGGCGGGACCCTTTTCCTCGATGAAATTGCCGACATTTCCCCCGCCATTCAGGCAAAGCTGTTGCGCTTCGTCGAGGAGCACACCTTCACCCGCATCGGCGGCCGCGAAGACCTGCGCGTCGATCTTCGGCTCATCACCGCGACGAACAAAGTCCTCCGGGACGAAGTGCGCGCGGGGCGTTTTCGCGAAGACCTCTACTACCGCCTGCATGTCCTCGAAATCGCCCTGCCCTCACTCCGCGATCGCGCCGGCGACGTGCCCGCGCTCGCCGCGTCCTTCCTCGCCACGCTCGCACCCGAGCGGCACGCGCAGCTTTCCCCCGCCGCCGCCGAACTGCTCCAGCGCCATGCCTGGCCGGGCAATGTGCGCGAGCTGCGGAACGTCCTTGAACACGCCATCGCCGTCTCCAACGGCGGCGTCATCCTCCCGCAGCATCTCCCGCGCGAACTTCGCGAACTCGCCACGAGCGCATCGCCCGGCGGCCAGCCGCTCGACAGCGCGCTCGGCGCCTGGCTCCAGGAAAAACTCCTCGGCGGCGCGGACTATAAAGAGATGCATGATGAACTCGAAGCGATGGCCCTCCGCCACCTGCTCGCCCACTTCGGCGGCAAGCCCACGATCCTCGCCCGCGAAACGAAAGTGAACCGCGTCACCCTCCGGCGAAAATGCCGCCTGCTCGGGCCGCCGCCGGGCGAAGCGTGAGCGTAAGAGACTGTGTGAAAAGTCGATGGGCCGGGCGCGCAGGAGCGCTTGGCTCCGAGGATCCCAGCGGGGCCGAGCGCTCCTGCGCGACCACCAGGCGCTCCCGCGCCCGGACTTATTTCACAGTCTTTAAGCGCGTCCTGCCTTTCATTTTTTACGCAAGATTTCGCCGGGCTTGGCGTATTTCCAGTTAGCCTTTGCCGGCGAGCCCACGATGTCCGAGCACCCCATTCCAAAGTTTGCCTTCCCCGCCGAGCGCGGCCACTCGCGCGGGCAGGCGGTGTTGTTTTTGGGCAAAGCGTGGATCTTTCGCGCGCAGCGCCTGCTCCGGGAAGCGATGGGGAAACGCCCGCGCCGCTTCCCGCGCGAAGCGCGGAGCACGAACGAGACGGTGCTCGCGGAGTCGCACGCGGAGCTGTATCTGAGCGTGCTGCCGGCGGAATTCGCCTTGCAGGCGGGCAAGGTTCAGAACCTGCGCGTGGCGGCGGCGCGGCTGGATGGACTGGTGATTCCAGCGGGCGGGGAGTTCAGCTTCTGGGCGCACGTCGGCAGGCCAGTGCGGGGGAAAGGATTCGTGGAGGGGCGCGAACTGCGGGAGGGTTGCATCGTGCCGAGCGTGGGCGGGGGGCTGTGCCAGCTCTCGAACGCGCTGTATGACGCGGCGCTGCGCGCGGGTTTTGCAATCACTGAGCGGCACGAGCACTCGCGGCGGCTGCCCGGCTCGATGGCGGAAGCCGGACGCGATGCCACGGTTTTTTGGAATTACGTCGATCTGCGGTTCCGCCCGCCCGTGGCGTGCCTGCTCGAAACGCGGCTCACGCGGAGCGAGCTGATCGTGCGCTTTCGCGCGGTCGCGGCGACGACTTGCGCGGATGCGGTCAGCTTCCCTGCCACCTCGTCCGCCCGTGAAAGCGAACAGCTTCCCGCCCAACCGCAGCCGCCCGCGGGGACAGTGGAGAGTTGCGAGACGTGTGGGATCGCGAGCTGTTTCCGACACATCGAAACGGGCAGCGGGCCAAGCCACGGGGTGACGGCGTGGCTGGTCGATGCGTGGTGGCCGGAGTTCGACGCGTATCTGCGCGCGCACCGACAGCGCGGGGATTGGCTGTGCGCCCCGCTCCACAGCGCCCGGCTGCACGTCGGGCCATACCGCTGGGATTCCGCGGGGTTTGCGCGGGTGCGGCAGGCGCCGTGGGAGGTGCTGCATCGCTCGCTCGTTTCGCGGCGACTCGCGGCGCAGGGCGCGGCGCGGCAGCGGGCGCTGCTGCGTTTCGATGAAGCGCTCGCGTGCCGCTACTCCCGCATGCTGCCGCCCGAGGCCACGCATCTCGTCGTCAGCCAAAATTTGCTGCCATTCCTCTGGCGCAATGGCGCGCTGGGCGGGCGCACTTTCGACGTGCTGATGACGCGCCTGCCGCTCGCCGCGCTGGAAGCTACGCTCGACCGCGCCCATGCATCACATCCGCGCAGCCGGACGCTCGCCGATTTCCGCGCCGATCCCGCGCTGCTCGCGGAGGAAAGCGCGGCGCTGGCCGAGGCGCGGCATTGGATCACGCCGCACAGCGCCATCGCCCGACTCGCCGGGCCGCGCGCGGTGAAACTCGCATGGCAGTTGCCGCACGCCACGCTGCGGGTCGCCGGGGGAAAAGACATCGTCTTTCCCGCCTCCACGCTCGGGCGCAAAGGTGCATACGAGCTGCGCGAAGCCGCGCAGGAGCTCGGTCTGCGGGTGATGCTGGGTGGACCGGTGATCGAGGACGCGGCGTTTTGGCGCGGCGTGGAAACTGTCGCGGCAGGTGACGCCTGGCTCCCTCAGGCGGCCGCGGTCGTGCTGCCCGCGTGGGTGGAAAATCAGTCGCGCCGGCTGCTGCAGGCCGTGGCGGCGGGGATTCCGGTCATCGCCTCTCACGCCTGCGGGCTCGACGGCATGCCGGGTGTGACGGTGATCCCGGCGGGCGATGCGGAAGCGCTGACTGCGGCACTCGCGGCCTTGCTGTTACTCGATCCGGCCATTCCCTGATCCCTCATCCGCAGAGTCCGCGCAGCCGCCCGGGTCACCGCGCCGTAAGCGCCGCGCGTTCATTGCCAAGGGCGCCGGTTTTTTCGAGGAAGTAGTCGTAGCCGCCGGGATAGGGGGAGACGGTGCCGGCGTGGACGTGGAGGACTTTGGTGGCGAGCTTGCGGATGAAATGCACGTCGTGGCTGATGAAGACGAGCGTGCCTTCGTAGCCGGCGAGCGCGAGGATGAGTGACTCGACGGTGTGAATGTCGAGGTGCGTGGTGGGCTCGTCCATGAGGAGGAGGTTCGGCGGATCGACGAGAAACTTGATGAGATTCAGCCGCGTCTTTTCGCCGCCGGAGAGAACCTCGGTCTTTTTGTAGATCTCCTCCTTGCGGAAAAGGAATGAGCCGAGGATGCCGCGGGCCTCGTTTTCCGAGAGGGCGCCGTTCGCGTCCATGACTTCCTGGAGCACGGTTTTCGCCGGGTCGAGCGTGGCGGAGCGGTGCTGGCTAAAGTAGCCGATCTTCGCGTTCAGCCCGAGCTTCCGCTCGCCCTTCTGGTGCTCCAGCACGCCGGCGAGGAGCTTGAGCAGCGTGCTTTTTCCCGAGCCGTTCGGGCCGACCAGCACGGTGCGTTCGCCGCGCTCCACGTCGAGATCGAGCCCGCGGTAAACGACGTTGTCGCCATACGCGAAGTTGATTTTCTCCAAGCCGATAACGCGCTGCCCGCTGCGCGCCGGCTGGGGAATTTGAAAGCGGAACGGCTTGCGCGGAGGCAGGGGTTTTTCGATCAGTTCCATGCGCTCGATCTGCTTGAGCTTGCTCATCGCCTGGCTGGCTTTGGACGCGACCTGGCGGAAGCGGTCGTAGAATTCCCGCAGCGATGCGATCTCCTTCTGTTGATTTTTGAAGGCCGCGTTCTGCTGCTCGTAGCGTTCCTCTTTCAGCCGGAGAAAGTCCGCGTAATTGCCGGTGTAGGGCACCAGCTTTCGCTCATCGATTTCGTAAACGCTGCCCACGATCTCATCCATGAAAGCGCGGTCGTGCGAAATCAGGAGCACGGCGCCGGAGTAGGTCTGGAGATACTGCTGGAGCCAGAGCAGGGAGACGAGGTCGAGGTGGTTCGTGGGCTCGTCCAGCATCAGGAGATCGGGCTCCATGACAAGCAGCCGCGCGAGATGGGCTCGCATGACCCAGCCGCCGGAAAGCTCGCGCGCCGCCTTGGTGAAATCCGCTTCGCGATAGCCGAGCCCGGCCAGCATCCGCTTCGCCTTGGCCTCGACCTGCGGGTCCGTCAAAGCCTCGTGCTTCGCGTGGGCCTCGAGATAAACGGGGCTGGAAACGTCGCCCGCTTTTTCGCACGCGTGCAGAATCGCTTCCAGCCGCGGCACCTCTCCGGCGCGGCCAGTGGCCACGTCCATCGCCGTCTCCGCACCGATCACCTCGGCCTCCTGCGGGAGATAGCCGATCATCGTCCACTCATCCCGCTCCACCGTGCCGGTATCCGGCTCCTCGGTGTGAAGGATGATGTTAAAGAGCGTCGATTTACCGGCTCCATTCGGGCCGATCAGCGCGACCTTTTCGCCATAACCCACCTGGATCGCGGCTTCCTCAAAGAGCACACGGCCCCCATGGCTTTTCTTCAAATCGCGGATCGTGAGCATGGTCGTGTGGTCTTGGGAAAAAGGCGGGCGCGACTGTGGGCGAGGTGCTGGCGGAGTTCAAGGGCCGCCGCGCGGCAGCGGCGAAAAAACCCGCCGTCATTTTGAACGGAGCCTTTAATGGGCGGAGGCCTGTCGGGTGCGGTAAAATGCAATGCCACCCAACCAACTCCGCCCAATTGCAAAGGCCGCTGCTGACCGGCACGGCTTTTTCTCGGGAACGAACCCACTGACTTCTATCCGCAGCATAAAAGCCGATTCTTGCCGGGCTGCGACTACGGGTTACGATTCCGGCCATGAGTTTCGCCTCCATTCGGCAGGAGATCACCACTTGGGATGAAACCGCCCTGCGCCACCTCATCGCCTACGCCGTGGTGCTGCAGGATCGCAAAAGCTGCCACCTCGGTGCCGAGCTGGCCCGCAAGCTCAATGACCCCGATCCCGCCCGCTGGATTCCCCTGGAAGAACTCGATCGGCGTCTCGGCCTTCGTCCCGACGAACTCGCGGAATGAGTTATCGGCTGCTGCTCGACCTCGAAGTCGTCGAGTTCATCGCCGCCCTGCCGCGCCGGGTGCAAATCCAATTGCGCCGCCGGCTCGGCGAACTGCAATCCTCCCCCCGAGCGCTTCGCCGACTACCAGGAACCCGACCCCACCAGGCCGCCTGCTCCACGTTCACGTCCACTGCGGCTTTGCCCTCTACTACTGGGAAGACTTCGCCGACCGCCATGTGAAAGTGCTCCGCATCCGCCGGGCGGATATTTGAAAGCCTGTTCGTAAGAAACAACAACGCGCGCCCCTCGCGCTTACCCGGCATCAATTTTCCCCCAAGCCTGATTCCGTGCTACTTTCCACGCCATTATGAAACCCGGAACTCTCGAAATTCCCGCGGCCGTGCTCGCGTCGGTGGAGACGCTCGATGAGCTTCAGGACTGGCTCACCGCGCAACACCCCGACCTCATGGCCGAGTTGCGCCAGGCCCGGCAGGACGACCTCGCCGGTGCATTCAAATTCTGGCAGCCCGGCCATCTCCCGTGCCCTGACGAGTCGAAGTAGGCTCGGCGGCTGATCGGCCGCTTGGGGAACTCGACTCCGCCATCGGCGCGAGTGTCGAACGCAAAATCCTCTGGCTGGCGGAAAACGCCGCCGCCGTGGTGCATCGGCGGTTGGTCGGCATGCCAGACGATCTCGCCGGACTTTGCAAACTTCGGGTCGGCGACTGGCGCTTCCTCTACTGGGTCTATCATCCGCAGACCCTCATCCGCATCTGCCGCATCTAGCACCGCTCCGAGGTGTATCGGGATTTCTAAACGGCAGCCGCTCGATCATGTCTCCTCGTGACCAAGTTCGGGGCTTGGGCACGCACGCTGCGCGGCGGAAGCTCCGCTTCGTGGCGAGGGGCCGGAACCTCTCGATTTCCTCCTTGGCAATCGCCGTCCGCGCAAACACGTTCTGCGGGCAGTCCACGGAACTCCCTAAAATCCCACTCAAACCTCTAGTCTATGAACGACCGCGAAACCGCAGGTGCAATATGTTTGGCCACGTCTATTGAAAGCGACGACGGCGAAGGCGTCGAAAGCACCGCCGCCATCGGCCGCCTCATCAAAGCCGGGATGAAAGAGGTCAACTACCTCGACGCCATCGTGCGCAACAAATACACCCGCAACGCCGACAAACTCCGCGCCTGGGACAGCGCCAGCCACATCGAACGCGCCCCGCAGCGGGAGAGGAAGCCGCCAGCAGCGCCAGCGCCAACACCGGCGCAA
>Ga0105048_10006817_pt1 | contig 18411 bp, 15 predicted proteins | sample MAT05_FD_78382 | JGI IMG/M metagenome (GOLD analysis project Ga0105048, IMG submission 78382) | Freshwater microbial communities from Lake Fryxell liftoff mats and glacier meltwater in Antarctica - MAT-05 | ecosystem: Environmental > Aquatic > Freshwater > Ice > Liftoff microbial mat | place... | reverse complement strand
GCGCGGTCAGCATCGTTCCGGTATTCATGCCGACAAAGCCGCCGAACATCGCGAACGCATTGACCGTGTTGTCGCGAATGGCAAAGAAATGAAACTGGCCGGATGGGTTCCCACTGGCCTGAACCAGACGACTGCCGAGGCGGTTGAGATAGTCGTTAATCTCGGCGTCGTCGACGTAACTTGGCTCGCGCAGGCGGATCTCGTTCATGATGTTTTCGCCGATCCGGCGCTCGATCAGCGGCGAAAACTCGGCGCGAGCCGATTCGCCGAGGTCAGGTAGGTCATCGGCCCACGCAGCGGGCGCGCCGGCCATTGCGAGCGCGGCAGCCAGAGCGAAAACACAGCGTGAGAGCGTGATAGGACGGGTCACCGGGAGGAGCTTCGAGAAGATCGATGTCGGCATGATAGCCGACTCAAACGCCGCTTATGTTTCGAGTTGTATCGGCGCCCATTGCGAGCGAAAAAAAACCCGCCAGAGGCGGGTTTTTTCAGCGCAGCCGAGAAAAATCAGGCACGCCCAATATTCGAAGCTTGCTTGCCCTTGGGGCCCTGCGTCACGTCGAAAGTAACCTTTTCGCCCTCTTTGAGGGTCTTGAATCCGCCCATGGTAATCGCCGAGAAATGGGCGAAAAGATCTTCGCTGCCATCATCCGGAGTAATGAAACCGAAACCCTTGGCGTCATTGAACCACTTCACTGTACCTGTTGCCATATTGCTACTTCCTTCAAAAGAGACTAGATCCGGGCATCGCCCGACTTGCATGTTTGCAATTCAATTGTTCCTGAAGCAAAACATGAAGTCTTTGTACGCTAGTTCTATCCGATGCGTCAAGCATTTTTTCATAACGATCCTGACGCGGTGTGGTTTATCCGGGAAAGCGGCGGCGAGCCGGTGGTTTTGCGCGGCCACGAAGACTGGTTAGAATTGGCCCATGGCAAAACAGCATGTAGAAGGCACCGTACTCGCGGCCAAACGTACCAAGTTAGCGCCTCCTCCGCTTTATACGGTGCTGTTGCTCAATGACGATTTCACTCCGATGGAGTTTGTCGTTTTCGTAATGCAGAAGTTTTTTTCGATGAATCGAGAACAAGCAACGCAAATCATGCTCAAAGTACACATCGAGGGGCGGGGCATTTGCGGCGTATATCCGCGCGATTTGGCTGCCACCAAGGTCGAGCAAGTGACGACCTTCGCACGTGAAAACCAGCATCCGCTGGCGTGCGTAATGGAGGAGAATTAAATGATTGCGCAGGAACTTGAAGTCAGCTTGCACATGGCCTTTGTCGAAGCCCGGCAGAAGCGGCATGAGTTCATCACCGTCGAACACCTTCTGCTCGCCCTGCTCGATAATCCGTCGGCTGCCGAGGCACTTCGCTCCTGCGGCGGCAACATTGAACAGCTGCGCCGCGACCTGACGAAGTTCATCGGCGAGCACACGCCGACTGTTGACGGCCAGCAAGTCATCGACACGCAGCCGACGCTTGGTTTCCAGCGCGTAATCCAGCGCGCCATCCTCCACGTCCAATCGTCGGGAAAGAAGGAAGTCAATGGCGCCAACGTTCTCGTCGCGATTTTTGGCGAAAAGGATTCGCACGCGGTTTATTACCTTCTCAAACAGGGCATCACCCGACTTGACGTGGTGAACTTCATCTCGCACGGCATCAGCAAGGTGCCGCCGAGTTCGACGCGCAGCGAACAGGACATCGAGACCGAAGGCGAAACGCAAGCCGCTAGCGGCCCGCTCGACAGTTACACGATCAACCTCAACACGCTTGCCGTGCAGGGCAAGATCGACCCGTTGATCGGACGCGAGAAGGAACTCGAGCGCGTCATCCAGACGCTGTGCCGTCGGCGCAAGAACAATCCGCTGCTGGTCGGTGAAGCGGGCGTTGGCAAGACGGCGATCGCCGAAGGGCTGGCGCGCCGCATCGTCGAAAACGACGTTCCCGAAGTGCTGGAGAAAGCGAACGTCTACTCGCTCGACATGGGGGCGCTACTCGCTGGAACGAAATATCGCGGTGATTTCGAACAACGCCTGAAGTCCGTCCTCAAGCAGCTGAGCGAGAATCCGCAGGCCATCCTCTTCATCGATGAGATCCATACGCTGATTGGCGCCGGCTCGGCTTCGGGCGGCACGCTCGACGCCTCCAACCTCCTCAAGCCGGCCTTATCGAACGGCCAGTTGAAGTGCATCGGTGCGACGACCTACAACGAATACCGCGGGATCTTCGAGAAGGACCACGCGCTGTCCCGGCGCTTCCAGAAAATCGACGTCGGTGAGCCGTCCAACGCCGAAACAGTCGAGATCCTCAAGGGTCTCAAGACGCGCTTTGAGTCGCACCACGGCATCAAGTATTCGGCCGCGGCGCTTGTTTCGGCCGTCGACCTCTCGGTGCGCTTCATCACCGATCGGCACTTGCCCGACAAGGCCATCGACGTCATCGACGAAGCTGGTGCGGCGCAGCGCGTGCTGCCCAAGTCGAAGCAGAAGAAGATGATCGGCAAGCAGGATATCGAGGAGATCGTCGCCAAGATCGCGCGCGTGCCCTCGACACAGGTGACTTCCGACGACCGCAGCGCGCTCAAGAACCTCGATCGCGACCTCAAGGCCGTCGTCTTTGGCCAGGAAGCGGCGATCGACGCACTCGCCAGGGCGATCAAGATGACGCGCTCGGGGCTCGGCACGCCGGGCAAGCCGATCGGCAGTTTCCTCTTCTCGGGCCCGACCGGCGTCGGCAAGACCGAGGTTGCGCGCCAGCTCGCTTATTGCCTCGGTAACGAGTTGATCCGCTTCGATATGTCGGAGTACATGGAACGCCATGCCGTCTCACGGCTGATCGGCGCGCCACCTGGCTACGTCGGATTCGACCAGGGCGGACAGCTCACCGAAGCGGTCACCAAGAAGCCCTATTGCGTTCTGCTCCTCGACGAAATCGAAAAGGCTCATCCGGATATCTACAACATCCTGTTGCAGGTCATGGACCACGGTACGCTGACCGACAACAACGGGCGCAAGGCCGATTTCCGCAACGCGGTAATCATCATGACGACCAACGCCGGACAGGAATCGATACACAAGTCGAGCATGGGCTTTACCAACGCCAAGGAAGCTGGCGACGAACTGGTCGAGATCAAGCGGCTATTTACTCCCGAGTTCCGCAACCGGCTCGACGCAACGATATCGTTCAAGTCGCTTGATCATGAGGTGATACTGCGCGTCGTCGATAAATTCCTGATGCAACTTGAGGAGCAGTTGCACGAGAAAAAGGTCGAGGCCACATTTACTCCAGCGCTCAAGAATCATTTGGCGAGTAACGGATTTGATCCCCTGATGGGTGCACGCCCGATGGCGCGGTTGATCCAGGATACGATCCGCTCGGCGCTCGCTGACGAGTTGCTTTTCGGCCGTCTGGCGAACGGCGGTCACGTCACCGTCGACATCGACGAGAATCAGAAAGTTAAGCTCGTTTTTGCCGAAGAGGCGGAAGCGGTCGCCTGACCGGGCAACACCCTTTCATTGAGCCCATAATGGCTCAAAAGCCCAAGCTCCCGGCTGGCTGCGGTTGCCGGAGCGGGTGCGGTTCTGGTGCTGCGGCATCCGCGGTTGGCTTCTGCTGATCCCGTAATGACCGGCGGCCAACTCCAGTCGGTCTTTTCTTGTCGGTCGGGTTTCTCGCAGCCTGCGTTGATCAGCGCTCCGTCTCTGTAGCGAGATTGAACCCGCGCCCTGACTATAGAACAACCTGCGTGCCGAGTTCGACAACGCGGTTACTCGGTATCTTGTAGAAACTCGTCGCGCTGCTCGCGTTGCGGTACATCGCAACGTAGAGCTTCTCGCGCCAAAAGACCATGCTCGAGCCAATTTTCGGAATCAGCGTCGCGCGGCCGAGGAAGAACGAGGTTTCCATCATCTCGAACACCAGGCCCTGCGCCGCACCATGCAGCAGCGCTGCCGGGAGATCGGGTTCGTCCTTGAAACCGTATTGCACGACAACGCTGTAGAAATCGGCTTTGAGTTTGCGCACGTCGAGGCGGTCAATTTCGGGGACGTAGGGCACGTCGAAGATCTCAACGGAAACAATCATCACGCGCTCGTGCAAGACCTTGTTGTGCATCAGGTTGTGCAGCATCGCATTGGGCACGTGGCGCGCACTCGAGGTCATGAACACCGCGGTGCCGGGCACGCGCGTCGGCATCGAGACGAGCAAGGCTTCGATAAAAACCTCGAGTTCGATCGACTCGTCGCTCAGGCGCTCAGCAAGCAGCTGGCTGCCGCGCTTCCAGGTGCTCATGATCAGGAAGACGAGCGAGCCCACGGCGAGCGGAAACCACCCGCCATCGGGAATCTTGTGCATATTGGCGAAAAGGAATAACAGTTCGAGCGACAGGAAACAGGCAAAGAGCGCGCCAGCCTTCTTCCACCCCCAGCCCCAGCCCTTGGCGGCGACGACGGTCGCCAGAATCGAGGTGATCACCATGTCGCCGGTGACGGCGATGCCGTAGGCGGCGGCAAGGTTACTCGTCGACCGGAAGCCAAGAACGAGGATTACGACCGCACAGAACAAGCCCCAGTTAACGCCCGGCAAATAAACCTGGCCCTGCTCCTTCTCGGACGTAAATTGCACTTCGACGCGCGGAAAAAAACCAAGCTGCATGGCCTGTCGGGTAACCGAGAAGGCGCCCGAGATGACGGCCTGTGAGGCAATCACCGTAGCGATCGTCGACAAACCGACGAGCGGATAGAGCAACCAGTCCGGAGCCAAGCGATAAAAAGGGTTGTCGACGCTTGCCGGATCGACGAGCAACAGCGCGCCCTGACCGAAATAGTTTAGCGTCAGCGCCGGCAAGACGAGTCCGAACCAAGCCTGGCGAATCGCCTTGCTGCCAAAATGGCCCATGTCGGCGTAGAGCGTTTCGGCGCCGGTCACGGCGAGCACGACGGCACCCATGGCGACGATGGCAATGTTGATGTTGCCAAAGACAAAACCGAGCGCATACGTGGGGCTAAGCGCCTTGAGTACGGAGGGATTCGCGAGCATGTTGCTCACCCCGAGAACGGCCAGTATCAAAAACCAGAGAATCATGATCGGCCCAAAAAAGGCGCCGATCTTGGCGGTCCCCTTGCGTTGAAACAAGAACAGGCCGAAGAGGACGAGCAGGGTCAGCGGGATGATGTAGGGGCGAAAGGCCGGTGTTGCGACGTCTAGCCCCTCGAGCGCCGAGAGGACCGAAATGGCCGGCGTCACCATGCCGTCGCCGTAGAACATGCCGGCGCCCAAAAGGCCGATCAGCATGATCGCGCGCTCGCGCTTCGGGTTGCCTTTGGCGTCGTGCAGCGCCAGCGCGATCAGCGACATGATGCCGCCCTCGCCGCGATTATCGGCACGCATGATGAAGACGACGTACTTGATCGAGACGATGACGATCAGCGTCCAGACGATCAGCGACAAAATGCCGAGGACGTTTTCAGGCGTCAGCGGGATCGGATGATTGCCGCCAAACACTTCCTTCATCACGTACAGGGGACTCGTACCGATGTCGCCGTAGACGACGCCGAGCGCCGCCAGCGCCATGGTTGCCTGAGCCGACTTGCTCTTGGCGACTGCCTGATGCATCTAGGGTCTCGCTTTCACGTTCTTCTTTGCGCTTTACCCAAGGCGAGGGACTGCTTTGCGGACAAACGCGTTTGAGTCCAGTTTCGACCGTCCAAAAGTCCGACATTCTCGCTCAGAACGCACGCTGCGACAACTCCCGCGGCGATCCGCAGTCAGTGCACACTCGACGCCCGCCCGGCTAACGCGAACAGCGATGGCCCGGCGAGCGGGTAGCACTTCGGCGAATGGCATGCGGGCACTTCAATTGACGCGAGCCAGACGTCCGGTAATACTGCGCTACCCATGACGACGCAGAATCCACGCGACATCCCATCGCTCCACACGAGGCATCCATGCACGATCTCCAATTGAAATACCTGCAACTGCTGTCCGAGAAATATCCGTCGATGCAGGCCGCTTCGACGGCGATCATCAATTTTTCCGCACAGCTGCAGTTGCCCAAGGGCACCGAACACTTTCTTTCCGATATCCACGGCGAATACGAGGCGTTCTCTCACGTCGTGCGCAACGGCGCCGGGTCGATCTGGCGCAAGATTGACGAGATGTTCGGCAACACCATGTCAAAGTCAGAGCGGCGTAACCTCGCGACGCTGATCTACTATCCCGAACTAAAAACCCCGCTGATGCTCCAGTCGGTCGCCGATAAGGACGAGTGGAGCCGGCTGACCCTCGTTCGCCTCGTCAGGTTCTGTCGCGATTTAAGTTCGAAATACCGCCGCGAAATGGTGCGCAGCTACCTGCCGCGACAGGTGGCCGAAACGATCGAAGAGTTGCTCTACGATCAGGAGGGTGTCGAGCACAAGACCGCCTACTACCAGAGCCAGATCGATACCATCGTGTCGACGGGGAGCGCGCAAGCTTTTATCATCTGCCTCGCCGAGCTGATCCAGCGCCTTGCCGTCGAAAAGCTGCACGTCATCGGCGATATCTACGATCGCGGCCCGGGCGCTCACCTGATCCTCGACGCGTTAATGGACCACCACCAGGTCGACATCCAGTGGGGCAACCACGACATCCTGTGGATGGGCGCCGCGGCCGGCAGTGACGCCTGCATCGCCAACGTCATTCGCGCCTGCCTGCGCTACGGCAACATGGAAACGCTCGAGAACGGCTATGGCATCAGCCTGCTACCGCTCGCCTCCTTCGCCCTCGAAACCTATGGCGACGACCCCTGCGGCCTGTTCATTCCGATTGTCCCGCCGGACAGCAAGTTTACCAGCCAGGAAATCCGTCTGATGTCGCAGATGCAAAAAGCCATGGCGATCATCCAGTTCAAGCTCGAGAGCCAGATCATTAAGCGCCGGCCGCACTACCAGATGGACGATCGCCTGCTGCTCGACAAGGTCGATTACGCGCGCGGCTCGATCAACCTCGACGGCACCGATTACCCGCTGCTCGACACGCTGTTCCCAACCGTAGACCCGGCTCATCCCGACCGACTGACTGCCGACGAACAAATGGTCATGGACAAGTTGAAGCTCTCCTTTGCCAACAGCAAGAAGCTGCAGCAGCACGTGCGCTTCCTGTTCTCGACCGGCAGCCTTTACCTGATCCACGACGGCAACCTCCTTTACCACGGATGCATCGCGATGGAAGACGACGGCGAATTCCGCTCGTTCAACGTCGACGGCCGCTCCTACGCCGGCAAGGAGTTTCTCGACCGCGTCGATCGCCTCGCGCGCCAGGGCTATTTCGCGACCGACAACCCGACGCAGAAGCAGTACGGAATGGACGTCATGTGGTTCCTCTGGTGTGCGCCGCAATCGCCGCTCTTCGGCAAATCGAAAATGGCGACCTTCGAGCGCTACTTCATTGCCGACAAGGCGACGCACGCCGAAATACGCAACGCCTACTACACCTTGCGCGACAGCGAAGCGAGCGCCTGCAAGATCCTGCGCGAGTTCGGCCTCGACACCACTGCCGGCCACATCATCAACGGCCACGTTCCGGTCAAGGTGAGCAAGGGCGAGCGCCCGATCAAGGCCAACGGCCGGCTGATCGTCATCGATGGCGGCTTCTCACGCGCCTACCAGCAGGTCACCGGGATCGCCGGCTACACGCTGATTTCGAACTCGCGTGGCCTGCTGCTCGCCGCGCACCAGCCCTTCGAGTCGACGCAAAAAGCCGTCTCCGAAGAGATCGACATCGACACCGAAATGGAAATCATCCACAGCCATCCGTCGCGCATGCGCGTTCGCGACACCGACCGCGGACGCGAAATCCAGGCGCAGATCGACGAGTTGCAGGCCTTGCTTACCGCTTACCGCGAAGGCCTGATCAAGGAGCACAGCCTGCAGTAGCGGCAGCGAAAACGGCCTCGCAAGAGGCCGTTTTATTGAGCGTGGAGCGTGCTCAGTCGTCGACGCCGGGGAAGGCGAAGTAGGCCTTGGCGTTGCGGTAACAAATATCTTGCACCATGCCGCCGAGCAGTTCGAAGTCGGCCGGCGCCTCGCCGTTTTCAATCCAGCCGCCGATCAGGCCGCACAGGATGCGCCGGAAATACTCGTGGCGCGGGAAGGAGAGGAAGCTGCGCGAATCGGTCAGCATGCCGATAAAACGCGACAGAAGTCCCATGTTGGCAAGGCTGATCATCTGCCGCTGCATACCTTCGACATGGTCGTTGAACCACCACGCCGAACCGACCTGAATCTTCCCCGGATGCGATCCGTCCTGGAAACAGCCCATCACCGAACCGAGCACCTCGAGATCGTTGGGATTGAGTGAATAGAGGATGGTCTTGGGCAGCATGCCGTCGCGCTGCAAGGCGTCGAGGAAGGCGGCCAGCCGGGGCGCGCTGATCGAATCGTTCACCGCGTCGTAGCCGGTATCGGGGCCAAGGCGCTTGAACATCGGCGTGTTGAGGTTACGCAGGGACGCCATGTGCAGTTGCATCGCCCAGCCACGGCGCGCGTTCATCCGCCCGACTTCGAGCAGCAGCGCTGTTTTCATGGTGTCGACTTCAGCCGGCGTCGGAACCGCGCCCTGCAACAGTCTGGCGAACAGCGTCTCAAGCGCCTCGGGCGTCGCGAAGCTGGCGACCGCGGTGGCGAGCGCGTGGTCGGACGCGCGGCAGCCGAGTTCGTGGAACACGGCATGGCGTTTGTCGAGCGCGGCGACCAGTTCCCGGTACGAACCGACGCTGATGTCGGCGGCGGCCGAGAGCTTGCCGAGGTAGGCTTTCCAGGCGACCGGATCGTCGACGGCGAGCGCCTTGTCGGGCCGAAAGCACGGCGTCATCACCGGCTCGCCGCTCTGCCGCGCGCGACCGTAGGCGGTGTGGTGCTCAAGCGTATCGGCCGGATCGTCGGTCGTCCCGACGGCGGTCACTTTCATGCGCATGAGCAGCGCACGCGCGCCGAACTCGGGACCGACGATTTGCGCGTTGCACGCTTCCCAGATCATCGGCGCGGTCTTCTCCGAGATCATTTCCTTGATACCGAAATAACGCTGCAGCTCGAGGTGTGCCCAGTGATAGAGCGGATTTCCGACGAGGTAGGGCACTGTTTTCGCCCAGGCCAGGAAGGTACGGTAATCAGGCTCGTGGCCGGTGATATCGTCCTCGCTAACGCCATTGGCGCGCATCACCCGCCACTTGTAGTGGTCGCCGGCCAGCCAGGCCTGCGCCAGGTTCTTGAAACCGGTGTTGTTGGCGATATCGGCCGGCGGCAGGTGGCTGTGATAGTCGATGATCGGCATCGCTTCGGCGTACTCGTGATAAAGCCGCTGCGCACTGCGATTGGGAAGAAGGAAATCAGCGTCCATAAAGCTCTGCATGGTCACTCCACGGAGGTGTCGGTTTAGCGCGCGAGCCAGCCGCCGTCGATGGCGACCGTGTAACCATTGACGTAATCGGAAGCCTTCGAAGCAAGGAAGACGACAGCGCCACCCAGGTCCTCGGGAGTACCCCAGCGGCCGGCCGGAATGCGTCCGAGGATTTCGGCGCTGCGTTTCTCGTCGGCGCGCAGCTGCGTCGTGTTGTCGGTGGCCATGTAACCCGGCGCGACGGCGTTGACGCAGATGCCGTGTTTAGCCCATTCATTGGCCATCAGCATGGTGATGCCCTTGATGCCGCTCTTTGACGCGGTGTACGACGGCACGCGAACTCCGCCCTGAAAAGACAACATCGAAGCGACGTTGACGATTTTGCCACCCTGCCCCTGCGCGATGAACTGGCGAGCAACCGCCTGACAGAGGAAGAAAGCCGATTTCAGGTTCACGTTCATGACGTCGTCCCACTCTTTTTCGCTGAAGTCGACGGTGTCGTTGCGGATGATGATGCCGGCATTATTGACCAGGATATCGACGCGACCAAAGCTCTTGAGTGTCGTGTCGACGATGCGCGCGACGGGTTCGATGCTCGACAGATCGGCCTGCACATGGACGTATTTGTGGCCCGTTGCTTCGACCGCTGCGGCGGTTTCCGGGGCGCTGTCGACGTAGGTGACGCCGACGATGTCGGCGCCGGCCTGCGCCAGCGCGACGGCCATGCCGCGACCAAGCCCGCGCTCGGAGCCGGTGACGATGGCGACCTTGCCATCGAGTTTGAATGCATCAAGTATTCCGCTCATTGCTTATCCTTTTTATTTGAGGTCGTTCGGGCCCAGCCCGTCCATGTCGTCGAAAGTCTGGTTTTCGCCGGCCATAGCCCAGACGAAGGAGTAAGGGCCGGTGGCGACGCCCGAATGGATCGACCACGACGGCGAGATCACCGCCTGCTCGTTGGCGACGACGATGTGCCGCGTTTCGGCTGGTTGTCCGTGCAGGTGGAAAATGCGCGTTGCATCGGCCATGGCGAAATAAAGATAGACCTCCATGCGCCGCTCGTGCGTGTGGGGCGGATAGGTGTTCCAGACGCTGCCCGGTTCGAGGACGGTGACGCCCATGACGAGCTGGCAGCTCTTGCAGACGGCCGGATGGACGTACTGATAGATGGTGCGCACGTTGCACGTCTCGGCGGCGCCAAGTTTCTTCGGGTTGGCGTCGGCGCGCGTGATGCGCACGGTCGGATAGCTGGCGTGCGCTGGCGAACTGACGAGGCAGAACTTGGCCGGATTCTGCGCGTCAGCGCTGGTAAAGGACACCGCGGCGTTGCCCATGCCGACATAAAGGCCGTCGCCGTTACCGAGCGCGTACACCGTGCCGTCGACGAGCGCCTCGCCCTTGCCGCCGAGGTTGACGACGCCCAGTTCGCGGCGGTCGAGAAAGTTCGCCGTCCCGAAGGCCTTGCCGCCTTCGAGCGCCAGCGCCTGCGTGGTCGGCACTGCACCGCCGAAGACGACGCGGTCGACGTGCGTGTAGGTCAGGCTCAATTGACCGGGAACGAAGATCTGTTCGACGAGAAAATGGCGGCGCAGAGCCTCGGTGTCGTAGCCCTTGACGTCCTCGGGGTGGTGCGCATAGCGGGTATCGAGCTTCATGGGGCCTCCTACTTGTAAGCGGTGAGAAAGTCTTCGCGTTGCGGCGTGAAAATATCGAGCAAGCGGCCCTCAACGACACAGAGCGCGCCGTGCAGCGCCGTCGGCGGCACATAGACCGAATCGCCGGTTTTCAGCGTGCGGCTTTCGCCTTCGACGGTGAACACGAATTCGCCGCCCAGGCAGTAGCACAGTTGTTCGTGCGGATGGCGGTGTTCGGCGCCGATCGCTGCGGCCTTGAAGAACACTTCGACCATCATCATGTTGCCGCCGCGGGCGCGGATTTTGCGGCTGACCTGATCCGCTTCCACGGCCTCCAGATCGAGTCCGGCATCGGGAAAGAATAAGTCGCTCATGCTACCTCCAGGCTGAAATGACGCGCTTCAGGCGCCGGTGTGCATGCGCTGAAACGTTGAAAAAAAGGGGTGGGTGACACAGAATGGCGGGTTCGTCGCCAGTCCTTCGAAACTGACGACGCGACTTTACACCATGGCGAAAAACTCTTCAAGACGTACTTTGGAACATGGTTTCATTTCTATGATTTGTGCGGCGGCAATGCAGCGCGGGCAAGAAATGAGGCGCTGGATCAGCCCGCTGCCTGATAGCCGAGCACGGCCGAGATGCGCGCCGCCGCGCTCTGGATTGTCGCGATCCATTCGCCTTCCTGTCCGCGTTCATAGCGAAAACCCGGCCACGAGACCGAGATGGCGGCGACCACCGCACCGCTATGGTCGAAGACCGGCGCGCCGATGCAGCGCAGGTCCTCCTCACGTTCCTCGTTGTCGCGCGCAAAACCTTGCGCGCGCACCTGCGCCAGTTCGCCGTCGAGCGCGTCGCGCGAGGTATGCGTGGTTTTAGTAAAGGCGAGCAAGCGGACACCGTCTAGCGCCGCCTGGCGCTGGTCGTCATTGGCAAAGGCGAGCAGCACCTTGCCGATCGCCGTGCAGTACAAAGGCATACGCCTTCCAACACGCGAAATCATGCGGATCGTATAGCGCGATTCGATTTTCAGGACATAGACTGCCGAGTCGCCGTCGAGAACGCCCATATGCACGGTCTCGCCGAGTTCCTGCGACATTTCCTCGGCGATCGGCCGGGCGGCCGAAACGAGATCGAGGTGGTCGAGCGCGCGCGCGCCCATATTGAACATCGTCAGCGTGATCGCCCAGCCGTCGCCATCGACGCGCCGCGCGTAGCCGAGTTCCTGCAGTGTCAGCAGGAAGCGGTACACCGTCGGCTTGGCCAGGCTGGTCTTGCGCGCCAGTTCCTCGAGGCCGATGGCGCGTTGCCGCGACAGTTGGTCGAGGACCGCCAGAACACGCACCGCGGCGCTGACCAGAGGCACAGCGGCGGGCTTCGCGACGCTCTTTGCCGGGCGCTTTTTAGGAATTTTGGAACTCCTGACCATTTTTCAAGCCCGTATGATACGCCAGCGCTAACGGCCAAGTACAGCGCTGCGCCGAAGGCCGCTGCTGCAAAGACGAGAGGCCTGGCTTGGCGGCTCAACGGCGCAGCTGCATCGCCTTGACGTAGCCGAGGCGCTTGGAAATCGTCGCGCCGATGCCCTTCAATTCCTCGGCGACGCTGTCCCGGTTGGCGTGCAGGCGCTTGATCGGTCCCGATACGCTGATCGCGGCAATCACCTGACCGGTGTAGTCGGAAATCGGCACTGCCAGACAATAGAGCCCGTATTCGATGCCCTCGTCGTCGATGGCGTAGCCGGTGCTGCGGATCGTGGCGAATTCCTCGTACAGCTTGACGCGGTCGACGACGGTCTTTCCGGTAAATTTCACGAGCTTTTTTTCGAACACGCGGTCGGTCTCCTCGACCGGCAGATTGGCCAGTATGACCTTGCCGAGCGCCGTGCAATAGGCCGGTCGCCGACTGCCGAGGCGGGCGATCGTCTGAATCGAACCGGTGCCTTCGGCCTTGTACAGGTAGACGACGTCGCCATTGTTGTAGACGGCAAGAAATGACGTTTCGCCGACCGTCGCCGACAGCTCCTGCAGATAGGGGATCGAGACGTCGACGATGTCCTGACCGATCAGCCCGCTGATCCCGACTTCGACCGCCTTGATACCGATCGAGTAACGCTCGTTGTCTTTGTTCCATGAGAGATACTCGCGTGCAGCAAGGATTTCGAGAATGCGAAAGGCCGTCGTTTTCGGTATGTCGACCGCTTTGACGATATCGGCGAGCGAGAGCCCCTTGGCGTTTTGCGCCACCGCTTCGAGAACGCTCAAAGTCTTGTCGATGCTCGAATTGAATTTCTCGTTGCTTGCCACCGTCACCCTCCCTCGCCCCGGCGCTATGCGACGACGTTTTCTGTGCTCATGTAAGCAGCGAGTTTATGCCAGTCGAATGAGACGCCGACGCCCGGCCCACCGGGCGCGACGGCCTTGCAATGATCGACGATGAGCGGCCGCGTCGTAGAGTCGTCGATCGGAAAGCGGTGCGTCGGTCAACGCCCCATCCAGCCGCCGTCGACGACGATGGTGCTGCCGTTGACGTAGTCGGACGCCGACGAGGCGAGATAAATCGCCGCGCCGACCATGTCGTCGGGCTTGCCCCAGCGACCGGCCGGAATGCGCGCCATGATCTGCGTGCTGCGCGTTTCGTCGGCGATCAGCGCGGTGTTCATTTCGGTCGCCATATAGCCCGGCGCGATGCAGTTCACGTTGATGCCTTGCGAGGCCCATTCGTTGGCCAGCGACTTCGAGAACTGAGCGACGGCGCCCTTGCTCGCGGCGTAGGCCGGGACCGTGACGCCGCCCTGGAAAGAGAGCAAGGACGAGACGTTGATGATCTTGCCATGGCCTTGGGCGAGCATCAGACGGCCAACTTCCTGGCACATGAAGAAGACGGCGTTCATGTTGACGTCGAGGACGAAATTCCAGTCGCTCCTCGGGAACTCGGCGGCCTTGTGGCGGCTTTGCACGCCGGCGTTGTTGACCAGGATGTCGATATGGCCGAAGTCCTGCTTGACGCGGGCAACGAGGTCGGGAATTCCGTCGACGTCGGCCAGGTCGTGTTCGTAGAACTCGCCGCGCACGCCCTGCGCGGTGATCTGATCAATCACGTCCTGGTCGCGCTTGCGGCCGACGACGGCGACTTCGGCGCCGGCCTTGGCGAGGCCGACGGCCATCGCCTTGCCGAGGCCGCGACTGCCGCCGGTAAACAAGGCGACTTTGCCTTTGAGACTAAAAATTTCCAGCATTTTCAATACCCCGTTTTTTCGTGTTTTTTCTGGTCGATTACATCTTGAACAGCATCTTGATCGTCTTGCCGCCCTTGAGCAGATCCTGGAACACGCCGGGGGCCGCGTCGGGCGCCGATTCGGAAAGCATCAAGTCGAAGTCGATCGTGCCGCTCTCGAGGATCTGCGTCGCGATTTCGAAGTCACGGCGCTCGTAGACGCGAATGCCGATGACGGTGAGCTCCTTGAATTCGACTTTGAGCAGATCGACTTCAGGCGGCTTCTTGTACGATCCGACGATCACTGCCGTGCCCTGAACCCTGATCACGTCCATGAGCAGCGTCTGCACACTCGGGTGCGCGGCGCAGTCGAAAGCGAAATCGGCATTGACGCCGGCCGTGTACTCGCGCACCTTGGCGCGCACGTCGTCACCCGCCGCGTTGATCGTCGTAAAGCCGAGTTTTGCGGCGACTTCGAGGCGGTAAGGGTTGGCTTCGACGACGATCACCTGTCCGGCGCCGAAATACTTAAGACACGAGGCGACGCAGAGGCCGATCGGCCCGGCGCCAAAAACGACGACGCGATCGCCAGGCTTGTAACCCGAACGACGCACCGCGTGCACGCCGACGGCGACCGGCTCGAGAAAGGCGCCGAGCTTCAACGAGAGTGTCGTCGGAATCGCCATCACCTTGTCGGCCGGAACCTTGACGTATTCGGCCATGCCGCCGTCGCAGTCGATGCCGATCAGCTTGAGCGTGTTGCAGACGTGCGCGTAGCCGTTCTGGCACGGCTCGCAATGGCCGCACGAGAGCAGCGGATAGACGGTGACCGGCGTCCCCTTGGCCAGCGTCGGGTGGCCGGCGACGATCGTCCCCGAGAATTCGTGGCCCATGACCAGCGGCGCCTTGGCGCGCGGATGGACACCCTGATAGATATTCATGTCGGAACCGCAGACGCCGACGTAGGCGACCTTGATGAGGACTTCGCCGGCGGCGATTTCCGGCATGGCCTTATCTTCGACGGTGATTTCCTGAGCACTTCGGTACACGATGCTTTTCATCAGAATGGTCCTAAGCGGGGGTGAATTTGTTGACTTGGTAGAGCGCTGCTTCGCCGCGCAGGACGCGACGGACTTCCTCGGCGGCCTTGCGTTTGAGTTCCTGCGCCGATTCCTCCGAATACCACGCCATATGCGGGGTAGTGAGAAAGTTTTCGTGGCGAAAGAGCGGGTGCTCTGCCGGACCGGGCTCGACGGCGAGAACGTCCATCGCTGCGCCGGCAAGCTTCTTTTCACCGAGCAGCGCGTCGAGCGCCCGTTCGTCGACGATCGAGCCGCGCGCCGTATTGACGAGGTAGGCCGTCGGCTTCATCAGGCGTAGTCTTTTCTCGTCGAGCAACAGGCGCGTCGAGTCGTTGAGCGGGCAGTGCACCGAGACGACATCCGACTGCGCGAGCAATTCTTCGAGGCTGACCAAACTGATGAAATCGGGCAACTGGTCGGCGGCGACGAAGGGGTCGTAGGCGAGCACTTTCATCCCGAGCGCTCGCGTCCGGTCGGCCATCGCGCGGCCGATGCGGCCGAGCCCGACAATGCCGATCGTCTGCACCTGGTGGCGGCGGATCGGACGCAGCAGGCGAAAATCCCACTGGCCGGCCTTGACCAGCGCACTCGCGGTACCGACTTTACGCGTCAGCGCGAGCATCAACGCGAGCGCGTGGTCGGCGACTTCCTGCGTCCCGTAATCGGGAACGTTGCTCACCACGATGCCAAGTTCAGCCGCCGCCTTGAGGTCGATCGTATCGACGCCGACACCGTAGCGCACGATCACTTTACAGCGCGGCAAGGCCTCCAGCACGCGCCGCGACAGCGGCGCGTACATGATCAGCAGACCATCGGCGCCGGCGCATTGCGCGATCACTTCGTCCTCAGCGCGGCAATTGAGCCACGCCAACTCTGGACATAGGTCGCGCAGTACGCCGCGCTCAATATCGATCGCCGCATGATCACAATCGGCAACAATCACTACTTGTCCGCTCACCACGTCAGTTCTCCCTTGAGGCAGTTACAACGATTGAATAGACCACGCGCGGGAGTCGTCGGGACGCCGTTCGTGACCAATTGTAGGAATAGTGTTCGCGTATTGTAACATCCAAAGGAAAAACCGGAATGTCGTTCCTGTTCTAGTCAACCGCAATAAGCAGGCCGACGAGGTTCAGTCGAAGCTCAGTAGCACCTTCATATGTGAGGAGCGGTCACGAGGTTTTCTTGCTGATCAGAACGACGTGATCTTCGCCCAGACGCCGTCGTCGACCGGGATCCCGTTCTCGCGGTTGGCGCTGCGCAGTGCCAGCGAGCGCTCGCCCGGATAAAGAACGGCGCGGTCCTCAGCGACGCGCTGCGAAGCGTGCAAATTGTCGAGCACCTCGTTGATCGCCGCGGCGATGGCGTCGTCTCCGGCGATACGGCTCGCGTCGAGCGCGATGAACATCTGGCATACGCTGTATTCATCGCCGCCGAGTTCGCCGACTTTTTTCGTCGACCGCCCGCCGGCGAGCACTGCCGCGACGAGGTCGAGAACGATCGCCAGCGACGAGCCCTTCCAGTACCCGATCGGCAGCACGCGCCCGGTCTTGGCGATCTCTTGCGGATCGCACGAGCTCTCGCCCTTGTCGTCGAATCCGCCGGGAACCGCGAGCATTTCGCCGCGCATCGCGGTGGCTTCCATCTGGCCGTAGGAATACTGCGCCATCGCGATGTCGACGACGACGTGACCGCCCGGACGCGGCACGGCCATGACGAAGGGATTGTTGCCGATGCGTCTATCGGTCGCGCCCCAGGCCGGCATGTTCGGCTGGGTGTTGGTCCAGCAGATACCGACGCAGCCGGCGTCGGCCGCCTGCCAGCCGTAGCTGCCACCGCGCAGCCAGTGGTTGGTGTTGGCCAGCGCGACGCAGCCGATGCCGAACTCTCTGGCGAGCTCGACGGCGCGGTCCATCGACAGCTTGGCGTTGACGTTGCCCAGGCCGAGGTTGCCGTCCCAGCGCTCGAAAGCGCCCATGCTGGCGACCCTGGTCGGCCGGGCCTTAAGGTCGATGTAACCCTTCTCGATGTAGTCGACCAGCCGCGCGAACCGGTTGACGCCGTGCGAATAGACGCCGTCGCAACTGGTCTCGGCGATCAGTTGCGCCGAGATGTCGGCGGTCGCCGCGTCACAGCCCTTCTTGATCAGGACGCGCTTGAATTCGGCTTTGAGTTCTTCAAACTGGATGCGGGGCATTGCTCTTTCCTATTTGTTGGTGGAAACCGCTCGGAGCGGTCCAGCCTGAATCAATAGCCGTTCTGTTGCCGGTAGTCCTTCAGCACTGCGTCGGCGACCCAGGTCGCGCGCATCGCGCTCTCGAGGCTGCCCGGACACGGCGCCAGGCCGTTGAGGTCATCGACGATGCTCTGGATGAAGGGTTGCTGCACGTGCTCGGGATTCGGAATATCGGCTTCCTGCACGCCGTCGGCGGTGATCAGGCGGAGCGGCTTTTCGCTGAAAAAAGCAAATTCGATCCGGCCCTTCGAACCGACGATCTCGATCCGGTCTTCGTCGATGCCGCAGACGTAGGACCACGACCCCGATCCGTGCACACCGCTGGCGTGCCGCCAGGTCGCGCTCACCGTATCCTCGACGTCGTAGAGCCCGCCGAGATTGCTGGCGATGCCATGCACAGCGTCGATCGGTCCGAACCAGAAATCGAACATGTCGAGCATGTGCACGCCCATGTCGAGGAATTTTCCGCCGCCGGCGATCTGCGGCAGCAGCCGCCAGGGCAGCGTCGCGCGCGACTGCTCATCGGCCGCCGGCGGCTGGTGCTGGACGACGCGCACGCAGCGCAGCTCGCCGATGGCGCCGCTCGTCAGCCATTCCTTGACCTTGAGAAAACGCGGCATGCCGCGCCGGTAAAAGGCGACGAACAGGCGAACGCCGTTCTTGGCGCAGACGTCGACGATGTCCTGGCACTCGGCAAAACGCATGGCCATCGGCTTTTCGACATAGACGTGCTTGCCGGCGTTGGCCACCTGCAGCGACAGCACCCGGTGCGAGGACGGCGGCGTCGCAATATAAACCGCGTCAATATCCTGGTCGGCGAGCAATTCGTCGACGCTGTCATAGACCCGGGGAACGCCGTGGCGCTCGGC
>Ga0105048_10006813_pt1 | contig 18419 bp, 16 predicted proteins | sample MAT05_FD_78382 | JGI IMG/M metagenome (GOLD analysis project Ga0105048, IMG submission 78382) | Freshwater microbial communities from Lake Fryxell liftoff mats and glacier meltwater in Antarctica - MAT-05 | ecosystem: Environmental > Aquatic > Freshwater > Ice > Liftoff microbial mat | place... | reverse complement strand
CGCTTCGCGAGACCCTCCCAAAGGGAGGGTTACTCAACCGGACGATCCCTCTGGGAGAGTCGGCCTGAAAGGCCGGAAAGGGGTTGAATCAAACTGGTAGTTTTCAGCCTGCCGCTCGCCTTACATAACTTCCTACGCCCATCGTTAGCAAATCTTTGTCGCCTTTTGCTCCGCAAAAGTGCGTTAACGAGGCGTACTTTTTCGGAGCAAAAGGCGACATCAATAAATTCACAACCTAGGAGCGAAAGGCGACAATCAGTGCTGCTCGAATGAAAAATTGCGATACCAAACTTCGCTACCATGATCGGTTAGCATCAGCTTTCCACGTGGTTGCTGACTGAAGCCTTCGTATTCACTAAATTTACTCTCGCTGATGCGCTTTTTCCATTCGCTGTCGCCAACCGTTGCGGCGACGACCTGTTGACCGTTGAGCCAGTGCTCGATTCGATTATCGCGAACGACAATCTTGGCTTGATTCCATTCGCCTGCTGGTTTGAGTTGCTTGGACGAATTTGGTTCGTAAAGATCATAAAGCGCACCGGTGCTATTGCGAGGTAGCATTTTCCTCTTTCCCGCGTCGTCGTAAATTTGATATTCGCAGCCGAGTACTTTGTTGCCATAGGAACGAACACGGTATTTCACTCCGCTGTTACCGCCGGCAGCAATCTTCCATTCAAAGGTGAACGTAAAGTCGCCAAATTCGTTAGCCGTAACGATATGTCCCGAGCCTTTGCCATCCTTCTTGAGATGAATCATTCCATCGACCACTTCCCACCCATCGGTTACCGGTTTTCCGTCGGTCTTCGTCCAAGCGGCAAGCGACTTGCCATCGAAAGGATTGGGTGGATCATATGCCTGGACGGAATAGCGTGGCGTCGCAGACACAAAAGCCACCAAGAGGAATGCACTGAGCTTCCGCGTTCTTGGTTTACCGGAAGAAATAATGAGTTGAATCAATTCGGAAATAGATATGACAGAGAACATGGTGGGAATCCTGTGAGATCGAATGAGAATAGCTCTATTTGAGTCAGCGTGAAGAATAAGGGATAGTTGGTCTCGAGCGGAGAACAGTATTATCGATTTTCTCGTGTTTTGGAGTGGAATTCTAGATAGAGAGGACACTATCCCCCATATAGCGTTACTATTTCCGTTGGCCTTACTCATACTCGTACTCGTACTCAGCTCGATGGACGGTACAGATACCCATCTCGATTGGAAATTGGAGATGTCTTTTTACCATTCTCAAATAGTGCCTCATTGAGGCCTGCTTCCTTTCCGAATATGCTGATTCCGGTAAGAGAGAAAACCGACCACAAAATTGTTCCTGGTAGAAACACTCATCGCATGGCCAAAAAGAAAAGCGGAACGCCAACAGACATACTCGCTTCGTCCTCCAGCGGAATGACTAGCCCTGTCCCGGGGATGGGGACTATGCCACAGTCCTCCATGCCCGTGGGCTTGCCCGGCGGCCAAGTGCCAGGCAATGCAATGGCTGGCAACCCAATGTTTGCAATGATGCAAATGATGCAAGCCATGATGGGAGGCTTGGGAGCACCCATGGCGACAGGCGGCATGATGGACCCATCGGCCATCCCGTTTGCAAGCAGCGCACCCGCGACAGATGACGATGCCGGTCTCAACTCCGACATCATCCGACCTATGCTCCTAAAGAACCGCATCAAAACGCAACAGGGGATCTCTTTAGGCTGCGTGCTCGATCATCTTTGCTTGACCAATGACCGCAAAAACTCACTCGGCGGCGTACCGAAAGGTTGCACCATCGCTTTGGCTGGCCCCCCAGGTAAAGGTAAGACACGATCGAGTTTGGCAGGTCTTTGCAAAGTTGCGCTGACTGGGATGCCGGTAGCATTCGTGATTGCGGAAGAAGGTTTTTACAATCCGCCTGAATTTGGCCGAGACGATCTTTGCAGTCGCATGACCAAGATCGGTATGAAGGCAACTGGCCTCGGCGAAGAGGAGTTTGCGCAAAAGGTTCTGAGCAATATCTTCGTCATGCAAAGCCAATACCACCGCGGCAAGAGCTGGGATGATTTTGTGGGCAAGTACCGGTACTTGGTCGAAAAAGAAAACATCCGATTCGTGGTGATCGATTCGTTAAACATGCTTGACCCAACTCGCAATCGGACAGCGGACAATCTTTCTGCGTTAAAGACATACAATCATGAAAAAGGAATCACATGTCTTTGCATAGGTCAGATTCGAGATACGGGGATGCCCGTGGGTGGTGAAGCCCTCATGCACACTGCCGACGTGGTCTACTTGGTCGAGGAAATGAGTCTCGGCTCCAAGGAAATTGCGGATTTCTGGGGCGGTAAGTACCGAGAGAAAATCGAGGTCGTTACGGCCATCAAGAGTGTCACGACACCGATATTGCCTTATCCGATTCGGACCGACCGAGATCCGGAGACCGGTGTCATGATTGCGCATGCTTCCCAGCCAGCCGACTATCCGATTTTGCCGACACTGTCGTAATGTGTCGTAGAGTGTTGTGGCCGACTGTCGTGGCCGACGCTGCTGGCGTCGGTTCGGATGCTGGCGTCGGTTCGGATGCTAGCGTCGGTTCGGATGCTGGCAGCATCCGCCACGATTCGGCATACGCCTCAGCCGTTAGGATCGTCTAATAGGTCTTTTAGGCGACTTCGGATCGGGTCTGGATAGCGTGCTAACCAAGAACCATCGACTAGCCCAACCGAAATCATATCCAGCACATGCACTTGGTCTTTGCGCCGGAACGAATTGAGTTTCATTCGCACCAACGCTTCCAGTGTAATCGTTTTGAAATTATTGGCTCGAGTCATCGGTTCGATATCCGGATTGGGATCGAAATCGTCTGGCTTGACAATCTCGCCGGTTAGAACCACATGGACGGCATCCCGAGCGGAGCCGTCGGGGTCTTCGACAAACATATTTAGTCCCGTGGTCTCACGATGACAAAAACCGGCTCGCGTCATGGCTTCTATCAAGAGCGGCAAGTCCCCTGGGCGAACAAGGATGTTCACATCGCGAGTTGTTCGGACTGCCGCTTCGTCGACTTGGGCCACCCAAGCGCGAACGGCATGCCCGCCGACCACCGCATAGGGAACATTGGCGTCTTCTAGGATGGTAACTGTCTTGCGTAATCGTTCGTTGACTCGTTCCACAGCTCGTTCCATTCTGTCCCAAAGTTCTTCACCGCTATATCGAAACTCAATCATTTTCGCGTTGACTCCCCACTTTTTTTTAATCTAACGTTGACCAACTGCTCAACAAGCTGTTTCCTGCTCGGCCAAGCGTTCTATTCTTAAAATCCCTTTGCGGCATGTCGCGGCGATTTTACCAGGCAGCTCAAGCCGTTTTGGGTGGGTGGTTTGTGATGCAAGCTCAATGAGCCTTTGCATTTTCCGCCAGTGCTTGTGGTTCATTTCTCGCAAAGGCCAATTCATTCGATGCCAAATCATCACCATGGCCTCTCGTATGATTGGCCAAGGTTCGTTTCTGCACATGGGAACGGGAACGGAAAAATGACTCGGTTCGTTGGGCTCCTCTGGTGGAATGCCTACCGTCTCTTCGGGTGCGTATCCAACCTTGGCGAGCCAGCGATCTGCCAGTTCCCGAAAAGCGGCATGTTCCTCGGCTATTAACTCGCGAGCCTGAAGCAAACGACGATCGACTGAGTCCGATCCGGTAAATCGCCTCAACGCGGGCAATAACTCGTTTCGGATTCGATTGCGGGTGTAGTCCGGCGACTCGTTCGAAGCGTCCGTTCGAAAGGGTTGGTTTCGTTCTGCAAGATAGGCTTGTATTTCCGAGCGATGAATTCGGAGCAGCGGTCTGGCAATATCGATCAATGAATCGATGGACCGAAACGTTTGGATGCCGGATAGACCACTCGGACCGCTGCCGCGGAGCAAATGGTGTAAGAACGTTTCCACTTGATCGTCGGCTTGGTGCCCCATGGCGATCCAGCGAGCGTTGTGAGTTATGGCCACATCCTTCAGGAATTGGTGTCGTAGCTTACGCAGATTATTTTCGGAGGGATTTGCAATTTCGGTCGTGCTGGCTCGTTTGGTAATGCATTTCATTCCTAGCCGAGCCGCATGCGATTCCACAAAAGTTTGATCCGCGTCACTCTCCTCACCTCGCAATGCGTGGTTGTAGTGGGCTACGACGGTTCGTTTGGAATCGGGTCTAATTTGGAATAGAATCTCGAGAAGGGCCGTGCTGTCAGCACCTCCACTGTTTGCGACGACGATGGTTGACTCTCGCCACAACTCGATCGGCCACAAATCGAGGACCGCCTGCTCCAGTTTGTTCGATAAATTCATCGCAATTCAGGGCTCATCAATGGCCCTGCTTTCGTTATTTCCAAAGGGCAAAAAGCCTGAAATCAGGATAGCGACTCGGTAACGTACGGATTTGCAGGAAGTTCTGGAAATGGATTCATGGGACTACTGGTACGGCCAAGCACAATGAGTATCCTACTACATACCGACAAAAGCCGCTAAGTTGACGAGACGTTTTCATGTGCGTCGGAACCCAACCACTCCGCTATTGCTCTTCGCAGTGGCATTATTTTATACCTCTCTGATGTTTAGGTCACTGACATGTTGCGAAAACCCACAGTAGTCCTCTCAGTGCTTGCAGGCCTCTTCCTTTTTGCGGGCTGTACCAATTCCGACAACAAGAAGCCAACGGTTGGCGATTCAAGCAGCTCGACCAGTGGAGCCGCCGACAGCACAAATAACCCTAGCAGCTTAAAGCGCATCGTACTGTTAAACAATACCGACTCACCTTTCTGGGACGCGGCGAGGGCGGGCATCAGCAAGGCAACGAAGGATTTCAAACTGGCCGAAGCCGGGTTTTCCGCCGGTATGGACACGAACGACGGTACCGACCAAGGACAAATAGAGAAGCTTCGACAGTACGGAACGCAGAGTGACATCGTCGCTGTCGTTATCTCGCCAACGTCCGCTTCCAATCCTGCCGTCGCGGATGAATTGAAAAAACTGAAGGCCAAGGGGATTATTGTCGGTTGTTTCGACAGCGACTTGGACGAGAAATTTCGATCGAATCGCGAATTTTATGTTGGGACCGACAACGAAAAAGGTGGCAAAGTTCTCGGGACGGCTGCCAAGAACCTCAAACCGGTCGGTGGTGAGTATGCTCAGTTTGTGGGACTGGATAGCCAATTGAACGCCATCCAACGCATGGACGGATTCACCGCGGCCGTCGGAAATAAATTCAAACAAATCGCTCGTCGAACCGATGACGTGGACCGCCAGCGAGCCCGCGACAACGTGCGCCAAAGCATCGACCAGAATCCAAACTTGTCGATTCTAGTTGGCATATGGTCCTACAACGCGCCCGCCATTGTGGATGTTGTTAAAGAGCGCAAACTGCGAGAAAAGATGACGATCGTGACCTTCGATGCGGAACAACTTGCGATCCAACAAATGGGAGATGGCATGATTGATGCCATGGTTGTTCAGAACCCGTTCGGTATGGGCTATGAGTCGGTGCGGTATTGTCTCGCTAAGCTTAAAAAAGATGACAAGACCGTTAAGGAAATGTTCCCGAACATGGGCACACCGGGCGGCGATATTTTGGATACCGGTCTCAAGGTCGTGGTACCGGACAATGGTTCCGCTCTCAAGCCAGATATGTTCAGTGAATTTGGTGCTGGCGTTGAGTTCATTTCTATGAGTAAATTCCAAGAGTGGCTCAAACAATACGGTCTGACCAGTTCCTAGTGCGTTATTGTCGCCGTTCGCTCGGCGAAAGAGCACATTGAATTCGCACTTTAGCAGAGCGAAAGGCGGCAATGGGAGGCGTGCCGCAAAGAATTGGGATTAAGACAAAGTTTGATTCATCGCAACTAGGAATTATTCATGAGCCCGCATCAGCCAAGCCTTTTTTTTCGACTGTGGTCCACGGTTGAGTTCAAATTGATTTTGGCTTGGCTATCGGTGGTTGTCGTTACGGTGCTGTTGGATCCTGGCCATACGTACTGGAACAATCCTGGCAACGCAGCGGAACTCATCATACGCAACTCCGTGCTGCTTGGCTTTTTTGCACTAGGTAGCGCTGTCATCATCATCTCAGGAGGGATCGATCTGTCGAGCGGTTCGGTGATAGCCATGAGCGCCACCGTTTTCGGCTCACTGTTGATTGCCCTCGATCCAACTGGCTTTCGCGAAGGACACATCGCGACCTGGGCTGTGATCGTTGCTTTCTTGGGGACACTGCTGTCAGGCGCCATGGTGGGAACGCTTCACGCATGGCTCATCACCTGCGTTGGGTTGCCTCCATTCATCGCCACGCTTGCAACGTTGGTGGGGCTTCGCAGTTTCAGCCGCGGTGTCACTCTAGCTGTGACGAACAACAAGTCGCAGATCGATTTCCCCGATCTGGTTCTTCGGGATTCGTTGAAGGATGTTACTAGCGTCTCTGTCGTCTTCCTGGTTTTGGCCTTTGCCCTTTGGTTTCTTATGAGCCGAACGGTCATTGGCCGGCATCTCCATGCGATGGGTGGCAATGAGCAGGCCGCTAGACTGAGTGGGATTCGCACGGATCGCCTCAAATGGTTGGCTTACGTCATCGGTTCCGTATCGGCATCGATGGTCGGTATCGTTTACTTTGCCGATACCGGATCTGCCAAGCCGGATATCTTGGCTCGTGGTTACGAGCTCAACGCGATTGCCGCATCGGTCATCGGTGGCTGCTCACTGCAAGGTGGAATCGGTACGATCCCCGGGACAATTCTCGGCTGCTTGTTTCTGAGGACGGTTATCGATTCCGTAAACAAGATTGTTGGATCCGGAGCGGATGTGTATGAGGGGATGATTGTTGGCATCGTCGTCGTGATGGCGGTTACCTTTAGTCAAAGAACGGGCTTGGCCAAGGCCCAAAAATTCTTTGCTACTCCGATCGGATGGGCTTGTATCCCGGTGCTCGGGCTCCTAACCGGTATCTCCTTTCTGCTCTTCTTCCGCGACAAACCTTGGTTTTCTTCGCTGCATGCGATCGCGTTTGGTGCAATCGTGGCATGCATTTTGGTAGTACGTGGCATCATGGAACATCGAGTCAAACGAGCATGAGATTCGCGAGCTAATAGGCCATGACAGAACCCACTCCAGTAATTTCCATTCGGGGGATCGGCAAGCAATTTAACGCAGTTCGAGCGTTGAACAACGTGAGCTTTGACGTACTGCCAGGCGAATTGCACGCCGTCATGGGTGAGAACGGAGCGGGCAAAAGCACCTTGATGAAAATCCTGTCCGGAGTCTACAGTGAGTACGACGGAGAGCTATTGTTGAGAGGCAATCCGGTCCGCTTTCAAAGCACGCGAGATGCCGAAGACGCTGGTGTTAGCATCATTCATCAGGAGTTGAACTTGGTGGAACAACTGACGGTGGCAGCAAATATTTTCTTGGGCCGAGAGATAAAACGAGCGGTAGGCATCTTGAATCAAGCCGCCATGGATAAAAAGTCCGCCGACTTGCTTGCACAGCTCGAGTCCAATATTTCACCCAGGGCGTTGGTAAGTTCATTGCGAGTCGGAGATCAGCAGTTGGTGGAAATTGCAAAAGCGATTTCACTGGAAGCGGAGATCCTCATCATGGATGAGCCAACCAGCGCACTAACGGAATCGGAAGTCGCAAGGCTGTATGGCGTCATCGCTCGATTGCGGAAACGCGGCGTAACAATCCTCTATATTTCCCACAAGATGGATGAGGTGTTCCGACTGGCAGATCGCATCACGGTTCTCCGGGACGGTCAATTTGTGCAGACGGTCGACAGAGCGGAGGCAACGCCACGCTCGATTGCACACCTTATGGTCGGTCGCGACCTGGAACCTGCACGCCGTCGCGAAAACAGTTCCGATTCCAATGTTGTCTTAGAGACCAAAGCCCTATCGCTGGTGTGGCCGGGTCATCCAAGAGGCTGGCGGCTCAAAGACGTTTCCTTTCAACTCAAAAGGGGAGAAATCCTCGGGTTTGCGGGCCTGATGGGTGCTGGTCGCACTGAGTTGCTTGAGTGTCTTTTTGGGGCTAGCCATGTGCAACCTCAGGGGCGATTGCTTGTTCATGGACGGAAGGTGCAATTCTCCCATCCGGCCGAAGCGATGAAGGCGGGCATTGCGATGGTTACCGAAGATCGCAAACGACTTGGGCTGTTCTCGCAAATGACAGTTCGAGAGAATATGACTTTGTGCTCCCTGATGAGTTGCTCGACGGCTGGTGTTTTAAGTCGTTTGAGTGAACTGACAGCCACCAACAAGCAAATCCAAGCCTTGGCGATTAAATCCAGTGGGCCCGAAGCGCCGATCACCAGCTTGAGCGGCGGCAATCAGCAGAAGTGCATCATCGGTCGATGCATGTTAACGAAACCGAGCATTCTACTATTGGATGATCCGACGCGAGGCGTGGACATCGGTGCAAAAGCCGAGCTCTATCAATTAATGGAGCAGCTCGCAGCGGAAGGCGTCGCCATCGTTGTCACTTCGTCTGAGTTGCCAGAGTTGTTAACGGTGAGCGATCGTATCCTGGTACTTTGCGAAGGAGTGATTACGGGCGAGTTCACACGCGAGGAAGCGACCGAACAACGCATCATGGAAGCGGCTACGCAGCAGCCGCATTTTACGTAGGTCAGTCGCTCCGCCGACTGACGGTCGGTGTAGATGAAACCCTCCAGCATCGTGTCTTCCCAAACCATCGCCGAGCGGTTCGACGGTTGAGGATCACCGATTATCCAATGCCCTTTTCGACAACGAGGACATCCGTCGCGGAGCGACGGATCTACGTCGAAATCTGCGATTCCCACTTCGGATCGTAGTCACGTCGCCAAAGGTTTTTAGGAATCCCTTCATCCTTCCAGTGCCCATCGCTACTTAGCGAATGAACCGCCCGGTCGGTTCGATGGGCCACATTCCCTAAGTGGCAAAGCAACGTGCTTTGATGCCCGCTCAGAATCGGTTGGTTGAGTTTGGACGGATCGTTGGCTCGAATGCAGTCGATGAAATTCTTCATGTGCTCCGGCTGTCCATCGCTTGTCTTTTCTCCGGAATCGACCACCTTGTTGGCTGAGTTATAGATCTTATAAGCGCCGTCGGCTTCGATTTCCATGTATCCTTCGGTGCCATAGAACGAGACGAATGGGCCAGGCGCATGTTGCGAACATGAGAGACCTTGGTAGGAAATCTGCTTTCCACCTTCGAATTGCCATGAAACGTCGTGTGTGTCCGGTGTCTCTTGGTCGTCTTGGAAGCAGTATCGACCGCCATTGGAAACGGTTCGGATCGGAAAGCCTGCTTGCAAACCCCATCGGCAAAGATCAAGGCCATGCACGCCGTTGTTCCCCAACTCGCCATTGCCCCAATGCCAGAACCAATGCCAGTTGTAGTGCAGAATGTTTTCTCGATAGGGACGACGCGGAGCAGGCCCTTGCCAGAGGTCGTAGTCAAGCGATTCGGGCGGAGCAGCATCGGTTTTCACGCCGATGGAGCCTCGCAATCGATTGAAGAACGCCCGGGCCAGATAAACCTTGCCCAGGACGCCGGTGTGCAGCTTTGCCATGGCAGCTTGGTAACCGGGGCTGCTTCGCCGTTGGTTGCCAACTTGGACGCAGCGGTTATTCTGCTGAGCGGCCCGTACCATCCACTCTCCTTCTTGTGGATTGTGGCAGGCGGGCTTTTCGACGTAAACGTGCTTGCCTGCTTTGCAACCGAGAATCGTGGCTGGTCCATGCCAGTGGTTGGGTGCTGCACAAATGAGTGCGTCGACTTCTTTGTCGTCTAGTATTCTGCGGAAATCTTGGATTGCTTCGGGCCGACCACCGGATTCCGATATGAACTTCGCACCTGCCGCGGCTCGTTTGGAATCCGCGTCGCACGCATATTTGATCTCGACCCCTGGTATTTTTAATAGGTTGGCTGCGAGATCTTTGCCGCGATTGAGCCCCATTATGCCAACTACGACGCGTTTGGGTTCTTGCGCGGTAGCCGCGTTTAGCATAGTTGACTTAGCGATCAAATGGGTTGCGGCCAGCCCGGTGGTGGATTGGACTAAGAATCGACGTCGTTTCATGATGGCGGGAATCTCTGGTTGGCGGGAAGGGAGGGGAAGGTAGAGGAAAGGAAGCTTCATTATTCGACCCCTTAGTGTAATAAACTTGCAATCAACGTGCCGTCCCCATTTTGATTTCTTGGTGGCTAGGATAAGTTGGTGAACCTATCTCCACTCGACTAACTTAGGATTTTGAAAAAACCTCCGAAAACCCAGGATTTTGCCCCGACGATGAATGACAAACCCCAGCGAGTCACGGTCAAGACGCTGCAAACGATGAAGCGCAAAGGGCAACGCATCACTATGCTGACGGCATACGATTATCCAACTGCCAAAATGCTGGACGAATCAGAAGTGGATTGTATCCTTGTCGGTGACTCGCTCGGAATGGTGGTCCAGGGCAAGACGACAACGATTCCAGTCACATTAGAAGAGATGATTTATCATGGCGAAATGGTGGCAAGGGCAACCGACCGAGCCATGGTGGTGGTCGATTTGCCTTTCCCGGTTGGCCAGTTGAGCATCGAGCATACAGTGGAGTCCGCCGCGACCATCATGAAGCGGACACAGTGCCAAGCGGTCAAGATGGAAGGTGGTCACCAACAGGCCGCTGCGATTCGAGCGCTCGTTGACGCTGGTATCCCTACGATTGCGCACATCGGATTGCGACCGCAGAGTGTTCATGCGTTGGGCGGCTACCGCGTACAACGGGATGCGGACCAACTGATGACGGATGCCAAAGCGGCCGAGCAGTCTGGCGCCTTTTGCGTATTGATAGAATGCGTACCGCCAGACTTGGCAAAACTCGCTACGGAGCAATTGAGCATTCCGACCATTGGAATTGGCGCTGGACCTCATTGCGATGGCCAAGTTCTAGTGACCAACGACATGCTCGGTTGGAATAGTGGTTACGTACCGAAGTTTGTTCGTCGATATGCGGATCTTCGAAGCGCTGCGGCACAAGCAGTTAATCAGTACTGCCATGACGTCCAGAAAGGGACTTTTCCAAGTTCAGAAGAATCGTTTTAGAGAATCTATGTTTGCAACGACTCCGAGATGAGCTTGCAGAACTTGAGGATTGGAGTGACAAGATAAAACCGTTAAGCAAAGAAAGCGATGTTGGTGAATCGCCAAAGTCACAACTACTAGACCCGCAGCAATTCGGCATTTCTGAGCTGCTTTGGGTACTCGTGCTGGTTGCGGTGGTTCTTGCAATTGCGACGCCATTGATTCGAGGGCTGCCGCCGGCTGTTTTCAACGCCATCATCGCTGTGGTTAGCATTCAAACGATTGCCATCGTTTTGGTCGTTGGACTTGTATCTCGACGACGGAAGAATTTACTTGCGAGGAGCGGGACTTTACTCGCTATCGGGAGCAGCACGGAAAGCCAATCCCAGAGTTGGGCACTTGCTCATTCTCTGTTTTGTATCCTAATGACGATTGCGTCGCAGCTGTTCATAACGGCCCTATTGAGTCTGCTAATCTCATCGATATTTAGCGTCAATGGCTTGACTTTTGTGTGGTACTCTTTGATGGTTCTTTGCAACTCTTTAGCCCCGACCATCGGTCTTATGAACGGTATTCGCTTCTTGCGATGGCGAATTCATCCGAGCACAGTTGAGTTTTTTGACAAAGGAGTCGCCGTAATGGATAAGTTGGTTCCCTGGGACAAAGTGGAGTTGCGACGGAGCGCGCTAAAGCGAGATCGCATTATGGTGGTCTACCTTGCTATGCAAAGCTCGGCGATGGTATGGCTGGACGAGTCTCAGATCGACGGCCTTCTCGCATACTCAACCGAAAAACGAAATGTCAAGGATCAGTTGAGGGCGTGCAACACAAAAACCTGAAATGCGTTTTGCGGCTAGATTCGCGCCGATTCAGGTTATTAGGCGAGGGGCAGTTTGAAATCTACCTATAAACTGAGTGGCACGCTCTGAGGCACGGGTGGCACGCTCTGAGGTACGAAGGGTGGCACGGGTGGCACGCTCTGAGGTACGAAGGGCGTGGTGAATCGCTAGAGTCATTTGCCACACTTCCCACGCCCATCGCTAATCGCTTTGGGCGTGCCACACAGTCCCATCGCTAATCGCGCTAATCGCTTTGGGCGCGCGACACGGTGGCCAGGCCTGGTAGTCTTCTGTGTAGTCTTCTGTGTAGTCTTCTGTCTGCCGCTCGCCTTAGCGGGCGAGTTGAGGAATAAAAGTGCTGTCGTCGATGGCCCATTTAAACAATGTTAGTATGATCCGACGGTTCCGCTGGGCCTGCTACAGCGGCTCGTTGCTTTCTACCTACTCGCCGTTGGACTGCTGCCCCGACGAAGGCGGCAAACAACGGGTGGGCTTTGGTCGGCTTGCTCTTAAACTCGGGGTGGAATTGAACGGCCAGGAAGAATGGATGCGACGGAAGCTCCAGTATTTCTACCAAACTTCCATCCGGGCTCTGGCCGGAGAATCGCATCCCGTGCGCTTCAAATCGGCTCCGAAAGACGTTGTTGAACTCATATCGATGGCGATGACGTTCCAATACATGATCCGACTGATATGCCAAATAGGCTGCCGACTCGTTTGTCAGCACGCACGGCTGAGCGCCTAGCCGCATGGTCCCGCCAAGGTTGGTGACGTTGCGTTGTTCGTCCAACAAGCAGATGACAGGGTTAGGCGTATCTTTGTCGAATTCCGTCGAGTTCGCTCGTTCGAGACCAAGCACGTTGCGACCAAATTCCATGGCCGCACACTGCATCCCTAAGCAGATACCAAAGAATGGAATGTCCCGCTCTCGGGCGTATCGAATCGATTGCACTTTGCCTTCGACCCCTCGTTCACCGAATCCGCCGGGAATCAGGATCCCATCGTAGCCAGCCAGTAAGCGTTCCGGTCCTTCCTCTTCGATTTCACTGCTCTGAATCGGAACGATCCGTATTTGAGCTCGATGCTGGATGCCGGCATGATCAAGCGCCTCGTAAATCGACTTGTAAGCGTCTCGGTGTTCTGCGTATTTTCCGACCACTGCGATGCTGATCTCGTGCTTGGGATTGCGAAGGGCAAACATCATGTTGTCCCACGCGTCCAATCGAAGCGGTTGGCCGGTTAATTGAAATCGCTTCATCACGAACTCGTCGAGTTTGTGATCTCGCAACGAAAGAGGTACTTCGTAGATCGAGAAGTCCTTATCCAATTCCTCGATGACCGCCTCTAACGAGACGTTGCAAAATAGCGCGATTTTTTCGCGTTCTTCGCGCGAGATGCTCTTTTCACATCGGCAAATCAACATATCCGGCTGAATCCCGATTTGTCGCAAGAGTCCAACGGAATGCTGCGTCGGCTTGGTTTTGATTTCGGCTGCGGCCTTGAGGTACGGCACGAGCGTCAAGTGAATGAACAAGCAATTGTCCCGTCCAACATCTTGCGGAAACTGTCGGATGGCTTCGAGGAAGGGCAAGCTCTCAATGTCGCCGACTGTTCCCCCGATTTCGGTGATGACAATATCGGTGTTGCTATCCGCCAGTCGGAGGATCGATTCTTTGATTTCGTTGGTAATGTGCGGGATAACTTGCACCGTTTTCCCCAGAAATTGTCCACGACGTTCCTTCTCAATAACCCGCAAGTAAATTTGCCCGGTCGTGTAATTGGAGTCGCGAGTCAACGGCCCGCTGGTGAATCGTTCGTAATGCCCCAAATCCAAGTCGGTTTCACTGCCGTCATCCAGCACGTAAACTTCGCCATGCTGGTACGGGCTCATGGTCCCTGGATCGACGTTGATGTAGGGGTCCAGCTTTTGCATGCGAACTCGAAGTCCGCGAGCTTCTAAAAGCATTCCGATGGAGGCACTAGTAAGCCCTTTTCCAATGGAGCTGACGACACCGCCAGTTACAAAAATATGCTTGGTCATCGATTTTCGCGGGTATGCGAGCAATAAATCAGTGGTAACACGACGGGCTTAAATCTTACCAGCAAATAAACAATCTGACAATTTACGATCGCAGATCGGTCGCCGTGCAACGATTCGCTATCTTTTTTAACATTGACCTGATGGGAGTATTCTTCGATACTCCGAGGGTGACGCGGTTTTAGAAACCGTACTTTTCGAACGAAACGGCACGGAGTGCCGTTCTACACTAGGGCCGAGTCCCGTTTTCCTTTTCCAAACTCATGACCACCGCTACCGAAAACGACTTGGCAAGCTATTGTGCTGGGGTTTCCAGCCGAGCCCACGCCGCGTCCAGGTTGCTCGCAGGCATTTCCGGGGTGGTAAAAAACAAATGGCTTATTGAGTCGGCCAATCGTATCGAGCAATCTCAGCAGAGAATTATGGCTGCAAACTCGGTCGATCTAGGAAATGCAGATCAGTACGGCTTAACCGCTTCCGAAATCGATCGGCTGCGATTGTCGCCCGAGCGAATCCTTCAAATAGCCATTGGACTTCGCGAAATCGCGGCATTGCCCGACCCAGTCGGTGAAGTCATCGAGGGGAGCACACGCCCCAATGGCCTTCAGATTTCGAAAGTTCGCGTCCCCCTGGGTGTTGTTTTCTTTATTTACGAATCACGTCCCAATGTGACTGCGGATGCGGCGGGAATTGCCGTCAAGAGCGGCAATGCGATCATCCTGCGGGGTGGCAAGGAAGCCATGAACAGTTCTCAGGCGATCGTTGAAGTCATGCAAAATGCAGCCGCTGATTTTGGCGTCCCAACCGACGCGCTTCAATTGGTAAGCACCACTGATCGCGAAGCGGTTGGTCATTTCCTCAAACTTTCGCAATGGATCGATCTCGTGATTCCTAGAGGAGGTGAGAGTCTCATTCGGCGAGTGGTTGCTGAAGCTACCATGCCGGTGCTCAAGCACTACGACGGAAATTGCCACATCTACGTCGATAAACAAGCCGATCTGGCTATGTCCCTTCGCGTTGTCGAAAATGCCAAATGCCAGCGGATGGGAGTCTGCAACGCCCTCGAGTCCTTGGTGGTTCATCGCGATGTCGCCGAGGTATTCTTGCCCGCCCTTGCTGAGCAACTGGCGACGCACCCAATCGAAATACGCGGTGATGCAGAAACCCTAAGATGGCTTCCGAGCGCAGTCCCCGCTACTCAAGACGATTGGTCGCGCGAATACCTAGGCCCAATCTTGAGTGTTTGCGTTGTAGACTCATTGGATGACGCAATTCAACATATCAATCGGTATAGCTCGCACCACACCGATGCCATTATGACGTCGGACTTGGCAGCGGCTAGACGTTTTGTGGCGTTGGTTGATTCCTCGGCAGTCATCGTCAACGCATCGACTCGTTTCAACGATGGTAGCCAATTGGGTTTAGGGGCAGAGATTGGAATTAGCACGGACAAGTTTCATGCCAGAGGCCCTTGCGGCCTGCGTGAATTGACGACATATAAATACGTGGTCTACGGAGATGGACATGTGCGTAACTAGAAAGGGATTTTCGAATGGCAGACGATATACTGAGTAGAAATGACGTGGAGAGTCTGCTTCGCTCGCTGGATGGTGACGCGGCACCGGCTGCGCCTGGGGCGGCACCGGCGGCCAAGTTGGACTCCAAAAAGCCTGCCAGCAAAGTGCGGGTCTTAGCTTATGATTTCAAGCGACCGGAACGCGTCGGCAAGGAACAAATGCGAGCCTTGCAATCGCTGCACGACGGTTTCTCGCGCAACGTCGGTGCCTCACTCTCCGCCGTGCTTCGCAGCATCGTCGAAGTCCGATTGATCAGTGTCGATCAGTTGACCTACAGCGAGTTTGTTTACAGCTTGGAAATCCCGACTTGTTTCAATTTGCTCAAACCGATGCCGCTCGAAGGCAATTGGGTCTTGGACATAAGCCCTTCGCTCCTGTATCCCATCATCGATCGGATGCTTGGCGGCAACATCGGCGCCGACTCCTCGCTCAAGCGGCCGTTGTCCGAAATCGAATTGCGATTGGCCGCCAGAATCAGCAACGTCTTCCTGCGAGAGTTGGAGGTCGCTTGGTCCAATGTAGTTGATCTCAAAATCGAGGTAGAACGAGTCGAAAGCAACCCTCAATTGGTTCAAATCGTGCCGCCGAATGAAGTGGTTATCATGGTGAGTTTTGAGCTCTCTCTAGGGGCAATTCGCGGCATGGCGAATCTATGCATTCCATTCAATACGATCGAACGGGTAGGGAGCAAATTGACCAGCAATAGCTGGGTTGGTTACGCGTCGATCCGGGCAAACTCCGAAACGACGGGCAAACTTCTGTCACGGCTGGATGGTTCAATGGCGGACGTTATTGTCACTCTCGCAAGGTCTACCATCAAATCTGCTGACCTATTTGATCTCGAGGTCGGCGATATTATTTCAACGGAAAAGGATGTCAGCCATCCCCTCGAGGTGGAGATCGCGAACCGTACCAAGTTTCACGCGTCGCCCGGATCATTCAAAGGGCGAAAAGCCATTCAAATCGAACAAATAGTGAACACGTCAAAAGAATGATCGGCGAAATTGTTATTCCCGCACGGCTCGCGTCGACTCGATTGCCCGAAAAGCTGCTGTTGAACGAAACAGGCAAAACGGTTCTTGAACATACCTACCTTGCATGCCAATCGGCCAGTAGGCCAACGGGAATCACAGTCGCCGTCGATCACCAACGGCTTTTCGACGCCGTAAGTCAATTTGGTGGTCGTGCACAACTAACCGACGTGAATGCTCAAAGCGGAACCGATCGCGTTGCGGAAGTAGCTCGCAGTCGGCCGGACGTCGATGTGTTTGTCAACGTTCAAGGGGATGAGCCCGAGATTGCCGGATCCTCGATCGACGCGGTGCTGGCGCTGCTCGAGTCCGACCTAAGCGCGCAGGTAGCGACGTTGTCGACTCCGATTCGCAATCGCTTGGACTTGGAGGATCCGGCCTGCGTCAAAGTGGTTCGTGCTGCGAATGGCGCCGCACTCTATTTTAGCCGGTCCGTGATTCCGCATCCTCGCACTTGGGATGACAAGCTATTGAAGCAAGAGCCTGCAATCTTCTTGCAGCATATTGGCATCTACGCTTATCGCCGTGAGTTTTTGCTTGACCTGCATGAGTTGCCCCCAAGCGACCTGGAGCAAATGGAAAAACTGGAACAGCTACGTTTTTTGCAAGCCGGTTATCGGATAGTCGTTGGTGTCGTTTCGAATTCGCCTAGAGGGATCGACACACGCGAGGACTACGAGCGATTCAAGAACCGGTGTCAAAAGAAAGCTGGTTGAGCGCATGTCGCAATCGCCATTCGATAACTACGCAGGCAACTACGAATCCACCCTTCAACAGGGGTTGAGTGTGTCCGGCGAGTCTTCGGACTACTTCGCGATGGGAAGAGTCAAGTGGTTGCGGAAGCGTTTGGAAAGTTTCAGCGGTCGGACGCTCGATATCGAATCCGCCATGGACTTTGGTTGCGGGACGGGAAACAGTGTTGCGTTCCTTCTAGCTGAACTGCATGTGGAACGCGTGGTTGGAGTCGACACTTCGGAGCAGTCGCTTGTTCAAGCTAGGGAACGTTACTCTCCCATCCAAACCGAATTCGTTCATTCGGATAACTACTTGCCTTCGGGTGGGTTGGATTTGGCTTATTGCAATGGGGTGTTCCACCATATGCCCATTGATTCGAGAGCGGGCGCAGCAAGTTATGTCTATCGATGTCTCAAGCCCGGAGGGTGGTTTGCATTTTGGGAAAATAACCCTTGGAATCCTGGCACACGAATGGTTATGAGTCGAATCCCTTTCGATCGAGACGCGATCACCCTCACGATCTTCGAAGCCAAGCAGCTACTCAGGCAAGCAGGTTTTGACGTGGTACGAGTCGATACTTGTTTTTATTTTCCCAAACTGCTTCGTTGGCTGAGGCCGTTGGAACCTTGTCTGGCGTGGATACCGTTGGGTGCGCAGTATTTGGTATTAGCGAGAAAGCCTGCGTAGTTCCGCATCTCCGAGGCGGATTACCCTTTGTCGCCTTTCGCTCCGCGAAAGTGCGCATTGCAGGGCACACTTTCGCGGAGCGAAAGGCGACTATGAAAAAACACGGCGAGGACCGCCATGCCACCCAGTATGCCGTGCCACCCGGTATTAAGGCGAGCGGCAGACCGAAAACTACCAGGCCAAGCCACCTTGTGGCACGCCCAAAGCGATGCTTGGGGACCGTGTGGCACGCCCAAAGCGATTAGCGCGATTAGCGATGGGCGTGGGAAGTGTGGCAAATAACTCTAGCGATTCACCACGCCCTTCGTACCTCAGAGCGTGCCACCCAGTTTAAGCGTGCCTCCAAGTTTAAGCGTGCCACCCAGTTTAAGCGTGCCACCCAGTTTAAGCGTGCCACCCAGTTTAAGCGTGCCTCCCAGTTTAAGCGTGCCTCCCAGTTT
>Ga0105048_10006809_pt1 | contig 18424 bp, 16 predicted proteins | sample MAT05_FD_78382 | JGI IMG/M metagenome (GOLD analysis project Ga0105048, IMG submission 78382) | Freshwater microbial communities from Lake Fryxell liftoff mats and glacier meltwater in Antarctica - MAT-05 | ecosystem: Environmental > Aquatic > Freshwater > Ice > Liftoff microbial mat | place... | reverse complement strand
CGACTTCGCCGTCGGTGCACCACCAGCCGGTGGAGGCACGGCCGACAGCGCGGCCGGGGCGTTGATCGACCGAGCGGACGGTGTAGCCGCGCTCGAAGGCGGCGTCGGAAAGGGCTTTCGGCAACATGCCGGCGAGATTGAAGCAGACGAGACCGGCCATGCGATCACGCGGGGTGTTGACGGTGACATCATCGATCTCCCCCAACCCGGCTGCGAGTTTTCTGACCGAGGTTGGCGATGCGGGTTTGCGCCCAGGCGAAGGTGACCTCGTCACGGATCCAGGTCAAACCCACGTTGAAAGCGCGGATGGCGGGGTTGTACATCTCGCCCATTTCGAAGCGCGGGGACCCCTCCGGTGGAACGACGAAGCCGTGGGGATCGAAGGCTCCGTAGCGGACATAGGTCGGGCGGATATCACCCAGTCGATCCTTGCGCACGAACAGCGCGCCGGAGCCGCCGGGACCGCAAAGCCACTTCTGACCGGCCATGGCGTAGGCATCGACCCCGAGAGCGGCGAGATCGACCGGAAATTGACCGGCGGATTGGGCGGCATCGATCATCGTGATGATTCCACGCGACCGCGCCATCTCGGCGATGTGCTTGACCGGCATGATCGCGCCGGAGGACCGCTGGATATGAGAGATCGCAATGACCCGGGTGCGGGGACTGAGCTCCGCTCTCGTGTGGACGGAAGACCTGACCCTGATCTCCAGTGATCAGGACCCGGATGCCTACGCCGAACTTAGCGGCCGCTTCAACCTGGAGGAACTGATCTCCCTGACCGCGTCAGTCAGTACCTTCAACGTCTGAAACCGCCTCTGCATCTCGTTCTGCTTCCCACCCGAGATCGCCTAGCCACCGCCATCCCACAACCACACCATGCCCTCAGGGTATGCCCGTGTGGTTAGACGCGCACGAGACGATCGAAAGCCATCGCCCATTTACTCGAACGCTCCAGCACGTAGAAAAAGATTGATGTGGCTTTGCCAGGCAACTTTGCTATGGTCAATCCACCCTCTTTTAATGAGCTTGTGTCTTGAAGAGAGTGGAGACAGGTTCGGGGCAAGTCAAACACCTTGAGGGCCATCCATGGATCAATGCTCCACACGAGCGATGCCTCGCCACATCGTGCGCTAGCGAGTCAATGCGGCTCGATCAATGGTCCATTGACAAAGTGAACACTACCCCATTGACCACGCCGCCGGTGCGGATGCGTGGCGCGAAACAATGCGCGTGCGAGCATTTTGACGCAAGCAGATGAGCGACGATCACCGTGCAGCCCTGATCGGGAAGATGAGGGCCTTGTCCGCTTCTCAATAACTCTGATCTGTGAATGACACCCTGAGTGGGGGAAGGCCGGAGAGGTTACCCCGCTACCTGGCTCCGCGCATCACGCTATGTGTCATACTCAGGATGTTCCAAAAGCAATAAAAGTCCCGCGGCGGCGCATTCCTTCGCGATGCAGGAGGACCGTTATGGATGGTAGCCAATTCGACTCGTTGACGAAGTCTCTGGCGATCGGTTCGCCATCCCGGCGCGGCCTGCTGAAAACCGCGCTCGCCGTTCTCCTCGGCGCCGCCGGGTCTGGACGGCGGGACGCCTCGGCAGCGAAGTGCCGGCCGTCCAGCGCCGTCTGCCGGAAAGGTGGGGACTGCTGCTCGGGTCTCTGTCGCCCCCCGGACCGGACGGGACGCCAGTGGTGTGGGAAGATGCTCGGCGAGCCGGCAATCAGTGGATCGGAGTGTGGTAGCGGGATTGTCGCAGATGGGGTTTGCTGCGATCGTAATTGCACCGGGCAGTGCGAAGCCTGCAACCAGTCTGGCGCGGCCGGGACCTGTTCCCCTGTGCGTGGTACCCCGATGGGCGGTCGTCTTGCCTGCGCCGGTAGCGGACCGTGCGCCGGCACATGCGCCGGGTCGGACCGAACGGCGTGCGCATACCCAGGGGACTCCTCCACCTGTGCGCCCTCGATCTGTGACAACACTGGCGACGCGGTCCGCTCCACCTGCAACGGTGCCGGAAGTTGCGTCGCCTCGACGACGGACTGCGGACTCTATGTCTGTACGGGCGGAGCCTGTGCTACGAGTTGTGCTTCGGATACAGAGTGTTTAGGGGTTGCCTACTGCCAGGGCGGCGTTTGCACGAGCGATCGGGTTACCGGTCAATCATGTGACCGTCGCGACCAGTGCCAGAGCGGAGCCTGTGTCGACGGCGTCTGCTGTACGAGTTCGAGTTGCCCGGAGTGCCAGAACTGCGCCGTGGGCAATGGCAGCTGTGCCACCGACCCAGCCAGGGCAGCTCTGCCCTGCTCGACGGGCACATGTGAGAACGGGGTTTGCGCCTGTCCGGCCGGCACGCGACTCTGCGGGGCGGCCTGCATTAGCGTCACGGATTGCTGCACCGACACCGACTGTGGCGCGAGTGCCATCTGTCAGACAACGGTCTGTAACCAGACGACCCACCAGTGCGAGACTGCCAACGCTGCCACCGACGCCCGGTGTGCCCCGGACGCCTGTTACGCGGGCCGGGGATGCGTGGACGGCGTCTGTAGTACCGGCCTCGTCATCAAACCTGTCAGTCCGTGTTTCGAGTACATCTGTGACCCGGTCAACGGGTGGGTCAAGGGGGCGGCGAAGACATGCAACAGCCCCGGTCCGTGCCAGTCAAGTGTGGGAGCGACATGCGTCGAGGAGAATCTGACCGGCTGCGTGTATCCATCGATGTGTGCCTCCTGTCAGGCCTGCGTGAACGACACGTGCGAGGACGATTGTCCGGCCGGGACGCTGAGCTGCATGCCGAATGGCGTCTGCAACACGGCGACGGGTCTCTGCAGTTACGGCGATATCTGCCCGATGTGTCAGCAGTGTGACCTCTCGGATCGGTGCGTGGACCGTTTCCCGGGCACGGTCGTCAACGGGTTTACCTGCTGCGACGGTAAAGCCAGCTTCACCTGTGGTAACGGGACCGGGATCTGCCCTCAGCCATACGGCAACGGCCTGCAGTGCTGCGGCACGCTGATTGATGATGTTTGCTGTGAGGGCAGCTATCCCGTCTATATCGACGGGGAATGCTGTCCGGCTGGAAGCGTGGCTTTCTGCAGTGTCGCGGGATTCGAAGGGTGCTGTGATCACGAATGTATCTGCAATCTCCAGGGGTGCTTTTGCTAGCCCTGAGCGCGGAAACCCGGGGATGAGCCAATCACGTCACGTTCGCCCGAGATGGCCCGACCGGCGACCATCTCGGGCGGAGAATGCAAACTTTAAGCAGGTTCCGGCACAGCTCCCCGCAGTCAATCAGTTGCCTTCAAGTAATACCCGTGGCCGGCGATGACGTCGCATTACACCCAGGTCAGAACCCTTGCGGTTATCTCAACAATTGGTAATTTTCCGGAATTTGACTGGACTAGGTTTCTTAACTGATGGACGGGCTTCGTCGAGTTGACCATTTTATTCGGGTGCCGCGCGTTCGAGCGCGAAGCCGGGAAGAATCAGGACCCTTGTCGGACAGGAGAATGTTCACCACATCGCGACGATGGCAAGGCGCGGGAACGCGCAGGCAGTTTCTTGACGAGAGAGCGGCGGGGATTGCAGCGGGCGGGTTTGCGAGTGGGCTGGAGCCATTTGGGCAGTCGATCGCGCGGGACGGTGGGATCGGGGCGGGTCGCGACTCGAAATTGGATATCTGTGGAACGCGAATTAAATATTCAGCAGGAACGATCATCGGGTGGGACTGGCTCTGAAGAAATTGCAGTGAAATGGTCTGGGGCTGTATCGCGCGGGCAGCTACGAGTACATTCCATAACGCCGCTGCATACTCGATGCTTCGCGCTGATTCGCAATGGCGCATGCATCCGCCAATCCTGCGAAGGTGAACCGAGGCGCCTGTTGGCGCCCCGGTACTGGTCGACCTGTGTTGGCGTTCGGGATGCTATGTCGCGAAAGAACAGATCGATAGGCCCGCGCAATAGGCGCCTGGAGCCAGGGTGCCAAGGGAACTGGTAGCGCAGTCCACAGATGGTGTATCCGGCAGGCAAAGCTCGAAGGTCGCAACGCAGAGTTGGCCGCAACCACAATCAGCGTTCGAGGTACACGGTGAGACACAGACTCCCCCGCCGTTGGAGCCAAGGATGCTTCCGTCTGCAAGTGTGATCGTCGTGGCTCCAAATCGACAATTGCACGCCGGGCACGCGCCACACACGCCGTTGTCACAGCAGGGTGCATTGGTCGGACATCCACCGCAGCAGACCGTTCCGCCATTGCCGTCAGAGACGGTCCCGCATTCGATCGGCGTGTGGATGCACCCGGATTGGGGGTCGCAGGTGTCCACGGTGCAGACATTGCCGTCATCGCAACTGATGGAGGTATGAGCGCAGCCACTGACAGGATCGCAGGTGTCTCTGGTGCAGGCATTGTTGTCATTGCAACTGATGGGGGTGTTGACACAGTTTCCGGTTGACGGATCGCAGGAGTTTGTGGTGCAGGCGTTGGTATCTTCGCAATTCTTGGGAGTGCCGACGCAGGTGCCATTTGCCTGGCATTGATCGTTGACAGTGCAGAGATCGCCATCGTCGCAGGGTGCGCCGACGGTGATACCTATTCCGCAGAGACCAGATGGTGAGCAGGTTGCAGAGTTGCACTGGCCTCCGGCGGTCGGAGCGGGACAGTCGGCCGGGGTGGAACAGGCGCAGCGACGTCGACCCGTGGCGTCCGCCGGACCGCACCGATTAGAGGAGCAGTCGCCATGCTTGCGGCAGATTTCGCCGATCGAACGGCGGGTGGCAGCGTCGGTATCGCCCGCCGACACGAGGCCAATCGAGCCAGCGACCGATGCCACTGCCGAGCGAAGTGGGTTGCGCCTGTTGGTCGAGGACGCAAAACGGCGAACCAGATCGTCAAAGCGAGTTTCGTCCACCGCTGCCTCGATTTCATGGCAAGTTGCGCGTCGTTGTAGGAATAGAATGCTAGCACAATCGGATGGGTCACCCTGCAGCGATGAACATCGATTTCAGTATGGGTGTCGTTCACCTCATCATAGGAAGATGCGTCGGCAGGATTGAGATTTGACGTGCTCCAATTCCAGATTGGGCGAGTGGCATGAATTCGGCACGCGCACCAGAATAGGCTGAAGGCGGGTGAGGTTGGTTTGTTGACACAGACCGCCCGGGGAGCACGAGATGAGAGCAGGAGCTAAGCAGGATCGTTTTTTGGGTTCACTCATGGGGATGTCCATTGGTGATGCCATGGGGATGCCCATCGTGGGGTTGACCCGGACGCAAATCAGAGAGCGGTTCGGGAAAGTCGAAAGCTATAAGCCTCGACCTTTCGATGATGGGACTGAAATCAAGGAGGGCGAGTTCACTGACGAATCGGAACTTGCGCTCTGCATCGTCGAGTCCTTCACGGTCAACAATGGCGAACTCGATCCTGACAACATCGGTGCCCGATTCCTCTACCTTGCGCGTGGCGAGGCCCGGCGCTGGATTTCGGCCGACACGCTGACATCGCTGCTGGCTGCCGAAGATTCACTCGAATTCGTGGTGCCGTTCGCAGATGATGGTCCCTCGACCGGTGACGTGGCAGCACGCGGGATTCCGATTGGGTTGATCCATTCCGTAGGAACCTTCGATGCTCATCGGCTGAGAGCAGATGCTGAGCTCGTGACGCGCATTACGCACGGCAGTCCCGCCGCGATCTCGGCGACAACTGCGGTTGCGTTCGCTGTGCAGGCTGCTGCCCGTGGCGATCTGCATCCAGAGGCGTGGACTGCAGCTACGGCCGATTTTGTCGAAGGCGGGTCAACCGCTGAGATGTTGCGAGCGGACTGTGAAATCGACGCTATCGCGATGGACGAGAGCAGCGCCGCCGTTGTGACTTCGGCGATTTCGATTGCCGCGGCGGCACCCGATTTCACCACCGCGGTGACCGATGCGATCAATCTTGGCGGACTGACCGACGCGCGTGGCGCAATCACCGGCGCGATCGTGGGAGCGCACCGGGGTATCGCAGGTATACCGCAGTCGCTGATCGATGATTTGGAAGGGCGAATCTATGTTTCGCTCGCGGTCCCCTGGTTTTTCCGGACGGCGTTGAGAAGAGCGGGACTACTCCTCGACCTGCGTTCGCAGCGGTAACGCGGTTACTCCGCGAAGCGCTCCTCTTTCCAGAAATCGGCGCTGTTGCTATACCCGTACTTTTCCCAGAACCCGAGTCGATCCGCGGACATAAATTCAACCGCCCGAATCCATTTTGCACCTTTCCACGCGTACCGCTTTGGCACGATCGCGCGGAGAGGATAGCCATGTTCGGGTGATAGGGGTTCGCCATCATGTTTTGTGGCGAACAGCACATCGTCATCGTCCGCGACATTTAGTGGAATGTTCGCGGTGTATCCACCATCAGCATGGAACATGACGTGGGTTGCTCCAGGACGGACCCCGGCTCGCTTCATGATTTCGCGGAAAGCGACGCCTTCCCATGTGTTGTCGAGTTTGCTCCAACGCGTAACGCAGTGCATATCGGCGAGTACCGAGATCTGTGGAAGTTCCTGAAACTCGCTCCAGCTGAATCTCAGTGGAGTCTCGACCAATCCGATAATAGAGAAGTCCCATGCGGCCGGATCGAACTTCGGAATCGACCCGTAGTGGAGCACCGGCCATCGCTGGGTGAGGTACTGGCCGGGTGGAATTCGACCTGCTGTCGTATCGTCTGTTTTCGGTCTTTTGATACCAAGTGAACGAAAAACCATTGTATTCTCCTGTGTGGCTACGAGGTTGAAGAGTGGGAGCGAGAGTATGGTGAATCGACTCCAATCGGGAAGTCCAAGGAGTTGGTTGAACGTTACATGGAAACGAAGTCACGTTCCATTGGGAGGTTGAGGCTCGTGGTTCGATGAGCAGGATGGCTTGACGAAAATGAACGTAACCCGCAGTTGGCGGAGCGAATCTGGGCCACGGTGCTGGCTACACGTGACATAGCTGATGAAGGATTCTCCAATTGGCACTCATTTGTGCAGAGTGCTAAATGTGCTTGACTGACGTGAGTGCGCCGCTATACTTCCAATCGACGAATTTCGTTGTCTGTCGTCGCTCCTCCAAAACTCCGGGGAGGGAGCACGCATCTGCCTAGCCCCAAAAAGGTCACCAAATTCTATGGCCGACAAGCGCGATTATTATGAAGTTCTAGGCGTCAGTCGCTCCGCCAACGCCGAAGAACTCAAGAAGGCCTATCGCGGTCTTGCCCGAAAACTCCATCCCGATGTCAATCCAGGTAACGCCGACGCCGAAGAGAAGTTCAAGGAGATAAACGAGGCCTACGAGGTGCTCTCGGACGCCGATCGTCGTGCCGCGTACGATCGCTACGGGCATGCCGCCAATGGCATGGGCGGAGGCGGACAGAGTCCCTTTGGCGGATTCTCGGGGTCGCCGTTCGGAGATCTCTTCGAGAGCTTCTTTGGCTCCACTTCAAACTCCCGGCAGCGGGCGCCAACCGAGCGGGGTCAGGATCTGCAGGCAACGGTAGATCTGAGCTTCGAAGAGGCTGTCTTCGGTGTTGAGAAGGATGTTGAAATCCTCCGACTCGAAACCTGTGAAGCCTGCAACGGCAGCCGCATGAAGGATGGGCAGACGCCTCCTCGATGTTCTACCTGCGGTGGCACCGGTGAGGTTCGTCGCGTTCAGCAGACAGTTCTTGGTCAGTTCATGACGAGTTCACCATGCTCCGCCTGCCGGGGCGAGGGCGTCACGATCACCGAACCATGCCAGAAGTGCAAGGGCCGGGGTCGAAATTCGCAGTCCCGAATTATCAAAGTGACCATCCCGCCGGGCATCGATGAGAGCCAGACCCTGCGAATGTCGGGCCAGGGTGAGTCTGGCCCCAACGGCGGCGGGGCCGGGAATCTCTATGTCAAAGTCCGGGTGAAACCGCATGCGAATTTCACCCGGCAAGGCAAACAGATTCACCTTCAGCTCGGCGTAAATGTCGCGCAGGCGATGCTCGGTGACGAGATCGAGATCGACACGCTCGATGGTCAGGTGATGTTCAAATTACCGGCCGGGACGCAATCAGGTCAGCAATTCCGGTTGCGTACGAAAGGTGTTCCTGATTTGCGAGGTGGCGAGCGCGGGGATCAACTGGTGACGATTCACGTCGTAATTCCGAAGCACCTGACCTCGGAACAGCAGGAGCTGGCGGAGCGACTGGCGGAAAGTCTGGGAAGCGATGTCACTCCGCAGCCAGCCAATCACCGCGGATTTTTTGACAAGGTAAAGGATGCGCTCGGGGTCTAGCGCCCCATCGGCACTGGTCGGGATGCAAAGCGCATCGGGATGGAGCCCGATGCATCGCAAATGACTACCCGCGATGGATTCGGGCGCTGACGAAGATCTCGCAGCCTCTTCTTAACAAGTCCTCAGATCCGAGAGCGGAGGCTAATTCGGCGAAGCGAGGATGTTGGCTGTCTGCCGGATAGCCACTTCCGCGCAGACGAAGAGCACGCCGATACCGGTCACCGCCGCGGTCACGACGAGCGGCCACCCGAACGGCTCAATTCCCGCCAATTCGACATGCAGTATGCCAGATATCCGGGATGGTTCCTTCGCCCCGAAGAAAATGAGGCGCGTCATCCCGACCAAGGTGATCAGGCTGAATATGGAGCCGAGCGCAAAGCTGTAAAAGCGGCCTGGCATGCCGATCGTTCGCTGAATATGACTCGCTTCGAAGTTCGGCGAAAACGCGGCCGCGGCTGTATCGATCAGGACATAGCCGGCAATCATCCAGATCAGAAGAGCGACCAATTGGACAGATTGCTCCAGCGGCGCCTGCCGGATCCAGAGCGAGAGTACCGCCGCCAGAATGGAGATGGTCGCGACGGGGACGAAGGCAGCAATGACTTTGGCCGCAAAGATCATTCGGGCCGAAACCGGGAGCGACCGCAGCAAGTGAATGTTACGGCCCTCGCTTCCATAGGCATAGACCGAGATGCCGAGCGAGAGTCCCCATGGCAGGAGTGCGAGTGAACCGTTTCGGGACCAGAACTGAAGGTCTCCACTGCCGAATGCGCTCCCGCTCCCGTGCGCGAGCAGAACGGTGTACATAACGACCACGCCAACCGGCCAAACCGCTCCGCTCAGTCTCCGCAAATCGCGGGAAAAGACCAACCACTCCTTGAGGACGAGCGAACCGATGTCGCGAGGGAGCAAGTTTGCACCTCGTCCCAGCCAGGTCGTGATCGATTCATTTGGTTGAGCGGTTTGTGCGTTCCGTGTTTGGGAAAGACTGCGGATAAATGTTCGTTGAAAAACGCGAAATGAGAGAGCGATCGCCAGCCCGGACGTTATTACCAGAAGAAAGCCGAGATAGAGCGTAACGATGAGTTGGCCACTGATTGATTCGGTCAGCGCGGTCGCCGTCCAGCCTGCTGGTGTCCAGCCGAGCGCCGACCAGACACGGCCGAATCGCTCGCCTTCAACGAGCAGGTTGATCTTGTCGGGTTGCGGCAGGAGCAGACGCCAACCAAGCATCGTAAGAGCGATAACGAACAGACTGATCGAGAGGAGAAACACGCGGGCGCGACGGGGCGGAATGAAACGGGTGACTACTGAGACCACGATGACCGACGCCGCCGTCGCCATGACGGCGGCACCGACGAGCGCAATCAATCCCACGAGCCAGAAGAGCGGACTGCCTGAATAGGCGAGTCCGTACCCCGCGACTGCGGCCGTCATGAGCATGCTCGAAGGAGCCGTCCCGATTGCCGCTTCGATGAATTTTGTGCCGAAGAGCACTTTCAGCGGGATTGGTAGTGTTATCAGAAACGGAATGTCATCGGCCAAATACAGGGCCTGGAGCGCGGTTGTGGAACTTCCAACGAATGCGCTGATGATCGATAGCGCGATTGCGATGGCAACAATCGTGGTCGCGGTTTCGCGTTCTTCCACCTGACTCAAGGCCGAAGCGAACCCGATCGTCAACAACGCGGTGAATCCGACGATAACTGGAACAATGACGGCGAATCGCAGGCTGGAGAGCACGGGTGATTTTCGGCGGGTCACGGTGAACTGGTTTCGTCCGGCCCGGACTTTTGCTGAAACCATGGTCCAGCCGAGACGGCTTAGCCCTTCATCGACATTCGCCCGAGCTGGTAACGTTGAATGCGTCACGGTGTAGCCGTCTCGTAGAGCCCAAGTATCGGGACGGTAGCGGCTCCAGTTAGCGCGAGGAATATTTGCTCAAGTGAAGCATCTAGGAGATTGACGGTTTCACGGAGATCTTTCAGACTGCCGATCGCAACAAGTTCGCCATCCTTGAGGATTCCGACTCGGTCACACATCTGCTCTGCGATCTCGAGCACATGGGTTGTCATAAATACTGTGGCACCACGATCGCAGATCTGACGCAGGATGTCTTTGACGACCCTCGCGCTGCGGGGATCGAGACCATTGGTTGGTTCATCGAGAAAGAGCACGGCGGGTTCATGGATGAGCACACTTGCGAGCGCGATCTTCTGCCGCATCCCCTGTGAGTAGGTCTCGATGAGTTGATTGGCCGCTGTGGTCATTTCGAAGGCGGTGAAGAGTTCATCCGAGCGGCGGTCCCGGGCTTCCTTCGGAACGCGGTAAATGTCCGCCATGAAGCGGAGAAATTCCCGTCCGGTCAGTTTTTCGTACAGGTATGGATGCTCGGCCATGTAGCCAATAAGACGCTTCAAGGCCAAGCGCTCCCGCGAGACGTTCTTGCCGGCCACGGTGGCTGTTCCGCTATCGGGAGCAATCAAACCGGTAAGAATCTTGATCGTGCTGCTTTTGCCGGCGCCGTTCGGACCCAGAAAAACGAAGAGTTCACCCCGATTCACAGAAAACGTGAGGTCCTGGATACCGGCCCCGCCCGGATAGTGCTTGGTGAGACCTTCGACCTTGATCACCCTGGACGTCCTGACATTGCGAATGAACGCGCTTCTGACTGCAAGACCTCGGTCTGCACATCTCAGCCGTAACCGATCCGCAGTCAGGGCCGCATCACCCGATGGTCTGAGTCGAGCAAACGAAAACAGGCGGGAACGGAGTCCCGCCTGTTAATCAATGACTTCAACGCTGGTTTCCGAGGCGCATGCTACAGCGGAAGCTGCTCGATCGCGCCATAGAGGCCGTTTTCGACCACGTCACCGATCTGGGAGACGATCACGATACAAACGATGACAATCAGAACAAGAATCAATGAATACTCGACCATCGCCTGGCCATCGACCGCCTCTTTTACCAGGTTGACTTGATCTGGCTGTACGGCTTTGTTTGTTGTGTCCATGGCATTTTGCCTGTCGTGTGACCAGTTCATGGATGGCAGTTCGCGGCACCTCGAGGCAGTGAGACGACGAGAATTATATGAAAACCGAAACATTGCAGTTTTGTGGTTTCTGCCACTCTCGGGCCAGTCCCGTTATCGGTTCTGCCAGTGAATTGGTTTGTACAGGCGCCCTCCTTCCATCTTCGAGGCAGCGGGCGACGGCGTTCTGGTGGTTGCCGGTTCGTCCGCTGCTTCAGTAGGATCATCTGGTCCGGAACACCGTCTCTGGACCACGTGTTGTGTGCTCTTCGGGCAGGAGGAGCATTATCACTACCATGATCGTACTACCAATCCCAGCGTTTGTTGATCCGCCGCCTCTCTCATTTTTCCTCGGGACTGTTGTACTCATTCTGACCGGGACATCGCTGAACGGGTCAACCCGATCAGGTTTTCGCATTAACCCGAACTGGATGTCATTCCATCGAGCCGGAAATCTTAGCAGGTTACGCGACCGCTTCCTGGGGCACTGGAAGCATGATATCGATGGATATTCCCCGATTGGCGCGCTGTTCAGGCGTCATGGTTGCGTTCAGCAACTGTAGACGATGCTGGAAGTGTGGTTCCTGAAGTCGCTCGTTGACGACTTCTCGATCGGTCTGGATCGAGGTCGCGTCAACGCGCAGCCGAGCGACCGTGACATCCCGCTCGACATGGATATCGATGTGATCGGCACTGCCTTCGGCCAGAATCGCGGCCAGGATCGATTGCACCATTCGGAAAATAGCGACCTGCATGGTGCCATTGAGTTGGAGGTCGTGTTCCGGTCCTGCGACGCTGAACTGAATGTCTTTGAGTCGACCGAGCTCAGTCATGTAGCGGCGCAGCGTCGCAACAAGTCCGATATCGTCGAGGATCATCGGGCGAAGGTCGAAGATGATGCGCCGTGTTTCTTGCAGCGATGCATTGATCATCGCCTTCAGGCTGCTGAGTTCCGTTCTGGCCTCGCTGATGTCGCGGTCGATGAGTCGCTCGCAAATTTCTGCCCGCAGAATCAGATTCGTCAGCGATTGAGTGGGTCCGTCGTGAATCTGACGAGAGATGCGAAGCCGTTCATCTTCCTGTGCTTCGATGATGCTCAGAATGCTTGGCGTTCCGATCATCTGTGTGCCGGGTAGCGCATCGGTGAACTGACGGGTGGCAAACGCAACGGTACCCGGGTCCGGCATTGCGTTCTGCATGCCGAGGAGATCGATGAGCAGGCGAAGCTTTTCCTGATACTCGCGGATGTGCTGTTGTCGATTTTGCAGTTGTTCGGCCTGCGATCGCATCATGAAGAGACGAAGTTGCACTTCATGTGAGTTCGTATAAAGATCGCGAATGTCTTCGCGACTGTAGTTTTCCAGGTGTAGTTCCATATCGCGGATGCGGTTGGACATCTGGAGTTCGCGATTGGCCAGCTTTTCCACTTCGCTGTTGGTTTTGCTGAGCAGAAGCGAAATCTCGGTGAGCGACTGGACGCTCAGTTCGAGTTCGGTGCGGCACTCGCCCTCGAGAACCATGACACGATCGAAGAATTCTTTAGTTTGCGGCGGTGGTAAAGAGGCCATTGACGTTGACTCCCGACGGGCAGATTGTTTGGACAGGACGGGCGTGCTCACGCGCGTGACGCGGGGCATCGTTGATGTGAGGCTACTGCCGGGGGTAGGGCGGGACAATGCGACGATTGTCCCAATGTTCGAGGATGCTCACATCAGTGGAAGAGGCCAGATGCCGTGCTATGATTCATGGCCGACACAACACGGTTGTGTCGCATCCATAGTGGCGAGTGGTGAAAAGGTATCACACGGGTTTTTGGCACCCATGTTCCAGGTTCGAGTCCTGGCTCGCCAGCCATGCGGCTTCCCACCAGTGAACATGCAATTGCCCCAGTTCACCTTCGCTCCGGATGAGATTCCAATTGAGCCAATGGAAGCCGAATGAACTCACGTCGCAATCGAGTCGCATTGGTCGTGCTCGCCGCCGGGGCAGGCACACGCATGAAATCCACCCTTTCGAAACCACTCCACCCGATTGCCGGCTCGCCGATGCTCTGGCACGTTCTCAACGCCGGGTCGAGCGTGAAACCAATGTCGCGGGTGGTGGTATTGAGCCCGGCAATCGCGAATGACCCGGCCTGGCAAGCTGCCGAATTCGATGTAACAGTGGCGATTCAGGATCCTCCGCTCGGAACCGCCGATGCCGTGAAGTCCGCACTGAGTTCCATTCCGGATGTTGATTGGCTGCTGATTCTCTTTGCCGATCATCCTTTGCTGCTTCCAGCGACCGTAAGCCGTTTGGTCGAACATGCAAACTCCTCCGGCGCATTGGTCACCGTTCTCACCTGCAAGATGGAAGATGCGGCCGCGTACGCCCGGATCGAACGAGATGGCGAGAACCGACTTCGGCGCATCGTCGAACGCAAAGATGATGATCCTGCCCTGCGAACCGGCGCTATCGAAATCAATAGCGGGATGATGGTGGTGGATGCGGACTGGGCGAGAAACGCGTTGCTGCGTATCGAACCTAGTCCGATCACCGGCGAGTATTACCTTCCGGAATTGGTCCGACTCGCGGTCGGGGAGCGCACCGGTGATCAACCGTGGCCCGTGGCGGCCGTCAGCGGTGATCAGGAGGATCTGCTCGGAATTAACGATCGGGTCGAACAGACGCAGGCCGATGAGATCATTCGGCGCCGGATCCGGAAAGGTCATTTGATCAACGGTGTGACCATGATCATGCCGGAAACGATCTCGATCGATCTCGATGTCGTCATCGGCACGGATACCACAATTCTTCCATACACTGTGATTGAATCAGGCACGACCATCGGCAACGGCTGCCGTATCGGACCGAATGCACATATCACCCGCAGTCAACTGGGCGACGGAGTTGTCGTTCGCTCTTCCACAATTGCAAATTCAATTCTGGAACGTGGGTCGGATGCCGGACCGTATGCTCATTTGCGCGACCGGGTTCACCTCGGACCGGGAGTACACGTCGGCAATTACGCCGAGTTGAAGAATGTCGAAATCGGCGAAGATACCCGTGTCGGTCATTTCAGTTACCTTGGCGATGGGATAGTCGGTGCGCGAACGAATATCGGGGCAGGCACCGTATTCTGCAATTACGACGGTGTCGTCAAACATCGCACAACGATCGGCTCCGACGTCTTTATTGGAAGCGACTCGATGCTGATCGCACCGCTCGACATCGGAAATGGGGCCAGAACCGGAGCGGGAGCAGTCGTGACCAGAGATGTTCCCGCGGGTGAAACCGTGGTTGGGGTGCCGGCAAAGCCGCTTGGCAAACGGGTATCGAGTGATCCAGGGTTCGTTGATTCAGCAGCACGTGATGCGAGCGAGGGCAAGGATTGATGGATGGCCGGTTGCAAATCTTCACGGGGAATGCTCATCCGAAATTAGCCAACGACATTGTGGCGGAACTCGAAGCCCCGCTGGGTCGTGCCGTGGTTGGCACGTGGCGCAATGGTGAAACCCGGGTCAAGCTCGAAGAGAATGTTCGCGGGTCAGATGTCTTTATCATTCAGTCCATGAGCAACCCGGCCGATCATCACTTGATGGAGTTGCTGTTGATGATTGATGCCGCTCGACGCGCATCGGCCTCCCGCATCACCGCTGTTGTTCCGTATTACGCCTATGCCAAACAGGAGAAGAAGACCTCCGGCCGTGAACCGATCTCGGCCAAGCTGGTTGCGAACCTTATAGTGACTGCCGGCGCCGACCGTGTGCTGACACTTGATCTCCATGCTCCCGCGATCGAAGGGTTTTTCGATATTCCGGTCGATCATCTGCGCGCGGCCTCGCTCCTTGCCCAACGATTTCGCCGTGATGGCAAGGTCAATCTTGTTTCGGTCAGTCCGGATGCCGGCGGGGTGGCGAGGGCCGATGAATTTCGTACCCGAGTCGGCGCGCCGCTCGCGATCATCTCGAAACGACACCCCGGTCCGGATTCGACCGAGGTTCTTGAAATGGTCGGCGATGTCGATGGCAAGATCGCGGTCATCGTCGATGACATGATTTCAACAGGTGGCACACTCGTCGCCGCGGCGCAGATGTTGAAAGACCGCGGCGCGACTGAAATCTACGCGGCGGCCACGCACGGCATTTTCGCAGGTGATGCGCTGGATCAACTGGCGAATTCACCAATCACGCGCGTGCTCGTCACTGACACGATTGTGCTGCCTCCCGGTCCGCGGGAATTACTCGATGTTGTCACTGTCGCGCCGCTGCTTGCGGAAGCGATTATGCGAATCCACAAGGATTTGAGCATTAGCGCGCTCTTCACGTGAAGATCGGGCACGAAGTTGTCCGGATCGGCTCTGTCGGAAGCACGATGGACGAGATCGACGCCCGTGCCCAAGCGGGTGCAGTGGATGGACTCGTCGTCCTCGCAGATGAACAGACGGCGGGACGAGGGAGGATGGGGCGTGAGTGGATCGCTCCACCCGGTAGTTCGATTTTATGCTCTGTGCTACTGCGACCTGATCTGACTCCGGATCGCCTGTCAACGCTTCCGCTCTTGGTCGGGAATGCGGTCGCGGAGGCGATCGTCGAAGTCACCGGTATCGAGTGTCTGGTGAAATGGCCCAACGATGTTCTGATCGATTGCGCCAAGGTTTGCGGTATCTTGATCCAGTCAAGACTCAAACCTTCCGGAATCGACTTTGTGAATATCGGTATCGGAATCAATGTCTCCACACCACGGAATGCGCTGGTTGAAGGGGCGACGAGTCTCGAAATCCTCCTCGGTGAGCCCATATCACGCGAGCAGTTGTTCGTCTCGCTGATTGCGAAACTGCAGACCGTTTACGACGAATTTATTTTGACCAGAGGGCATCCAACGCTGGAACGGTGGCGCGCGCGCGCGGCTTTCATCGGCGAAGAGATTGCAATTGCCTACAATGGTAGTGAGCTGATCGGCCGCCTCGTGGCAGTCGATGACGCGGGGCAACTTCTGTTGAAACTTCCGTCTGGCGAGGTCGTTGCACTTGGTGGTGGGGAGATTCAACGCGGTCCTCGCTACGTCCGACCAGGATCGTGAACGTAAAAAGCGCGTGACCGAGAATAAAACGGCGGATGCGGGCGTTTTTGGTGGTTCATTCGTGGTCAACATGGCCTGTTCCGCCACATTTATCGGAGATCGCCAAGTTGTCCGGCCTGTTTGGCTCCCCTATACTGCCATGCGGCATCTCGCGCGGAGAGTGTGAGCCGGCCGGAATGGCCGTACAGGACGAAAGTCGAGAACCCAAGATGAATTTCGAACTCAATGAAGAGCAGATTCAGGTTCGGGACATGGTTCGCGAGTTCGCGGCAAAGGAAGTAGCCCCATACATCCAGAAGTGGGATGCGAATGGTGAATTTCATCGCGAAGTACTCGACAAAATGGGAGAGCTGGGTATTCTGGGTCTTCCGATTCCCGAACAATACGGCGGTCTTGGACTCGACTACGTAAGTTTCGCGCTCGCATGCGACGAACTGGAATATGTCGATACGTTTCTCCGCGTGATCATGAGCGTGCATGTCGGGCTCAACAGTCTGGCTCTGCACCAGTGGGCGAATGAGGAGCAGAAGCAGCGCTGGCTCGTACCTCAGGCGCAGGGCACCAAGATCGCGACATTCGGTTTGACCGAACCCAATGCTGGTTCCGATGCCGGTTCGATCGAGTCGACGGTCGTTCGCGACGGCGATGGTTATGTTCTCAACGGCTCCAAGATGTGGATCTCTCTGGCAGATGTTGCTGACCACTTTCTCGTCTTTGCCAGTATGGATCGTTCGAAGAAGCACCATGGTTTGAGTGCATTTGTGCTCGAACGCGGCATGGAAGGTTTTACAACCGGTTCGATCAAGGGGAAGCTCGGCGTCCGTGCAGGCAATACTGGCGAACTCGCTTTCAACAATGTCCGCGTTCCGCTCGAAAACCGTATTGGTGAAGAGGGCGAGGGATTCAAGATTGCGATGAGTTGCATCGATCAAGGGCGATTCACGGTCGGTGCCGGTGCGGTCGGACTCACTCGCGCTTGCCTTGATGCGAGCGTGAAGTACGCCAACGAGCGAATAGCATTCGGCCAGCCGATTGCCAGGTTCGAGCTGGTGCAGCAGATGATCGCCAAAATGGCGGCCGGTCACGAGACGTCATCCTTGCTTACAATGAAAGCGGCCGAGTTGAAGAACCGCGGCATTCGCAATACGCGGGAAACGTCGTTGATGAAGTGGCACGCCTGCGATGTCGCGCTGCAGTCGGCTGACGATGCGATTCAAGTCCACGGCTCGTACGGATTCTCGAATGAGTACCCGGTCGAGCGGTTCTGGCGGAATGCGCGCGGCGCCGTGATCTACGAAGGTACCCGCGAAATTCATACCGTGCTACAGGCCGAGTATGCCCTGGGAATCCGGCAAGACAAACCGATTCGTAATCCGCAGCCTCCGGCACAGGGATTCGACGCAAAATAGTCCGCCGCAATACGCTCGCTGGCGGATAGCACATGGACTATCGACGGCCAGGGCAATCTGCCATGGCCGCTCGTGCGTCAACGGCCGGTTCTGACCAACCAGCGGCTGACGAAGCAGGAGCCAAATCGTGGCGAAAAGTGTCCTTTTGGGAGGGGCAAGAACCCCCTTCGGCAAACTCGGTGGCGGTCTGTCATCTAAATCAGCAGTCGAACTGGGCGGGTTTGCCATTTTTGCGGCAATCGAGCGCTCGGGTGTATCTCCGGACGACATTCAGCATGTAATTATGGGGCAGGTGTTGCAGGCCGGAGCCGGTCAGGTTCCGTCCCGGCAGGCTGCATTCAATGCCGGTCTCGCGAAGACAGTCACCTCGGAAACCATCAACCGGGTATGCGGTTCGGGGATGCGCGCGGTTGGGCTTGCTGACATGCAAATCAGGTGCGGCGAGCATGAGGTGATCGTAGCGGGAGGTATGGAAAGCATGAGCAATGCGCCCTACCTGCTGCGGAAAGCCCGTGCGGGGTATCGATTCGGTGACGGCGTGCTCGAGGACTCTGCAATCAGCGATGGGCTGCTCTGTGCGATCGATCATGTACAGATGGGAACTCACGGCGACAATGTCTCGGCCGAACTTGGAGTTGG
>Ga0105048_10006808_pt1 | contig 18425 bp, 18 predicted proteins | sample MAT05_FD_78382 | JGI IMG/M metagenome (GOLD analysis project Ga0105048, IMG submission 78382) | Freshwater microbial communities from Lake Fryxell liftoff mats and glacier meltwater in Antarctica - MAT-05 | ecosystem: Environmental > Aquatic > Freshwater > Ice > Liftoff microbial mat | place... | reverse complement strand
GGCATCACCGACGTGAGTCACGGTTTTGCCGACGAGATGTTCCGCGTCTTCAGCCGCGAACATCCGGAGGTGGAACTGGTGCCGGTGGGCATGAGCAGCGACGTGGCCGCGATGGTGCAGAGCGTCGCTGCTTCATAGCGCCCCCAGGCCGACAGAAACCGTCGTCCGCCTCCCGCGGGCGTCGATGAAAGTGGCCGAGCCACGTTTCCGTGATTCGCAACTCGCCCAGCTCGGCTCACGCGACCTGGCAGACCTTCAGCATGTTGGTGCCGCCAGGGTAGCCCATGGGCTCGCCGCAGGTGATGGCATAGGTGTCGCCCGGGCGCAGCACGCCACGCTCGACGAGCAGCGCTTCGGCAGCGGCCAGCGCTTCGTCGCGGTCGCTCATCCTGGGCATCAGCAAGGGTCGCACGTTGCGGTACAGCGTCATGCGGCGCTCGCTTTGCACCTGGGAAGTCAGGCCGTAGATCGGCACCTTGATGTTGTGCCGACTCATCCACAGCGCCGTCGAGCCCGACTCGGTCAATGCCAGGATGGCCTTGCAGCCCAGGTGGTGGGCGGTGAACAGCGCGCCCATGGCGATGCTCTGGTCGATGCGACCGAACTTCTTGTTCGTGAAATCGGCGTCCAGCACGACGTCCGCAAAGCGCTCTGCCTCCTGCGCGATCTGGGCCATCTGTTCGACGGTCTCGACCGGATACCGGCCGGCAGCGGTCTCGGCGCTGAGCATGACGGCGTCGGTGCCGTCGAGCACGGCATTCGCCACATCGCTGACTTCGGCGCGCGTGGGCACCGGCGCCAGGATCATGCTTTCCATCATCTGGGTGGCGGTGATGACGATCTTGTCCATCTCGCGCGCCATCCGGATCATGCGTTTCTGCAGCGCCGGCACGGCCGCGTTGCCGACCTCGACGGCGAGGTCGCCGCGCGCCACCATGATGCCGTCGCTGGCGCGCAGGATGGCTTCGAGGTTGGGGATCGCTTCGCTGCGTTCGATCTTCGCGATCATGGCCGGCTTGTGGCGGAAAGCCTCGCCCGCCACGTTGGCCAGTTGGCGCGCCATCTCCATGTCGGTGGAGTTTTTCGGGAAACTGACGGCCAGGTACTCGCACTGGAACGACACCGCGGTCTTGATGTCATCCATGTCCTTGGAGGTGAGAGCCGGTGCGGTGAGGCCGCCGCCGGCCTTGTTGATGCCCTTGTTGTTCGACAGCTCACCACCGAGCACGACCCGCGTGTGGACTTGCTCGCCACGCACCGCTTCGACCTGCAGCTTGATCAGGCCGTCGTTGAGCAGCAGCGTGTCGCCGGGGCGCACGTCGCGCGGCAGTTCCTTGTAGTCCAGACCGACGCAGGTGATATCGCCCGGCTCGGTGCGCTGGGCGTCCAGCACGAAGGCCGCACCCGGCTCCAGCATCACCTTGCCGTCGACGAATTTGCCGACCCGGATCTTGGGGCCCTGCAGGTCGGCCATCAGCGCCACCGGCTTGCCCACCTTCTGCGCGATCTCGCGCACCAGTGCGGCGCGGTCGATGTGGTCCTGTGCCTTGCCGTGGCTGAAGTTCAAGCGCACGACATCCACGCCCGCGCGCAACAAACGCTCGAGCACTTCGGGGTCGCTGGAAGCCGGGCCCAACGTGGCAACGATCTTGGTGGCGCGAATCATGGGCGGTGCTCCGGGGCTGGGGTCCGGGGCATTATGGGCGGTGCCTGTCACGCAGCACGGCCACTGCAGTCGCCATCGGCTTGCGACCACGGGCTGCAAGCGCAGCCCCGGCCGCAGTCGTTCGACTGCAAGACCCGAGGTCGGCGCCAACCGGCCAGCAGCAAGGCCCAGTCGCCCGGTTCGGGCACCGCAGTGACCGAAGCGGCAGTGCCAATTTCGAAGTCGACCAGGCAGTTCACGCCCAGCGATGCAGTGCTCGACAGACCCAGCGCCGACCCCAGTTGCCCGAAGCTGGTGTCGAGGCTGTTGTCGCCGTAGCGCAAGGAGCCCAGACGCCCCGGTTTCGGTGCGCGCGGGCACCGGGTTGTTCGGCAAAGTGCCACTGTTTGCAGCTTGGCGACAACGTCGCGTGAAACGCTTGCGCGAGCCGACCCAGGTACGCGGCGCCAGCAGCCTGAGCGGCAGAAATGCAGGCCCGAATTTCCGCCGCCCACGCTCGTGACCCTCAACCGGCCGCGCGGCGTTCCAGGACTTCGAAAGCCGGCAGGGTCTTGCCTTCCAGCACTTCCAGGAAAGCGCCGCCGCCGGTGGAGATGTAGCTGATGTCGCGCTCGATGCCGTACTTCGCAATGGCGGCCAGCGTATCGCCCCCGCCGGCCATGCTGAAGGCGTCGCTGGTGGCGATCGCCCGCGCCACGACCTCGGTGCCCTGCGAGAAGGCCTCGAACTCGAACACCCCCACCGGGCCGTTCCAGACGATCGTCCCGGCTTGCTGGATCTGCGCCGCCAGCAGGGCCGCCGTTTGCGGCCCGATGTCCAGGATCATGTCGTTGGCTGCGACCTCGGCCACCGGCTTCACACTGGCCGGCGCGTCGGCGGCAAAGCGCTGCGCCACCACGACGTCGATGGGCAGCGGCACCGACGCACCACGCGCTGTCATGGCCGCCATCACCGCCCGCGCTTCATCGACCAGCGAGGCCTCGGTCAGGCTCTTGCCGATCGGCAGTCCGGCCGCCAGCATGAAGGTGTTGGCGATGCCGCCGCCGACGATCAGTCCGTCGACTTTGCCTGCCAGCGCGCGCAGGATGCTCAATTTGGTGCTGACCTTGCTGCCGGCCACGATCGCCAGCAAGGGCCGCATGGGCGCGGCCAGGGCCCGCGTGACGGCGTCGATCTCGGCCGCCAGCAGCGGCCCGGCGCAAGCCACGGGAGCGAACTCGGCGATGCCGTAAGTGCTGGCTTCTGCGCGGTGCGCGGTGCCGAACGCATCGTGCACGAAGATGTCGCACAGCGCGGCCATCTTGCGCGCCAACACTTCGCTGTTTTTCTTCTCGCCGACGTTGAGCCTGCAGTTCTCCAGCAGCACCACCTCACCGGGCTCGACCTGGACCCCATCGACCCAGGACGAGCGCAGCGGCACCGCGCAACCGAGCAACTCGGCCAGGCGCTCGGCCACCGGCGCCAGGCTGTCTTCGGGTTTGAACTCGCCCTCGGTCGGCCGCCCGAGGTGCGAAGTCACCATCACCGCCGCGCCGGCCTCCAGGGCCATGCGGATGCAAGGCACGCTGGCGCGAATGCGGGTGTCCTCCGTGATGTGCCCGGCTTCGTCTTGCGGCACATTGAGGTCGGCGCGGATGAACACCCGTTTTCCGCTGACACGGCCGGCTGCGATCAGGTCGGCAAAGCGCAGCACGGTCATGGGCATTTCTCCAAGGCAGGGTTCGACGAATGGGCGCGAGATTCTAGGAGCGGGATCGGCAGGTCACCAACCCAATCCCAGCTTGAGCGGCAGCAACACGGCCATGCCCATCAGGATCGTGCCCAGGATGCTGCGCCGCCAGGCGAAGTAGGCGCCGGCGGCGAGCGCGGCGAAGATCCGCGCGTCCTGCCAGTGGGCGATCAACTTGCCCTGGGTCATCACGATTTCGGGCAATACCACCGCCATCAAGGCCGCCAATGGCGCATAACGCAGGCCCTGACGCAGCCATTGCGGAATGGGTACTTCGCGTCGCGTCAGAAAAAAGAAACCCCGCGTCAGCACCGTGAGCGCGGTCAGGCCCAGCACAGTGACCACACCTTCCAAGGCACCCATCAGGTGGCGTCGTCCAGCGGCTGCGCCGGGCGCGGTGTGCTGTGGTCGATCAGCAGGGCAATGGCCACTGCGGCGGCGATCGCCACCACGATGTTGAGCTTGAACGGCAAGGCATAGGCCGCCACCGCTGCGCAACCGGCCACGGCGCCGGCGATGCCGGTGGCCTTGTCGTTCAGCAGCGACAAGGCCACCGCCAGCAAAGCCAGCGTGCCCGCAAAACCGAAACCCCAGTGCACCGGCACGGTTTCGGCCAGGAAGATACCGAGCAGGGATGGCACCTGCCAGGCCAGCCAGTTGGTGGCCACGCCGCCCCAGAAATACGGCGCTTGCTCGGGCGCCGGCTCAGGCTGGGGAAAGCGTCGCATGAACATCACGAAGTTCAGATCCGCCGTGAAGTAGGCCCAGGCCAGACGGACGCGCAAGGGGTAGGCCGCCACATAGGGCCGCCACTGGGCGCTGAAGATCATGAAACGCAGGTTGACGCACAAGGCCGTCGCCCAGACCACCCAGACCGGCGCACCGCTGGCCATCAAGGGCAGCACCGCCAGTTGCGCGCTGCCGGCAAACACGAGCAGCGACATCATCACCATCAAGGGCAGCGGCAGGCCGCTGTTGCCCATCGCCACACCCGTGATCAGGCCCCAGGCCGCGATGCCGATCGCGATGTCGAACATCTCGCGGCTGCCACGCGCAAATTCGGGGTGGCGCCAGATCGGCCCGGCGAAGGAAAGGGGTGGCTCGGACAACACCGCCGCATTGTCGTCAATGCGGCGGGGCCATCCGGCGCCTGGAAGATCATCGGCACCCTGATGGAACGACCCCGGGGGTTGAACCGGGAAACGGCAGTTGGCCGATCTGTACCGCTGGGGCAACCGCCCGGATGCTGAACTTTCGGACCACGACGCAGCTCACTTCGTGGTTCAGCGCGCTACACGGGCGGGGCTGGAGGGTCAGGGAGGCCATGCACTGCTCGGCTTCAGTTGAAGTCAGCCAGCGTGTGGCGGCGGCGGCCGACCTCGATCTGCCCCGCCTGCAATACCAGCTCAGTTGGCGTGTCGCGGCCCAGAAACAACAACGGACTGGCCGTCAGGCCGTAGCTGCCCGACATCGCCACGCCGAGCAGGTCGCCCGGTTCGGCCTGCGGAATCTGTACTTGAACACCCAACAGATCAGTCGGGTTGCATGAAGGGCCGGCGATGTTGAAGACCGCCGTCGGTGCATCGGGCCGGCTCAGGTTCAGCAGCGGGAAATTGCCTCGCAGCGCGGCTCCGAAAGTCCCGGCCGCAGCCAACTGATGGTTCAAACCACCATCACAAACCAGGTAACGCGTGCCACGCGACGACTTGATATCCACCACGCGGGTCACGTACAGGCCCGCCTCCGCAGTGATGAACCGCCCGACCTCGAAAAAGGCACCGCACCAAGGACGCCGACCCAGAAAATCGCCCAGCAACGGCAGCAACTCCGAGGCTGCGGCAACCAGATCGAGTTCCTTGCGGTCGCCGCTCTGGGCGACGCCAAAGCCGCCGCCCAGATTGAGCTTGCGACAGGGCCAGCCCGTGCGCTCCTCGAAAGCCATCGCCAGACGAATTGCGTTGCGCGTTGCCTCGACGGTGCCAGCAGGATCGAAGCACTGGCTGCCGACATAGCTGTGAAGTCCCAGGCACACGAGATGAGGGCCATGCGAGCGAACACGTTGTTCAGCCTCAGGCAGTGCGTCTTCGTCGATGCCGAACTGCACCGCGCGCCCGCCCATCTTCAGACCAAAGGACTTGTGCACCTGCGTCGGATTCACGCGCAAAAGAATCTGCGCCGGCTGGCCCAGGCGTTGGGCGATCGCGGCACAGGCGTCGATTTCGCGAATCGACTCCACGCTGATGCAGGCAACCCCGGCAGCGATGGCGGCCGCCAGCTCGGCATCCGTCTTGGCGGGGCCCGCAAAGCTCATGTGGGCGGGCTCGTGGCCCGCCGCTTGCGCCTGAAGCTGCTCGCCGCCCGAGGAGATGTCGACGCCGTCCACGACGGCTCGCACGGCGCGCAACAAGCCGAGGTTGGGGTTGGCCTTGACAGCGTAGTACACGCCAACGAGACCACCGAAGGCAGCACGGACCATTTCCGCCCGGCCACCCACAACGTCCGCGTCGAACAGGTAGAACGGGCTGCCGTGCTCATCGGCCAATGCGTGCCAGCGTGGTGCACCGATCGCCGCCCAGGACGCGCGAGGCGACATCAGCATGCTCCCGAAGCGGTCATCACGGCGTCGCCTCTTCCGTCCAGGTGATACCGGCCACCCAGATTTCGTAGCGCAGGTCCACCTCGACCAGCGGAAGCGGCGCGCCGACCGGCAACAGCAGCGCCACCATCTGCCGCACCACGGCGGCGTCCAATGTCTGCGCCGCACCGCCGGTGAGGATGATCTGCGCCACCTTGCCCAGATCGCCGGTGGGCAGACCGGGTCCCCGGCCCTTGGCGAACCGGTCCAGTGCAATGAACAGGCAGGCGTAAGACAGCAACTGGTCCGACGGCTCGTGGTCGCCCTCGCGCAGCGCAGCATAGACCTCGCGCGTCTGCCCGCCCAACACGCTGCCCAGCAGTTCGTACAACTGCGGGTGGCTGCGCAGCTGCAACATCAGCGTGTCACGCGATGCCACGATACCGAGGTCAGTGAAGACATAACGCGCCACCGAAACGCCCGTGGACGGCCGGACGGGGCTGTCCGCATCCACGCACTCCACCGTGTAATGCAGGTCCGTCGTGGCCCCACCAATGTCGAGCGCCAGACAGGTGCCCACGATGGTGAAGCTGCCCTTGTTGTTGACGGAGCGCAGAAAGCCTCGGCTCGCCACCTCGGGAGTCGGCCTGATGGCCCGGGCAAGCGTCGGCGGTAGCTCGCTCACGCCTTCCTTGAAGACCAGGTCGTCCAGGTAGGCACGACGGATCGTCTCGAAGACGCTGCCGACGCGGCTGGACAGAGTTTCTCCGAGCGGGTTGTCGATCACCCTGGCCTCGGGAAACCGCGCTTGAAAGTCAGCTGCCAGAAGCTGATTTCCGCAGTAAACCAGGGCGCCATATCGGTAGCGAGCAGGGTCGAAGGCCTGCAGCAGTGCGGCGGCGGGGCCCGCGTCGTCGCCATCGATTCCCCCGCCGACCAGCAGCACGTCGACACGCCGGTTGTCACCGTCGGGGGCATCGAAGCCATGCACGTATTCCGGGTTGGCGCCCGCCAGCAATACCTGGTTGCGCAGGGCGGCGCCGCTGAACAGCGGGCTCAAACAGGCGATGCCCACGCGCAGCCCGCCGTTGGCCGAGGAACACACCAGCAAGGGATCGCGGCCGACGTCGATGCCACGGCTGTCCAGGATCTGCTGCACTTGCCGCGCGACCCCGGCCTCGAAGTCCCGCGGAAAAAACTCCTGCGATGCCAGGCCGCCACGTCCGTCCAGCCGTGCCAGCTTGACGACCGTGGAGCCGATGTCCAGGGCCAGACCAGCGCTGGGGTGTGCCGATGGGTGGGATGAGTTCATCGGCTTACACCATCAAGGCAATGTCCGACAGCATGCGTCGGTAGGTCTTTTCGGAACTGTCGCGGCGGGTCGCCAGCAGCGAGCGCTCGGTCGCCAGGTCGCCTGGCGAAATGGGCATGCTGCCAGGATCGACGATGCGGATCGACCGATTGGCGTCGCGCATCGAAACCAGCTTGTTGGCGTTGTCGGCATGGGGTGAGAACGGCAAGTCGATCCACCCCATCTGGAAGGCGCGGTAGACGCTCTCCCAGAATGCGTCACCCGAGAGGCCGAAGATGGCAGACATGACCGTGCGCACCTCGGACTCGATCAGCGCCGCTTCGGAATGGATGGCTGGCGAATCGACGCTGGGCGGCGTGCCAAACGTGCGCAGCACGTAGCGCACGGTGTCCACCGCCTCGGCATTGACCTCGGGACGGGGCACACCCAGCGCCTCGTCCACCGTCTTGACCACCACCTTGTCGGCGTCAATGACACCGGCCACCATGGCCGAGCCGGCGATGAGCGCTGCCGCACGCTCGCGCTGCATCGGGAATTGGCCCATCCACTGGTGGTACACCAACCTCACCTGCATGGCCTGGAAGCCGTGCTCGTCCAGCAATTCGCGCGACAGCTTGCGCATCACCTGCGCCGTGGCCACGTCCTGGATGAAGGATCCCGTCTGCCCGAAGCTCACTGCAAACGACAGCACACCCTGCTCGGCCGCCAGCAACAGCTCAACCAGCTCGATGACGATCACCACCACCGGCGGCACCAGCGTGGCGCTGAGCGGGCCGAAACTCTCGCGGTGGATGGGCCGTTCTGGCGTGGAATACAGCGCGCAGACGCGATCCACGTACTGCCAGTACAGAAGCGCCCGATCCACCGGAAAGCCCTCCGAGTACGGCAGGGAGTAACACAGGCCACCGCCCTCGATCTCGGCAATGCCCGATCCGATGGCAATCTCGACCAGCAGGCGCGCGTCCGGCGTGCCGTGGCGCAGGCTCACGGGCTTGTCCAGACCCACATAAAGCTGCCGCGTCAACTCGTGCCCGTGACACACCAGCGGATAGCCGTTGAGGTAGGCCTTGCCTTCCTCCTCGCTGCGCCGCAGCAACTGCGACGCCGTGTCGTACTGGTTGTGCCTTGTACAGCTGTCGATGGTCAGCGGCACGAAGTCCGCACCCGCGTCGCTGAGCATGCGCGTCAGTCGCAACTGCTCTTCGAAGATGGGCGTGCCGCCCCGGGGCTGCAGCATCGGCATGCCACGCTCCCGCTCCGCATAGCGGATGCTCGGGAAGCGCCGTGCCGGCAAGCTGGCCAGATGGCGGACCACTTCGTCGGGGCTCAGCCCTTGCGCCAACGGGTGCGACAGCACCTGTTCTCGTTGACGATCCACGGCACGCAGCCGGGCTTCAGGTGTCGGGCGTGCCATGTTCTAGGTCCTGGAAAAGATCGATGATGGCCGCACCAATGTCGGGGCGCTGGTGGTAGACGCGGTCGAAACCGTAGCTCTTGAAAAGCTTCACCACTTCGGGCTCCGGTCGGCTGCCCACGACCACATTGCCGCCCACATACAGCAGCACGTGCCCCAATCGGGCGTCCTGGAAGCGGCGGCGGAAATCGGCGCACCAGTGTTCGCCTTCACCGTTCAACGACGAGACGAACACGGCGTGCGCGTTCACCTCCAGCGCGGCTTGCACGAAGTGTTCGGGTCGGTTGCGCGTGCGCAGGTTGAAGACCCGGCAGCCCGACTCCTCCAACGCCAACTGCATGATGCGGTTGCCGACGATGTGAATGTCGTCACCGATCACGCCGATGACGACGCGCGGGTGCCTGAGCAGCGAGGTCTCAGCCTCCATGGGCGAGCGGGGCGATCCCCAGGCGAGCGAAGGACTGCTGCTTGATCACCTTGCGATCATGCTTGCCTGCATTGCCCAGGATCGGGAAGCTGTCGAAGTGCACCAGAGTCGCCGGCACCATGTGGTTGGGCAGTTGCGACTTCAGGAACTGCTTCAGCACCGCGTCTGCAATCGGTTTGCCGTCGGCGCTGGTGTAGGCACAGGCGATGTCCTCGCCGATGGTGATGTTGGGCACTGCAAAGGCCACGGCCTCCACCACCTCCGGGTGCCGCAGCACCTCGGTTTCGACCTCGGTGGGGCTGACGCGGAAGCCTTTGGTCTTGATCATGTCGTCGGCGCGTGCGACGAAATAGATGAAGCCGTTCTCGTCCTTGTAGACCTTGTCGCCGCTGTAGACCAGCGTCTCGCCCGGAAAGCGCGGATGCTGGCGGAAGGATTTCGCCGTATTCACCGGGTCGTTCCAATAGCCCTTGGTCACGGTGGCGCCGCGCTGGACCAGTTCGCCCACGGCATTGGGCGCGCACTCATCGCCGCTGTCGTCCAGCACCAGGATCTGGCAGTCCGGGATGGCGCGCCCCACCGAGGTGGGAAATGCATCCAGCTTGTCCGGCGGCAGATAGGTGCCCCGAAAGGCCTCGGTCAGGCCGAACATCGAGAAGATCCTGGCGGTCGGGAAAGCGCCGCGCATGTCGGCAATCATGTCGGCCGACAACCGCCCCCCGGTCGAGCACACGTAGCGCAAAGACGAGAGATCGAAGCGAGAGGTATCCACCTTGAGTCGGCGGTCGAACATCTTGGTCAGGAACACCGGCATGACCGGCAACGCCGTGACTCGCTCACGCGCCATCATCGAAAACAGATCGTTTGGCAAGGCCAGTTCGTGCAGGATGAGCGTGCAGCCTTGGCGAATGGCCTGCCAGATCTGGTTCATCCCGTAATCGAAGTTGAACGACAAGACGCAGGCGATGCGGTCGTCCTCGCCAGTGCCCAGATACTCGGCGCAGATATCGGCCCCTTCGGCAAGATTTCGGTGCGCAATGAGAATGCCCTTGGGGCGCCCCGTAGAGCCGGACGAATAAATGATCGCGGCATTGTCATTGCCGATGCGGTCGAAACCATTCAACGGCTGCACAAACCGCCGCATGTAGGGCAGATTGGGCCAGTCTTCCGTGACGGCACCGTGTCCCGTGACGAGCCTCGTGACACCTGCGAATTCCTTCACCTCGACCAGGCGATCGGTGTCAGTGATCATCGCCACCATGCCGGAGTTATCGACGATGTGGCGGATGTTCGGGCCCTTCAGGCGCGGCAGGATCGGCACCACCACGCCATTGGCGAACAGCACCCCCAGGATCGCCACCACCTGGTCGATGGTCTTTTCCATGCAGATCCCGACACGATCACCTGGCGCCAGGCCGATCTCCCGCAGACATTGCGACGTGGTCAGCGCTTCTTGAAGCAACTCGCCGAAGGTGGCCGAGCGCTCGCGGGAGATGATGGCCACCTTGTCCGGCAGTCGGTCGGCCGTTTGAAGCAGGTATCGTGGAATCGATGCAGGCATGATGAAGGGCTTGGAATGATTGAGTTCGGATCAGGCCTGCTGCTCGGCGCGTCGGCGTTCGATCAGTGCCGCCAATGACGACAACTTGGCCAGGTTGTCGCGTACCAGGTCGTCTCCGTCCAGGTCCACCCCGAAGCGCTCCTGCGCGAACAGCGCGAGGGAAACGATATTGAAGGAATCCAGAACGCCTGCGGTCAGCAGGTCATCGTCGGGCGCCAGGGGGCCTTGAAAGTCGGTTTCCTTGCGGATGTAGTCGATCAGGATGTTGATGGTGTCGCTCATGGCGCAGGCTCCGATAATCTTGAACAAGGGGGTCAGGCTGACTTCAAAACATCAGGGCGCAGTTTCAGCGTGATCCGCTGGCCGTCACCGAAGGTGGCCCCGACATAAGGGGCCACTGTAGACGCCATGAACTCGGCACCCCACAGCTTCAGGAACAGACCGGCGCCGACGCGCTTCCAGCCCAGGTGTGCGTGTGCGCGTCGCGAGGCAACGTTAAAACGTGTCAGGCGACTGAAGGTGTAGCGCACGCCCTGGGGCGCCAAAATTTCATTGGCGCCGTGCCAGACACCCAGGAAGCCGACGCCCAGTCGATACTGCGGCAACACATACAGATCGAAGTCGAAGATCGATACCGCTTGCTCCTCCAGCACGTAGTCACAACGCACCTCGTCCTCTTCGTGGCGCCCTGTGGCGTACCAGATGTAACCAATGAGCTGCCCTTTGCGGTACGTGCCCAGGCAGCGCGCGCCTTGCTCGAAGCGGCGGGCCTTGATTTCCTCGCGTGCCGGCATATCGGCAATTGCGGGGTCGCCCTTGAGAATCTCCTGAAAGCTCAGGTGGCGACTCAGGTTCGCCGGCAACAAGGGCTTGCCACCAATGGGCTGCACCATGAACTCGTAAACGTACAGACCCAGATCAGGCGACAGCGCGCGCAGCAGGCGGTTGATGACGTACGCCAGACCCGCCGCCCAGCCGAACTCGCGGAACGGGCCGACGAGCCGGGTCAGCAGGCCAGGCGCGGCCTCAGGAGACACGCGCGGCCTCCCGGCGGGCATCCAGGCTGGCCAGTCGTGCAGTGGAAAGCCGACTGCAGCCAGTTTTTGCGTTGAGGTTGCGCGGCAGCGACGCGGCCATGCCCAACAGGCCAGTCGGCGCCGTACAAGCCGAATTGCGCTGGCGGCAAGCGGGCAACCGCGCGAACACGGCTCCATCGGCGCTGCCGTCGGACGCCGTAGCGCCAACTTGACCAGTCTGGCCGATTGCCGGGACGGCGACGCCGAACGCAGCGCGCTTGCCGATCAACTTGTCGAGTTCCGCGCGATCGCCGGGCGCCCGTTCAGTGTCGTCATCGCGCAGCGTCACGCCCTCAGGCCTGCCGTCGCGGCCGCTGGTACAGCGGATTGCGACCGGGCAAGTGTCGACAACTTGCTGGCGGGGTGGCGGCGTTGCCTGCGACATATCCGACCAGCGCATCACCGACAAGGCTTCTGACGCCGACCCACGCCCGCCAATCCGCACCGTCGAAATTGAATTCAAGGGCATGCGGGCAATCTTCACACCCGGCACGCGAAAAGTGGCGACAAAAGGCCCCGACAGCTTCTCGCGGTGGATGGTCACGCGGTCGCCCTGCTCGACGCACAAGGCAATCAGCCTGCTGGAACAGCGGTCGCGGACAGCGTGCGGCGAAGCGTGTGAAATGCCAGTCATCCCGTGAACGAGGAGCGCGTTTTCGGCGTTACGTTGCGCAGATATTCGAACCTGATCGGGCAGCAGAAAGACATCAGACATCGATGGTGGCATTGGCCAGAAAGGCCGCTTGAGTCGCTGTGAAAAGGAGCGGAGAGTATTCCATAGGACTCCCATGCAGCACATCCCGCCCGAACCGGCAAAGGCACTCCGCGTGACTTAGTCGCGCTGGCGTACGGCCTGCCTCCGAGTGCGACATTTTCAGATGTCTCCAAACGACAGAAACCAATACTCGTGTTTCTGTTAACGGCATTGCATCAAGGGAGCACCGCCAGTTGCGCGCTGCCGGCAAACACGAGCAGCGACATCATCACCATCAAGGGCAGGGGCAGGGGCAGGCCGCTCTTGCCCATCGCCACACCCGTGATCGGGCCCCAGGCCGCGATGCCGATCGCGATGTCGAACATCTCGCGGCTGCCACGCGCAAATTCGGAGCGGGCGCCAGAGCGACCGCGCACTGGAAAGAAGCCGAATCAGGAAGCCAAGGTGGAGGACTTCAGTGATCCGGAACAACGTCCCTCGTCATGGAAGTCAGCGCTGGCTGACGCTGCCGCTGCCGACGACCGACTTCTTCACCGTCGGATTGCCGCTGTAGTTGACATCGCCGCTGCCCGCGATGCTGACGGTCAGCGACTTCTGGGCGTTGACAGCGGCGTCGCCACTGCCCGCGATGCTGACAGTCACGTCGTCGGCGCTCATCTCCTTGAGCCTGGCATTGCCGCTGCCTGCGATGCTGATCTTGAGCTTGTTGGCCTTGCCACTGCCGCTGATGTCGCCGCTGCCGGAGATGCGCACATTCAAGTCTTCGGTGACGAGCCCCAGCAGCTTGATGTCACCCGAACCCGACATCGCCAATTGCAGAGCGGCGGAGCTGAAATTTTCGATCTTCACGTCGCCCGAACCGGTCACGTTCAGCGCGCTGAGCCTGGGCAGCACCACGGTCATCACGGCCTTGCCGCGCATGTAAACGGTGTTGTTGTCTTTCTTCCAGCGCACGACCAGCGCGGGCCCGTTGCTGCTGTTCTCCACCACCGTCTCCAGCCGCGCGAGCAGGGCCTCATCGCCTTGCAATTGCAGCAACTGTTGGGGGCCTTGACGCACCACCAGGTCCAACGACACGCCCAGGGCAATGGCCTGGAAGTCGCCGACCGTGCGCGTCTCCGTCGCCGCGTGACCGGTGGCGGGCATCAACGACATCGACAAGCCCAGCCAGATGCCCAGCAACGGTGTAACGAAGGTGGCGCGGCGGGCTGCGGCGTGGGTTGAGTGCATGCGGGTCTCCTGGCGATGGAAGGTCAAGGGCGATGCAGCGACTGTGCTGCAGACTGCACGACTTCACCACCCCCCTGCGACGCAGTGCCAGCCGACGCGACGGAGTGCACGCCGACGAGGACGCCTGGGGCTTGGCGCGGAGAGCTTCGCTGCTCGAAGTCGGGCGCCAACCGTCAGCGGCAAACCGTCCTTGACAACCCACAGGCAGTGAACCGCAGCGACCAGCGGCGAACGGCCTTCACCCGCCGATTCGCCCTACGGCTTGCTGGCCGACTTCGGCTCTGCGGGTTTGCTGTCGCTGTCCGCCGCTTCATCGGCCGAGGCCACCGCCGTCGGCTCGGCAGGAGCGGGCATGGCCTCGATCTTGTTTTCGCGCATGTAGTCGTTCATCTCTTTCCAGCCAGCAAACACGGCCGCCTTGTCGGCGCGCTTGTTCTGCCCGTAACACTGCTCGACCGAACGCGCGGCGTGGCGGCACCCGGCGCCCACGGCCTTGCCTTCCGCATCTTTGCGTGCGGCCAAGGCGCCAGCCGACTCGATGCCCAACTGGTCGCAGCCCGACAACACCAGAACGGCGCAGGCACAAAGCACCGAAAGGAGACGGCGTGGTGGCAGGGTGGAAAGAGGCTCCATGTGGCGTTTATCGGCCCGACACAGGCAAAACTTGAGCCTGCCGGCAAAACCCGCAACGATCAAGCGCTCTGGCGCGCCAGGTACTCGGCAGCAGACAAACGTTTGCCGCCCGGCGCCTGAACTTCCAGCAGCTCCAGCGCCCCTGCGCCGCAAGCCACCACGAGGCGACCCGGACCGCCCTCCAGGCGCTCGCCGGGCAAGGCATGGACTGCGTGATCGCTGGTGATGACCCGCCCGCGCCAGAGCTTGAGAGACTGCCCGCCCACGGAAGCGCTGCAACCCGGGTAAGGATCGAAAGCACGCAGCTTTCGCTCCAGCAAGCTCGCGTCCAGACGCCAGTCGACAACACCTTCTGCCTTGTCTACCTTGTGCGCGTAAGTCACACCTTCGGCGGGCTGTGCCTGCGGCGTCAGTCTGCCCTGCTCCATATCGGCGATGCCCTGCACCACCATCTCCGCACCCAGCGCAGCCAGCCGGTCATGCAGGCTGGCTGTGGTGTCGGTGGAAGCGATCGGCTCGCTGCGCGCCATCAGCATCGGCCCGGTATCGAGCCCGGCGTCCATCTGCATCAGCGTGATACCGGTCATGCTGTCACCCGCTTCGATCGCGCGGTGGATCGGCGCCGCCCCGCGCCAGCGCGGCAGCAAGGAACCGTGGATGTTGATGCAGCCCCGAGGCGGCAGCGTCAACGCCCAGGTCGGCAGGATCAGGCCGTAGGCGGCCACCACCATCAGCTCGGGCGCGGCCGACTGCAAGGCCAGTTGCGCCGCGCGGGCGTCGTCCCCGAACTTGCCGTCCAGGCGCAGGCTGCGCGGTTGCGACAGCGGCAGTCCATGCTGCAAGGCGTACTGTTTGACGGCAGAAGCCTGCAACTTCAAACCCCGGCCCGCTGGCCTGTCGGGCTGCGTCAGCACCAGGGCCAGCGTATGCCCGGCTTCGTGCAGGGCCTGCAAGGCAACCCGCGCAAACTCCGGCGTGCCGGCAAAGGCCAGCCTCACTGCGACCCCTTCCGGCCGGTCTCAGGCTCCACGCTGCTCGTCGCGGGTTTTCTTGATCATCTTGGTGCGGATGCGCTCACGCTTGAGCTGGCTCAGGTACTCGACAAACACCTTGCCCACCAGATGGTCCATCTCATGCTGAACACACACCGCCGTCAGGCCCTCGGCCGCCAACTCGAAAGTCTGGCCTTCGCGGTCCAGCGCCTGCACCCTGACACGCGCGTGCCGCTCCACCTTGTCATAGGTCAGCGGCACGGAAAGACAACCCTCTTCATTGACCGCCAGCTCGGCGCTGCGCTCGACGATCTCTGGGTTGATCAACACCAGCGGATCGTCACGGTCCTCCGAGGTGTCCATCACGATGACACGTTCGTGCACATCGACCTGGGTCGCGGCCAGACCCACGCCGTCGGCGGCGTACATGGTCTCCAGCATGTCCTGTACCAGTTGCCGCAGCCGGGCATCGACCACGGCCACGGGCCGCGCCAAGGTGTGCAAGCGGGGATCGGGGAAACGAAGAATGCTCAATCGGGCCATGGCAGGAGTCGGTCGCTGAAAGATGAGCTGCCAGAGCGCTGTTGAAACAGGCGGCAACGGCAGTTGGAGGCTCGCGGCGAGCGTGGTAAACCGCAATCAAGACGCATTTCGCCAGCCACATCGACCGCCACTGCAAAGCTCACTTTGTTTGCGGCATCAAGGGTTTACGGGCAAAATCTGTGAAACCATATGAAGATTGTCGCTGCTCGAGCCGTGAGCCCGCGCCCTGCGCCGGTCAGACCCCATGCGCCACGACATTTTGGCACTGCCCGCTTCGCCGCCCGGAGACCGATGCGTGATCAGATCGACTGAAACAAGGCCCAGCCCGTCCCTTGCCCGGACCTTGCCCTTGACGCTGACCCTGAGCCTTGCCGCCCGTTTCCTGGGCTTGGCATGTCTGACCGCTGCCAGCAGCCCCGCAGCCTGGGCTCAAGGTTCGAGCCTGCCCATCACCCCCGAAATGAGGGACACCGCACAGCGTGTCGCTCAGGAAGGGGTCCCGCTGGCCGACCTGGCGCCCAACGCACCCGGCAGCCACACGGTACAGACCGGGGACACCTTGTGGGGCATCGCCACGCTGTTTCTCAAAAGTCCTTGGCGTTGGCCCGAGTTGTGGGGCATGAACCTGCAGCAGATCCGAAATCCTCACCTTATCTACCCGGGTCAGGTGCTGGTGCTGGAAACCAGAGAAGGCCGCGCGACCTTGCGCATGGGGCAGACTGCCGCCGGCTCGCCCCCTACCAACACCGTGCGCCTGTCGCCCAGGGTGCGATCCGAACTGCTGGGCAATGGCGCCATTGCTGCGATCCCGCTGAATCTGATCGGCCCCTTCCTCAACGAAGCCGTGATCTTCGATGGCAACGAACTGGCCAACGCACCGCGCATCGTCGCCACGCAGGAAAACCGGGTCATGGTCTCGCGCGGCGAAACCGCCTATGTGCGAGGCGATCTGGGCGGTGCGCGCGACTTCCGACTTTTCCGGGCGCTGGTCCCACTGGCCGATCCCCTGACCAGGGAAGTGCTGGGGTTCGAGGGGCGCTATGTCGGAACCACCGAGTTCGTTCGCGACGGCGGCGCACCTCCCGAAGCGGTCGGCAAGGGTGTGCTGGTTCCCAGCACTTTCCGCATCAGCAGCACGCGCCTGGAAGCGATGGTCGGCGACCGGCTCTCGCCGGTGCCGCAGCAGGAGCTGCTGGCCTACGTGCCGCGAGCGCCGGCATCGCCGATCGATGGCCGCATCGTGGCGATTTACGGCGACGGCCTGCGGGCTGGCCAGAATCAGGTTGTCACGCTCAATCGCGGCAAGCGCGACGGTCTCGAGCGCGGACACGTGCTGGCCCTGCTGCGCAGCGGCACGGTCGGCACCGACAAGATCACCGGTGACCGGGCCGCCCTGCGCTTGCCCGACGAACGTCATGGACTGCTGTTCGTGTTCCGTGTCTTCGAGCGCGTTTCCTATGCGTTGATCCTCAACGTGCACGACCCTGTCGTGGCGGGCGACCGCTTCACCCAGCCCTGACGCCTCGCAACGGTTGCCATGCTCGGCAACGACGAGTTCGAAGTCTGGTTCCGCCTGCTGGAAACGCCGGGAGTCGGACGCCAGCAAGCCCGCAAGCTGCTGGCCGCCTGCGGCTCACCCGATGCCGTTTTTCGCACACCCCGAGGCACCCTGAACCGCCTGGTCGGCGAAGGTCTTGCCCAAGCCCTGCTGACCACACCGCCTGAGTGGACTGCCCGACTGCAAACCGCAGTGAGCTGGCTGCAGGGCGGCAGCCAGCGCCATGCGCTGGCGTTGGGTGACAGCGATTACCCAGCGGCCCTGCAGCAGTCCGCCGACCCGCCCTTGTTGCTGTACGTGCTCGGTCGGCCCGAGACCCTCAGCATGCGCAGCCTGGCGGTGGTGGGCAGCCGCCATGCCACTGCGCAAGGGCTGGACAATGCGCGCGCCTTTGCCCGCGAGCTGAGCAACCAGGGCCTGCTGGTGTGCTCCGGCTTGGCGCAGGGCATCGACGCTGCGGCGCACGAAGGGGCACTCGAAGCCTCGGATGTCGGCGCAGCAGGCACGCTGGCGGTGGTCGGCACAGGGCTGGACCGCGTCTACCCACGTCAACATGAAGGCCTGGCAAGGCGCATCGCGCAGGCCGGCGCCCTGGTCAGCGAATACGCACCGGGCACACCCGCCTTGCCGGAACACTTCCCGCAACGCAACCGCATTCTTGCCGGCCTGTCGGTCGGAACGCTGGTGGTGGAGGCCGCGCTGCGCTCGGGCTCGCTGATCACCGCCAGGCTGGCGGCCGAAGCCGGTCGAGAGGTCTTTGCCATCCCGGGATCGATCCATTCCCCGCAGTCCAAGGGATGCCACGCATTGATCAAACAGGGCGCCAAGTTGGTGGAATCGGCGCAAGACCTGCAGGAAGAATTGGGCCTGCTCGGCTCGGTGCTGTCGCCACATCGCGAGCCTCGACCGCCGAACACTGCCGCGCTGGCGGACGAAGCGGACGCAGCGGATGGAGGCGACACAGCGGACGGCGCCGGTGCGCTGCTGCGGGCCT
>Ga0105048_10006802_pt1 | contig 18429 bp, 16 predicted proteins | sample MAT05_FD_78382 | JGI IMG/M metagenome (GOLD analysis project Ga0105048, IMG submission 78382) | Freshwater microbial communities from Lake Fryxell liftoff mats and glacier meltwater in Antarctica - MAT-05 | ecosystem: Environmental > Aquatic > Freshwater > Ice > Liftoff microbial mat | place... | reverse complement strand
CGGGTTCTCGGCAGGCCGCTCGTACTCTTCCCAGTAGAGTCCCGAGCCTCGCTTCTGCCACAGCGGCAGGTCGTTGAAGTTGACACCCTGCTGGAAGAGGAATTCGTTCTTCCGGGCGACAGACAGGCCATTCATCGCCGCCGTCGCCTCGCCGACTGACTGCCCTTGTTTGCGAAGCAGCCAGTAGCCGTGAGCGTTCAGAGCGTTACGGTGGGCGTCTTCGTTTCGCCAACGGAAGTAGTCGACAACATGCCCGACCGAAGGCAGTTGCGAGATACGGCAATCGAATACCGCCACGGCTCCCAGCAACAGCGAGAACTTGGCGCTGGCCTCACCTGACAAGACGGATTGCAGTTTGCGGAGTTTCCGCCCGAAGCCACTCTCGTCGTGAGCGAACAGCAGCGAGATCTCATCGCTCTGGGTGTAGCCGTAGACCACGTTGAAGCCACTGTTGGTCATCAGGTGCTCGGCTGTCGTCAGCATCAGATCGCGGAACCGGACATCGAACGGTGCTTCGAACGGGTGCACCTCTTTAGTCAGTCGGGTGAACCCGCGTCCGTCCAGTCGGGCCACCATGTACAGTCCCGGCAGAACGCACAGGTCGTGGGCCGTCTCGAACACCCGCATCTTTGCGTCAAGTTCATCAAACTTCATCTTGCCACCCCTCGGTCACGAACTTGCCGGTTTCGTCGATCCGCACGTAGAACAGATCATCGAAGCCCTCGGCACGGGTCGGCAGTTCCATGCGGCCCGCCGTACCGAGGATGCCCTTGAGCGGCACCTTTTGTTCGGGCGGTCGCTGGTCGTTACGCCGCTTGCAATCCTCGATACGGGACTGAAAATAGTACCCCACAACTCGAAACCCGGCGTCCTTCGCCCGGCGGATGTAAACCGCCCGATCGCCCTGGCTCGGGTTCGTGTTATCCACGACGAACGGCTGACGGGTCTCAATGCAAACTTCAATCAGCCTCTTCTCACGATGACGAGTCTTGAGCATGTCCAGGTTGATTCGAATATGCGTGGTGTAGAACCGTTCCTTATAGAACGTCGATTTCCCGGCACCTTGAAGCCCGATGAAGATCACGGCTTCCACGACATTTGCCTTTCACTTCGAGCAGTTCGCAATTGCGGCATCGAACCGACCGCCTTCAGCGCCTGCTGCATGTTTCAGCCGCTCCAGCACCCCGAGCAACCGGGGATCCGCAATCTCTTCAGCGGCCTTGACCAGCAATGAGTCAATTTCAGTGGGAGCCCGGACATTGAGTTCGTCAATCAGTGGCTCAACGGCGCGTTCGTCTCCCCGGTGTGCCAACCCGAACAAGGCTTCGCAGCGAACAAAGCTGTCGATGTCAGATGTCCTGCGAAACAATGCTTCGCGGATGGCGGGCGTATCATCATCAATCTGGCGGCCAAGTCCGAAGGTTGCCCAATCACGTACCAGTTCATGGGTATCAGAAGAAAGTTTGATCAGCGTTTCAATGGCCAGAGAATCGGAGTGGCCACTCAGCCCATAAACAGCAGCATATCGAACCAGGTGGCTTGGATGCGTATGCAGTCGGGCGATCGCGGGAACCGCCATGAGATCATGCAGGAAGCTCAGTGCGACGCAAATGGCCCGAAGTACATTCTCTTCCACCTCTGCTTGAAGCAAAGCGAGGAGCACTGCAACCGACTCAGCAATAAATGGACTGTCCGGGCAGCCCAACTGGCCGAGGATGTTGGTACCAAGAGTTCGCTCGATCGCGCAAGAACTTTGGCACAGCAATCTCGCCGCGTCGAAAGTATCACGGGTCCCGCGGCGATGCAAGATCGAACCGCATTCCCAGGCAGCGTCCTCATCAGGTTCGCACAGCGCCTGTGAGATCAGTTCGTACAACGTGCGAGAGTCGTTCCGGGCCTCACGAATCAGTTCGTCAAACCTCAGTTGCCAATCACTCTTCATGATTGAACACCCCCATCTGCGTTGGTGAGCCGTACTCCGCATGTTCCGGCCCCACCGGTAGGAAGCGCACCGTGTACCCGAAGCGGTTGGCGATGCCCGTGGCCCACGACTGGAACTCCTGGCGGGTCCATTCGAAGCGGTGGTCGGCGTGGCGGAACTGGCCGGCGGGGAGGGTTTCCCACATCACGTTGTATTCCCGGTTGGGCGTCGTCAGCACAACCGTGCGCGGCTTGGCGAACTCGAACAGCACGCGCTCGAATGCCTTGAGCCGGGGCGGGTCAAGGTGCTCGATCACTTCGACCACGCTGGCGGCATCGAAGCCTTCGAGTCGCTTGTCGCGGTACATCAGCGAGCCATGAATCAGCTTGATCCGGCTGGCCTGGGTGTCGGGCAGGCGCTCCAGCTTCAACCGGCGGGTTGCCAGTTCGAGCGTGCGGATCGCAACATCCATACCGACAATCTCTTCAAACTGTCGGTCCTTCAACAACTCACGAATCAGCTTGCCCTCGCCACAGCCGAGATCCAGCACCCGCTTCGCACCGCTCGTTTGCAGCACCGCTATCACCGCGCGCAGGCGCTGCTCATTGAGGCTGATCGGTTTCTCGAGCGACTCCTCGGCCTTCTCCTTCTCGGGCGTTTCGTCGTCGCCTTCGTTCGGCTCCTCTTCGCTGACGAGCCGGCTTAGCGCCATGCGGAACAGGCTTGGCTGGAAGCGCAGGTAGCGTCGGGCAATCTCTTCCTTCTCCGGGTGCCGGGCCAGCCAGCCTTCTCCCTTGGCGAGCAACTTTTCGGTTTCGTCATCGCCGACGAAGTAGTGTTTGCGCGTGTCGAACACCGGAATCAGCACGTACAGATGCGACAGCAGTTCGCGCAGCGTGGTCGTCTTCCGCACGGTCACGGTGAAGCATTGGCTGTCGCCCCACTCGGGGAAGTGTTCGTCAAGCGGGTGGCGCACAGCGTCGACTTCGTAGCCCAACGGCTCAAACATGGCGCGAAGCAGTCGTTCGCCGCCGCGTACTGACAATGCTCCGATTCTGGCCTCGAGCGGGATCGGTTCGCCCGTCATCGCGGGGCGGTCCTTGCTTCGGCCCTGCAGCGCGGAACCGAACACCTGGGCGATCGCCACGCTCATGTACGACGATGCCACATACGGCCGATCGTTGACGTACTGCCCCAGCAGAAAGCTCTGATCCGGATTGCGGCCGCGGACAATCCCGACGGCATCAACATCCAGCATCAGGCAAGCAGTACAGCGATCGGCCGTGCTTTCGGGGTAAAAGACATGAACCTTGCCGAAGCTCATTGCAAACGATTGAAACCGATCGGGATGCTTGTGCAGCAGGAAACCCAGTTCGCTCGCCGCGGGGCCGGTCGTCGTGATGGTCAGCAACATGGGGCGGATTTCCTGGCGCGGGAGTTCTGTTGAACTTGTGTGCGAAGGGAGACACTGCGCGGCTGCGGTGGTTCGGGGCGAAGACGGCCAATCAACGGGATTGTCACTGGAAGAGAAATGAACCCTGCACTTCCGATGACGCAGCGGTCGGGGATCGGACGCATGGAATGATGATCGAGTAGCACCAATAATCCGCAAGCAGATCATTTGGTAAGATCGGAGATCAGGGCCAACTCAAGTGCTTCCATTGCCGACGCAACCGGGATCACATTGATCTGCGAACGGAGCTCCTCATGCAATTGATTCACGATACTCTTGTTGGCGGCAGGTATGAGGACTGTGCGTCGACCGGCCTTTGCAGCGGCAGAAATCTTGTGCGTCAGGCCGCCTACTGAGCCCACCTCGCCATGCAGTGCCACCTCGCCGCTGAAAGCGAAGCCCGGCTTGATCGGTCGGTTGGTAAGCGCTGACACCATACCCACGAGAAATGCCAGGCCTGCTGAAGGACCTTCACGCGGATTGGCGATGTTCACCAGATGAACAGCGACCGCCTGCGATTTCAGTCGTTGCTCGGCGATGCCGAATTCGCGGAAGTTCACTCGGATCAGGTTGTAGACAGCCTGAATGGAATCCTTCATTTCGCGACCGTGCAAACCGGTAACCGTCAGGCCGGCGCTGCCATTGATCGCGGAGACCTGAATCAGAAGCAGGTCGCCGCCGATCTCCCGTTCGCCGCTCATGACGACGGCGAGGCCTGTCACGGCACCCACAACCGCGTCGGTGTTGTGTCGGTCTGCCACATCGGGCACCGAGTGCGGCAGCAGGTCTTCCGCAGTGTGCGCGGTCACGCTGACGGGTGCAATCAACCGTGGTTTGAATTCGCCTGGAGCGAGAGCACAAAGTTGATGATGCACGCGTTGCCGCAATTCGCTGGCAAACGTGACAACCGTCAGCAGTTCCTCGTTGGTCCATTTACCATCGGGATGTAAGAGTTTGAGCAGGCCGGACGAAAGACGTTCAACAGCAGTCTGGTCCCGCCTCGTCAGGCCGGAATGCATGGGGATGCCACGCACGGCGTCAACAAAGGAATCGTCGCGCAGTTTGACGAGGATTTCGCCGAAGTAATCAGTGACGAAGCCAACACCAGTCGCGATGGATGCCGGCGTAATCTTCGGGACTTCCCAGCCGGGAATGTACCCGTGCATGCGATCCTGAAAGGCACTGTCGATGATCGCCGCGGGCAGGGGTTCAAACAGATGTCGATAAGAAGGATCGGGTCGAGTGCCCTCCACATCAAGATTGCCGGCGAAGACCAGGCTCGCGTCAGATGTAAACCCCAGGGAGCCACGGCTGAAGTTGCCGCTCTCCATGAAGTCCTTCAAGGTTGAGATCGTCTCATCGCCATCGCCGAACGTTGTGTGCGCTATCTCGTCGAACACGATCACTTTTCGGGTACCGAGGATGCCAACCTGCTTCGTTGCCAGGTTGACGAACAGGTTCGCCGGTGTCGTTCGACCGCCGGAGACCGTGAACACCCGTGGTGAAAGGTTTCGCAGGAGAAACGTCTTTCCGGTCTGCCGGGGCCCCAGTTCAAGAAGGTTGACGTTGCGTTCACAAAGCGCGATCATTCGGGCAAAAAGCAGCAGGCGGGTTCTCAGTTCGGGAAATGCGTTGGCAGCATAGCCCGCGGACTGCAGCATCAGGCCACACCATTCCTCGGTGGTGAACTGAGAGCGGATCGCCTGATATGCCGGAACGTCCGGCGGACCAACCTGAAACGGAGTGAACGACACGAGATCGTTGGGCGCATTGGAGTCCGATTCAGGCGCATACTTGATTTTGAGAGTACCCCATAGACCGCCGAGTAGCATCCCGGGGTTCTGCGCCGTGATCGACGACGGCACTCGAACATTGTTGTCGCTCAACGATGGAACTCTTGCCCAACGTTGACCACCTCGAAGGTCGATTCGAACTTCGACATGGTCGATCAACGTCACTTCGCCGCGAGTCAGGAGCTTATCCTTCAGCAGTTCCCGATGTTCCAGGTCCGGGAGAAGCTCCTTCAGCTTTGTTTGAACGTTCGCAAGATCTGTTCGCCAGGATTCCGGTTTGACATACTTCGCGATCAGATACTCCGACACGTAGCGGGGCAGTCGGCTCAGCGCTGCGGAAGCGGCCAGCGACTTGATGACGCCCTTTTCGCCAAGCACTGAGTGGGCCTTGCGATCGAGTTCGGTCAACGGATGTTCGTCAAACAATGCCATGGGCTTCACGCTCCGAAAACGTCGTCAAGTTCCGGGTTATGCCGAAGTTCAGTCGTCGACTGAGTTGCCGTCGCGAGATCGAGCGCCTGCCCGAACGGGGCCATCAGCGCCTCGGCCGCCGACCGAAGCTCAGTACGCTTGGCGTGCGCCATCGCGGCAAATTCGGCACCCAACGCCGCCGCCTTCACGGGGTCGAGTTTCTCGAACTGCAGGTTGAACCGTCGCCGAACCAGTTCGGGGGACAGTTCCATATGCGGGTCGATCCCCAAAATCACCCGATGATCGACGGGAGCGCATAGAGTATTTGACACCGTGATTCCAGATGTCGAATCCGGCATCACGTCCTTCGGACGAATCTCTGCAGCACCGGACTCGATGCCCAATGCCACGGCGAGCCTCGCCAGAAGCGATACCTCGGCGCGATTCTGTGATCCGCAAGCATCGGCAATTCGAACGGCAGCGCGATAGATGGCTGGCCGATCGTCGGGACGGCACATGCGAATAAGGGCCGATGTCGCCGCATCTTCGTCGGGGATCGCCTGCTCAACCTGCTCGATTACCGGGTCGATGAATCTTGCAAGCATTTGATCGTGAGCGAAGAAGCTTTCGAGCAAGTCGCGTACGGCCTTTCGCTCGGCCTTTGCGATACGACCATCTGCTTTTGCCACCATCAGACCGAAACCCGCAAACGTGCGGAGTGCGGGAAGTAATCGGTGCTCGGGGGCAGACTGCGATGAGCTGGCGGCCCGACCGGCCAGAAACAGATCCACTTCCTGCGTTTGGTCGGAGTCAGGTTGCTTCGATCGTCTTGCTTCGACGCGCTCGGGTTGCACTACGCGCTTGTCAGAATTTCGAGACATGCCGGCAGGCTGCGGCAAGGGTGCTGGAGATGGATGTTTCGGCAACGACTCGAGCGTGCAAACCATGTTGCATCGCGGACAAGCAACCTGTACTGAAGCTCTTTCTTTGAACGACTTTACTTTCAAGCGGGCATGGCATGACGGACACTCGCCACTGATTTCCACTGTCGACGGTGAAATCCGGATGACGCTGGGCGGCGTCGCCAACGGAACGGTATCCGTTTTGGCTGGGGCTGGTGAATCGGGTTCTTCAGGTGTGAACGATGGCGTCACCGTTGCGACCGAGTCTTCCTGCCTGGACAACCGGTCTCTGAATTTCTTCTCGTAGGCGGGTGATTCCGCCCGGGACAACAAGCAATGCATGAAAGTGATCTGCTTCGCTATTCGCAGATCGGGCGCAAGATGCTCCAGTCGCGCTGCGAGTTCATTCAATTCCTGTCTCTTTGTGGCCTCACGCTCGCTGTCACGTTGCCTCATCGCTTCGCTGCGACGCACAAACTCGCGACCATGATCGCAGTCGCCCGCATCGAAGCGATCTGACTCGATGTCCACCACCTGGCGGACAGCGGCACGGATGTCGGCTTCCTTTGATGGCCCGATTCCCTGCAACTGGCTGAACGGATAGCCCTGCGCATCAACCAGCGAGCGCAGCCCGGCGTTGTATAGTCGTTCGATCGTTACCGGTCCGATTCCGGCAAAGCGCGACAAGCAGTCGACTGACACATCCGCCAGGTGCTCATTGAACAGTTGCTGCCGCAGCCCTTCAATGTCCGACGATGGCGCTTTGCGATTTGCCGCGTCATATTGCCGATGCAACTGCTTCGACCGGGCAAATATCTGTTCACGCCAGCGGTAGGCGTCGGTCGTTCGAAAACTGATGTATTGCTTGAGAAGCCAAACAAATCCGAACAGGAATGGCGATGCACCGATGATGATGATGAAGGTCAACACGGGCGTGAGTACTTTCAGTCAGACATATCGAGGCGATGAGCATGCAGTACAGATGATGCCTTTGTAGTCGACAGATTGAATCGTCTGAACGGGATTCGCCTTACCCGAAACTGCGGGATGATTTCGCCCCAAGATTCTCAAAGCCGCCTCAGGGATTTGAACCCTGGACCCCGGCTTTACGAAAGCCGTGCTCTACCGCTGAGCTAAGGCGGCGGTAATTCAATCTTTCATCGTACCCGCGTCACCCGGAACGACAAGAGGAGCGGCCGGGGGGTTCGCGGAGCGTTTCCAGCGCGGCTGGTACATCGTCATGTACGCGAAAATGTCCTTCTCGTCTTCCAGCGTCACGTAACCGGCGGCCTTCTGTTCGGTCATGGCGTCTTGGTTGCTCCAGCGCTGATATTCCATCCGGTAAATGCTGCAGAACGCCCCGGTGCGGTGCTTGCCCGCATAGCAGTGGATCAGCACGGGGTAGACGCTCGGGTCGTCCATCAGTTTCAGGAACTCCGCGATCGGCTTGTTCGCGGGGATCTCGAACTTCTCGAAATCCATCTGATACGACTGCGGCCTGATCCGTTCGTAGCGGATGCCGTTGTTGATGCAGAATTCCTCTTCCTGCCAGTCCTTCGGCAGGCCACCGGGCGTTTCCGGATAGCGCAGGCTCAGCACCGTTCGGATCTGGTATTCCTTGATGAACCGCTGCAGCGCTTCGGCGCTCATCTGCCCGCTGCGATAGACCTTGCCCTGCTCCACGACGCGGAAATTGCGGAACTCCGAATGGCGATGCCACGAATAGGCCATCGGCCCGCCGACCAGCAGGCAGGCGACCAGCAACCCGAGAACCACGCGTATCGATGTTCGTTTCACGGCAGTGTCGCTCCTTCGGTCCTGGCAATTGCCGAAGTGTAATCGGGGCAGCCGATTCTGGAAAGGCGCAGTTCGCCATCTCTGTTATCGGCTTCCCGGGCTGTTAAACTGGCGACATTTCGGCGACCGGGGAAGTCGGGTTGCCCTTGCCAGCATGCCGGTCAGCATGGATACTATTCGGAGTCACGAGAAACCTCGCGAGCCGCGACGTGGCGGCGGAATGGGTGGTTCACCCGCTCCGTCGCCACGTCGCGGTTCGGCGTTGAAGAACCGACGTAGCGGAATGGCCGACCATGGATGAACGATCCCACGACTTCCTGAAGCAACTGCTGGAGACGCCCAGCCCCTCCGGCTACGAAAAGCCGATTCAGGACGTCGTGCGCGCCTGGTCGGCCCAGCATGCCCATGAAACGCAGACGGATCGCCATGGCAACGTTATCGCCACGCTGTTCCCGACCGACAACTCGACCGTCCCGGTCAAGATCATGCTCGCCGGCCATTGCGACCAGATCGGGCTGATGGTTCAGCACATTGATGCCGAGGGCTTCCTGTATGTGCAGCCGATCGGCGGTTGGGACATGCAGATTCTGCTCGGCCAGTACGTGACTGTCTGGACGAAAAACTGCGCGATTCAGGGGGTGGTTTCCCGTAAGGCACCTCATTTGCTGACACAGGAAGAACGGAATAAGGTGCCCCTGTTCACCGATGTCTGGGTCGATATCGGTGCGAAGAACCTGGAAGAAGCTTCCTCGCTGGTGCGCCACGGCGACCCGGTGACGATAAGCCTGGGCTACCGGCCCATGCGCAACGGCATGGCGGCTTCCCCGGCGATGGATGACAAGGTCGGCCTGTGGGTCGCGATGGAAACGCTGCGCCTGTTGAAGGACAAACAGCGGAAAGCCGTCGTTTACTCCGTATCGACCGTGCAGGAAGAGGTCGGCCTGCGCGGGGCGATCACCAGCACTTACGGCATCAATCCGCATGTCGGCATCGCGATCGATGTCTGCCACTCGACGGATACGCCCAGCAACGAGAAGAAGCAGTTGGGCGACATCAAGCTGGGTGCCGGGCCGGTGTTGTTCCGCGGGCCGAACATCAACCCGCACGTGCTGGAAGAGTTGGAGGCCGCCGCCGCGCGGCTGTCGATTCCCGTGCAGGTTCGCGGAGTGCCGCGCGCGACCGGGACCGACGCCAACGCGATCCAGATCAGCCGGGACGGCCCGGCGACGGCTCTGATCGGCATTCCGAACCGCTACATGCACAGCCCGGTCGAGGTCGTGCATCTCGATGACTTGAACAATGCGGCCCGCATTCTGGCCGAGTTCTGTGCCAGTGTGACGGCGCAGACGAATTGGATCCCCTGATGATGCCCCCAAGGCCGGGTCTTCGATTTCCGGCCGAGCAAGCGCCCGGCTCCGAAGGAGTTTGACGATGGTAACTGAACGTGTGCCGATGACGCGTGAAGGGTACGAAAAGCTGAAGGCCGAAATGGCCAACCTGCGCGATCATGAAATGATCGAGGTGACCAAGCGCGTGGCCACGGCCCGCGAACTGGGCGATCTCAGCGAGAACGCGGAGTATCATGCCGCGCGCGAGGATCAGGGGATGCTGCAGGCCCGCGTCAACGTCCTCTCGGACAAGCTTGCCCGGGCCGAGATCGTCGACCCCACCAAGCTGCCGCGCGACGTGATCGTCATGGGGGCCAAGGTCAAGGTCATGGACCTGGAGTACGACGAGGAAGAAACCTTCCAGATCGTCAGCGAAGGCGAAGACGACCCCGACAAGAACAAGATCCTGACGACCAGCCCGATCGCGCGCGGCCTGATTGGCAAGAAGAAGGGCGACACCGTCGAAATCGAAGCTCCGCGCGGCAAAATGAAGTTCAAGATCCTGTCGATTTCGTTCGATTAGATTGACAGGCGGACAATCACGCCCAAGTCCGCAATTCACTTGACATTGTTCGCCCATCAAGTAAAGATCAGAGTGTCGTCATAACAAGCCCGCGGAAGCGTGTTCATGTTTGACCCCCGTCTGCAAAGCGTTCACCTGGAATCCCCCCCGCGACGCGAAGACTTTCGCAAGGTCCGCGCCCGTGTCGAAGGCGCAATCGGCCACCACACGCTCTTGGGCGACATCAGGGTTCCGTTGACCGGGTCGAATACACAACCCGGCGAAGATGATTCCGCTGAAGACGAGAAGCCGACACAAGCCTGCTGGCTGCTGTTCAACGGCGAGCAGCTGCCGCTTCGCGTCGGCCTGAACAGCGTTGGCCGGCTGCCGGATAACGACATTATTCTCGATGACGATACTGTCTCCCGCCGACATTGTGCGATTGTCGTCCACAGCAATCTCGCGGTCGAACTGTACGACATCGCGTCGAAGAACGGCACGAAGATCAACAGTCGCAAAATCAAAGGCCCGCAGAAGCTGGCCGACGGCGACGAAGTGAACATCTGCGGCTGCAAGTTGCTGTTCATTCACAAGTCCGGCACACCGACCGTCAATCACTCGTCAATCAAGCTGCATACCATGGACGACATGACCATGGTCGGCTGATTGCCTCTAAATCATCTTGCTCGCCCGAAACCACGCTACCAGCTCATCCAATGTGCGTTCGATTGGTCGTGGCGCCACGCCCAGTTCCGCGAGGCTGCGTCCCGCGTCGAAGTGCATCCGTCGCCGCGTCAGCTTCACGCCGGTGATGCTGGCGGCCGGCATGCGATGCGTGACCACGTCCGCGATGAACTCGCTCACGTACGCGGCCATCAGCGCCACCGCATAGGGCACGCACGTCCGCGGTCCGGGCACGCCGGCCCGTGTTGCTGCCGCTTCAAACAACTGCCGGATCGACCAGTTCTCCGCCCCGAGCAGGTAGCGGCGGCCCGGTTCGCCGACGGCCATCGCGCGTTCGATGCCGTGGGCCACGTCGCGCACGTCGATCAGGTTCAATTCCGCATCGAGATAGGCGGTGCGTTTCCCGAGACAGCAATCGAGGATCATCCGCGTCGGCGGCGACAGGCCGACATCCCCCGGCCCCACCGGCAGCGTCGGGTTGACGACGACGATCGGTGCCCCGTTGCGGGCGAGTCGGAACGCGTGCCGTTCCGCCCGGAACTTCGACAGGCAGTAAGGCCCGATGACATCTGATGCGTAAACCACCTGGTCTTCCGCGATCGGCGACGTCTGCTGCGCCCGCGTGAGGATCGATTCGGTACTGACATGCACGATGCGCTCAGCCCCGGCCGCGACTGCTTCATCGAGCACATTCACAGTGCCCAGATAGTTGACCCGGTGAAAGTCGCTGCGCCGCCGGGCCCAGAGCTGCGGGTTGGCCGCCAGATGATACACCTGCCGGCAACCGCGTACGGCATCGCGCACGCAGGCTGAATCGCGAATGTCGCCGACGATCGATTCCGCAGTGGAGGTTCGCGCCGGCCGTCGATCCAGCACACGCACCGGTTCCCCGGCAGCGATCAACCGCTCGACAAGATGCGCCCCGATAAACCCGGCCCCGCCGGTGACGAGAATCATGGGGACAGTCTACACGTCGCATTGATGATTGGACCCGTCAGCCGGAAGCGCAAGCGACGGATGCAAGAGAGGAAAGAATCCGTCGCTTGCGCTTCTAACAAAGCGAGTGTCATCGTTCAAATCGTATCGCAACCTCAAGAAGCAGCAGCGGCAGTAGCCAACTGCACCATGAGGCGATGATGTATGCTTCCTCCGCGTTGGACACCCCTGCCAATCCCGCCGCGCCGGAGACTAGACGCAGGACGACGGCCGAACAGATCAGGACGTAGCAGCGGAGCATCCACCGGCGATGCGATTGAAATCGACGGTGCCGGGCATGGACGACGCCGGCGATTGCGCAAGTCGCGGTTGTCGCCGACAAAACCAGAAAGCTCAATCCCGCCGGCCAGCCGCCGAACGCATGCTGGGACATCACCACGCTGGTGGGCAGCACGAATAACAGCAGCACGCCCACCTGTACCCGCCCCAGCGCGCGATGCAGCCCGGGCCAACGACGTCGTACGCTGTCGCTCAGCAGGATCAATCCGTTGAACAGCACGATGGGGCCGGTGAAGATGTGGATGTAGAACGCCGCAGGATAGATGCCGCTGAATGTCTCCTCCCGGCCTTGCAGAAACAGCGAATCGAAATCAGGCGGGAAGTAGTCGGGATAATTCGACAGGATCGTGACCAGCACGCGCAGCACCAGCACCACGGCAAGCCACCGCAGGAGCGTGAACAGCACAGACATGGCGAACCTCCCCGGTCAGGGAAGTTCGACCTTTTCGCCACCGGCAATCGTGATCACAGCGGCGAGCGTGGCGGGATCGATTTTCGGCATGATCGCTCGTACCGAGCCATCGGCCATCCCGGCTTCCATCCAGCTAATGTGTCCGCCGAATGGGCGTTGGTCGCCGTGCAGCGGCAGGTCCGCGGGGTCAAAACTTCGCAACGTTGATTGGCCGCCGCGAGCCCATGGTCCCACGTTGGAACGCGTTTCCGTCAGGGCGATGGTGTTGGAAGTTCCATCCTTGATCATGTCCGCCGTTGTCAGGCGATCGTAGCCCATGAAGCCGTTGCCCGACTCGCCGGCGGGTCGCGACGCAGCGTCAGGGCCGATGCCGGCCATGGCGATGTAGTGGGTGAACGGTTCGGAATTTGTCGACTCCTTCGAAGCTTTGCAGATCAAATTCTTCATCCGCTTGGCAGCCGGTTCAAAGTTGCCCGCGAACCCTTTGGAAGAATCGAACCGCTGAGCAAGTTGCTGTTGTTCAATGAACGGCAGGACTGAAATTAACCAACTCAAGCGTTCGTCAGCAAGACTTCCTCGTCCTATGCATCCCGAAGGGTAGGTTCCATCAGCCGCCGCCTCTTTGAAACCCGGCGACGCCGGGTCATAATGCCGTTCGATGGACTGAAAGCTATCGATCCCCTGCAACAGCACCCGCATGTTGTTCTGACAATCGATCCGGCCCGAAGACTCACGTACTTTGCGTGTGGCCGGAAGAAAAAGGCCGATCAGAATAACAATGATGCCGATGACGACGAGTACTTCGACCAGCGAGATGGCGGAACGTTTTGGCCGGGACATGGGTCGATCCTTGAAGAGATGATGATGGGATCTGCCTGACTGTAACCTGCGGCAAAGTGTCCAACAAGCCCCGACCTGAGGCTTCCGAAGGTCGGGGTTCATGACTGATCAGGATTGCACATGTTGCATGGCCGATCACCGATGTTCGGAAACCCTCACGTCGGGACTTGATCGCGGTTCTGAATTCTGAATTCCGAACTCCGAATTCCGCAATCGAACTACTCGTCTTCGCCCTCTTCCGCTTCCACCGGAAGGTGCTCGCGCAGGACGTTGGTGATCTGCTTCATGTTGACCGGGCGCATCAGCAATGTGGTGTTCTGGATCGACTCGGCCCGCTGGGCCAGATCTTCCTGGTCTTCGTTGAAAATCAGGATGCCGACGCAGGGCAGCGACTGGAGGCCGGCTTCGCCGATCACTTTGTTCATGGCGTTGACGCCGTCTTCGCCGGCCGTGCCGATGTCGACGATGAAAGCCTGGTACGGCTGCTGCATGTAGCGTTCGCTGGCTCGGTTTGCGTCGATCGAGATCAGTACGCGATAACCCATCTTCTTGAGCTTGTCGCGGAACGCGTCCTGCAGCTTCGGGTGATGCTCGACCACAAACACCGTCTGCGGACCGGCCGGCAGCCGATCGAGTCGCGGTTCACCGGACAGTTCAGCGCGTGTCTGGCGGATTGCTTCCAACAGTTGCGTCGGGTTCTGGAAGCGCTCGGGCGGGTTGAAAGCGGTCATGCGGCAGATCAGCGGATAGATCGGCCCCTTCAGGTCGGGGTCGTCCTTGCGCAAGTTTGACGTCACGGCGAAGCGGTGCTTCATCATGCGCGCCTTGGCATCCTTGGTGACGCTCAACAGCGGTTGCCCGGCAATCATCTCGTAGAAGGTACAGCCGAGGAAGTAGATGTCGCTGCGAACGTCGCCCGCCTTCTGGCCGGTCGCCTTCTCCAGGCCGGCGTAGTCGACCGTGCGATCGACGTTCAGCTCATCGTCGCCACCGGCCGCGCCGGGTGCGGTTGGGCCGGTGATCTCCGCCAGGCCGAAGTCGACCAGCTTCGCTTCGCCGCTGGTCGAAAGCAGGATATTGGTCAGCTTGATGTCGCGATGCGTCAGCCCCTTGGAGAACGCGTAGGCCAGCCCGTTGGCGGCATCATCGAGGATGCGCAGGGCTTCGAGCGCGTCGAGCTTCTTGCGAATCGTCAGGATGTCGCGCAGATTGCCGCCTTCGACAAACTCCATGACGATGTAATGCTGGCCCGTGGCCACGTCCTTGCTGACGGCGATGATGCGCACGATGTTCGGGTGCCGCATGGTCAGGCCGACCTTGCCTTCGCGCTCGAACAGTTCCACTTTGTGAACGTCGTTCGCCCACTTGCGGCGCAGCACCTTGATCGCGACGATTTCGCCCGTGTGCGGGTTGTCCGCCCGATAGACGCGTCCGAACGTCCCGGCCGAGATGCGGTAAAGCAGGCGATAGCCGCCGAGACTGTAACCGTCCGTATCGCCTTTAAGGAGCTTGGCCCCCTGCCACGGCGTGAGGAACCCCCGGCGTTCCATGATGCGCAACAGGGCTTCGGGCGTGTCGAGCGCGCCGTCGAGATCGGCACGCGCGTCACGCGATTGTTCGTCGGTGATGAGGTTCAGCCGCAGTGCCAGCTGCGCCAACCCGGCTGCATCGGACGGTGACATCAGTACACCTGGAGAGGCCACGACGGGTGAGTGCCTGTATAACGTCGCAACCGATATTCATAGGACTTTAACAGTTCGCCACGTACGCTTCAACATGACCAAACGGGGAACTGTCAGAAATCGGCAGTTTTCGCTTATCAGGACAGTGATCGCACGTTAGAATTCGTGCAATCGTTCGTCCGAATCGTGCCCACCGGCAGACTCGCACTCCGCCCGTTGCCCGATCGATCCGCCCCCTAACTCCTGTCATGGATGACTCGTCGCGACTTCTTCTTCCCTCCCGGAGAAGCGTCATGCGGTTCTATCTGATCGTCGCCAAAGGCAAGAAACAGGGCCTGCCGATCCCGATCGATTTCGATCTGTTCCAGATCGGTTCGGGCGAACACTGCCAGCTGCGCGCCATGCACGAAAGCATCGGCGACGAGCATTGCGTCCTCATCCAGCGCGATCGCCGGGTGTACGTCTGCGATCTCGACAGCGGCGGCACCACCTGCGTGAACGGGAACGAAGTCCCGCCGGGCGTCGAATGGCCGTTGCATGCCGGCGACCTGCTCGATGTCGGTCCGTTGCATTTCCTGATTCAGTACCACGAACGGGCGATGTCGAAGTCGGACCTCGAAGAGTGGGCATTGAAGTGCATCGACACCGATGTGACCCGCCGGGTCACCGCCATGGATCGGCTCGACACATTGCTGGGGGCATCGTCGCGCCGCCGTGACGACGCCGCCAGTACTGCCTCGGCCATGCTCGATCAACTGTCGATGAAAAGCGGCGTCGTGATGGGTCGCATGCGCATCTCGCGCGAAGCGGGCATCACCGTCGTTCGCCTGCATGAGCCGAACCTCGTTGACGAGGCCGAGCTGGCGCTGGTGTGCAAGGAACTGCACGACAACCTGAATCGGCCCAACCTCAAAGTTCTGTTCGACATGAAGCAGGTCCGCCGACTGTCGAGCTCCGCGGCCGAGATGTTCGGCGAACTCAACACCTGGCTCAAACCGTTCGGCAGCCGCTTCGCCATGTGCCGTCTGCGGGACGAAATGCAGGAACTCCTCCGCGCCTTCCCCAACACCCGATCCATCCCATGCTTCCCCGATAAGCCGATCGCGATCTCAGCGCGCTGGTAAGGATCCGCGCCGAAACAGATTGTCGAATTCTGCGGGGCATTCATGACGCAAACGGCGTTGAATGGTGAAGCCGACATCAACGCGAGTTTAGCGGGTACATTCGTCCGGCGGGGGTGCCATGTGTAAGTCGCGTTGCTGCCGACCCTGAAAGGGTCGCCCGATAAAGCCAGGGGCGGAAGCCCTCATCGTGCTACACAATTTCCGTCAAGCTGGGCATACCGGGGGTTGTGAGTTGTCAAATCGTCTTTAACTTGAGCGGAGCTGACGCGGAGAGCGTTGATGGTGGACAAGCTATCCGACCCGCTGCGAGGGGTCGGCCGAACTGGCGGTCGCCTACCGATTTTTCGGCAACGATCGGGTAAGTTCCGAGCGGGTGCTGGCCCCGCACACGGACGCCACGCGGAGGCGGGTTCAGCAACATCGGGTGGTTATTGTGGCGCAGGACACCACGGAACTCGATCTGACGCGGCGGCGGCAGAAGAAGATCGGCAGTCCTCGCAACGAAAACGCGCGTCGGGGGAATGTTCGCGCATCCGCAACTGGCGATGACGACCGGGCGGGTGCCGTCGGGATTGATCAACGCGAAGATCTGGAGTCGGGATGAAGCCGCCTTCGTCAAAAGCGCGAAGCAGAAGTGTCAGGAACGCAAGGCCAGCCCGATCGAGCAGAAGGAGAGTATCCGCTGGCTGGAGGGATATCGACAGGCATGTGCGTTGGCGGAGCAGTCGCCGGGAACACAAGTGGTGTCGCTGGCCGACAGCGAAAGCGAAATTTACGAGTGTCTGCTGGAAGCGACAACGCGTCAGGGGGTGCGGGCGGATTGGATCATTCACGCGTGCCGGGATCGGGCATTGTTCGAAGAAAACGTCGAGATGCGGCAGGCGTTGCCCGACACGGCTTCGCCGGGATCGTTCACGATCGAGGTGAGCGCCCGGCATGGAGCAACCGAATCGACACGCGAGCGCAAGCAGGCGCGAAGCGATCGGCAGGCGGTCGTGACAGTGCGGTCGGGGTCGGTGACATTGCGTCCGCCGCAGCGGCCGGGAGCGAAGCTGCCGCCGGTAAAGGCGAATGCGGTTCTGGTACTTGAAGAGCATCCGCCCGAAGGCGGGGAGCCGATCAAATGGCTGCTGCTGACGAGCCTGCCAGTCACGACGTTTGCCGAAGCGCAAACGGTGATCGGGTACTATTGCTGCCGATGGGAGATCGAATTGTTGTTCAAGCGATGGAAGTCACTGAATCTGGTGGCGGAGTTGTGCGGCTCAACGGAGCTCCGGCAAATGGTCCGCGTGCGCGCGATTGATTATGTCGCTCGTACAACACTGGCTGATGATCGCGAGCGTGTGGGGCGACCCTTCGAAGAGCCTGAGCAAGGCGAGCGAAGCGATCCGCGCCTTTGCGGGGCGCTTGGCCGCCAGCCTGAAGAATGAGCTGGGCCTGGAGCAGGTGATCGCAGATCTGTGCGAGGTTCTCAAGAAAACCTGCCAGCGAAACAATCGCTCCAAGCCCGGGACATTCGAAATGCTTAACGATAGTTGGCTATCAGACTTTTGCTTAACTTGATGCGTATGGGTTCCGCAGAGCCTCCACCCACCCTACTTCGTCGCCTCAATCTCCACCGCCTTCGGCACCGGCGGCTTCAACAGCGCCGCGGCGATGACGTGCCGGTAGCGCTGGTCCCAGCGGTTGTAATCAACCGCCACGACGCCGCGGGCGTGCTGCTCGAACGAGCGATGCAGCGCGGCGGCGTAGACGTTCTTCTCGGCTTCAAACTTCTCTTGCTGCTCGACGTGCCAATCGGAATCGGGGCGGGTTTTCCAGAGACGCATGAAGCGCTCTTCGTTGTCGATGACGCCTGGCTTCGGCAACGGGCGCGCATCCCACAACCGCGCGGTCTTGTCTTCTGAACCGGTGACCAGCCGCTTGCGGGCCGGCCTTGATGGACATCTTTATGGCCGTGGCTTCGTGTCACCCGAAGCCGGGGGAATTTGCTTTTCGCTCCCATCCCACACCTTCACCGTCTTGTCCTCACTCGCGCTGGCCAGCCGCTTGCCGTCCGGGCTGAACGTCACGCTATAGACATGCCATGCGTGCCCCTGGAGGGTCGATTTCGTCTGAGCGAACAGCGTGTAAAGGTAATTGTGTTCCCACCCCCGGTAATCCCAGCGGCATTTGTCGAGGTAGTCGTTAGCGACTGCGGCGTTATTCTCATTCCAGGCCGCCTGGGCGAGGGCGAGGTTGTTGG
>Ga0105048_10006801_pt1 | contig 18429 bp, 16 predicted proteins | sample MAT05_FD_78382 | JGI IMG/M metagenome (GOLD analysis project Ga0105048, IMG submission 78382) | Freshwater microbial communities from Lake Fryxell liftoff mats and glacier meltwater in Antarctica - MAT-05 | ecosystem: Environmental > Aquatic > Freshwater > Ice > Liftoff microbial mat | place... | reverse complement strand
GGTGACTCGGCGCTACGAGGCAGGTCGCGCCATCTTGATCAGCACGAACAAGGTGTTCGAGGAATGGAATCAGGTCTTTCCGCACGCCGCGTGCGTGGTGACGCTGGTCGATCGATTGGTCCACCGCGCGGAGGTAATCGAGATCGAAGCAGACAGCTACCGGCTCAAGGAAGCGAAGGAGAGCGCTGCGGAGCGAAAGCGTCAGCGCAAGCCACATCGGCACGACTAGGAGAGCGGAGGCAGCTGGGTGAATTCGAAGCGCGAAATTCACCCAGCGCGCGCAACTCTTCTCGCAAGTGGGCGAATTTCGCCCAGGTGAAATTCACCCAATACGACGCGGGATTAGGCAGCCGCTAACAGCGCCAAACCCGGCCCCGAAACTCGGTCGCTTAGCCCCCGCGCACTCTTTCCCGGACGGCCGTCCCGTCGACTCGCTTGCCGGATAGATCTAGGTAGTCGACCGACGGCACGACACCGTGACCCGCCTGCACGAAGATGTGCTCCAGGATTGCGCCGTGTCCGGCGATTTGTACCAGCGCCTGGGCCTGACCGTGGTCGGCGCGCACTCGAATGAGGCGCGAGTCGAAGGCGGCCAACGCAATCACCAGCTCTGTTTCGCTTGGCCGCTCTCGCACCGTGCATCCGTAGGCCATCGAGCGCTCCAGCAGCGTCAGTTCCTCGCGCTGGCCCTCGTCTTCGTGCATACGCCAGTAAACGTCCATGGGCTCTTGCTCGCGAGGTCGCCGGGCCGCGTTGAGCCGCAGATCGTAGTGGACGACGTTCTTGTTCTTGTTCCGTGCAATCCGGAAGAGCGGAAGCCGACGTGGCTGAGCCCAGCTCGGCTGGACGCCGAGGCAGACCGCGCCCGCCGTCAGCGCACTCGCGAATTGGCGTCGATTCATGCGCCCCTGGCCCTATGGCAAGCCTGCTAGCCGCGCAACGCGCCCCGTGAGCTTGCACTCGATTGTCACGACTTCGTCGTGCCCTGCTTTCATCGCCGTCGCGTCGGCGTCTAGGCCGGTGGCGAGCAGTCGCTGACGCCACGCGCACCACGTTCGGCCGGCAACAGTTCGATGAAAATTCGTGACAGCCGTTGCCCGAGGGGTCCAGCTTGCGTCATTTGGGATCCGTCATGACAACGCGCGAAACCCTGGCCAAGTGTAAACCGTTCGACGTGATCGATCTGACCGGCTCTACACCGGAGCCCACGACGCGACACAGCTGTGTCGACTGCCACGGCCTCGCGCCCGTGTTGGCTGGGTATCACACCATGGTCAGTTCCCGGTATGGCTGGCGATTGCATCGCGAAGTCGACGAGCGCACCGGCGACCTCTCGTACGAATGGCGCTGCGCCGATTGCTGGGAGAAGTTTCGATCCGCTCGCCACAATGAGTTGCTCCGGCGCACCCTCGCTCCGCCCAGCCTCGATTCGGAACAATCGCCCGCTAGTCACGAACGCAGCGTCAGAGCCCCCACCTAGCCAGCGGACCCCTTGGCTCCCGCTCCGGCAGGCACGAGTCGTTCGGGCAGTTCCACGGTGACGCTCTGCCCGGGATCGCGCGCGGACACGGCAAGCTTGATTCGGTAGGCGCCGGCCTGGATCCGAAAGGCACGCTGCCCCGGCTCGTACATCGCAAGCAGACGGGGATCGATGCGAAGCGTCACGCTCTGGGCCGCGCCCGCAGCCAAATCGAGCTTGGCAAAGGACCCCAAGCGCTGGGGAGCTTCCCAGCCGCCGTTGACGGGCGACACGTAGACTTGTGCCACCTGCGCGCCCGGGCGCGAGCCGGTGTTGCGGACTCGAAAGGTCACTTCGAGCTCATTGTCGACCACTCGGGCCACGAGTTCGTCTTGCGCGAACGTGGTGTAGCTGAGTCCGTGCCCGAACGGGAAAAGTGGAATCAACCCTTTCTGATCGTACCAGCGGTAGCCGACCGCGGCGCCCTCGTCGTAGCGAACGTCGAACACCTGGCCCTGAGGCAAGTCGGCGCCGGCAATGGTCGGACGCGGGAGCTGCTCGAGCGAGCGAGGAAAGCTCACCGGCAGGTGTCCCGATGGATTGACCGCGCCGCTGAGCACCCGCGCGATGGCAGGGCCGCCTTGGCTTCCTGGGTACCAAGCCTGGAGCACCCCCGCGACTCGATCCAACCAGGGCATCAAGACCGGCCCCCCGGTCTCGAGCACAACGACCGTTTTCTTGTTGGCGCCTGCCACCGCTGCCACCAGCTGATCCTGTTGGTCGGGAAGCGTGAGCGGGAAATCAAGGGCTTCTGCGGTCCATTGCGTGACGAAGACAACGGCCACATCCGCCGCAGCCGCGGCCCGGACCGCGGCTGCGACATCCTCGCCGCTCGACCAAGAAATCGTCGATCCGCGCAGCTCGGCGCGTAGCGCTTCGAGAGGCGAAGAGCGCGCGTAGACCCGAGGCCCCGGCCACTCCTCGGGACCCAAACCCGGCACCGCGTTGCCACCGGGCGCATAGACCTGGGCTGAGCCGCCCCCCGTCAAGACACCAACGTCGGCATGCCCACCAATGACCGCGACCTTCTTGCTCGAACTAGAAAGCGGAAGGAGGCCCGTGTTCTTGAGGAGCACGATGCCCTCCTCGGCATCGAGTTGGGTGACTTTTGCGTGCGCCGCAAAGTCGATGGGGCCGGGCTCGACCGGATCATCGATTGCGCCACTTGCCAGCAGGCTTCGTGCGATGCGCGTGACCATGTCGTCGAGCCGCGCCTGCTTCACCTGGCCGCGTTCAATCGCCGTTCGCAGTTTTTCGAGCCATTGATACCCGCCCTCTTTGCGCACCCCCGTCTCTTGATCGAGACCATGATTGGCATCGGCGACCGTGTCGCGCTGCGCGCCCCAGTCGGTCATGACATAGCCCGGATAGGCCCAATCACCCTTGAGAACTCGATTCAACAGCCAGTCGTTCTGGCAAGTGTAGACGCCATTGACCAGATTGTACGAGCACATGACGGAGCCCGGCTGGCCTTGCTCGATGGCAATCTGAAAGGCCAAGAGATCGGACATGCGCGCGGCGGCTTCGTCGACCAGGACATTGACATGGGTCCTTCCTGTCTCTTGATTGTTGAAAGCAAAGTGCTTCACCGTCGCGACGATACGGTTCGACTGAATGCCGCGCACCAAGGCGCCGACCATCATGCCTGCCAAGTACGGATCCTCTCCGGCGTACTCGAAATTCCGACCGTTGCCGGGCTCCCGCATGAGGTTGACGCCACCTGCGAGCATGACGTTGCACCCAGTGGCGCGCGCCTCGCTGCCAATCATGGCGCCCGAACGCTCGGCAAGAGCGGGATTCCAAGTCGACGCCGTGAGTATCCCCGAAGGCAAAACCGTGCGTTCGAGCTCCGGTGGCGCTTCGCCTTGCGTCGCGACGCCGCTCCCTGCGTCCGTCTGCCACTGCGGAGTGAAGCCGACTCTAGCAACACCCCGAACCAAGCCGGCTGATTGCCGGCGCGCTTCGGGGAACTGGTAGAAGTTCCATTCTTTTTGGACACCAAAGTAGCCGGTAACCACCGTCAGTTTTTCGTCCTGGGTCATCGCTCCCACGAGCAGCCGCGCCCGAGCGTCGGGCGACAGACTGCGGTCAAGCCACGCGTCGGGGGCGAGCCCCGTGCTCGGCGAGGAGTTGCCCGGCGGCGTCGCAGCGGGACCAGGCGCTCCGCAAGCGACCGTGAGCAACAGAGGAACGAACACAACAGACCGAAGGACTCCCATGGAGCGGACATACCCTAGTTCTGGACCAGACTCAGCTCGCAACTTTTCCCTCGCGCGCTCGGGCCTGGCGCTCGCTGAGTTCGCCCTTGAAGCGCGCGGGGTTGAACAGGTAGGGCTTGGCGTGGTGCGTCTCATGGGCATAGATCCCGCAAAACAGCGCGTTGCCGATGCGATAGCGCCGACCCTGGAGGTTGACGGGCCGCATGTCTTCGACTGTCTTCGCGGCTTCGCCGTTGTGAGTCACCCAATTGAAGTGGATGACGAATAGGCCAGCCAGCAGGTTTGCGGGCACGAACACCAAGACAAAGAACCACGGTCCCAACACCCAGGCCCAGACGGCTCCGAGCACGAGGTTGGTGCCATAGCTCACGCGGGCCCGTGCACGTTCCTTCGCTCGGTTCTCGGGCGTATCGCCCCAGAAATCGAAGTACTGAGCAAACAGTTGTTGCTCGACCCGGACTACGGTGTGAGCGGCAGTCCTCCAGAAAGAAGGGAAGTTCGGGTGCGGATCCAAATCGCGATCGTCCGAGTGGCGATGGTGCCGCATGTGCACGATCTCCCAACTCGCGAAACGCACGAGGACGATGATGCCGAGCCCCTCACCCACGAGGCGGTTGATGGCCTTCGGCAGGTTGCCATGTGTGCAGTTGTGAATGGTGAGGTGGGCCCAAATCAGCGCGAACAACAGGACGGGGAAGACCGCCAAGTAGGTCAGGCTGGGGCCGGGCAGCAGCGGCTCGAATCCAGTGAGGGCGAACCCGGTCAGCAGGGTCGAGCAGACGATCAGCCAAAAGCCGTCGTACATCAGGTAAAACCGGGGGTTTTTCCTGAACAAGGAATAGGTGGGTGCGGTCAGCGCACGCGTGAGAGCAGACAATGAGTATCCTCCAGCAACGAAGTCTCCTCGTAGCCACAGATTGAGCGCGCAGCCAGCCACTGCTAAAAGTCGCTCGCCATGCGTCTCAAACACGCCAGCGACTGGCGGCAGCTCGTCATTGTGGGTGCCTACCTCGGCTTGATCGGCGGGATGTACTTCCTCCCCTGGTGCCGAAACGTGGTCTTCCTGGTGCTGGCGTGCGCGTTCAGCTTCTTCGCCATGACGGTAAACCACAATGTGATGCACGCCGGCCTGTTCGAGAGCCGACGCGCCAACCGCTGGTTCCGCCTCATTTTGAGCTTTTGTGGACTCTTTCCCGCTTCTTCGGTGATTCCGTCTCACAACCTGGTCCACCACTTGTTCGACGACGACGGACAGCCGGACTGGGCGGATCCAGGCCACGCTCGCTTTCGCTGGAACTTGCTCAATCTCCTGCACTTTCCGAACGTCGTGGGCCCCATCACGTTCGCCGGCACCAACGCTTGGGCCCGGGTAGCAGGCCGAGAAGATTACCGGCGTCAGTCGGCGCTAGAGTCCGCCTTCGCCTTCGGTTTGACGGGCCTTTTGCTCGTCAACGACTTCTGGAACGGACTGTTCTTCGTCGTCGTTCCACAGCTCTTTGGTGCGCGCTGGTTCCTGCGCGTCAACATCGTGCAACACGACGGCTGCGACACGGCGACGGAGTGGAACCACTCCCGCAATTTCGTGAGCCCATTGTTGAACTGGGTCGCCGTCAACGCCGGTTATCACACCATCCACCACAACCGGCCGGGCCTCCACTGGTCGGATTTGCCTACTGCTCACCGCGCGGAAGTGGATCCGCGTATCGACCCCGCCTTGGTTCGAACCAGTCTCGTCGCTTACCTGGCCCAAACTTATCTCTTTCGCTTCTCCCGGCCCGTGCCCTCGAGCGCACGCGTGTTCGAGAGCCACGCTGACCAGGTCCAGTTGGGCTCGCGAGAAGAACGCTATCTAGAGGCCCAGGTCGCAAGCTCGAAGGTGTGAGGGCGTCATGCTGACTCACGAAACGATGGGCCTGTGGGCGCTCGGCATCAGTTGGCTGACGGCGCTTCTGGTCGCGCTCGATCTGGGCATCGACTTCCGCCGCTTGGGCCAACTGCAAGGCAAGTTCCGTCGCAGCTTGCTCGAGGCGGAGGTGCTCACGGAGAATTTCGCTCGGCACGTGCTGGAGCAGCGAGTGCGGAGGCTCCTCGCGAAGACCCCCACTTTGGGTTTTTGGGATCGCAGTCACACCAGTCACATCACGGGCGGCACCGTACGCGTGGGGACTGGCACGCTCGCGGTAAATGGGACTGCGGGCTGTGAGGTGTGGACTTCCAGCGACCAGAAGCAAGCTGCCGCGCGAATGGGCACGACCGAGTTCGACGCGCTGTTCGAGCAAGCCAAGCGCAAGGCCGTACGCACCATCGAAACTCGTGTCGTCCAGGGGGATCGAGTCTGGCTCGCAGGCGAACGCAAAGGTGAGCGGTTCGACGCCGACATCGTTTCGGCCTTCGATCCGCGCCCTAGCTTGAGAAAGCTGCGCGGTCGAATCCTGGCGCTGTGGCTCTTGGACCTGGCGTGGGTGGCAATGGGTACGGGTTTGGCATTGTCGACGCCCCACTTTGGCACGCTGAGCACGGTCGGGGCAGTCGTTTTGCTAGCTCATTTTTTGGGCATCACACCGATAGCCGTCGCGCTGCGGGAACGGTGTCGGTCCCCCGCCTTGGCTTTCGTTCGCGGTCGGCTCAGCCGCGAAAGTATCGTTCAAGGTTCGAAATAGGCTCGCGCGCGCTCGAGTGCGCCGCCGAGCTCGCCGCCACCGACCTTCCGGCGCTCCTCGAGGCTGTCGAGAAAACGGTCGTCGATCCGATTCTCGACGCGGCGAAACTCTTTGACCAGGGCGCCTACCTGACGCGCCTCTACACGACGATGAGCGCCAGAGAAATGACCGTCGATCCGACGTTCGACTACAATCCGGATCTGGAGGATGTGTCCAACATCCACGTCGCCGACCGGCAACTGACCTGCGACGGTGTGAGCGGTCCTTGGCGCACGACCTTGCCCGACGGGCGTCGCGTCTACGGGCAGGGCTCTGCGTGGCCCTTTTCTGCACTCGATCCCGGCCAGGCTGGCAACATGCCTTTCACGAGCGGCATCGTCTCGTTTTCGACCAGTGGGCAACCCAAGATCCTGACCGACAACACCTCCGCCATCGATCAGCAGTTCGTGTCGACAGAATCGAGTCGCCGTAATGCCGTCGACGGGGGCTGCAGCATCGCGCCGGCTGGTGGCAACGGATCTGCTTGGGGCCTGTCGACCGCAGCGTTGGCGTGGTTGCTTCTCAGGAAGCGGCGCAGCGCAAGAGCATGACTCGATCCTCTGCGGGACCTTCTTGGAAGGAGCGACCATGCGCGGCCAAGGTGACGGCGCCGCCAACGGGGACAGCAGGCGCCGCAAGCCTCGAACTAGACGGAGCGACGCCGCTGGCGGAGCAGCAGCCCCAGGGCGCCTACGAGCAGCGTCGCTGCGTAGCCAGCACTATGACCAGAGCGTTTTCCCGTAGCAGAGCAGGCGCAGCCCGAATCACTGCTGCTGGGTTCGTTCTGCGTCGCCCCAGCGCCCGCGTTATCACCGGAGGACCCGGGATCTGGACCATTCGAGGTACCGCCTTGCCCCGCACCACCCTGCGAGGTCCCGGTACCACCGCCCGGGCCGCAAGCTCCGGCAGGCACCGGACTTGGCGTCTTTGAGAGGGTAAAGCCGTCGATTGTCCACTCATCCTGAGCCCCGACCCGAAAGCAGAGTGGAGCCAGCGGGCCCCGTGGCTTGCCCGTTTCCGAATTACCGTAGGCGGAAGCGTCGCTCACTCCGCTCAAGAGGTTGTTCTCGACTACGGCGGAATGCCCTTCGTCGTTACGCATGAGCGGACGCTCGGTTCCGGTCAACTCAATGATGTTGTCCCGGATGACGATGGAGCTCCAGTTCGTACTGTCACCATTGCGAGCAGGACGAAACTCGAACAGCCCCTCTGTGCGGGGAGTGACCGTGGTCTCACCCTTGACATGATTATTGTAGAACGCGAAATCGTCATAGACGCCCTCGTTCCAGTAGAGCCCTCGACCCGGATTGCGGATCAGATTGTCGTGCATCTTGGTGCCACCAGGCGCCGACACCGAATCGAAACTCGAAATCAGGTTGCCGTAGTCCTGGTCCAAGCGGAAGTCGAACAGGTTGTTGTCGATCTCAACACCGTTGCGTTGGTACTCGAACGAGTACGAGCTCTTGAGGTAGTTGTGGTGCACATGAAACGTGTAACCGCCTTGCGGAACAGGACCGCCCCCCCATTTCGGGATGGAAATGGTACCCGCGAGGTAGTTGTGGTCGATCTCCACCGTGTGATCGCCCTCGAACGGGAGTTCGATGGAAAAGTCGGTATCGATGGTGTTCCCGTGAATATGTGCGTTGCGGAACTCACGGCCTTTGATGCCGTAGCCGTCGACGCCCACGCTGCGACCGAAGCGATTGCCGGAGATGTCTATCCCATCGGCATAGGTGAGAAAGAGGGCACCACCGGAAGAACCGCTGGTGACATTCGCCTTGTTGCCGGCGTCGAAAAACACGTTGTCGTGGATCTTTGCGCCCTGCATGATGAAGGTGCGCAGGCCTGCCCAGAGGAACGTCTTGAACTCGAGGCGAGTCAGCTCCAGGTTGTGAGGAGTCACGCCGCAGATCGCGCCGTGCACCGACGGGCCACTCAGGGTGAGGTCAGAAATCACCAAATCTGTGGTACCTTCCCCAAGATCGAACAGGTACTTGCTGCAGTCGATGCCGCTGCGAGTCGCGCCCTCGTCCTGGTCGAGACCCGCGTTGCCCGGCGCCCAGCTCGCCGCGTTGCGCAGGATCGTCTGCCCCATTCCTGCCCCCTTCAGTTTCATCCCGACCTTGGGATGAAGCGGGGCAGTGAGCTCGAACGTCCCAGCGGCGATGTCTATCGTCTCGCCCGCCTCTCCGTTGTTCACCGCGTTGACCAGCTCAGCGGCGTTGGTGACAGCCGCTGAGGCAGGACGACTCACCAGCGCCACACTACCGAGCAATGCTATCTCCAGGTGAATTTTCCACGAAGATCCACCCAGCGCGCTGACTTGTCGTAGCCGGCGCGGCCTGGCCGGAGGTGAGCCCGTCGAAGGGCGAACGGAGGCAACATGGCGTGAAGAATTTGGCATAGGGGCGTCGGCTCACTCGGCAGCTCGGCAGAGGCCGAGGTTGGGGCTTGTTCCAAGTGATGCGGGCAACGCCCTGATGCCTTCAGAAAAAACGCACCGGCCCATTGCGCTGGGAAAACGGCGCGTGCTGCTCCCCCAGAGCGGCGAAGTTCCGCGCTGCGCCATCGCCAATGGCGTGTATGATGGCGCGAACTGTTGGGTGCCGACCCCTCCGGGGCACAGTGTACACCACCACTGGCCTGCCCATCTCGGAGACCTTTTCAAGCCTGAGCTCGCGCGTCCGCTCCGTCCGCGACGCGCAGCACCGGGGCCAGGGCGAGGGCACAGCCGACGGCTTGAACGACGACAGAAGGCGGCGTAAACGTTGGCCGGAGCCACCACTTCCAGTCAAAGGACGATCACCATGACCGACGCCGCCACGACGAAAAACACAGCAACCATCCTGGTGATCAAGGGTCAAGGGATCGGCCCGGAGTGCATCGAAGCAACGCAAACGGTGCTCGCGGCCACCGGCCTTGAATTCACTTACGTCGAGGGCACGCTCGGCTATCCCGATGCCCAAGACCTCTTTACGCTGTTGCGAGAGCACGCCCCAGCAGCTTACGCCGCCCAGTTCGGTACCCGAGTGCCAGACGATGTCAGTCGGGAGCTCGAAACCCAGGCGAAAGACCAGGCCCGCGCGGCAGGTAACATCAACGACTTTTACAAGAAGCTGCTGGCCAAGCTCGAGCCAGAAACATTGAAAGCCGCCAAAGCATTGGTCACGCAGCTCGAGCGGCAAACCCTCAAGGAAGCCCGCAATGCGGACGCGGTACTGAAAGGCGCGCTGCGAACCCTCGACGAGGGAGACGAGCCGAGCCGCAACGTTACGATTCGCAAGGCGTTCGAGCAGTACGCGAACATTCGGCGTTGCGTGACGCTGGACCCGATCGCGCCCGGCATGCCCGGTGCCGACATCTTGTTCGTTCGCGAGAATGTCGAAGACTTGTACGCCTCGATCGAACATCGCTTGGCTCGCAACTACCCTCAGGCCCTGCGCCACCAAACCCCCGAAGGCTGCGAATTGATTTGTCGCGCTGCCTTCGAAGCCGCGTTGCGTGATGGACGAAAGAAGGTCACCGGGCTCGAGAAACCGAACATTCTCAAGATTACGGGAGGCTTGTTCAAGGAGTCGTTCCTGAAGGTCGCGCGCGACTACACGAAGGAGCGCCTCGGTGAAAAAAGCATCGACGCGAACTTCATGATCATCGACGACGGTCTAGCTGCGATCGCTGCTGCGCCTCAGAACTTCGACGTGGTCGTCACCACCAACATGTTTGGTGATATCGGCTCCGACATCGCAGCAAAGGTTACGGGCGGCGTCGGGTTGGTGAGTTCGAACAATACCAATCCCAACAACCCCAATGCCGTGTCGATGTTCGAAACGATGGGAGGCACCGCGGATGACATCGCAGGGCAAAATAAGGCCAACCCGGTCGCACTGATCGACGCCGCCGCCGAGATGCTGTTGCACATCGGCGGTCTGGCCAACATTCGCGGTGCTGAACTCATCAAGACCGCAATCCTCGAGGTACTTGCCGATGGTCACTACGTTGGCGACATCAAGAAAGGGCCCTTCCAGGTCGGCAAGGGCAAAGATCGCCTGGGGACGAGAGAGTTCGCAGCCGAGATCACCAAGAAGGTTCAAGAGCTGATTCAGCTCAAGAACGCGCAGCCCGAGCGCACGGTGAAAGAGTTGGCTTTAGCGCGGGCCGAGGTAGATGTGCGCCCGCTTTTCGAGCGTGTCTTGCGCTCCTATGAGCAGTACGCCGCGGACATGCAGGCCGGCGGCAAGCAATGGGAGGCGTTCGTCGAGCGCAATACGCCGCCCAATCCGACGCGTGCCAACTCGAAAATTCTTGGCTTCGACATGTTCGTCGACGACTCCGGTTTGCAAGTTGGCTTCACGAACGCAGGGGCCATTGACGAAGAAGCAACAGGCCTAGTGCCAGCGGTTCGCGCGTTGTTCGAAAGCGAAACTGGTGTGGACTTGCGCGTGTTGTTCAACGAGAACAAGGCTGGCAGCCTTCAGTCGATTCGGAGTTTCGGCCAGTACAGTGCTCGGGTGATGAGCGACTACTTGCACGCCAACCTCGATCAAGCCGAAACTCTCTTTGGTTCAACGCTCAGTGTCATGCGCGCGAGCCGGTCCACGAGCGAACGCTTCAGCGACGCGCTCAAGACAAGAACGCTCCGACAAGCGGTCGACAGCTTGCTCCGCTTCGACGAAGTGAGCATCAAGTTGGTTCAAGCGTTCTATCGGGTGCGCGCCCGAGAGATCTCTCCCGTTGTGTCCGAACATGGCTTCAAGCTGCTGCGTATCACCAGTCGCGGGACGGAGATCTACCCGACGATGTGCGACTTCGAAAAGCGTGACGTCGACCGGTATCGAATCGAGATTGATGGCGAAGGCCCCCTCGCCAACGAGAGATTCAACTATGCCCGGGTCCAATCTGCGATCATGGCGGTGCAAAGTAGGCTTGCCGCCCTTGACTGGATGATCTCCGAGACGATGCTCAATCGTACCTTCATCGACGGTGAAGGCGAGAAGCTAGGGAAGGAAGTCGCAGGCGTGTCGCGCCCTTACGCGATGAGCCTAGGCACCGACTACAGCTCTCTTCAGGGTGCGCCCACGCCCGAGCCGATGTAGTCATCGCGCGGGCGGAGCACTGGAATGTTGCCGAGCTAGCTCCCTGAGTTCGGCTGCCTGAGCTGGATCACCAAGTCTCTCCATCGCCTCGGCGCAAGCCATGAGTAGCTCCACGTCGCTCGGAAATTCAGACATCACCTGCACGCCACGCCGCAGTGCCTCCAGATTCTGCCCGATGGAAAGACGCAGATGGAGTTCTTCGTGCGCGAAGCGAACGTCGCCAGAACTCTCGAACCCCGCTTCGAACAAGGCAATCGCTTCAGACGTTCTTCCCTGCTGCGTGAGGCCCGAAGCTTCTTCCCGAGCCGCATCGACCGTCAGCGCGACGGCGGTTTTCGCTGCTCTTGGGCGTACGTCGGCATGGGTGTCGATGAGCACCGCGACCGAACCAATCCCCGAAAGCAAAAAGACTTCGACCTCGTCCCGCTCTTCGTTGATGAAAGGACGGAGAGTATTGAGGAGGGTGTACGGCGAATACCAAGCCTTGTGATCTCCGTGCACGCTTTCGAAGAAGACTCCGTTTTCCTCACGCGTCTGGCGAAACCATTCGAAACTGGGGGCCGTGAAGAGAAAGCGGCGAGCACTCACTCGAAACAGTTCTCGAAGAAAGCTCTCGGGATCGCGAGTGTGTTCGATCACCTCGGGAACGATCACCAGGTCATAGTCTTCGCGCACGTCCCTCGGGCTCGTGAAATAGTTTCCGTGCACGTGCCTCTCGAGAACACGGATGCCTTCCTCGCTCACGTCGAGCCCATCGAGGCGAGACGTCAAACGGGCAAGAAAGATGTGAAGGTTCGTATCGGGTGCAAAGACAGGAACGTCGCAGCACCCAACGTGCAGAATCGCTTGGTCACGACAGATCGAGGCGAACCACTCCTTGCGATCGGGGACGCGAGTGACCGAGACCTCGTGGTCCATGAGTGAACGACTCCGCAATACTTCGTGAAAACGCATCTTGGGCGCCAGACTAACTTTGGATGAGCGGCGAACCGACTCAGTTGGAACGCTGGCTGAATTCCCCATGCGCGACGCGAAATACGCTCGTCCATTGCCCAATACGGATCGATTTTTGCATGACCGCGCCCTCAGCCCGGGGTAGGACCAGTTTTGGATAGCAGGGAGTCGAACGTCGACCCCTCATGCCTGTGGCCGTCGCGCAGGTAAAGCGTGCGTAGGCGCAATATGAATGATCGAGCGAGCCTGTTGGAGACGCGGGACAACGGCCCATTCACCGACTTCAGGCTCGGCAAGGAGCCGCGGAGATGAGCGACATCAGCGCGGCGAAACTGTCTGAGTCGTTGCAAGGACCGCTGATCATCGACCGGCTGGGTGAGCTGGTCCCGGGCCTCGTCTATGTCTTCGACCTGGTCGAGCGCCGGAACGTTTACGCCAACCAGTCTTTGAGTGATCTGCTCGGCTACTCCCCAACGGAGGTCGCGGCGCTGGGCGATCGGCTATTGGCAACGATTGTTCATCCGGACGACTTGCCTCGCATCGCTGAGCATCTCGCTCGCGTGCAGGAGGCCCTGCCCGGCGCGCTCTTGGAGGTCGAGTGCCGTGTTCGCGATGCAGGCGGATCATTTCGTTGGTTGCATTCTTGGGAAACGGTCCTGACGCGCGACGAGCAGGGCCGACCGCGACGACTGCTCGGGATCGCTCAGGAGGTGACGGCTCGGGTGCAGATGGAACAGGAGCTACGCGATAGCCGGCGGCAAGCCTCGGAGTCGGAGCAGCGCTGGCGCTCGATCGCCGAGAATCCCTTCGACTTCGTGGTCGTGGTCGACCGTGGCTACAAGTATACTTTCGTCAACTTCGTCGCGCCCGGTCTGCGCAGGGAGGACTTGATCGGCAAGGCGGGCCCGCTGGACTTCGTGTCGGGTCAGGACCGTGAAGTGATCGCCGCGGCCTTGGAGACAGTATTCACGGAAGGGCGACCGGCCTCCTACGAGGTGTACGTGGAAGTCCTGCAGAAGTGGTACGCCTCTCTGGCAGGGCCGATCCGCGAAGGGGACAGGGTCACGCACTGCTCGATCTTGACCCGGGAAATCACCCCAGAAAAGCTGGCCCAGGTGGAGGCACGACGTGCGGAACAGCAGCTGCGTCTGATGGAGATGAAACTGGCGCAAGCCGGCAAGCTCGAAGCGGTCGGCCAACTCGCGGGCGGCATCGCTCACGACTTCAACAACTTGCTGACGGGGATTGCCGGGGTAGTGGAGGCGTTGGCCGACCGCTTCGAGCCGGACGACCCCAGCTCGCAAGATGTCGATGACCTGCGCCAGGCCGTGCAGCGAGGTACTGGCCTGACGCGTCAGCTACTGGCATTCAGCCGCCAACTACCGGTGGAGCGCGTCGTGCTCGAGCTGAACGGTCTGATTGAAGACACCTCGCGCATGCTGACGCGACTGATCGGAGAAAGTATCGAACTCTCGGTGTTGCGGTCGGCTACGCCCTTGTTCGTGCGCTGCGACCGCACGCAGCTCGAGCAACTGCTGCTCAACCTGGCCGTCAACGCGCGCGACGCGATGCCCGCTGGTGGGCGCCTACTGTTCGCTCTCGAGGAAGTTCAGATCCAGGATAGCGCACGCCGCGAACACCCCGATGCGCGTCCCGGCAGGTTCGCGAAACTCATGGTCAGCGACACTGGCCAAGGGATGGACAAAGCCACATTGTCGCGAATCTTCGAGCCGTTCTTCACGACCAAGCCGATTGGAGCGGGCACCGGCTTGGGGCTCTCGATGGTGCACGGAATCGTGAGCAAGGCGGGCGGATTCATTCAGGTGCGCACGGAGTTGTCGAAGGGCGCGCACTTCGATGTCTACTTGCCGCTCGTCGACGCCGAAGCGGAGGCGCCCGCGCTCCAGTCGATCGTGAGACGCGGCGGCCCCGAAACGGTACTGCTGGTCGAAGACGAGGGGCTCGTTTTACGCGTCACACAGCAGCTGCTCCAGAAGCTCGGCTACCGGGTGGAGACCGCCGCTCGCGGCGATGATGCGCTCGCTATGGTGCAGGCCGGAGTACGGTTCGATCTCCTGCTTACGGACGTGAGGCTACCTGGGATGGACGGACATAAGCTCTATCAAGCGGCCGCGCGCTTGCGCCGTGGACTGCCTGTGGTGTTCATGTCGGGTTACACGGACAACGTGTTGGCTGAGCGCGGCGTCGAGGAGGCCGGCGCGGCTTTCCTGCAGAAGCCATTCAGTCACGACGAGCTGGCCGCCAAGGTGCGAGCGGCTCTAGATGCAGCCAAGGGCCAGCCCTTGCTCCAAGACGCCGATTCGTGAGCCGGACGGCCCGGATCGTTCAGCCGCTTACCAGCCCAGCATGGGCGTGATGATCTCCGCCAGCTCTGCGGCAATTTTTGCGTGCCCGGTGACCGTCGGGTGCGTCCAATCGCCAATGTAATCCGTGCTATTCGTGAGCCAGCTGCCTCCCGTCAGACCCGGATCGATGCAGTGGATGGACGCATCCTGCATCGGCGCCGTTCCGGAACTCGAGGCGCCTGTACCTCCTGGGTCGGTTCCGCCGCTGCCAGCTCCTTCCCCTCCAGAGCCGCTCGTGCCGTCGCTTTGGCTGTCGTCCGGACCCGAGCCGGTGGAGCTGTTGCAGCCCCAGAGGGCGCAAGAAAGGGCGAACAAGGAGGTGGAGCAAAGGAAGTGGCTCATGATCAGTCTTGGGAAGTGTTGGTGGCGCTAAAGAAAGGCTCAATTGGCTGAAGGCCAGCCCATCGTCTCAGCGATGATCGCACCGAGCCGTTGGGCGATCTTCGCGTTGCCCACCAGGTTGGGATGGAACTCGTCGTTGGTGACGTAATCCTGCGGGTAGACGAGCCACCGATCGGAGTAGTCGGGGGCGGAGCCCGCAACGGGCAGAACCGAGTGGACGTGGGCGTCGTCGAATGAGTCGATCGCCCGTTCCGACGCCCCCCGGCACGGTGAGCTGCTCGTCTTGCAGTCTCAAGACGCACGAGCTGCCCGAGAACCGTGCCTCGAGATAAACGGCTCCCCAGCGCGCGGTCGCCTTTGCTTTGGGGCTGGTGTCCCACCTGCCAAAATACTGAAGGTAAGGATGGTCGGCGTCCGTCGGCAGGTCGTCCGCACCCTCCACCACGGGGCCCTGCTCACCCGTTGCAGGGCTGCCACCAGAACCCGCCCCGACCACTGCGGCCGCGCCTCCCGAGCCCGAATTTCCGTCGGTTTTTCCTTCTTCCCTGGCCCCGCAAGAGAGGCCAATCCCAGAGAGGACGAGCGCCACGGTCAGGGCGAGTGGTGTGGGCTGCATGGTTCACAGCCTACGGCTCAGCAGCACCGAAACCATGGCGGCCCGTCACCAGAATATGCAACTACGGGAACATGGCGCCCGCTCGGCTGGCTGGCGCTAGGAGCCCAGCCTATGGTCAGACGCGTTCCTCGTTCGCGCAATGCGCATGGCTGTCTCCGACCCTTGGCCCCGCCTCATTGGCTTTCAGCTGGCGTCGGTGGCTACGAGCATCGAATCGCCCAACACCACCTACGGACCGTGGGTCACGGACGCGTACGGCATCGCCTGGATAGCAGAAGGTGGAGGTACGACTCACTATGATGACCAGTCGATCCTCACGCGTCCTGGCACGGTTCTGTGCGTTCGCCCGGGGATGAGCGCACGCCACGATTGGGGCTCGGAACGCTCCACCCAGTCTTTTTTCGGCTTCTATCTCGACGCGGCCAACCCGCCCTGGCCCGATCCTGCGACTTGGCCCCTCAAGCGCGACTTCCCTGGGGACCATGTTTTCCTTTCCCTCTTTCGCTCACTCCTCGGATTCGATTTCAAAGACACGGCCACCTACCCCTACGCTATCCCTCTTGCTGAGCTCATCGTCCGTCTCTTCGTTACGGGAGTCGGCGGGCACGACGCCCAAGTCAAACTGGTCCTGCCGGATGCCGTCGAGAAGGCGCTCACGTTCATGAAGGGCCACGTAACCACCGACGCGAGCGCTCCACTCTCCTCGCAGGAGATCGCTGGTCACGTGCGCGTCACCCGCCAACATTTGAGCCGACTCTTCAAGGCGCACTTGAGGCTCGGCGCGCTAGAATGCGTCAACGCCCTCCGCCTGGAGAGCGCCGCCAGCCAGATCGAGCGTAGCGATCGACCGCTTGCCCGCATCGCCGAGGATCATGGCTTCTCCAGCCAGTTTCATTTCTCCAAGATCTTCAAGAAGACCTACGGCATGTCGCCCAACGCGTACCGCAAAGCCTTTCGCACGGGCGTGACCGCGCGACCGCCTGGGCTGGTGTTTCGGAATCACCCGCTGCGGCACTATTTCTACGAGGCCGAGCCAGGCAAGATCTCGCAACCTTGAGCAGCCCGCATGAACACGGCGCCGAACGAACGCGCTCCCGAACGAACGCGCTCCCGAACGAACGCGCTCCCGAACGAACGCTCGACGATGCTCCCGACACGATCGGTCTCGGATGTTCCTGACCGTGTCTCGTGACCTCGTGCAGCGCGACTCGACTATTTGGATCTCCGCAAGACGCGCGTGGGCTGCCACTGACGGCGCCCGCCTCGACGAACTCGAAGTGCTCCAGCCGTGGCCTGAGCGTAGCGACGCGCGAAGTCGCGCGATTGCAATTCACCCGCGCCGGCGCGGGATCCGGCGGTGAAAGGTTCCAACTCGCTCGCGTTCTGCAATTCACTCGCGCCGGCGCGGGATCCATTCGTGAAAGGTTCCATTTCGCTCACGTTCTGCAATTCACTCGCACGGACGCGGGTCCGACTCTCGAACGTCGAGTGCTTGGTGGAGCATCGGGCCCTCGGCGCAACGATAAGTCCAGGCAACGGTGGGCCCCGGCGCAACGATGAGTCCCGGCAACGGTGGGCCCCGGCGCAACGTTGAGTCCCGGCAACGGTGGGCCCCGGCGCAAGTGCACGCGTGGCGCCCGAGAGAGCCTTCAACTGCATGCTGGGCCGCAGCTCCTCGGCGCGGCCACGCAGAAGCCGATCAAAAGCCAGCCGCGTCAGGCCGCGCCGGCGCGGCTGAATTCACATCTGATTGTGGGGAGCAGCACCGAGTAAACCGCTACCCGCGCCGGCGCGGCAGAAGGCTGAACGGGTGCCGCGAGTGCATTCGGGCCGGGGCACCAAACAAAGGTCTCCTCGCCTTCGAGCATTGCAGCGGTGAACTTGCCCCGTTCGTTCATTGGTGGCGTCGTCTTCCACGGCATGAACCCGATGTTTCACATCTTCGCGAAACGTGTCACCCGTGTGCCCGGTCCGACTTGTCACCCGTGTGCCCGGTCCGACTTGTCACCGTTGTACCCGCGCCATGCGACCAGACGCTTCGCGCAGCGCGCATCTTTTGGCGAAACGCAACGCACAGCGCGCGTCTTTCGAGCAAACGCAACGCACAGCACGCGCATCTTTTGGCCAATTCCTCCGATTTCTCTTGACGGCGATTCTTGGCAGCGACGCCAAAGTGCGCTCGCCCAGAGGAAAGGCCGCGGTTGAAGACGTCTAACGGCCGCGCTCGCGGGCGATCGCGCGACCAGATGAATTCGAAGCTGTCCAATCGCGCGTTCGTGTGCTGACGCGCCTCCAGCGAGGCTCAGAAAGCAGGGTGTAGGCTAGCGACCATGGATGATTTGCGAACGCTTTCCGATGCGCAGTTGGTCGATTCATTGCGTGCGCTCGAGGCGCGGCAACGCGAGACGATGGCGGCGATTGTTGCGCACCTGGTTGAAATCGAAGAGCGCCGACTGCACCTGCGGCTCGGCTACTCGTCGCTGTTCGACTACTGCCAACGCGCGCTCGGGCTCAGCGAAGACGAGGCCTATCGACGCATGACCGTTTCCAGGATGGCCAGCAAGTGGCCGGCGATTGTCGACGGGCTCGAGGACGGCAGCTTGCACATGAGCGGCGTCGCC
>Ga0105048_10006797_pt1 | contig 18439 bp, 22 predicted proteins | sample MAT05_FD_78382 | JGI IMG/M metagenome (GOLD analysis project Ga0105048, IMG submission 78382) | Freshwater microbial communities from Lake Fryxell liftoff mats and glacier meltwater in Antarctica - MAT-05 | ecosystem: Environmental > Aquatic > Freshwater > Ice > Liftoff microbial mat | place... | reverse complement strand
GGAAAGACTGTCGGCGTTTTGCGCCCATACCGGTGCTGATAGACTGCTGATAAGCATGAGTAAGCAAAGTATTCGTTTCATTAAGCACGTTGATTTTTTAAGTAATGCACTACCTGTCAGACTGTATCGGCTTTGCGAAACCGCTGTACCACGAGTGTACCGATTACCAGCAGCACTACGCCCAGAAAGATGTATTCGACGTACTGACCGACCTGGGGGAATCGTTGCCCCAGCCAATAGCCGGCCAGCACTAAAATAGAAATGTAGGCCACACAACCCGTGGCGGTCAGCAACAAAAAACGCGGCAAGGGCATACCACTACTGGCAGCCAGCAACGGATTGAAGGTGCGGATGATGGGTAAAAAGCGACCAATCAGTAAGGCCCACTTCGGATGTTTTTGGTAAAACGCGTCGGACTGATCGAGGTAACGCCGTTTGAAGAGAAAGGTATCGGGCTGGTGACGAAGCCGGTCGCCAAGTTTATGGCCAATCCAGTAGCCAGTCAGGTCGCCCGCCACGGCGGCTACGACAAGCACCCCGATAAGTGCAAACACGGGTAGACTGAGGGTACGAACGCCCGTTAGTAACCCTGCCGTGAACAGCAGTGTTTCCCCACCGGGTACAATTAAGCCGAGTAGAAAACCAGTCTCAATAAACACAAACGCGGCAATCAGGGTAGTGCCGCCCCACTCTAACCATGCGGTATTTAACAGAAGAATGCAAAAGGGGTACTGTTCCATAACGTTGTATGCCGGTAAATGCTACCGGTCGATTTCGGCAAAACAAGTACTAGAATCTGAAGTATTTCTGAAGTTGCATTATACCGGGCTATCTTACAGGATGCCAGAAACAGAATTATCTTCAGACCCGCTACAGAATCAGGAAGTACATTTGCGATGATTAGCTAAACCAATAATCAGCATAGTCGATGAAAACACTCCTGCTGGCGGGCTTACTCGCCGGGTTCGCCCCCGCCCTACCAACATTCGCAGAACCGGTACTAGTCATCCCGCTTACCGACAACACGCCAGAGGCCGTTAAAGCGACGATTGTCCGCCTGTATCCAACGGCTAAAAAATTAACATTCGAGAAAGAAAAGAACGACTATGAAGCGAGTTTTACCGATAACGGCAAGGCTATGTCGGTCGTACTTGATGCTACCGGTAAGGTAAAAGAGACCGAAACAGAAATTACGGCCAGTGCCCTCCCACCAGCCGTGCGTAGTTATATAGCGAAGCGGATGCCAGGCAAGAAAATTAAAGAAGCAGCCGAGATCGTTGATGCTCAGGGCGTGAAGACTTACGAGGCCGAAGTAGGTGGTAAAGACCTGTTGTTTGACTCGATGGGCAAACCCCTTAACTAAAGAATCAAGGGGGCGATGCTACTTTACCTGATTCGTTGAGGATTTGTATAAATATTAAACTGCTCACCCCGCACAAAACCAACGAGGGTGATATGGGCTTCTCTGGCCAGGTCTACTGCGAGACTCGACGGTGCCCCGACTGCTACAATCAGTGCAACGCCTGCCATCCAGGCTTTTTGAACCAATTCAAAACCGATGCGGCCGCTCAGAAAAAGGCCGTATTGACTCAGCGGAACACTTTCTTCCAGAAACGTTGCACCCACTACCTTATCTAACGCATTATGGCGACCAATGTCCTCGCGAACGCGCCGAATTGTCCCGTCTGCCAAAAATAAAGCGGATGCGTGAATGCCGCCCGTGTGTTTGAATGCTGGTTGAAATTGCCGAACCCGCTCCGAAAGGCCGTGAATAAGTTCAGCAGATACGGTAATATCCGCTTCGAGCGGAGTGGCTCCCTGCTGCCGAACGGCGTCGATAGAGGTTTTGCCGCATAGCCCGCAACTGGCCGAGGCATAGCTAAATCGGTCGAGTAACGCCCAATTAATAGCCACAGTCGGGGCAAGTTCTACCCGAATCACGTTACCTTCCTTTTGAGCATCCTGCACACAATGGCGGCAGGATAACACATCGGCTCGTTGGCGAATGATGCCCTCGGCCAGCAAATACCCCAAAGCCAGTTCGTGGTCGTGGCCGGGGGTGCGCATGGTTACAGCTAATGTTCGTTGTCCGCGCTCGGACACCGGCCCATAACCCAATCTGATTTCGAGCGGCTCCTCCACGGCCAGTAAATCGGGCCGTTCGGTGTGGGTGTGGCCACTGACACGGTGGACGGATATGGGGGCAACGGTCGACATTAATCTATTAACCAAATTCGATCTGTTTCGGCTCCCTGTTCGGTCCATTCTACCAAAACTCGCTGTGATTCGAGCGTGTTTACGCGCTTGCCCGTGTAGTCGGGCCGGATGGGCAAATCGCGGTTGTACCGCCGGTCGATTAACACCAGTAGTTCCACTTTGCGGGGTCGTCCAAAAGCCGACATGGCATCGAGCGCGGCCCGAACCATACGCCCGGTGGCCAGCACATCGTCGATCAGAATCACTTTTTTGTTTTCGATCAGAAACGGTACGTGGGTTGTGTTAGGCCGCAACGGCGAGTCGCGCCGACGAAAATCATCACGGTAGAAGGTGGCATCCAAATAACCCAGCGGCACACCCGTGTTGGGGGTGGGGCGGTCCGGCGATCCGGTGCGGTTTAGTTCGCGGGCTACGCGCTCGGCAAAATAGATACCCCGTGGTTGCATCCCCAACAGAACGGTGTCCGTAAAATCCTGGTGGCGTTCGATCAACTCCTGGCACAGGCGGCTAATAACAATTTCGAGCAGCGGGCTACTCAGGATAAGGCGTTTCATAGGGTAAAGGTCGGAAGTCAAAGTGCAAAAGACAAAGATTGGGTGTTTGACCGGACTTGTATCAATCAAATGGGTATAGTTCTGCAAAAAACAGGCTTTATGACTGTCGGCTATTTCTTGTCCCTGGTATCTCAACTAAACCAGTTCCCACTTGAAAACCTCTTTACTCTGTTTCTGTGTCTTCATTCTGTTGGCAACGATCCCATCAGTCGCTCAGAACACTACCAGTCCCGTCGCTATTCAGGTTGATCTAGCAACTGAAAAAGGGCCACTAAAACCTATTTGGGCGTGGTTTGGCTACGACGAGCCGAACTACACCTACATGAAGGGTGACAAAAACTCCTGACCGAAATCGCGCAACTGAGCAAAGTGCCGGTCTATGTGCGGGCGCACAGCCTGTTGGTGACGGGCGACGGGGTGGCCGCTCTGAAATGGGAATCGACCAATGCCTACACCGAAGACGCCAACGGCAAACCGGTCTACGACTGGACCATTGTCGACCGGATTTTCGATACCTACATCGAAAGAGGCATGAAACCGAACTGGAGAAAGCGGGTCAGTTGCAGCAGCTGAACGCTACCGCGTAGATTTCGGTGAAAGGCAACAAAGCCACGCTGACTTTTGCGCTTCCCCGTCAGGGTGTATCGCTGGTGAAAATGACGTGGAAATAAGTTGTATTATCTTTGTCCCATGTCAAAATTCTTAATCGTGGGCCTAGGCAACATCGGGCCTGAATACGCGCTAACCCGGCACAATGCTGGTTTTATGGTTCTGGACCGAATGGCTGCCCAGTATGGTTTCGGTTTTTCGATGACTCGGCTGGCCTATACCGCCAAATGGTCGCACAAAGGCAAGCAGTTGTTTTTTGTGAAACCCACCACCTATATGAACCTTAGCGGGAAGGCGGTGTCGTATTATATGAAGCAGGAAAATATTCCGGTCGAGAACCTGCTGGTGGTAACGGATGATAAAGATTTGCCCTTCAATAAGCTACGGCTAAAGCCCAAAGGATCAGCGGGTGGACACAACGGTCTGCGGAATACTGACGAAGTATTGGGAACACAGGAATATGCCCGACTCCGGTTTGGCATTGGTAGTAATTTTTCACGTGGACGGCAGGTCGATTTCGTGTTAGGCGAGTTTCCCGACGAAGAAATGGACCAACTTCCGGCTGTTTTAGATCGGGCGGGCGACGCCGTGTTGAGTTTTTGTACTATGGGCATACAACACGCTATGAATAATTTCAACCAGTAATAGTATTTATTAAAGATTTTTCAATTATTTACGATCAATATTTTACATCTAACAAGTCCAAAAATACCCATACAATATTCCGTTTTTAATGTTTTGTTAACGTATATAATGGCATATTTCTGCCTTAACAGCATTTTGTACGGTACAAAATTCGGCAAAGGACCCATGTGTGCTTTGTAAAATTCAAACTTAGGGCGAGATTTGTGTGTTCTTTATTTGAACACAAAATAAAACAAAACTATGAAATCGCGTGTTATCTTTGCGTCGTTGGTTCTTGGATTAGGATTAGCGAATAGTAGGGCAAACGCAGCTACCACCATTAATATTGATGATAGCCCGGCTGCCAACAAGCCGGCTGGTACGATGCTTGTGAAAGGTTCAGAGAAGCTATTTGCTCAATTTGTCGAGCATAAGGCGAACAAATTCACGAAAAAAGCTGACTGGCAAAACTTTATGAGCGTAGTCTCGTTGTATAATCAAAATCCAGTGGCCATTTTGTCACTTGACGCTGACAGCCGGATGAAGTTCAACGACGCTAACGCCCAATTGACTAAAGAGCTTGCAAAACGCACTAACAGTGCCGATGCCAGCCGCTGGGCAAACCAGGCCGACCAAACAGCGCGGATGATTAATCTGCTTTGGAATGTCGAGACTGAGGCCAGCAAAGTCGCTGACACTGAGTAGATTGAATTATCTACTAATTTTGTCAGGTTTCTGGAACATAAAAGGGTAAAAGTTAGTTTTTCATGTAGAAAAGGTTAAGGGTTTAGGAATAGTCAGTATAAGGCCATCTGCACGATCAGGTGGCCTTATCTTTTTTTTGGGGCATAGAGCATTTTTAGGAGCCGTCTCCCTAAGGAACGAGTTTGAAATAAGCATCACAATTAACTAGGACTAATTCTGTTGATTATTTGGTACAGCGAATCCGTTTTATGGCATTAATAATTCCTGTAATGAAGCTAGGATCCACCTAAGCGATCTCCACCCGCACCTGTTTGCCCATGCTCAAAGAGACGCATTCGATCCCTTATTCTACCATCATATTTGCCACTTTAGCTGGCTTGCCCACTAAATTGAGAATACTGATATTGCTTTGGCGTAAGTCCCGTTACCCGTTTGAACTGGCTGTTAAAGTGAGTAAAATTATTAAATCCCGTTTCAAAGCAAACTTGTGAAATAGTCAACTGATTGTCTATTAACAGTTTACAGGCAGTTCCGATCTTGATCTCATTCAAAAACTGTGTGTATGTTTTGTTGGTGTGCGACTTGAAGTAACGGCAAAAGGCGGTTGCGCTCATGTTGGCAACATTAGAGACCTGATCGAGGGATGGGTTAGCGATATAATTATCAATTATAAATTGGTACACCTTATTAATGCGTTCGCAGTCTTCATCTGAATGCTTGGGAATAAGTGTACTTGATAATACATCATATTCTTTCGTTTCAGACATTGTTTTCAGGATACTCAGCAAATCAATAATGCGTCCAACTCCATTTTTTTGCTGGTCAAGTTTTTGGATTTGTTCGGTGAGTTCCTCTTTTGTAGACCCCTTGAACTGGATACCACACTTCGATAAATAGAGGAATTTACGAATTGCATTCACCTGAGGAAGTTTCCAGAAACTTTCGCCCAGAAAATCTTCTTTAAAATAGACGACAATGGCTTTTGATCGGAGTGAAGCGTTCTTCTGATAATACGACTGATCACTACGGAATAAATGGGGAATATCGCTCCCTAATAAAACAAGATCGCCCGCCTGAAACCGCTCCATACTATCGCCAACAAAGCGCATTCCAGACCCTTCCAGAATAAACATTATCTCGAATTCAGGATGAAAATGCCGGGTTGGGAAAAAGAAATTTTCCTCGACCTTCATAATCTGGAATGCCTCGCTTTGCTGGGTATCAATTATTTTCAGAATTGGCTTCATCGTCGAGTGGCGTTTTTGTCAGTAGTTGCTGCCCGTTAATACCCCGCGTTTTGTTTGAATTCACCTTCGGTGCGGTCAATCTGCTGCTGGGGAATGGGCCGTAGAATGTGATAATCTTTGATATTTACTGCCGAGACAGGGTTGTATTTTTTCACACGTTCCAGCAACTTACCAGTCCTCACTAAATCAATCCAGCGGTTACCTTCTCCCAAAAGCTCTCTGGCCCGTTCGTCTAATATAAAATCAAGAGTCAATTGGGCGGGGGCAATCTCCATTGCCTTCCGATTGGTCTCTGTTTCGGCGGCTGTTGCGCCCACTTTTGCCGCCCGCCGACGTACCGTATTGATGTAGGTAGTTGCTTCGGCGGCATTACCACTCATCAGTAAAGCCTCGGCAGCAATCAGGTACGTTTCGGCAAGTCGATAAAAAAGCAGATCCCGCGACCCCGGCTGATCGTTTACCCCCACCCGTTCGGGATCGAGGAATTTGGTGAGCGTTGGAAAAACTCGTTCTGTCTGCTTGCTCGGTGTATAGACATTGTAACGGGCCCGACTGATTTCGGCGGCTGTCCACTCCCGGTCGGCTAAATAAACAGCCGTATCGCCCGTGGCCAGCGTGACCGACTTTCCATTGATGGTGTACGTGCCCGGCCTATTGCAATATAATACCCGTTTAAAACTCTTCTCGTAGCGGGTATCCAACTGCCGGTTAAACAGCCCGCCAGTGCAGGGGTCCATAAGGCCAGGCATATCGAAAAAATGGATAAATTTTTCGATACTTTCCCGACCAACGATAAAATAGAGCTGGGATTCATAAAACAGGGTTTAGATATGGTTTGCTAGTTGGGGTACAACACCTGCGGGTCTTTCCAGACAGCTACGTTTCCGTAGAGTTCCTGATCTGTGTATTGTTTGGCCGGTTTCCTGAATCCGGCACTAATGAATTTGTCTTTCAGTTTAGCCAAACTCACAAAGTCGCCGAAGAAGATGTTGTTCATCACGCGCCAATAGCCGCTCAATTCATAGCGGGCGGCTTCCCATTCTTTGGGGTGTTTTTTGCTCAACGTTTTATCTAAATCCAGGCAAACGGCCATATATGCGGCCCTGGCTTTTTGCTCTTTGGTGCCGTGGAGTAAGTTATTGATAATCTCTTTTTCGTCGGATTTTTGCAGCGTAAGCATTTGGTTTTCGAGTGAAGCCAACTGTAGAACGGGAGCCGGACTTTCGGCGGGTATCTCATACACCACTTCCTGATTTACCACCATTTTTTTACCGCCATTACTTTCGTTGACCAGCTCGAAGAGGTCAATCAGCCGGTCGGCGAAACTGGTAATGGTTTCGTCCATCGGCATGTTATCCCGCGAGGTGTTTTTGTACCGATCTGTGATCTGCCAGCCTTCACTCATCATTTTCCGGTAGCCATATTTGGCCCCCAGTATGGTGCCTAAGGTTGCCGCGTTGCAATCGGCATCCCATCCCATGTTGAAGGAGAGTTTCAGGGTTTCGGCAAAGTCGCCCTCGCCATAGAGTAAGGCCATGATTATCGCGCCGGTGTTCAGTTCGGTTCCGTTCCGGTCGCGGGTGCGGCTGTTCTCCTGGGTGTATTTTTCTTTCAACAACCGACGGGATTCCTGCCAGTTCGTCGGGTTCAGGCGGTGCCATTCTTTTACCTGATTGATGATTTTGAGGGTGTTGCTGGCGGGGTCAACCGAGGCAATGCCTGCGTCCAGGATTTTGTTGATGTCGTTCTCCACAAAAGCCGTGGCAATCATGGAGGTGAAGAGCTGCGTGGTCTGGGCAGGCTCATTGTCAATGGCCACTTTGGTATAATGCAAGCCAATTTTGGCTGCCGTTTGGGGCATCGCAGGTGCCAGTAAGCCAAAAGTTTCGCACAAGAACTGGCCGGATACGTTAAACTCTGCCCACGGATTATAGCTAACCAGGCCGGTAACCGGTGGTTTTACGTCGATGTCCATCAGGTGACGGGCATAGCGGTTTGAACACCAGATATTCCGGTTGATCCGCTCTTTCCAGAGAGCCGCCACATCGTCGTAGGGCAAAAAGACGCTGCGTTTTTTTTGCATGGTATAGATATAGACCCATTCAAAATCCGTGTCGTCGTCGGTAAAAGCACCCTGAGGAAGCGCAGGTACGTAATTTTTGAGATTGCCCGGCTCCAGTATATACTTGAACTCATACGGGATTCCGTTGAGGTTGCCCAACATTTCTCCCAGCAGTCCTCCCCTGATTTTATCCCTGACGGTTTCTGCCGACAATTGAATTGGTTTACCGGGTGGGTTTTCTTTTGGTTTTGCCGCCGATGCCAACAGAAGTAGGCAGGCTCCAAAAACGCATTTCAGAAACTGGGAAAAGAATTTCATGATTTCTTAGTTTTTGAATTATAGTAAGATTATTTTGTTCAATAGCATGTACAAAAGTAGATCAAGTATGCGCGTACAAGGTCAAGTGTTTTAGCCAATAGGTAAAGTATTTTAGCAAGTATTTAAAAGAACAGGCCGTTGCTTTGTTAATATAATAGGTAAAAGCAACTGAAACCCGGTCAGTTGCCAGCTTAGTAGTCAGTCGGGATTCCATTGCTCCGCCGAAAAGTTTACGTTTTCGGCTTCGTCAATCAAACCCAGCGAAATATCGTGCCGACCCCCTTCGTAAGGTGTTTGCAGCCAGGCATCAACCATATCGATGGCCTCGAAAATGCCAATGCACCGACCGCCCAGGCAAAGAATATTTGACTTGTTATGAGCCGCTGTCATCCGGGCCTGATACGTACTGTAGCACAAAGCCGCTCGTATGCCCTTGTACTTGTTGGCAATAATGCTCATACCAATGCCAGTCGAGCAGATGAGGATTCCCCGATTTTCCGGATTGGGAGCCACGGCCTGAACCACCTTTGCCGCGTAGTACGGATAGCGTACAATGTCTTCCGAATACGAGCCGACATCGTCAACCGTGTAGCCTTTTTCGCGCAAATGAGCAACGAGCGCTTCTTTCAGCGTGTACCCGCCGTGGTCATTACCAATGAATATCGTTCCCATGTCAGTTTCTGTCGGTTTCTGGTTAGCAACTATCAGACAATCAGGATGCGTTGGTTAGCTGTCTGCTTCTCATTGTACGCATAAATCAGCGGCAGCAGAAAATCGGCGGCTTGTTTAGCGGCAATGTCTGGCGTAGGCAGGGGTAGAATTTCGACCGAGAGCCAGCCATCGTAAGTAGCCTGCTGCAAGTCGTTGAAAATAACGGGAAAATCGAGATGCCCCTGACCGGGGGCCAACCGATTGGAGTCGGCCAGGTGTATATACTTTACGAAATCAATGTGCTTAATCAGCTCACCGCCAATGGTATTATCTTCGATGTTCATGTGGAATACATCGGGCATGAGCAGCATATTGGGCCGATCTACTTTTTTCATAAGCGCAACGCCTTCTTCTACGGAATTGATAAAATCCGTTTCGTAGCGGTTTACCGGTTCCAGAATCAGTGTAACGCCTTTCGGCTGGGCATAGTCACAAAGTTCACGAGCTACTTCGGCAAACAGGTCTTCAACATCATCCCTGTTTCGACCGCCGATCAGCCCCCTGACCCGCCCAATGTTTACCAATTGCCCGAAGGATGCCGCAAGGTCAATCAGTTCCCGAAAAATAGCTATTGTCTCTTCCCGCTTGGCCGTATTATCGTGGGTCAGCATCAGGCCCCCATCGGCATAGACCTGACCCGTCGAAATGCAGGAAACCGTCAGATTGGTATCATCGAGAATTGACTCAAGCCGGGCAGGGTGTAGTTCGTCGGCTCGTTTTAAGGCGAGTTCAACGCCGTGATAGCCCAGTTGAGCCGCTTTGGGAATCGACGATTCAAACCCCCGGTACACCACGAAAGCACTTGGTAAGGCGTGGGTGTCAGCAATGGCAATGGACAGTTTCATAACGATACCTAATTGATGGTTACCAGTTGTTGAGGTATGTGTATGGCAACCGGTTCTATTTTACGAATGACAATAAACAGCAGTAAAAAACCCAATGGATGTAAAAGGCCGGAAATAAAGAAAGCCGGGCTATAACCATATTGCTCAATCACGTACCCAATACCGAAGCTGAACAGCATGGCCCCATAGGTAGCGGCCAGCCCCATCAGGCCCGATACGGAGCCGACCAAAGAGGACGGAAACATATCGGCCACCAGCGTCTGCACAATGGTCGAGTAGGCCTGATGACCAAATATTGCCAGGCTGAAAAACAGAATAGCCATCGGTAACGACGCATCGGTAATGAGCAGGGATACGGGCAGCATAGCGGCTGCAATGCCAAGCGGAATCTTCCGGGCTACATCCACCGATACGTTTCTTGTCAAGAGGTAGCTACTCAACCAGCCACTGGCCAGACTACCCACCCCGGCCAGTGCGTAGGGAATCCAGCCGTAGGCACCAATGCCTTTTATATCCAGCCCGCGCACATCGTTGAGGTATTTGGGGAGCCAGAAAATAAAGAAATACCAACCCGCGTCGGGCAGAAATTTGATCAGCATAATGCCCCAAACCTTGCGGTAACCGAACAAGTCGAGCCAGCGGACAGCCGGAGCCGTTTCTGAACGTACCTGAACGCTCGACTCCAGCAGGTTACGCTCGGCATCGGTGATAAACCGACTTTTCGCTGGTACTGAATAAACCCGGAGCCAGACAAGCACCCAGACAAGCCCAACGGAGCCCGTAATGATGAATGTCCATCGCCAGTCAAAGGCCCCAATAATGAGGGCAATCAGCGGGGGAGCGAGCACCGCGCCAATGCTGGACCCCGTGTTGAAGATGCCAAAAGCCAGCGAGCGTTCTTTGGCCGGAAACCACTCAGAAACCACTTTGGCCGATGCCGGAAAGCCGCCCCCTTCCCCAACTCCCAGCAGAAACCGGGCTGCGCCGAGGCCGGTTAAGCTGGAAACAAGGCCGTGCAGCATGTTGGCCAGCGACCACCATACGGTCATGATAGCGTACCCGTTTCGCGAACCTAACCGATCCAGCAGGCGGCCACCAATGGCGTACATGGTGCCGTAGGCAAACAGAAACAGGCTGTTAATCTGCCCATACTGACTGTCGCTGATGGGAATTGTCTTTCGGATCTCGCTCAGAGCTACCGGCAGATTCTGCCGGTCGAGGTAGTTGATGGCCGTCACCAGTGCCGTCAGCCCGATAATCCACCAGCGAAAATTTGGAATCTTTTTCAACGGAATCAGTCAAGATTAAGGATAAAACGTTGTTGACATTGGCTTCAGGCGGTTGGTTTTCCGAAGGAGGTTACCAGGCCCCCATCGACGTAAATAAGCTGCCCATTCACAAAATCAGAAGCTGCCGAAGCCAGAAAAACAGCCGCTCCGACCATGTCTTCGGGTGTTCCCCAGCGTCCGGCGGGGGTTCGGCTGATGATGTAGTCATTCAATGGATTGCCCGGCTCCCGGTAGGCCGTGTTGATGGGCGTTGCTACGTACCCAGGGCCAATGCCATTCACCTGAATGTTGTGGGGTGCCCATTCCGTCGCCAGGTTACGGGTCAGCATTTTCAGCCCGCCCTTAGCCGCAGCATAGGCCGATACCGAATCGCGGCCCAATTCGCTCATCAGGGAGCAGATATTGATAATCTTGCCCCGGTTGCGCTGAATCATCCGCCGACCAACGTATTTCGACACCACAAAAGGGGCCGTCAGATTGGTTTGGATTACCAGGTTCCAATCAGCCTCATCGAGATCTTCGGTAGCTGCCCGTCGGATAATACCCGCATTATTGACCAGAATATCAATGGGCCCAACGTCATTCTCGATGCTCTCAATCGCCGATTTAACCTGCTCTATGTCCGTAACATCGAACGGCGCACTTACCGCGTCGATTCCGGCTGCTGTGAGTTGTTCGGTGCATTGCCTGAGTTTGTCCAGATTTCGGCCATTAATTACCAGGGTGGCTCCTGCTTCGCCAAGTCCTTTGGCAATAGCATAGCCAATACCCTGCGTCCCTCCCGTAATCAACGCACGTTTACCCGATAAATCGAAGAGAGGCAATGCCATACTTTTAAGCGAAATAGTACAATGTTTTGTGTAGCAAAAGTAGGTCTGTCAACTGTAGCGCAATAGAGGTAAATTAGCGAAGAGGTAAGGTATTTTAGCACGTTTTCAGGCACAGATAGGCAGAACGTGCTAAATCCGCTGCACCCCACTTGGGTTCTCCAGAAGCTGGGCCATCAGTACCAGAACCGCTTCTTTAGTTGTCCCCAGAATCCGTAGCCCTCGTTTCGCTTTGTCGAAAAGCCGAAGGGGCGGCACGACGTACCTGGCCGAGTTTCCCGAACTTTGTAACGTAGAGCAAGAACTCATCGACCGCTGCGTGAGCAATGAAAAAGCCAAAACGTTTGAAATCCTCATGCGCGACTATGCCGCTAAAGCAGAGGCCGTGGGGGCCGGTTTCGACATGAACCCATCGGCTGGTAATCTTGCCGACCCATTGACATGTGGCTGCGCGAGAATTTGGCGTACACCAGCATGACGGTATCAGGCGTGGCACGGTTCGTATTCATTACCAGCGAGCGGGCAGCGGCTCATTAGTTTATCAATAATATAAGCCCCTCTTCAACGAAAAACAAACCAATTTTGTACTACTTTTTTTCTAACGATGGATCTGTTTACGCTCATTACCCTCCTTATTGTGGTGGCCGCCGGCTTTGCTTACCTCAACACCCGCTTCCTGAAACTGCCCGATGCCATTGGTGTGATGGTGCTATCGCTGCTGTTTTCGATGCTGCTCATTAGCCTGAATGCGTTGTTGCCCAACACCTTTGCGCTGGTCCGGCAAACGGTTAGCCAGATTGATTTTGGGCGGGTGCTGTTCGATGTGATGCTTAGTTTCCTGCTGTTTGCCGGGGCTTTTCACACCGACGCGGCCCAACTGCGGGTCGAGCGCCGGTCGGTGATGCTGTTTGCGTTCGTGGGGGTACTGCTGAGTACGTTCTTCGTCGGCACCGGCCTGTATTACCTGATCGGCTGGCTGGGCCTGGAGTTGCCCTACACACTTTGTCTGCTGTTTGGCGCGCTCATCTCGCCCACCGACCCTATTGCCGTGCTGGGTATCCTGGCCAAGTTCAAACTGCCCGAAAACGTGAAGCTTAATATCGTTGGCGAATCGCTATTCAACGACGGGGTGGGCGTGGTGATATTCGCCACCATTTACCGGATCGTCGAGAACGGCACTGACAGCGTCAGTGCGGGCGAAATTGGCCTGACATTTCTGGAAGAGGCCGGGGGCGGGGTGCTGTTCGGGCTGGCCCTTGGCCACGCCCTGTACCGGCTGCTGCGGTCCATCAATCACTACCAAACTGAAGTTATTGTTACGATAGCCGGGGTGATGGGCGGCTACCTGCTGGCCCAGAAACTGCATATTTCCGGGCCGTTGGCCATGGTGGTGGCGGGTCTTTTTGTGGGCGACCATGCCCGCGAACACGCCATGAGTCGACAGACCGAAGACTACATCGACAAATTCTGGGAAATCATGGACAGCATTCTGAACGCCGTGCTGTTCGTACTGATCGGGCTGGAGCTGCTCATTATTGATTTTCAGATAACGCAGTGGACCATTTATCTGCTGGTTATTTTGCTGGTGTTGTTATCGCGCTACCTGGCCATTCTGATTCCCTTTACGCTGGCTCGTCGCTGGCTCGACCTCGATAGCAAAGCCCCCCTCATGCTCACCTGGGGCGGGCTGCGGGGGGGGCTGTCGATTGCGATGGCCCTCTCCATCAGCAATGCCGTACCCCACAAAGACCTCATCGTCACGCTCACCTACGCGGTTGTACTGTTTTCGGTCATTGGGCAGGGTCTGACGCTGGAGCGGCTGATCCGGCGGCTGTACCCGGAGGAGTAATGTCTTGCCAAAACCTGTTCATAGTTGATAAACGTTTCGTTGTTCCGTGACCTACCCCGAATTTGATGCCTGCTGGAAACAATCCGGCGGGGCCGAACGCGCCAACTACGGCCTGTTTCTGCACGAACTCTGCGCCCTCATCGGCGTACCCGCCCCTGATCCCACTACCGATAACCCCGCCGAGGATGCCTATGTGCTGGAACGCGCCGTGACGTTTCTGGATAGTATCACCGGACCAACGCCCAAAACCAGCACCGGACGTATCGACCTCTACAAACGCGGCTGCTTTGTGCTGGAAACCAAGCAAGGCACTGACACACCCGATCAGCAAAAGAAAGCCGACCTGTTAGAATTGGGTTTGCCACCCGAAAAACGACGCAAAGGCCACGCCCTGCGCGGTACGCCCAAATGGGAGCAGATGATGCAGGCCGCCCGCGTCACGCGCGAACTGGCGGGCTACCTCGCGGGCGTGTCGGCGCAGTTGGAACGGGCCGGACACCCCGCCGATGTGGCGGCTCAGTTTCTGATGCGCTGTTTGTTTACGATGTTTTCGGAAGATTCCGATTTGATTCCGAAAACGGCGTTTACCGGGATGTTGCGGCAGTACAGCACGCCCGAGTTGCTGCCTTTTCTGCCCAACGTGCTGCAAAATCTGTGGGAGCGGATGGACAAAGGCGGGTTTTCGTCGGAGCTGAAAGCCAACCTGATGCAGTTTAACGGCAAGCTGTTTCACGACGCTACGGCCCTGCCTCCTATTTAGTCCACTGCTGGCTGAGGTAGATGGTTTTTAAGTCGTTATTTTGCTTGTACTACAAAAATGATTTATGGAACCTGTTACGCCTAATTCGATTGGTAAGACCCGTATAGCTCGTATTGTATCGTACCTGCCCCATTTACGCGAAGGGCAACTGATATGGGTAGAGCGAATTGTATTGTAGTTTCGACAACCCAAAAAATTCTTTGTAAATCCAGATAGTAGCCTTCTGAACGATTGCTTTTTAGAAGACTTCGGTGATGCATTACGCTTGCATCACTGTTTTTCTGATGACGCCTTTGCTAAGGATAAGTTTGAATATACGGCTGTGCGAATATGGCAACAATGTGGCAGAGACGCACCTATGGCACCACGTGGTAACCCCGGACACGATATCACCCTTGGCACAGAACGTATTTCGCTGAAGACGCAGGCTGACCAAAACCTGCGCTTGGGAGTTGTCAATATTCACAAGTTTATGGAGCTTGGTCGCGGTAGTTGGACTGACAATCCAGATGACCTAATCCAACTTCGCGAACAGTACTTGGCCCATCTACAAGGGTATGATCGTGTGCTGATATTACGTAATACAGCCTATCCAACGCCATCCAGTCCTTATTGGCGTTATGAACTATTGGAAATACCCATCGACTTACTTCAACGAGCGGCTCGTGGTACTTTGGAGATGATGCTTGACAGCAGACAGATGCCAAAACCGGGATACTGCCGTGTAATGGATACAGCAGGTAATCCGGCCTACAGACTTTACTTCGACGGAGGTACTGAACGTAAATTGAAAGTGCAAAACATAAGGCGCGACTTATGTGTGATTCACGCCACATGGGAATTTATAATTCATGAATTAGATGAAGCAACACCCATACCTAATGAAATAGAGTAGGCAGTTTTAGATTTTTGAGTCGCTTTTCCGCCAAGACAGCATATTCCTGGTTTAGCTCGATACCAGTACATTGGCGATTTAAGCGGAGACTGGTTTCTCCTACAGTACCCGATCCAAAAAAAGGGTCAAGTACTTTTCCTCTCTCGGGGCTACCGGCCTTGATGCATGGTGCTACCAAAGCGGGAGGAAATACAGCAAAATGAGCCTCGCGATACGGCTCTGTATTAATCGACCACACAGTACGTCTATTACGGGTGGTCAGTCCATCTTGAGTTGATTCAACAATGGCAGCATGATCGTAGTAATAGCTATCCGATTTGGTTAGTAAAAACAGGTATTCATGCGATTGTGTAGGACGATCTTTCACTGATTCAGGCTGGCAATTTGGTTTGTGCCAGATAATATCAGATCGTAAATACCAGCCATCGGCTTGTAGCGCAAAAGCTACCCGCCACGGTACTCCGATTAGGTCCTTTGGCTTCAGACCAGCAGGCGTGGGTGGTCGGTAACTCATGGCACGGGCTGGATTTTTTTTATCCGTGTCACGCCAGGTACGTCCACCGCTGGTATAAGAATCACCAATATTTAACCAGAGGGTTCCATCTGGACGAAGCACTCTGCGTACCTCTCGGAAGACGCGCACGATTTCTGCCAGATAACTATCCAACTCAATTTCAGCACCTATTTGTCCACTAATACCGTAATCACGTAGTCCCCAATAAGGAGGGCTTGTAACGCAAGTATTGAATGTATTTGCGGGCAATTCAGTGAGTATTTGGCGAGCATCGCCGACGAGCAAGTTGCAAATAGGCGCATCAGCAGCAGACTCGACAGGAATAGTAACAGCAGGATCGGAAATTAGCACGGTAAATCGTCTCTTTTTTCTATGCAATTTACGCTGAACCAAGGTATAAACGTTTATCATTCTCCCCTTTTTCCGATGCTACGCCCGAACAACAGGCCCGCATCCGGGAATTGGGCGAGCAGCTGGACGCGCACCGCAAACGGCAACAGGCTCAATATGATACGCTGACGCTCACGGATTTGTACAATGTCGTGGAGAAGCTAAGGCAGTCCGATGGGTCGGCCGGTGAGCTGCTGACCGCCAAAGACCAGGCCATCAATCAGCAGGGGCTGGCGTCGGTCGTGCTGAGTCTGCATCAGCAACTCGATACCGCCGTTGCCGATGCCTACGGCTGGCCGGATAACTTACCAGACCGTAGCGACGGACCGCAGGAAATTTTAACCCGCTTGGTGGCCCTGAATAGGCAGCGGGTGCAGGAAGAGCAGGCCGGGCAGATTCGGTATTTGCGACCCAGTTACCAGAACCGCACCGGCGGACCGCCCGGTCAGCAGCAACTCGGCATCGACCTCGGCGCAACCGGTACCGCCAAACCCGCCCCGGCAGCGGCCACGCAAGCGCAAGACTGGCCGAAAGAACTCGCCGGGCAGATGCAGGCCATCCGCAACCTCGTGCAGCAATCGCCTGAACCGATCACGGCCCGGCAGGTAGCGGGTCAGTTCCAAAAAGTAGCGACAGATAAAGTGCAGCCGCTACTGGACACCCTCACGGCGTTGGCCCTGCTCCGGCTCACGCCCAACGGGCGGTATGCCGCGTAGCTGCGGTGGCTCATCCGGGGTTATACGTGGTTGATCCCCAACCGGAATAGGCCGGTAGGGTTGTTCGTAATAGATGGTAGTCTCGAACGGCTTCGAGGCAAAGACCACCAACATGGCATCATCGCTGAATTGCTGCATCAATCGCCAGTCGTCCGGGCCCACAAAGAGGTACTGGTTGGCCGAATCGAGGGTGAACTGCTGGTCGGCGGTTGGGGTCTGCACATAAACCGTAACGGTACCTGACACACAATGAAGCACCATGTGGCAGGAATGGTGCCGATGGCCCCCGCGTGCATTCTCGTTAGGCACGGCATAAATCCAGAATATCCGTTGAACGGGCAGTTGCCAGATGGTTTCAATCCAGTCCGATTCACTAAATTCATCAGTAAGACGGCTTATTAACTGAGCCATGGTCGGGTGAGTAGCTTTTTTTAGGAATTGAGGTGGGTTTTAAAGCAGCAGTCTGGTAATCAGGGCTTAGGAGCAAGAATCAGAAAGAGTCCCTTCAAAGTTCACACTTAATGACTAGTTAACCGCTAAAAAGCAAAGAGATTCCCGTTTTTCAAATACTATTTGATTGGGGTGTAGGACAAGTTAGCGACTCGTAAAAAATTAGGCCCGATTGCTGTCCGGTCCGCCGGCGCGGCATAGGGCCGCTTCGGCGGTCTGATTCGACTCCGCTCAGCCTGACCCAGAACTTGATTCAAAGCAAACCGCTCAACCGAAAACAGCCCCTGTTCTGGCAGTACAACACGTCAACTCAATACAGCCAAACGCCCTGTACATAAGCAGGAGAAATGATTTCAAGAGGTCTTGATTTTTAAATTATAGTAAGATTTTGCTAGACAAAAGTAGGCCCTCCAATCGTAACGCTCCTGGTAATGCCAATTGTATTCGCTACGGACACTTCACCGGCGCTCGATACCCGTAATCTGGTCCAGTAGATAGTCGCGCTTTTGTTTCGTGACCGGCACCTGCGCCCCGTCGGACAGCAGCAGGTAGCCGCCTTCCTGCCGCACAATCTTCCGCAAAAAAGCCGGGTTGATCGTATGCGAATGATGGACCCGCACAAATCCGCTGGATTCGAGCGCCTGACTTACTTCTTTCAGCGTCCGGCAGATGAGCAGGGGCGGGCTGCTTTGCCGGTGAATGTAGGTGTAACCAGCTTCGGCCACGCACCGGATAATGTCGGCGATCTCCACAATTTCGTGGCCCTCCTGGGTGGGCAGGGCAATCCGGGCGGGCGGGGCCTTGGCGGGCGACTGGTACGTTTCCTGAAACAGCGCGTATTGGGTGGGTTGTAATGG
>Ga0105048_10006796_pt1 | contig 18441 bp, 15 predicted proteins | sample MAT05_FD_78382 | JGI IMG/M metagenome (GOLD analysis project Ga0105048, IMG submission 78382) | Freshwater microbial communities from Lake Fryxell liftoff mats and glacier meltwater in Antarctica - MAT-05 | ecosystem: Environmental > Aquatic > Freshwater > Ice > Liftoff microbial mat | place... | reverse complement strand
TACGACACGAACTGCTTCACATAATCCGGGGCACCGTCGCCGGGGCGCGAGGTGCGCACCAGCTTTACGGCATAGCGTGTGACGGCGTCGGCGATCGGCAGGCGACGCACCACGCGCTGATACGCCAGAATCTCCTCCTTCGACACCACCGGCTGCACCGCCTCCGGCGGCAGCGATGTGGTCGACTTCACCACGGCCACTTCGTCTTCTTCCGGGAGGTAGTCCAGCAAGATTTCAAGCATGAAGCGATCGAGCTGCGCTTCCGGCAGCGGATACGTGCCTTCGAGTTCGATCGGATTCTGCGTGGCGAACACGAAGAACGGCTTGTCGAGTTCGTAGGTGCGCCCCTGTACGGTCACGCGACGTTCCTGCATCGCTTCGAGCAGGGCGGCTTGTGTCTTGGGCGGCGTGCGGTTGATCTCGTCGGCCAGCAACACGTTGGTAAACACCGGACCCGGCATGAACGCGAGACGACGCTGGCCCGTGGCCGGATCGTCCTGAATGACGTCGGTACCGGTCACGTCGCTGGGCATGAGGTCGGGTGTGAACTGAATGCGCGAGAACTTGAGATCGAGCGCACGCGCCAGCGTCGAGATCAACAGGGTTTTGGCGAGACCGGGAACGCCTACCAACAGACAGTTGCCGCCGGCGAAGAGCGCGATCAGCGCCTGCTCCACCACGACATCCTGCCCGACGATGACTTTGCGGAGTTCGGTCGCGATGCGTTGACCGGCGCCCTGCAGGCGGTCGGCAAGAGCGCCGTCATCGAGACGGTCGAGTTCAGACGTAGAAGGGGCCGGAGCGGTCAACTGATTCCTCGGGGGCTAGCGGGTCAACGCGTAGATGATGTAGTTCACGCCGAGCTTGTACGCTTCGTTCGACATGTCGAGCGGGAACATCCCCGTGTCGGAGAACTCCCAGTACTCGGACAGGTCGTTGTTGTAATTCACGATCGCCAGCATGCGCTTCTTCGGATCATTCTCCTCGAACACTCCGTAAAACACCGACTTCATGCCTCGGTAAATCGGATGATCGTACTCGAGACTCTTGATGCGGTAGAACGAGTCGAAAATCGGATGGGACAGATCCAGTTCGATGGGCCGCAGGTTCGGCAGCACCTTCTTCATCTGGCTCTCGAAGTTGAACCAGTGCTCGCCGGCGAAGTCATCGAAAATGATGAAGCCGCCTTTGGCGAGATAGTTCCGCAGCCCCAGCGCCTCGGCGTCCGACGGCCGCCAGAAGCCGGCCTCTGCCATGTAGGCGATGGGGTACTTGCCGAGCTGTGGATCGTCGAGCGTGAGGATGTTGCTGGCATCGATCCGCACACGACTGGTCGAGAGCTCACTCACGATCTTCGTGAAGTGGCGCTCCCCGCGCGGATAGTCGTGACTCCACGGGATGTCGCGACCGCCACGGAAGCCGCCGCCGCCGAAGTCCGGCAGCTGGTACTTCACACGTACAAAGGTCAGGCGTCCGTCGTACGGCACGTTCGGCAAAAACTCGGGCGCGCCGCGCCGCTGAGCCTGCGCCGACTCCATGGGAGCCAACGATACCAGCAGCAGTGTGCCGAGCAGCAGTGTGCCGAGCAGCAGTGCGCGAGTGAGTGATCTCATCTTCCGCGAAGCTCCAATAGCAGGGTTTGTGCCTTTTCGAACGACGGCGCCTCTTCGAGTACCTGCAGCAGTTCGCGACGGGCACCGGCAACATCACCGGCGTCGCGCAACGCGCGCGCCAGTTCGTAGCGCGCATCGAGCAGGTCGGTGGGGGCCATGGCCACGATCGCACGACGTTCCAGCACGGAGCGGACGTGATCCCCCTGCGAGGAAGCCAGAACGGCCAGGCGCGTGTGCACGGTGGGGTCGTACGGCCAGATCCAGTTGAGTCGGTCGAGCGCACGCATCGCGCCGGCCTTGTCGCCGCGTTTCTCACGAAGGTCGGCCTCCATCAGGTTGGCTTCCCACGCCGTTTCGTTACGACTGGTCACGTGTTCCAACATCGTGAGTGCGCGCGTGGTGTCACCGGCCGCTCGTGCCATCTCGGCGAGATACCATGTCGGTCCGTCGTCGCCGCCGTACTCCGGGAACATAGCGCGTGCCTCTTCGAACAGTGCGCGTGCGGCATCACGGTCCGTCCGCATCTTCGACGCGGCTTCGCGCATGGTCGACACGAACTTGCCACCGCTGCTGTCGTTCGGCGACGTACCACGCACCGCACTGATCGCCTGCGCGAACTTGCGCTGCGTGTACGCCTCGAACTCGGCGTCGATCTGCGCCGGCGTTTTGCCCAGCACCTTCTGAAACACGCCGGGCGTATCCATACCGTCGCGATATGCCGTCAGCATGGCCGGCAAGGCGGCCGCACCGCGCGACGCTTCCACCATCTCGCAGAACAACGACGCTTGGTAGTAGCTGAACTGCGTCTCCTCGGGGAACCGCGGCCTGAGAAAGCCGTCGCTGAGTTGGCTGATGGGGCGCAGTTTGCCGTTGGCCATCGCGACCACGTACGACACCGTGGCGTCGGCGCCCCAGCCACGTCCCACGCGCCGTTCTTCAAGCACGGACAGTCCTTCCGATAGCCAGCGCGGCACGCGATGGTCCGACGCACCCAGCGTGAAGGCGTGCGTGAGCTCGTGCCACGCGGTCGAGCCCCAGTTGAAATCACCCTTCGCGCGACCGTTCGGTGTATCCATTGCCAGTAGGCTGCCGAAGCTCACGCCCAGCGCACCAAGGCCGGCGAGGCCCACCGTGCGCACCGAAAAGTCGGCGTGGTAGCGATAGAACTCGAGCCGGATCGGGGTGGGTGGCCTGTAGCCGTACCGGATGGCCAGCGAATCATACGCTTGCTCCAGTAACGGCACGATGTACAGCGCCAGCAGATCGGCCTCTTCGGGCGGCGCCACCACGCGGAACCGTCCCCGGTCGATCGTGCGGAACGTCTTCATCTTGTCGAGCAGGTCGAGCGTGTTCTTGTGCCACAGGTTGAACGGGTCGAGCGCGAACGCGCGCTCCAGCGCTGCCCGACCGGCATCCATCTGCCCGACGCGTAGCTGGTTCGTCCCCAGCACCCCGTATGCCGGGACATACAACGAGTCGTAGCCGACGGCCCGCTGCGCCAGCGTGACCGCCTCGCGGTACCGACGCTGCCGCACCGAGGCTTCTGCGAGCTCTGTGTAGAACACGGCAGGCGCCGGCTGCAACGCCGTCACGGCAGCCAGCGCCTTCCGGAACGTGGCGCTGTCGCCATTCAGGAACGCCATCGACCCCAACACCGACCAGCCTGCGGTACTCGATGCATCAGCGTCGATCGCCCGCTGCGCATATACTGTTGCCGAGTCGTACGCTTCGGCGTCCCGGTGCATCTTCGCCACGAACGCGAGGGCGTCGGTGTAGCGCGGATCGCTGGCGATGCTGCGACGCGCCGTGGTCATCGGATTGCCCGTACCCTCGAATTCCTCTACCCGCGCCAGCGCCAGTAACGCCTTGGCGTCGGTGGGCGAGCGACGCAGGATCCCTTCAAAGGACGATCGCGCATCGGGCGCGTTGTACTTCTCGAGGAACAGCTCACCGGCCCGTTGCTGCGCGCTGAGGTTGTTGGAGTCGGCGGCGGTGGCGCGATCGAACGCGGCGAGTGCCGACCGCACCGCTTGGGCATTGCCGACGCCCAGCAGCACGAAGGCGCGGCCGGCCGACAGGTGCTCGTCGCTGTTCCGGGCGCCGCCCTGTTCGTACGCAACCGTAATGCGCGCGGCGCGCTGGGTGGCATCACGACGGTCACCGCGACGGGCCGACGTTTCCGCCGCCGTGATCTCGGCGGCCCATCGATCGGGACCGGGCACACGTGGTATCGCTGCGGCCGCTGGTTGCGCCGCCGCACGGTCCTGACCGCAAGCCATCATCGGCGTGAGCGCCATCGGCGTGAGCGCCGATACGGTTGACCACATCCAGGCCGAACGCCGCAACGCGAAACGTCTCATGACCCACCTCCCGCCGCACGAATCGCTTTCGTTTTCTCCGCCAGCGCGAGCAGCAGTCGCTCGAGTTCCGTGTCGTACGCCTCGGCGGTCATTGTCGCCTTCCTGGTGCGCAGCGACGCCACTTCCGACTCGAGCGCCTGACGTTCGGCCAGCAGCGCGGCGATGCGCGGGTCGGCCGAGGCGGCGGTCTTGCCGAACGCCAAGCGCGACGCCAGCAGCGAGTCGCTGACCAACGCGTGCTCGGTCTGCATGCGATTCGAGCTGGTGTACACCTTGCCCACTTCGGTGCGGGCGAAGCGGAACACTTCGAACACGGACAGACGCCCGTCCTTGTCGGCGTCGGCGGCATCGAGCCCAAGCGCCCCGGCGAAGTACTGCAGAAACACCGACTCGTTGCGCTCGTTGGAGGTCTTGGTCGCCGTCACCACCACGCGATTCGCCGCCTTGAGCACAGGCACGAAATCACCGCTGCCGGTGGCGGCATTCACGAATACCACCTGCTGTTTGCTGAAACCAGCCAGCCACGACGCATACTCGGCTGCGGTGGCATCGGGACCCGGCAAGTTCACTTTCGATTGCGCGCCCTCGCCGCTGCCGTGGCCCATGAGCATCACGAACAGCACATCGCCAGGCTGTACGCGCGACGACAACCGAAGAAACGCCTGCGCGATGTTCTCGCGTGTAGAGCGCCCCGACGACAACGCGGTTCGTGTGGAGTCTTCGGTGAGCACGATCAGGCTGGAATCACTCACGCCCCAACGGTTCACGGCTGCATGGCGGGCCGACTGGGTGGCCGTTTCGAAGGCGCGCTTGAACTGCGGCGCTCCCGACAGGCCGACCACCAGCAGCACATGCGTGCGCTGCGCACTCAGCGGCAGCGCGACCACCATCGCCAGCGCCCCGTGCAGCACCAACGTCCGCAAAGTCCGAGCAACCCGACGGCTCATGCGAGACCCCTCCACCGGCGATAACCCCACTCCGCGCCAAGCAGCAGCGCCACCAACAGGAACACTGCGGGCATATCCCACAAATCCTTCGCTTCACGCACCGTGACACCCGCTTCGGTGAACACAGCGTCGTCGGCCAGCTTGCCGGCGTCCGCCAGCGGGTAGTAGCGACCACCGGTCTGGTCGGCGATGCGGCGCAACAGCGACGTGCGGAGCTCGGCTTGTGCCACATCGGCCCCACGCTCATCCACCAGCAGGGAACTGGTGGCCGTCTGCACGGAATCACGGCCTCGCTGTGCCACCGCGTCGATCACGTAGCGGCCCGTATCGCTCGGCGTGAAACGTGCGGAGTACGTGCCGTCTTCGCGCAACGTCCATTCCAGCGGCACGTTCTGGGTGGTGCCGGTGGGCGACGTGATCGTGACGGTGACCGTGGCGTCGTTCACTGCGGTAAAGAGCGGCGTGCTTACGCGAGCGCGCAACGACACTGGTTCGCCGGGTGCCACGCGCGACGGCGACGCCATGATCTCGAACGGCGCCGGCGCTTCTTCCACCATCCAGCGTGCCAGCTGACGCCACAGTGTCTGGTGCGTGACGTCCTCCACCGGAATCGCCGTGTCCATCTTCCACAACCAGCTGTCCTGCACGCCGAACACGGCGCTCATGCCGCGTCCATACCGCTGCCACGACAGAATCGGCACGTCGCTGCGACCGCCTTCGGCTGTGCCGGCCAAAAGCATCGTGGCACCGGCACGCAGCGCGCCCAATCGATTCACCGTGGTGAGTGTCGGCAGTGAATCCCACCGCGTACGCGACGAGGCCAGCGTGGCGCCCAACTGCAGCGCCGCGTGTACTTCACCGGCGCGCGTGGGGCGCACCATCACCGTCGTTGCCGGACCATCGATGTTGATGCTGCCGGCGGAGATCGTGATCGGCAACACGTCGGCCAGCGGCGTGCCTGCGTAGCCGCCTTCCGAGAGCGACGCGCGACCGCCCAACACCATGAGGCCACCGCCGCGGAGGCTCACGAAGTCCGCCAGCATGCGGAGTTGGTCGGTGCTGAAGAACGACGCTTCGATGCTGCCCAGAATGATAGCGCGATAACTGAAGAGCTCTTCACGGCTGGTGGGGAATCCACCCAGCAAATCGAGACTGTCGCGCACACCCAGCCGCAAGAACTTGCGTTCGGCGCTGCGCATGAGGCCAACGACTTGCACCGCGCTGTCGTTGGCCACAGCGCGACGCAGGAACGCGAACTCGGGGCGCGGTTCTCCTTCGAGGTACAAAATACGATCGGGGCCGGCGCGCACTTCGATACTCGTCTGCCACTCGTTGTTCTCGGTGACGATTTCGGTCGGCAGCGCCTTGGCGCGCACGGCAATGCGATGCACACCCGGATCGAGCGGCGGAATGCGAAAGCGCACGGTGGTGAGATCCCCTTTCTCTCCCACCCGCGCGGCTTCAGTCGCCACGACGCGTCCGTCGGCTTCCACCGTGATCGGCACCGGATCACGACCCGCGCCGCGGATGCGAACATCGGCTTCCACGACACTCGACGCGCCGGCCAGCGTGCGACGCGGCGCCTGCACGCGTTCGATCGCCACATCACGCTCGAATCGCTCGCTGCCCACGCCAACGGTGAAGACCGGGACGCGCCGCGCGCGCAATGCCATCAGCGCGTCATCGAGCGCACCACTCCCGTTGTCGGCACCATCGGACACGATCACCACACCGGCCAGCGGCATGCCGTTCAAATCTTCCCGCACATCGTTCAGCGCCTGCGCGAGATCGGAGCGCGTGCCGTTCGATTTGAGCGCTGCCGCACTGGCGATCGGGGACGCATCCGCCGCAAAGCGAAAGCGACGGATCGCGAATTTCTCCGCCAGTTGCTTCGATAATGACGCGGTATCGGCGAAGGTGCGCTGCATCGCCGCCGTCCGCGTGCTGTCGCCCACATCGCGAATGCGCATACTGCGCGAATCGTCCATGATCACCGCCAGCACGTTGCGTTGCGGGACCGCCGACGCAATCACCAGCCCCGGTCGCAACAGACACCCGATCACCAGCAACAGCGCCGCTGCGCGCAGGGTGGCGAGAATCGCGCGATCGGTTGGTCGGAGCGTGCGCACGCGGGCATACGCGACGATCACGGTGAGCAGCACGATCGCGGCTGCCGCACCCACGACCAAGACCGGCACGACCGGTGCCACGACCAGATCGCCCCGTGCGAAGACGCGCGGAGGATACTTGAAGAGCAAGGTCGTGACGGATTCGAACCAGTTTCCCACGGAGTGGTCGGGGCGGGGGCGGGGGTCGGCGTGGCGGTCACGCCGGTAAATCGGACACGATGGAGCAGACGAGAGTGCACCGTCGCGCACGAAGCGTCTACCCCGTGACGCAATAGTGGGTCATCCCGTTAAGACCGGATACTCGAAAGGCAGTGCGGTCGACCATCGCCTTAACGTCGGATGCGCTGCCACGTCCCATGGGATGAAGCGGGCGCCAGTCTCGGCGAACGCAGCCCACACTGGAGATAGATCAAATGCGAAACACGCGTTCTCGTTCCGTTGCGCTCGCCGTCAGCCTCAGCGCACTCGTTCCGTCCCTGCTTTTGGCGCAAACGCCTCCTGCGGAACGTCCCATGCCGCGTCCAGGGGCGGCGGCACCCAATCCCGGGGCGACTGGCCCCGACAATGCACAGTCGAGACCGGGTGGGCGCGATGGTGGTCCCGGTGCCCGTGGTGGTCGTGGTGGCGGTCATCCAGCGGCCATGCTACTCCGCGCTCGCACCCCGCTCGAGCTGACCGATGATCAGGTGACGCGTCTCGAAGCGATGCAGGCGGCACCGGCACCGAAGTCGAACGCGACCGACATGATGCGGGCGAAGGCCGATCTGCTCGATGCCACGCAGGGTGACGGAAACCTGGCCGGTGCCCGCGCCGCCCTCGATAAGCTCAGCCGCCTGCGCAACGATCAGTTGCTCGCTCGGATCAAGACGCAGCAGGATGCGCGGGCCGTGCTCACACCGACGCAGAGGACCAAGGTGGACAACATGCGCCGGCAGATGCGGAACCGCGGCGGCGCCACGCGCCAAGGGGGCATCTCACAGCGAGGGCTGCGCCAGGGGCGTCAGGGACAGGGTCAGGGTCGTCAGGGTCAGGGTCACGGTCACGGTGCCCGAGGATTCGACGGCTTCCGCGGTAGGTGAAGAAGCCGGGGCGCTACTACAGCGACCCGGCTTTTTCGTGGCCTGGACTTGCCTCCGCGCTTCCCGGCCCGCCGATTTCGCCGCTCACCGCTCACGCCGAGTTCCGCTGTGCATCGTCCGCTTCACGTCGCCTTGGTGATCGCCGCCTGTTGTGCGGCCAGCGCGCCACTTTTCGCGCAGTCCACGTCAGCGGCTGATGCCGCGACGTCCGATTCCGCACTCGCCGAGTCGGTGGCACGATGGATCACGCTGGCCGCGCCGCCGAGCGGTGAAGCGCACGCCCTCGACGCGCTGCGCCCCATGCTCCCGGGCTGGACGCGTGACAACATGGGCAATCTCGTGAAGCGCGTCGGAAGCGGATCGCCGCGCCGTGTGATCGCCTGTGCGATGGACGTGCCGGCGTTCGTGGTCAGCGGCATCACCGATCAGGGCTACGTGCGTCTCCACCGTACCGGCGTGGCCGCCCATCCGCTCTGGGATCAGTTCCACGAGGCCCACCAGCTCCGCATTTTTACAGCGCGCGGGGAAGTGACCGGTGTGGTAGCCATCGCCAACGGACACTTTGCGCGGCAGCATCGCGGTGACACCACCGTGGTGGGCGTCGATCAGCTCTGGATCGATGTGGGCGCGAGCACGAAAGCGCAGGCCGAAGCGCTGGGAATCTCATTGCTCGACCCCGTTGTCGCATGGCGACCGGTGTGGACCTTCGCCGGTTACGCCTCAGGGCCCGCGGCTGGTGCGCGAGCCAGCTGTGCCGCCGTGGCGAGCGTCGGCGCGGCGGCGGCCGCGTCGTCGCAGGACGGGGAAACGATCTATGTGCTATCGTCGCAGCGCAGCTTCGGTTGGGTCGGTCTCGCCGCGGTGTTGGCGCGCGCCGGTCGTGTGGATGCGCTCACGCTGTTCGACGACGGAAAAGCCGCGGGCAGTTCCGGCATGCTTGGCGTCGCGCGCCTCGGGCAGTCCAAGCGCGCCATCACTCGCGTGATCGCGTCCACGGGGCTCGACAGTGTTCGCGTGATCTCACCCGCGGTGCGTTATGCCGGCTCACTGGTGGAATCGGTGGCGGCCGCCGAGGTCCGTGCGATGCTGCAACATGCGGCGCGCGCCGGTGGCCTGACCGGAACACCAACGTTGATCGCGCCGTCAGTCGACACGGCGCGTGCCACGGTAATGGCGCGCGCACCGCGACGCGACGCGTACGGTGCGCTCGAAAAGACGTTCTTCGCGATCGCCGATCTGCCCGGCGTGCCGGGACACGAGTGGCGAGTGCGCGAGGCGATCACCGCCTTACTGCCGACGTGGGCCAAGTCGCGGGCGGTGGTCGACAGCGCCGGCAATCTGATCGTGGCGGTCGGCCCCGATCGTGACTCGGTAGCGTTCATCGCGCACATGGACGAAGTGAGTTACGAAGTAGAAACGATTGCGCGCGACGGCATGGTGCGGTTGGCGCGTCGCGGTGGTGTGGTGCCGAGTGCGTGGGAAGGGCAGCCGGCGGCATTGCACTTCGATCGCGTGGGCAGCGCCGACGCCGTGTCGTCATTGCGCGGTGTGTTCGTGCCACGCGATTCCGCGCGCGTGAAGGCGCCGGCCGTGAGCACCGCGTGGTTCGGTCTGGACTCGGCCACGCTCGTGGCGCAGGGTGTGCGCGTGGGCAGTGCGGTCACCGGCTACAAGCGCGCGGCGCGATTGGGCGGCACACGTCTCACCGGACGTGGCAGCGACGATCGCACGGGGAGCACCGCGCTGTTGCACGCGCTGCAGCGCATCGATCCGAAAACGCTCACACGCAAGGTGCTGTTCGTGTGGTCCGTGCGTGAAGAAGGTGGGCTCCTTGGCGCCGGCGCGTTCGGCGCGAATCACGGACGTTCACTGCAGCGCGTTTATAGCGTGGACACGTTCGTGAGTTCGGATACGCCGCTGGAAGATCCCGCGTTTGCGTATGCCCCGCTGGGTAAGGGATTCGTGCTGCGTGGGCTCGACGATGGCGCCATCTCGCCACCCGCTGAACGCGCGCGCGTGCTGCACGCCGCGCGAGCGCAGGGCATTCCCGTGCAGCAGGGCACCACGCACGGTTCCACCGACGGATCGGCGATTGCGCCCTATGGCGCGCCGAATGTGGGGCTGTCGTGGCCCGGGCGGTATTCACACACACCCGGCGAAGTGCTGGATTTGCGCGATGTGGATGCGCTCGTGCGCATCATCACGGTGATGGCGGTGGCGCGGTGATCTGACTACGGCACCACCACGAGCCCCGCACTCCCGCCGAAATCGTCGACCACGCGGGCGAGTCCGCGCGGGGCGCGCCATGGACCACCGTTCACGCGGACGGCGACGTGATGGCTCCCTGAGGCCAATGGCATGCGCACGGTGAAGGCGCGACCGGTCCGCGTGAGCCGGACCGCATTCCACTCGGATGCACTGGACGCCACTTCCACCACGGCCTCGACCGGCGCCTCGATCGTCACGGTCAGGTCCGCACCGCCGCCGCTGGCGTTCGGCAGCAGCCGAACCTCAGCGCCCGACACACTGTCGAACACCGTCACCCCCCCCGTGCGTGCGTCGCGGGAACGAGGCAGTGCCGTACGACCGCGCTGAATGCGCACCATGGCGCCGGCGTAGGTGGCCTGCGGAATGCCACGTAGCGGATCGGCGAGCTGGCGGCCGCCCTGTGCGACCAGCGTGATCGGACCGGCCACACGCCATGACGCCGCGAACGCATGACCTTGGCCGGTGCCTCGCGTTTCGCCAAATCCGGCGCGCCACGCGTACGATGCACTGCCAGCGAACCGCGCGCGCTGCCACGCGAGTTCGAGCGCCGCGTCGTGCAATCCGTACGACGATGCCGGCGCCTTGAGCACGATCCCGGCCGCTTCGATAAGCTGCCAGTCGTTGGTGGTGGCGCGCTGCAGCGTCAACGACCCGGTGAACGACCCACCGAATGCGCCGCCGAGCGCGCCTCGCGCACTCGATGCGCCGAGTTGCTGCACCGCGCTGCGGCTATCGAGCGAGAAGCGTGAGGTGCGGCCCACGCCGGCGCCGGCAAACACGCGCACCGCACCGCGTTGGACATGCTGGCGAAAGAGCAGCGCGCGATTGCCTTCCTGCCCAGGCATTGCGATGCCTACCGTGGTGGTGCTGGCCTCGAATTCACCGACTGTCCATGACACCGGCGCGAACTGCGTGCGCAGCACCAGCTGCATGGCGCCGATACTGTCGTCCGCCATCGTGGCCGCGCCGTCGCCGGTGACGGCGAAGCGGCGCGTACGATACTCGGCGCCGAGTCCGAGCGTGCCGGCCGCGCGTGCGATGCTTCCGGGCTGCCGCACATTCGACGCGCCGGCATCGAGCCAGAACGTGGTCGCCTGCGCGCGCGCGGGATGCGCCGTAAGCACGAGGCCCGCGCACAGCATGACGCAGGCGTTCGCCAGTCGGATCGCCGCGATCAGCGCGCCGATGGCATCAGCGCTTGACCGGAGGAGGTCCCGGACGGATCGGCGTGCCGGGAGAGGCTGGGCTGGACAGGGTAAGCACAGCTTCGGAGTGAATGAGGGAGAGCACACCCTTCGAGCGTAATTCCATAGCCGCGTCCGGCGCGAGCCCTGCGGCGATATCCGCCCTCACATTCGCGCCCAGTGAGGCGAGCTGGGCTGTGTTTGCACCCTTTAGAAGGAGGTCGCGCACCCGTTTGGATGCGCTAGCATGTGGAACGCCACTCGTGATCATCTCGACCAAAACGCCGAGTGGCACGGTGAGCGACTTGGTGGGCCAGATGCGACGCATGTCGCTCAGTGTGCCTTGCCGGACGCCGACCTGCAGCGCATCGGCGCCGGCGGCCAGTTCCTCGTCCCCTCGACTGGTGGCCAGAGCGGCAACGGCGACAGCCAACCGCTGAGCCAGGAGACTGGTGGCCGTGCGGATGCGATCCGGCGCGGCGCGCTTGGCCACGCCTTCGCGCACCTTGGTTACGAGCGGCGCCGTGGGCAGGCCGTTGGCGGCCGCTTCGGCGATGAGCGTGCGGATGGCGGTGCGGGTGGCCACATCGTCGATAAGGTCGAGGGCACCGATCGTCGCTCCGGTCGTCGCGGCGTCCGGTGTCACGGCGCGCTGCGCGACGAGCGCGGGCGCAATGGCAAACACGGTCGCGACGACAACAGCGCGTGAAGAGACGAGCACGATCCTGGCGGACCTTTTGGTGGATCTCATGGCGCTTGTACGATCACGACGGACATAGGGCGACCGAAGTCGGCGTCCTTGGTTTGCGGTGTGCGTGGATCAGCGATCCAGCGGGCACCATCGACGACAAAGGCGTATACGTGCCGTCCTGGTGTGATGGGCATCGACGTACTCCAGACGCCCCGCTCGAGCGACATCGGCGTGGCGCTCACATCCCAGTCGTTGAAATCGCCGACGACATGTAGAGTCGTCGCGCCGGCCGCTTCACGCGCATCGAGTACAAACTGGACCGGCACACGCAGCTCGGCGCGCTCGGCTGCGCCCTCGACCGGCTGTAGCGCTGGTGACGTTTGCGTTGGAACAGTGGCGTCGGGCGCCGCATTTGCGACCCGCGCCGGTATTGTGCCGTTGCGCGACGGTAGGGCGCCGCGCGCGACAAACCCGATCGTCAACGCGGCGGCGGCGAGTGCAACGCCGCGCGCGAACGGTGAGGTGGCCACGCCGATACGCCCCGTCACGTGATCCCACCAAGCGCGCAGCCGTTCGACGCGGGTTGGCTGCCGGTGCACGACGGCAGTGAGAATCCGAGCGATGGCTCGCCGGTCCACCTCGGGCATCGGTGTGAGTGCAGCCCGCACCTGCTGCAGCAGCACGTCGTCGTCGGGGTGCGGGTCGTGCCGTCGGTTGTGCATGTCGTTGCTCATGGATTCACTCGTGTAAAAGCGCTCGTGTGAACTCACTCGTGAAGTGCTCCGTCGCGCAACCGGACACGAAGCGCGTCGATCGCGCGCTTCACGCGCATGCGGAGTGTGGAACCCTTTGCCCCGGTCACGATGGTCATCTCTTCGTAGTCCAGATCGTTCACGTGATGGAGCAGGAACGCTTCGCGTTGTTCGGCCGGCAACTCGGCCAACACGCGGTACACGTGACGCGTGAAGGCAGGGTCCGGCTCATAAGGTGCGTCTTCGCTGGCGGCGTCAACGGGTAGGTCGCCGTAGTCGATGAGCTCATGATGCCGGTTTCGCTTGGCGGCGAGCGTGCGGCACCGGTTGCCGAGGATACGAAAGAACCACGGATCGAACGGTGCGTCCTCCCGGAACCGCGCCAGATTGTCGTGCACGCGAACGAAGGCATCCTGCACGGCCTCCTCGGCGTCCTCGCGGCGTCCAAGCATCTGCATGGCGAAGCGGAGCGCTCGTGGGTAATAGCTCTCCACGAGCAGGGCGAAGCTGTCGCGATCGCCCTGCTGTGCCTTGCGGAGAATTCCCGGATCGAGCGACGACATGCAAGCTGGTGGAGTGGTCAGAATCGGGTAAAAGCGTGCTGGGGAAGATCTGATCGAGCGCGCGTGCGCTACAACGCTACGCGCGTGGAGAACACGGCACCCGTGGCACGCAGCATACCGTCCTCGGCGCGCGTGTAGGCCCACCAGAGTACGATCGCTTCGGTGGACGCGGATGTGAAGCCGTCGATATCCGCGAAGCGAATCGATGCTTGCCCACCGGGCACGATCGTCGTACATCTCGAACCGCACGGCGGATACATAAGGACGACCGCTTGATCCTTGTCGATGACCATGTAGCCAACCGTGGACTCGGTGGTGTTGCGCAACGTCAAGGTGGCGTTGGCCGCTTTGATCTCGAGCGTACCGGCAACGATCCCCTGATTCCGGTTCGCCGGTTCGGGGTTGGCAATCGAGCGGTCATTGGAGCAGGCCACGACAGTCAGCAGGCTCGCGGAGAGGACGACGCTTCGGACAAGGAGTTGCATGGCTCGGGGGGAAAGAGTGTGGATTCGATCCGTTCACAAGGCGATACCCGCGCCGCGCGCCCCGCGTCACAATGGCCCTGCTCTCGAGCTGCTGCTGGTGAAATGAGGCACGCCAGCTCAGCGCACGATCGTCAGCTTCTGCGTGCTGAACTATGCCTTGGCGAAGGATCCCTCGCGTGTGCGAAGGTAGGCGAACACCAGCGCCCTGAGATCGATACATGTGTGCATAATGATCGGCATGACGAGACTCCCCGTCGCGATAAACAGCGCCTCGAAGAACAGGCCCACGGCAAAGGTCGCAAGTATCCCTTTCCAGCCTTGCCCAGCATGAGCCACGCTTAAAATGATGCACGATACAACGAGGGAGGCCCAAAGTGGAAAGCCTCACGTCGCTTCCTGAAAGTACCGGATCAAGAAGCCTCGGTAGATTATCTCTTCGCAACTACCTGCAGAAACAGAAGCGGCGGCGAAAAAAATGAACTCGCCTTTGGTTCGGGGGAGTAGGTAGTCGAACTGGTTGTAGGCCGCGATCGCACGGAGGCGAGTTGGTCGGTGAAGAACGGCCAGGATGATGGGTGCGACAACTCCTATGAGGACGACAGCGAGCAGCGTCGGATTTACCCCTCCTCCATTGTCCATGCGACTCAGGAAGTCAATCTCTTGAAGTGGGGCCCGCAGGTAGTACTCGAGCGGATGAATGGAGAGAAGGAGAACGGAGCAAACCCAGAGGCCGATGCTGATGCGCACGTAGCTCGACGCCTTCACCCTCTGCATCATATCGAATCTTTCTGAAGGTAGAATCCGTCGTGCCGGTACAGAGCCCGTGACCGTCGACCCTCGCTCCTTTTACTGAGACCTTCGAGATGACCGTGCATTCGACGCTGGCTTCTCTCCGGCGAGTGGCATCCCTTTTCCTGTTCGCTGCCGTGACTATCGGCGTCCCCGAGCTTCGTGCGCAAGCGACGGCCGACCGACAGGCGGCGACGGTGTTCAGAAATGCACGAGTGTTCGACGGTGTGCGCGTGCGGGAGCAGACGGACGTGCTGGTGCGCGGTGATCGCATCGTGGCCGTGGGTCGTGCGCTGCGCGTGACCGGCGCACGAGGCACGACGACGGAGATCGACGCGCGTGGCAAAACGTTACTCCCGGGCCTGATCGATGCGCATGCACATGCGTTCGGCACGGCGCTGCAGGCGGCGTTGGCGTTCGGCGTGACGACGGAGCTCGACATGTTCACCGATCCGGCGTTTGCGCGCACGATGCGCGCCGAACAGGCGGCGGGAAACGTCGCGACACGCGCCGACCTGTTCTCGGCCGGCACGCTGGTGACGTCGCCGAAGGGGCACGGCACCGAGTACGGGATCGAGATTCCCACGCTCGGGCGCGCAGACAGCGCACAGGCGTTCGTCGATGCGCGACTCGCCGAGGGGTCGGACTATATCAAGATCGTGCTCGACGACGGGCGGCCATACGGCATGAAAACGGCGACGCTGGACACGAGTGTGGTGTCGGCGGTGATCCGGGCGACACACGCCCGGAAGAAGCTGGCCATTGTGCATATCGGCTCGCTCGCCGACGCGCGCACGGCGATCGCTGCCGGTGCGAACGGGCTCGCACACTTGTTCATCGACTCGCCACCGGATGCGGAGTTCGGGCGCTTTGCAGCGGCGCATGGTGCATTCGTGGTACCGACACTGGGCGTTCTTGCCAGCGTCAGCAATGTGGGCGTGGCCGCTCCGTACGCTCGCGACCCGCAGGTGGCGCCGTATCTCGATGCCATGAGCGCCGCAGCGCTCGCGCAGACCTTCCCGCCGAACCCGAATTCGCCGCCACGATTGTACGACGCGGCGGAGGCAACGGTGCGTCTGCTGAAGCGGGCCGGTGTGCCGATTCTCGCCGGTACCGATGCCTCCAATCCCGGCACGGCCCACGGCGCATCGATGCAACTCGAGCTGTCACTGCTCGTGCGCGCCGGATTGACACCGGTCGAGGCGTTGGTCGCGGCTACGAGCGCACCGGCGCGCGCGTTCGGATATGCGGATCGTGGGCGCATTGCACCCGGACTGCGCGCGGATCTGCTGCTCGTTGATGGCGATCCGACCACGGATATTGCGGCGACGCGTGCCATCGCCGGTATTTGGAAGGGCGGCGTGGCGTTCGACCGAGCGGCGTACGCGGCCGCGATCGCTGCCGTACGGGTCGCGGCTGGTCGCGCGCTGCAACCGGGCGTGATCAGCGACTTCGAATCGGGCATGAACGCCAGCATGGGATCCGCGTGGTCGATGACCAGCGACGCGATGTTCGGGGGCAAGTCGTCCACCGCGATCGATGTCGTCGCGGGCGGGGCCGAAGGGAGCGGCAAGTCGCTACGGATCCGAGGCACCGTCGGCGTAAAACCCGCGAACACGATTGTCGCGTGGTCTGGCGTGCTCTGGTCACCGAAGGCGCAGATGTTCGTCGCCGGCGATGTGTCGTCGTCGAAGGAGTTCCGTTTCCAGGTCCGCGGCGACAGTGGCAGCTATCAGTTCATGGTCTATGTGCAGAGCAAAGGCAACACGCCGACGATCAAATCGTTCAGTGTGGATGGGACGTGGCGCGAGATCGTCATGCCGTGGAGCGAGTTCGGGACGGACGCGCATGACCTGTTGGCCGTGATCATTGCCGCTGGCCCGAAGGAAGGCGCGTTCACGTTTCAGTTGGACGGCATCCGACTACGGTAGCGACGGCTTTATGCTCGCGGCGGGTTTGCGCGGCACGCGCGCAGCCCGACCACGCGGTCGCCGAACTATCGCGCCCAGAGTGCAGCCTCGGGAGACTGCTTGAGCAAGTCCGCAAGGGGCGGGACGCCATACCGCGCGCGTTCCGCGTCGGTCGTGGCCCGATCGATCGGTGCCAGTTCCTCCTTCCCGGTCTTCTGGTTGATGAACCGGTTGGTGCCGTATTTCTGGACGCCCGTGGTCAAGCTGAGGTAGCGATCGATCGACTGCGCGACCAGTTCGCGTGCAGGTGCGTACCCGGCGGCGAATGCGGCCGTGGCCAGGTGATGCCCGAGCAGGTAGTTGTCCGGGCTTACGGCCATCAGCGAGTCGTTGCGGAAGGTCATCGGCGTATGTTGGAGCACGATCGCCGCGTTGAAACGGTCGACCGCGGTCGCGACCTTGCCGGCGCCGATCTGTTCGAGCACCAGCACGACCCGGTCTTGATCCTTACGCGTCACCTTTTTGCCCATTTGATAGTCCTGATCTTCGCGTCCAAGCGCAGTCAGTACCGGGTTGTCGGTCGCCACGCGCGACGGCGGAGCGGCGGGCGGTTGTGGTGCTTGGCAGGCGGTCACGAGGGCGAGAAAGCAGACGACGGAGGCGAGCGCGGAGCGGTGCATATTGGCGGAGGCGAGGGGCAGGAATCTAAACGGGGGCCCGGACATGCGCATGTTCCCCCGCGGCGCTGGGTCACGACGGGCGCGAGGAACCTACGCTCGCCTCGCACGGTGGGTTTCGGCACGACCGCTCGGACGACTGGTCGTCGATCGACGCGTACACGCGTTATCCGTGGTGGTTGCCTTCAACGAGGGAGCTATCGCCTGAAGGCCGCCAGATACTTCGCAGGGACCGTCAACGGCTGCAATTTCCCGGCGAGCGAGAGATCTATGGCAACGCCCGCCATGCAGCCGATGGCGACCATCACGCGCAGAGCCATGCGGCGTAGCCTGGGCGAGCGGTCACCCAACCACCAATAGCAGGCGCATCCCGCATGCGTGAACAGCGCGACGACCGCCAGGAAGTAGTAGGGGATGAAAAACAGCTGAAATGGCGGGACGTGGAATCCGGCGGCAGCAAAATAAAAATTGGTGTCGAGATGCAGCGCGACACGACCAAGGAGAATCGCACCGACATGGATCAAGAGGAACGATGCCAGATAGCTACCGGATACGGCTTGGAGCCATGCTACTGCGCCTCGCCTGGCGCTCCATCCTCGAACGACCATCCATAGCCCACTGACGCATTGAAACAGCACACTGGCGAGCAGCACGAACTCGATTGCGGGCTGTCGATACACAGTTCGAGCGATATCCATGAAAGCGATATGCGTCGTGATCGCGTGCAACGACATCACGTGGTTCGTCAGATGCACGATCGCAAACCCGGCGACCACCACCGCCGAGCTACGATGGAAAACACGCAGTGACATGTGGTGACGCTGCCTATCGGCGCTCGAGAAACGCATTGAGCATGCGGTCGTACAGAGCGCCGATATCGGGCAGCGCATCAAGCTTGCCGTCTGGAGCCAACATCTGCCCGCCGATGAATGCCGCGTATTCCAGTCGAGCGAGCATCTCCACCTCGACGGGAGGCAGTACGCGTCCCTTGGCT
>Ga0105048_10006795_pt1 | contig 18441 bp, 15 predicted proteins | sample MAT05_FD_78382 | JGI IMG/M metagenome (GOLD analysis project Ga0105048, IMG submission 78382) | Freshwater microbial communities from Lake Fryxell liftoff mats and glacier meltwater in Antarctica - MAT-05 | ecosystem: Environmental > Aquatic > Freshwater > Ice > Liftoff microbial mat | place... | reverse complement strand
TTGGACTTCAGGTCGCGCGCCGTGGGCTGCTCAATATACTCAATTCGTGTGAATCCATTCGGCGTATTTTCCTTCACTTTGCGCAGAAATTCCAAAAGATATTCGACGTTTGGGCAGCGCTCATTGAAATCGACGCAGTAGCGCCAGTCGATCTCCGGACGCGCCTCCTGAGCGATACGATCGATGTTCACGACGCGCTCAATATCCCAGCTCAGCTCGTCGCCCTGAAGCTTGATCTTGATGTGATGCAGACCGTTAAAGCGGATCCAATCGGGCAACGTTTCCGGTAGTCCATCGCCCACCGGTTTGACGATGTCGGCGGCCAGCAATGGATCGGATCCGCCAACAGAGTGGTACAGATTGACCGACGTCCGGGGCTGCTTGAGCAGGTACCGGTCGAGCCGTTCGCCGCGAAACGCGGAGCCCAGGAAGGCGGAGAGATCCGGCCCCAATAGATCCGGCCCGTAAGTGTGATAACAGTTGCGTCCGTGGGCTTTGCCGAAGGCGTCGTGGATGGCGCCATCAATGGCGCTGGCCGTAACCAGCGTGCAGAGTTTGGGGATAGGGACGGAGAGTTTCAGATCGGCGCCGACGCTCGCGGCGGTTTTCAGGTATTCCGGCTCCAGCGCCGTGTTGATTTCGATGGGATGGCCATAGTCCTTGTACCCGGCGGTCAGCGGGCCGAGCGCCGAGGCGAGCTGCCGCATGGCGTTAAGGGTGATGTCGTACGGCATCGTCCGGGAAGGGAAGGCCCACACATTCCCCAACGGCATCGACCCGAAACCCTTTGCCACTTTCCCCGGCCGCGTTCGAACCGTGCACTCCACGTTGAGCAGCGTCGCGCGATCGACAGCCACGCCGCCAAACTTGTACGGCGCCCGGTACTGAATGTCTTCAAACGAAATCCGCACATCTTCAATGCGGATATCCGTCGGCTTGCCTGTCTTCGCCAACACCGTTAACCCTGACATACCGCCCAGCAATCCGCGTCGCGTCATTTCATCTCCTCAACTCAATTTCCATCCGAGTCGCTCCCGGCCTCGTAAGCATAGAGGAACCCGGAACCACCGGCTGAAAGAAAGAGAAACCCATATGATTCGTCGTTATCTATTATCACTGACTGGCGCCGTGGCCTTGCTGGGCACGGCTGCGTTCGCCAAGAACCCGATGGTGGGCGGCCAGCAGATGTTCCCAACGAAAAACATCATTGAAAACGCCGCGAATTCAGCCGATCACACCACCCTGGTCGCCGCCGTCAAGGCCGCCGGACTGGTGGATAGTTTACAAAGCGCCGGTCCGTTCACGGTGTTCGCGCCGGTAAACAGCGCTTTCGCAAAGCTGCCTGCCGGCGCCGTGGAAACGCTGTTAAAGCCGGAGAACAAGGAGACTCTGGTGAAGGTGCTGACCTATCACGTGGTCGCCGGAAAGATGTCGAGCGCCGACTTGAAGAAGCAGATCAAAATGGGCCGCGGCAAGGCGATGTTGAAGACCGTGGCCGGCGGTTCGCTGTGGGCCATGATGCAGGGTAATGACATCGTTCTCAAAGACGAAAAGGGCGGAATGGCCAAGATTTCACAGGCCAATGTGTTTCAATCGAACGGCGTGATCCACGTGCTGGATACCGTCGTGCTGCCCAAATAACTATCCGGGAAGCGGGACGGCGGTGAAATCTGGCAGTATGGTAGCTTCCGCATGAAAACCTCACCTGTTCAGCTATCCGACCGGCAAGGCGTCATCGCCGTCCCGCCCCTTTGCCGAGACGCCTCTGGGGCGTTCAATTGGGAAGAATGCCGCCGCGTTGTCGATCACATTCACGGCGGCGGCGTCACTCGCCTGATGTATGGAGGCAATGCCTTCCTCTATCACTTCACCCTGGCTGAGTACGAACAGCTACTGGCCTGGCTGACGACGCTGGACGACGCACTCTGGTGTATCCCCGCCGCTGGTCCTTCGTTTGGCCGTTTGATGGATCAGGCTCCGCTGCTGCGCCGGTACCGGTTCCCCTGCGTGATGGCCCTGCCGTGCGCCGATCCGCGTGACGCCAAGGGAATCGAGGCCGGGCTCCGCCGCTTCTCCGCCGAAGCCGAAACGCCGCTGATCGTCTACCTGAAGGAAGAGAACAATTTTGGCGGCGATCTGATGGCCGGGCTCGATGCCGTGGCGCGCCTGCTCGCCGATGGCGTTTGTGTCGGGATCAAATATGCCGTTGTGCGGAAAGATCCATCGGTGGACACTTATTTGACGGCGTTACTGGAACGCGTCGATAAACAGTTTGTGGTCAGCGGAATCGGTGAACGGCCGGCGATCATCCATTGGAATCAGTTTCAGTTGGCCGGATTCACGTCCGGTTCCGTTTGCGTCGCTCCCGCGCTGACACAGGCCATCTTCGAAGCCCTGAAGGCCGGCGATACGGCGACCGCCGCTGCCATTCGCGAGCGTTTCATTGAACATGAAGACTTCCGCGATGCCTGGGGCCCTGCACGCGTCCTGCACGCGTCAATGGCGCTGGCCGGCATCGCCGCCACCGGGCCAATTCCGCCTTTCGTCAGCGAACTGAGCGAAGAACAAAAAAGCCAGCTCGCACCCGCGGCAATCAAGCTGCGCGGCTAAATATAGAACATCAACCCGTCGCCGTCCTGCGCCGACTGCCGCGCCTCATCCATCCGACTGCAGACTTGCGCCAGCGTGGTTTCGTCGAGTATCTTCGCCATCGCGTTGCGCACCTCCCGCATCACCATTCGCGTACCGCAAAATCGATCGTCGACACACTCATCGCACTTACGGTAGGCAGTCTCGCTGGCGCACGGTAGCGGGGCCAGCGGACCCTCCACGAGCCGGATCACGCGTCCCAACGTGAGCTGATCCGGCGGTGCGAGAAGGGCGTAGCCGCCGCCCTTACCCTTCTTACTGCTCACCAGGCCTTCCCGTTTCAGATACAGCAGGATATTCTCCAGAAAGTCCTGCGGAATGGCCTCTGCCTTGGCAATGGTGGCCGACAATGTGGGGCCCTGGCCATAGGTGCGCGAGAGTGCGTAAAGCGCGCGAAGGGTATACTGTGTTTTCTTGGAGAGGGTCCGCATGCGGGATCTCTCCAGTTTCCCACGCCCTGCTATTGGCGGCGGCGAATTATCGCCAGGAGAGCAAGCGGAACCGCGGTCAGGAGCATGGTGGCGGGCTCAGGTACCTCGGCCGGCTCGGTGGCGGCGGCGAGTCAACGGCGAGCGTTGAAGGCGTACCTGCTGAAGCTGCCGGTGGTCGCGTTGACACCGCCAAATACCTCTTAAATGCGGCGGTTCCAGCGTCGCGGCTCGCCAAGCCCATTGTTCACAAGGGCGGCTTCCAGGACGCAAGCGCCGCGTGCGCCCGCGCCAAACAATCGCTGAGTGCCGGCGAGGGCATCGTGCTGCCCGAGCGCTACTATCTCGCTCGCGACCGGTACATTCTGCAATACGAAATGGCCACGCCGCCAAACAACCTGGCTTTGAAGGAAGAACTGCTTCGCCGCGAGCCAAATGCAGCGCTGATCCGCGGCGACAGCGCCGAACTAAGCTAAAACGGCGAAGCGGCGGAGGCCTGTATTGCCTACGCCGCTGCCTACACGATTCGGAACTCCGCGCCCTCCGGAAACGGAGATATTCAAGGCGCTGAACGCCAAACTATCGAGCTGCAAAAAGGACTGATTAATCCTTCAGCGGCTTCACGCGAATGTTCTTGTACATGATCGTCGACTTCGGATCATGTGCCTGCAACGCGAACGTCCCGCCGGCGCCGATCTTCCGCCCGGGGTTCCCCTTCGGTCCTTCCCAGCCCTCCGGCTCCGTCCAGTCCGAAACCTTGCGGTCGCCCACGAAAATCTGCACATGCTTGCCCTGCACGATGATGTGCTCGGTGAACCATTCGTTGTCGCGGAACGCTTCTTTATTGTCCTGCACGTTGTACAAGCCGCCGGTCTTCTTCCAGTCGCCGTGAGAATTATTGACCTGCACTTCGAAGCCCTTCTCGGGCCAACTGGTCTCCTGATATTCGGTGTGGAAATAGATGCCGCCGTTGGAAACGGGGTGCGTCATCACATCCACTTTCAGCTCGAAATTCTTGAACTTCGGCGTGCCCTTCTTGAACGGGCCGGTGAAGTAAAGGTGGCTGCGTTTGCCGTTGGCGACGATTGCGCCGTCCTTCACCTGAAACGCATCTTCATTTTCCTTGGCCTTGGTCCAACCGGTCAGATCCTTGCCATTGAACAGCGCAATAAAGCCCTTTTCAGGCTTGTCGGCGGCAAACAGAGCCCCGGCCGCTAGGCTTAACAATAATACGTATCGCATCCCTAGAATGTATCAACTTAACGGCCCGCAGCGAAATTTCCCTTCAACGCCTGGCCCGGAAACGCGCCGGAAACAGTTTTTCCATCGCGCACCACCGCCACGCCGTTAACCAGTACGTGAAAAATGCCGGCCGAAAATTGAAGCCCGCCTTCAAACGTCGCCCGGTCCCGCACCGTCGCCGCATCGAACACCGTCACATCCGCATCGGCGCCCACGCGAAGCCGGCCTTTGTCCTTCATCCGGGGCGCTATCGCCTCCAGCCGTTTCGCCGGCATGATCGTCATTTTCGCTAACGCGTCCATCAGGCTCAGGATCTTCTCCTCCCGCACATACAGGCCCAAAACGCGCGAAAACGTCCCCGCGCTCCGCGGATGCGCTCGCGCCGAGAAAGGCACACCGTCGCTGGCGATCATCACGAACGGCGAGGCCATCGCCCGCCGGATCCACTCCGGCTTCATCATGTGCATAATGACGAATCCGCCCTGCTTCCGGTACTTCGCAAACGTCTCCGCGTTCATGCGTTCGCCCGTCGGCGGCCATTGCAAATCTTCGTAGGAAATTCCCAGCCGCTCCTGCCATCCGTCGTCGAACATCGCCGACTCAATGAACGTCGATGCCGCCGTGTACGGATACGCCTCCGTCGTTACATCCATCCCCTGTTTCCGCGCCGATTCGATCAGGTCCAAAACAAAGGGCAGCGCCCCCAAACTCATACTGTTCACATGCACAATGTGCAGCGCTACGCCCGTCACCGCCGCGTTCGCAATCGCCTCCTGCATCGCGTCGGGCGTCATTGATCGCACATGCGTGAACACCGGAACCTTCCAACGCTGCGCCATCTGATAGACCCGAAACACCTCCTCGCGCGTCGCCCCCGGGTAGTACTGCGCCGCCACGCCCAGGCCCACCGCGCCTTCGCGCAACCCGCGTTCCAGGGAAGCTCCCAGCAACGTATATTCCTCCGCCTCACGCAGCGGCGAATACCGCCCTTTGTTCATGATTTCGAACGAAAAGTCATCGGACTTCTGCCACGCCGCCCGTTCCTTCGCGAACTCCCGCATCGACATTGTGCGCACCGCGCCGTGGCTCGCCGTCGTCCCATAGTTCAGCAGCGCCTTTCCCTCGCGGGACCGCAGAAATCGCCCCGTTTCCGGCACACCAACCTCCAACTCCAGCGCGGTCGTCACGCCGTCATGCGCCTGAAACTCATTCGCCTCCGCCGACTGCCCATGCGCGTGCAGATCAATAAAACCAGGCGCCACCACGCGCCCTTTCGCATCCAGCACCACGCGCCCCGCCAGCGGCGCCGCGGAAATCGCCGCGATCTTCCCGCCATTGATCCCCACATGCCGCACCGCGTCCAACCCGCTCTCCGGGTCCATCACGCGCCCGCCCGCGATCACGATATCGAACGGCGCCTGCGCCGCCGCTACCACCGCAAAAAGAACTCCCACGAATAACTTCATCTGCAAACCCCCGAATGAATCCGGCTTCCCGGCGCTTGCTCACTTAAAATCCGCGCTTCCTGCTCCAGCAAATACTCCCACCGAGCCGTCACTTCCTCCGCCGGCGCTACCTTATACGCCAGCTTCAAAAACACCTTGTAGTGCCCCCATTCCGACGAAAACAAAGCCTTGTAAAAGCTCGCCAGTTCCGCGTCTTCCGTCGTCGATGCTAGCACAAAGAAACGTTCGCAAGATCGCGCCTCAATCAACGCCGATACGCATAACCGGTCCAGCGTCTCGCCCGTCTTTCCACTCCGCACCAATGTCCGCAACGCCGCGGCGTAGAAGCTTTTATGCCCCCGCTCCATCCGCCCGCCGCGCTTCATCAACAGTCGCGTCACTTGCGACAAATGCGCCGTCTCATCGCGCGCCACGCTCGTCATGGTCTCCACCCATCCCGGTGTCCATTCGTTCGGCCACCGTGTCATCAGTTCCATCGCGTTCTGCGCCGCTTTCATCTCCAAAAACGCATGGTCGATCAGCAGCGCAATCGGATCCGCCAGCGCCGCCGGCCCCCATTCCATTGGCGTTCGCGACCGCAGCGGTAATGCCGCTACTCTGTCCTTGTAATCCAGTGCCACGTTTCCAAGGTATCGCGAATTGTGGGCGGCCCCGTGAACACTCCGCTAGAGCCCATCAGTTGATCCACTTTCCGTGACTCTCGTCCTCTTCGTACTCGCCGGCCCGGCTCTCCAGCAGCGCCTCCGCTACCGCCTCCGCGATCTCTATGTCGTCCGAATCCGCCAAGTCGCTCAGCACATCCTCCGCGTTCTCCGGACGGATCTGCCCGATGGCGCCGATAGCTGCCACAAGTAGTTTCTTCGGAGTCTCGGCGTCCTCCACCAGAACCACCAGATGCGGCCAGGCCCGCTCGATGTCCCAACTCCCGGTCGCATGCACCGCTTCGTACGCCATATCTTCATCGCCGCTCTGTAGCGCCCTAAGAATCTGGTCGTCGAACCCCTTCACCCAGCGCATCGCAAACACCGCCGTCAGCATCCACTCCCGGTCACCGCTCGCATACGCGGTTTTGATCGCCTTTTTGTGCCACGCCGAGGGGGCCCGTGTTGATGCCTCCAGGCTGCGCCGCCGCACATCCTTCGGTACGCTTTCGTCCGAGTAGAGTTTCTTCAGCAACTCCTGGGCCCGCCGCGTCGTTCGCGGACTCACCGGCATGCAATCGCCATCGTCGAACTCCCCATGCAGGTCCGCCTGTTCCAGGACCGCTCCAAAAGCAAGCGCCGCCTCGCCGCGCACTGCGCTCGATTCCTTGGGGTCCCGCAGGATCGCCATCAAGGTATCCGCCACCTCATCGTCGATCACGACCAGATTGCCCGCTAATTGAGCCGCCGCCACGCGATCGGATTCCTCCGCCCGGCCATCGGATAAAATCTTCTGCAATATCTTGCCGGTATCTCTCGGCCAGTCCCAAGGGGGTGTGTCAAGCAAAGTCTTCAGGTCCATCACGTTACACCGTAGAAGTTATCATTACCATACATGCTGACCCGTCGTGCACTCCTGGCCGCCGCGCTCGCCCGGCCGCCGCTTCGCGTCAGCGCCATCACCGACGAAATCGCGTCAACCCCTGCCGATGCCTTCGCCTTCTGCCGGCAGTACGGGCTTCATGCCATTGAACTGCGCAACGTCCCCGGCACGCGCCTGGGCTACTGGGATCTCGCCGCCGCGGAGCAGCGCGACTTCGCCCAGCAGTGCAAAGACCACGGCGTCAAAGTGTCCTTCATCGACAGCCCGCTCCTCGCCGCGCCCCTGCCCGGTACCACTCCGCTCAAAGCCCCCGGTCCCGCTGAAGGCGGGCGCTTCGAGCGCCGTCTCGACGACCTCCAACGCGTCATCGAACTCGCCGCCCGTGTCGGCTGTGACAAAATCCGTTGTTTCGCCTTCCGTCGCATTGCCGATCCTGCATCGATATTCCCCCGCATCGCCGATGTCATCGCGCCGATGGTTGAGATCGCCGCCCGCTCTCGAGTTCATCTGCTGCTGGAGAATGAATCATCCTGCAACGTCCTAACCTGCCGCGAAATGGCCGCGTTCGCCAAGCTGATCCCCTCGCCGTGGTTCGGCCTCAACTGGGATCCCGGCAACGCCGTAAACGCCGAAACGGCCTTCCCCCACGGCTACGCGCTCCTCCCGGTGAAACGCCTTGGAAATGTTCAGGTGAAAGGGAAGGGAATCCTCCCCGGCGGCCCTGAACCGGTCGATTGGAAGGGAATCATCGCCGCGTTGCAGCGCGACGGATACGCCGGTCACATCGGCCTCGAAACCCACACCGCCAACCGCCAGTCCGACTCTCATCCCGCTGTCCGCGAACTGCTCCGGCTCACCGGCAATGCCTCCAGCGAGAAGGTTTAATACCCGGCGCTGGCCGAAATCCCGAATCGAGTAACGAGGCTGGGAGTGGGCCGGATGGGCGAGGTTTACCGCGTCCGGGCATCCCGTCTCAAACGCGAAGTCGGGCTGAAAATTCCCTCGCAGGAGTTCGCCCGCGATAGCGACCGCCTGTCCCGCTTCGCCCGCGAGTCCCACGTCTTTTCCAACTGGCCCGCGCTCCTTGAACGGAAGCCAACGGGCAAAGAATAGTTCCACCCGTTCGGCTTTATTAATGTCCTTGACAGCCCCCTGTCCTTATGGTTAAATTAAGCCCGAATTTGTTTGTTAATTCGGTCTGTCCAGCGGCCCGCGCATAATGCTTGCTGCCCTACTAGATCACTTTTCTCTTCGAAATTAGGAGTTCTTATGCAGAAAGCCTTCGTGTATTTCTTTTATCAGTTGGGAACCAATCGCAAGTGGCGATACATTGCCTTGGCCGCCGTTGTCGTAGCGATCATTCTTGCCCGCTTTACCCTCTATTCCGAACGCGACAGCCATCCCGGCCGCGGCGCCGCCACGGTTGCCAAGGACTACTTTGGCGACAGTTTCACGGAAGTGAAGTACGTCAAACAAAATTGGTCTCCGGCCGATAGCCTATGGTTCTACAGCACCACCCAAGGGTCCGACTTATTGCCTTATGACTTTTTCCTGTTCCTCGAACAGGAGAATTCCACTGAGCTTTTCCGTACCCCGGTGAACATGAATCGATATCGCTATCTACCGCAGATCGCGACCGGCAGCAATCCCGATGCCTTTCCCGTCGGAATGGTCGCTGATGTGTACCAGGGCAAGAAGTACATGGGCTTCACCTGCGCCGCCTGCCACAGTTCGCAAGTGAATTTTGAGGGTGTCGGCATTCGAATCGACGGCGGGCCCGGCGCTGCGGACATGGATACCTTTATGAGGGATCTCGGCGCTTCGCTTATCAAGACGCTCGAGGACCCCGCTAAGCTGGACCGCTTCGTGGATTCCGTCCTTAAGGCAGGCGCGTACGGAAAGAAAGAGGAGGTCGTTGACGACCTGAAGCGGTACTCGCTCCGGATGGATGCCTATAACTTCTTCAACAAAAGCACCGTCGCCTACGGGTACGCGCGGCTGGACGCCTTCGGCCGCATCTACAATCGTGTCCTGGAACATGTTCTCGATCCCGCCGCCCTGCGCGAAGTCCTCGTCTCTTCAAAGTTGGCGCCTGCAACCAAGGAACAGTTAGCTAAGTTCAAACCCGTCCTATCCAGGGAAGATCGCGACGTGATTATGGGGCAACTGATTCAACTCCCGCTCAGTGAGCGGGAGATTCTCAAGGCCAAAGTCTTCAATCCACCCGACGCCCCGGTTAGTTATCCATTCCTTTGGGACATACCCCGGCATGATTATGTCCAATGGAACGGCATTGGCGCCAACGCCGGCGTCGGCCCAACCGGCCGCAACGCGGGCGAGGTCATCGGTGTCTTCGCCACCCTCGATTGGGCGCAAAAAGATGGTTGGACCGTCTCCTCCGTGATTGGCGGCCAAGGCTTCGGGCCTAAATATACGAGCTTTAGATCCTCCATCAATGTCCACAATCTGCGGGGCCTGGAAGATAGTCTTTGGGAACTGCAATCGCCGCGTTGGGTGGATGCCGTAGAAATCTCGAAGCTGCCAAAATTGGACGACGAAAAAGTCGGGCGAGGTGAAAAACTCTTCGAGGCAAATTGCGTCGCTTGTCACGCCAACGTTGAGCGCGATGACGAACTCCGCCGCATCGTCGCGCAAATGTCGAACTTCGCCGAGGTGAAAACAGATCCCAAAATGATGGACAACAGCGTGGACTATAAGGGCTACAGTGGCATCCTGCGGAATTTGTACACGAACACCACTGTCGGCGGCAGAATACTCCTCGATACCCGCGCGCCCGTCGCGGCCATTCTCACTACCGCCACCGAAAATGTTGTGGCCACGCCGGATCCCGATAAGTGGTTCTTCACCCGCGCCTGGCAGTGGGCCAAGCCCTTGATCAAGGCGCTGATCGAGAACAAAATCAAGCCCTCCGTGAGAGCCGGAAAGTACACGCCGTCCACTACCGCGCAGCCTTTCGAGTCTCTACGGGCCTACAAAGGACGCGCCTTGAACGGAATCTGGGCCACCGCGCCATACCTCCACAACGGTTCCGTCCCGACACTCTACGACCTCCTGCTTCCCGCCGAATCCCTTAAGACCGACCCTCCAGGCGCCGAATATCGCCCGAAGAAGTTCATGGTCGGTTCCCGCGAACTCGACCCCAAAAGGGTTGGTTTCAAACATGGCGAAAAAGACTACAAAGGCTTCCTGTTCGACACCGCTTGGCTCAGTAACAGTAACAAGGGGCATGAATATGGTACCCGCAAGCTAACCAAAGACGAACGCTGGGACCTCGTCGAGTATCTGAAGAGTCTGTAGCCGGAGGAGATAGCCATGGGACCCGCGCCAACTGCTTTTCTCGAACGAATCGACCGCGAACCGGAGCCGGCGAGGTTAGAACTCGTCCGGCGTTTCATGGCCGATGATCCGCTCAGTTTCTTCAATGAACTGCGCGCCAAACGCCCCATTCTCGTCCTGAAGGAATGCACCCTTGTCGCTCTCTTTGACGATGTCATTGAGATGTTAAGCATGCCCCGGGTCTTCACCGTGAAGTTATATGAGCCGAAGATGGCTAATAACTACCTGATGATGCACGACGAAGACGCCATCCACTACCGCGAAAAGTCGATCATGCAGGGACTGCTCAATCGAGACGATCTGCCCAAGGTGCGGGAAATGGTGGCGGATATCTGCAAGGGGCTTCTTGCCAAAGGAGACGGCAGCATTGACGCCGTCGACGGGTATTGCCGGTTGGCGCCCGCAACCATAGTCCGTGATTACTTCGGCCTAATCGGGATGCATCGTAAGGACCTCATGGAATGGTCGTATTGGGCCCAGGTCGATACTTTTTATAACCAGCCCTTCGACATTGCCACTCCCGAAGAGCGCCGGCAGATTGAAGCCAGCCACGCTGCCTCCGGCGAGAAACTCGGGAAGTACATCGCCTCCCTGATATTCACCCGTTCCATAGCCGTCCGGATTCAATCGATGTGGTCGCCCCTCCGCAAAATCGTTCAAAAGTTCCGCGGCAAACCGCTGCCCGACGATATCGTGGCCCGCATGTTGCGGACCAGGTTCCCCAAGGAAGTCGACTTCAATCTCGAACGCGCCGGTGTCAATGCCGGAGGCCTCTTGATCGGTACCATCGAAACCACCGCGCAGGCCACCGTCCAGACGATTCAGTTCCTGCTCAAACGCCCCAAACTCCTCGAGCAGGCCCGGAGCGCTGCCGTGATTGACGATCCTGCCGCCTTCGACGGCATCGTCTGGGAAGCGCTCCGTTTCGTGCCGATATCGCCGTATATGTTCCGGCAAACCGCCAGTGAGTACACCCTCGCCAAGGGGACGTCGCACGAGACCAAAATTCCGCCCGGAACGAATGTCCTCGCTCTCACCCAGTCGGCGATGTTCGATCCGAAGGCATTCGAGAATCCCGCCGAGTTTAAAGCCGGCCGTAACTGGTATCACTACTTCACCTTCGGCTACGGCGCCCATGAGTGCCTTGGCAAGTACGTCGGGATGGTGATGATCCCGGAAATCGTCAGGCAAATCCTCCTCCAGCCCAAGCTCGAAGCCGCGGGCGACATAGTATATGAGGGGCATATGCCTAAGTCATACGCACTGACTTACCAGGCATAGCGGCCCAAACTCTTACGTCAACAGTCCGATCTCCTTTGCCTTCTGCAACTCGAACACCGGCGACGCCGGTGGCGCTCCACCCACCCGCTGCCTGCCCTCGGTACCCACGCGGCCTAGCCTAGGCGCGCCGCGTTCGCGCTCCTCGGCGCGGAACTACCGTTATCCTAAATCCGGCAGTTGAAGCGGCCGGATCTGGTCAAGGTTTCTGAAAACACGGCGTTAAGGGTTTGCCGCGTCCTCACCCACCAGTTTCTGCGGAGCAGTTAGGTTTAGGAAATGGAATCAATAGGTTGGTTATTGACCACGATATTTCCCCCGGTCGGCGCCACATTCGCACCCTGGCCAAATCACGCTGTGTTCCCCCTAGCGGGAGCAGTTCCAGAGGGGCCCGGAGCGCTTAAGAGCGCGCCAATAGGCGCGGCGGAGCGTACCCTTGACGGCGAGGACCAGTTGGGAACATTCGGGAGGGGGAGGACAGCGCAACAGTTCCTGAGGCCGAAGTTGGTCAAGTTAAATGGAGTTATCGCGGTCCGTTACAGTTTGCGACGGACAGAACCACTGAGCGGCCGGATTTAGGGTTATGGGTTCAACGCCGATATGAGCCCTCGTCCGGATGAGTCACTGGAGAATATTCCCGGTTGGGTCGCCATTACTGGTATCGAGACTTTGGCGGATGTCTGTTCGCCAAATGACACTCGACTTTCTGACGTCCGTTGGGGCGCAGGTGGCGATGAATGGTCACTTTTCGCGCCCCATTCGAATCAGTTACGGCGCTCTTATAACCGCAACAAATACCTCAATGTCAGGGAACGGCCAGCTCCATCGGAGCCCCAACTGATGCCCCGGTTCTGCTGATCGAATAGGTTCGAGAAATCCACGAAAACGTCGCTCCGCTCGCTAGCCCGCCATCCGGCCCGCGCACCAAACAGCGCGTATCCCGGCACTGCCCTAAACAAAGGCGCCGAATTGGCGGCCCCCAAGACCCGGTTCTGTACTTGCGCCAGGTTCTCGCCCGTCGGAAGTAAAATCCCGCCTGCGACCAGACCTTGTCCCATGGCCCCGTTCGCGAAGAACGCCGCAATATTGGCCCGCGAACGCGTCGCTCCCGTCCGCCGATCCGCCAGAGCCAGGGAAGATAACCGATCCTGGCGGCCGGCCAAAGTCGAATAGGTCTCGGCCCAGTATCGTTTACTCCCGGGGCTATACCGAAGCCGAATATTGGCCGTCAGCGGCGGAGTGCCGCCCTCGATGTCCGGAGCAAGGCCGGTCGCCGCATCCCGCGAATAAAGCCAGGTGGTGTTCTCCGCCACCATCCACGCTGAACTCAGATGGAACTCGGCGCGATGCTCAATTCCGAAATTCTGCACGTTTCCCAGGTTGCCGCGCGTCAACACCGGAGCCGAAGATAGCGGTACGAAGATCGCCCCTGACGCCAACTGCCGCGTAACCGCCTGGTCTCCCAGAATCTGCCCCACGGCGCCCGCCGGGAGTATCAGCGTCTGGCTGACAATCGCTTCCTTCAAATTGATCCGGAATCCCGTCACTTCGATCCGCGCCCGCGGTGAGCTGAACTGAAACCCGAGGTCGTAATTTTCGCTACGCTCGGAACGAACCCTTCCCACCGCCAAGCCCGTCGAAACGGCTTGGTCGTCGGCGCGACTGCCGATCGTCGCCCCACGCCCATCCAGGTCGACGTACGCCGCCTCAAAGGCTCCGTTTCCCTGCAAACCCACCGTGCCTAGATCCGTCACCGATGGCGCCCGGAACCCGCGGCTGTAATGGGAGTGAATTCGCCAGAACTCATGGACGCGAACCACCGCGCCAATTCGGCCGGTGAGGTTGTTTGCGGCGATCGAATCGTTCGGCCAAAGGCCGCTGGCCGGCCGCCGTACTTCATACGAGGCGCCTCCGAAACGCAAGGCCCCCGACAACCGCAAACGGCCGTTCCTAAGCGCATCCCAGGAGTCCTGCAAATAGAGGCCGTAGGTCAGATAGCGCGCTCCGTCCGGGATTCGTGGACGGCTCTCGGCCGTCGTTCCGCGCGCCGGATTATACGTGAACGCGGGAGCCGCCATCTTCTCTCGGTATCCGTCGCCACCAACCAGCAGATCGTGCCGGCCCAGGCGCCGCGCGCCGAAGAAGCTGGTACCCCAAACCTTGGTCTTTTCGTACTGATGCGTGATCGCGCCCAACGGGTTTCCGTTGCCGCCCTGGTTTACCCGTTCCTCACGTTGCGCGTTGTACGAGAGAGTCGCCGATGCCTGTTCAAACAAGCCCAATTGCGCTCCGTTCCATCGCAAATAACCGAAGTCCAGCATGACATTACGGATGTCCGCGATACGGTTTCCGTCGCCGCCGAGCAGTTGGTCGGCCCGTTTGCTGCCATCCTGTTGGCTGCGTTCAAAATGAACAATCAATTGCTGCCGCGGGTTGAGCGAATACTGCCCGCGGGCCATACCGCCATACTGCGTGAATCCGGTATCCTGCAACCGGTCATGTAATACCGTGGACGGGAGCCCGAGAAATCGCGTTACCGCCGCGTGGGAGTCCAGTCCGTTCCCCGGCCGCAGCGTATTGATCCGCCGGGCAATCAGGTTCGTGGTCCAGGCCAGCCGCCCGTGAGTCGAGGTCAACAACAGGTTTCCCCCGAAGGCGTGCGAAGAGGAACTATAAAACGGCGAGACTTCGCCGTGCAATCCGTTGCGTCCGTCCGAGGGGCTCCGGGAGAGGAGGTTAACTGTTCCGCCCATCGAGTCCGAGCCGTACTGGGCGCTATTTGGGCCGCGCAGCACTTCCAACGAATCCAGATTGGCGGAGTCCTGCAAATTGAAGAATGTCGAGACGCCGCCGCGCTGCGCGGACGTCGTGAATCGCACCCCATCCCGATACACCGCGACGTTCTTTCCCAGCAATCCTCGAACGATCGGTGCGCCCATGTTGGGAACAGTGCGCTGCACGTCCACTCCCGGTTCCTCCACAAAAAGATCCGCCAGAACCGTCCGTTGGCGCGTTGCGATCTCCGCTTTCCCGATCACATTCACGCGTTGCGCCACGTCGGACGTGGTCAGAACACCGTTCGTTTCGGCCGTTACCGTGACCTCTGTGTTCACGGCTTGCAGGGCTAACGCCAGCGTCATTTCCTGTTTCTGAACCGCCGTTAGATGGACGGCGGTTCGCGATACCGCGAACGAAGTTCCGCTGACCGTCAGCGCATACGATCCCGCGGGGATCCCTTCCAGCCGGAACTGACCGTTAGCGCTCGTTTCGGCCGTGGCCGTCACCGTCGAGTTGGCCTGCGTCATGACGACGCGCGCGCCGCGAACCGCCGCGCCCGAAGGGTCGATGACGCGTCCGCCAACCTCCGCCGCCCCAACCGGCATCACAGCACAAAATAGAATGGAAACCCACCGGTAAGGCGGCACTAAACGACCTCGAATCTCCACTCAGTGTAACAGCGGATGCCGCCGCGGCTCATGCCCGAAAAAATCGATTTCGCTTGAAGAGGAGGTACGCGAGCCCCAAGTGGAACAGCGTATAGGTCACGGCGTAGAGCAGGCTGGCGTTGATCGGGGACGCCAAGGGCAGGAATAGGGATTCGTAGATCGGCTGCTTCCAATGCAAGTAATTGAGGGTGATTTCGATGAACTCACTCGATAGGTAAAGCGCGATGGCGTTCCGGCCCATAATCATGGCCGGCCGGAATAGCGCCGCGTGCTGTCTTAGGTCCACGAGCCAAACCAAGGCGCCCAGGATCACGAAGTCAAGACCCGCCATAAGCAGGGTGAACGAAACGGTCCATAGTTTCTTGTTGATCGGATGGAACGGGTCGAGCGCGAGACCGGCCACGACCAGCACAACTCCCGCGATGAGAAGCCGTTGCGGCGACCTGACAACCCGGCCGGCCAGCAGGCCCAGTAAGCAAGTGGCGATGGCGGGTAGCGTGCTGACGATACCTTCCGGATCCCACGTTTTAGTCTCCGAATAGTTGTGGGCGCCCAAGATAGCCCGGTCGACGGCGTGAGCGATATTGCCTTCCACGGTGAAGTCGCCCATGGACATGATGGCCCAGTAACCAGCCAGCAGAGCCAGCGTGGCCCCAATTTGGCCGCGGACGCCAGTGTGCAGGGACAGGAAAGCGGCCGCCGCGTAACAGATGGCGATTCGCTGCAGGACCCCGAGAATCCGGAAAGTGTCAAGGGGAAAAGCCGGAAAGGCATATATGAGCAGGCCGAGCCCGAACAGAATGGCGGCGCGGCGGAGGATATCCTTGTGAATACCTGGCCGCGATTTGAGCGAGACCGAAATCGCGACGCCAACGATCCAGACAAAGCTCGGGAACACGCAGTCGGTAGGGGTCCAGCCATGCCACTCGGCGTGCCGCAATGGGCCGTAAATAAAGCGCCCGTCTCCGGGGGTGTTGACCAGGATCATGAGGGCGATCGTCAGGCCGCGGAAAATGTCGAGCGATTGGAGACGAGGCACGAATATCTAGCCTACACCAGGCCAGAAATAGCTCAAGTTTAGCCAGCCTCCTGCCGATACCAGAGTAAGGAAGGCTTCGTCTCGCGCCAGTGAAACTACCCGCCCGTATTGCCAAATATGAACTCCAGAAATTCCTCGGCGGAGGCATGTCGGAGGTGTATCAAGCCCGCGACACCGTCTTGGGACGGACGGTGGCGGTGAAGCTGTTGACTGCCCGGGCGGCGATGGAAGAGGACACGCGAGCCCGATTCCTGTTGGAGGCGCGCGTCTCGTCGGGGATAGCCCACGAGAACATCATTACTACCCACGATTACGGGGAGGAGGACGGCATCCCCTATATCGTCCTGGAGTTCCTGACCGGCCAAACATTGAAGGACGCACTGCAGTCGGCGGACGGGATGCCGCTGCGGAAACGGGTCTCCATCGGGCTGCAGTTGGCGCGGGCGCTGGCCCATGTCCACTCGCTGCAGTTGATCCACCGGGATGTGAAGCCGGACAACGTGCACCTGGACGCGCAGGGCCGGGTGAAGCTGATGGACTTCGGGATCGTAAAGACCGGGGACGTGAACCTGACGCAGGCGGGCTATGCGCTGGGCACGCCGCACTACGTGGCGCCGGAGCTTGTAAAGGGCCAGCCGGTCACGCCGCTGGTGGACGTGTACTCTTTTGGGGTCCTGCTGTTTGAGCTGCTCTCGGGAAAGCGGGCCATTCAGGCGGACACGGTGGAGCGGATTTTCTACCAGATTCTGCATGAGGACATTTCGTTCGCACCCATGGCGGAGGCCGGGGTTCCGGAGGCGCTGCAGGCGGCGGTGCGGTCAGCAACGGTACGGGACCCGGGTGCCCGGACGCAGACGATGGCGGCAGTGGCGGACCATTTGGAGGAGTGGCTTTCGGCGAATCCGACCCAATCCCAGAAAGTCGGCGCAACGGTTGCGATCCAGCCGCCGCGCCAGCGGGTTTACCTCTCTAACTGGTGGATAGCGGGAGCGGCGACGGTGGCGATGTTCCTGGCCGCCGGGCTTGGCTTCGTCCTGATGAGCTCCCAGAAGGCGGTGGCGCGAATTGACGATGTTTTGGGCGAAATGGCCTTTGTGGAGGCGGGCTCGTTCCAGTACGGCCCGGAGAAGCGGAGTACGGACCTGGGTGGGTTCTACATCGACCTGACGGAGGTGACTAACGAGGATTACGAGGATTTTTGCCGGGCTACGGGCCACGAACTGCCGCCGGGGTATGAGCGGGGCAAACCGGGCTACCCGGTGGTAAACGTAACGATCGCCGATGCCAAGGCTTATGCGGCTTGGGCAGGGAAGCGGCTACCGACCGAGAAGGAGTGGCAGAAGGCGGCGCGCGGCGCCGATGGCCGACTCTACCCGTGGGGAGATTTGGCGACACCGTCCCGCGCGAACGTAGTGGACAACCCGGACGACACCTGGCACCACGTGGTCTCAGTGGACGCATTCCGGATGGGCAAGAGCCCGTATGCGGCGCTCCAGATGATCGGGAATGTTCGGGAGTTTACGGCCGACCGGACGGCGGCGACGGTGACGGCCCTTAGAGATTACGAGGGCAAGCTGGATCCTCCGGCGCGTGGCGACGAGGAGTGGTACCTGGTCAAGGGCGGATCTTTTAAGTACAAGCTGGCGGAGACCTCGTTGGCCGTCGTGGAACTGGCGCCGGCGCGGTACCGGGCGCCGGATTTGGGCTTCCGGTGTGTGAAGGACCCGTAGTCAGCGGGACCTGGGGTGGAGACGGGGGGATGACTTCACGGCGGGCGTGTGGCAGCCGAGGCAAGTTTGGGTACTCGCCAGGGCGCGCGAATGGCGCGTGGCGACGTCAAAGGCGGGTCTTTAAGTACAAGCTGGCGGGGAGCACATTGGCCGTCGTGGAATTGGCGCCGGCGCGGTATCGGGCGCCGGATTTGGGCTTCCGGTGTGTGAAGGACCCGTAGTCAGCGGACCTGGGGTGGAGACGGGGGGATGACTTCACGGCGGGCGTGTGGCAGCCGAGGC
>Ga0105048_10006794_pt1 | contig 18443 bp, 15 predicted proteins | sample MAT05_FD_78382 | JGI IMG/M metagenome (GOLD analysis project Ga0105048, IMG submission 78382) | Freshwater microbial communities from Lake Fryxell liftoff mats and glacier meltwater in Antarctica - MAT-05 | ecosystem: Environmental > Aquatic > Freshwater > Ice > Liftoff microbial mat | place... | reverse complement strand
AGAACACGACGTCGAAGCGACCGAGATTGTAGGCCGGCTCCATCAGGTTGAGCTTGCGGAAGGTGACCATCTGACGGAGGCGCTCGGAGATGCGCCAGTGATCGTCCTGCTGCGTGAAGTAATGCATCAGCATCTGCACCGGCAGGCCGCGCTGCACCTCGAACTGCGTGAACAGCCCCTGGCGCGCACGCTCGAGGCAGCGATCGGAGATGTCGGTCGCCACGATCTCGACTGGCACGCCGCCCGTGAGCGCGGGGTTCTGATCGAGCATCATCGCGATCGAGTACGGCTCCTGCCCTGTCGAACAGGCAGCGCACCAGATGCGGATGCGGCTGCCGCGGCGGGCCTGGGCCAGCACGGGGAGGATCGCTTCCTTCAGGTGGTCGAACGGCGTCTTGTCGCGGAAGAAGAACGTCTCGTTCGTGGTCATCACGTCGACGACCTGCGCGATTAGCCGCTCATCGCGGCGGGCGCGAACAACGTGGATGAGGTCATCGATGGACGGCAGCCCTTCCTTGCGGGCGAGCGGCGCCAGCCGGCTTTCCAGCAGGTACATCTTGTCGCCGGTGAGGACGATGCCCGCGCGCTTGCGCAGCAGCTGCGAGACGAAGTCGAAATCCTGGCTGTTCATGCAGCTTCTCCATTCATCACGCGCAGTGCGAGCTGGCCCAGATCGCGAAGGGGAAGGACAGCCTCGGCATAGCCGGCCTGCGCTACAGCGCCGGGCATGCCCCAGACGACGCTGGACGCCTCGTCCTGCACAATCACGCGGCCACCAGCCGAAACAATGTTGCTTGCGCCGGCCCGGCCGTCGTGGCCCATGCCCGTGAGCACGACGCCGAGAACGCGGCCGCCGAAAGCAGCGGTTGCAGTTTCAAACAACGGATCAGCTGCGGGGCGGCACGAATTCACCGGTTCCCCACGATCGAGCTGCACAACCGCCCCGGCTTTGCCCTTGATGATGCGCATGTGCTGGTCGCCGGGCGCCAGCAACACAGCGCCCGAGCCGATCACCTCGCCGTGCACGGCTTCGCGACAGGTCTTGCCGATGGCCTGCTCAAGCTTCTCGGCCAGCAGCGGCGCGAACGACGCCGGCATATGTTGCACCATCAGGATGGGCTGGGTGATGCGGCTTGCGATGGGCGCAAGGAAAGCCGGGAGAGCCGACGGACCACCCGTAGAGGAAGCGATCACCAACGCGGCAGGCTTCCGCGCGATAACCGGCCGATCCCGCAGGCGATACTCGGCAAGAGGGCGCGACCAACCGCCTGCCCGTTCGCCGAGCGCAACGATCTTGTTCAGGAGATCCACGCGGTAGGAATCAACGCCGCCGATCTGGCTGGTCTGAGGCTTGGCGATGTAGTCGGCAGCGCCCAGCGCGAGCGCCTTCACAGTCTGTGCCGCGCCGGCTGACGTCAGCGTCGAGGCCATCACCACGCGCGCGCCTGGAACAAGTTTGCGGAGCTGCGGCAGGGCGGCGAGGCCGTCCATGTTCGGCATTTCGATGTCGAGAATGATCACATCAGGCGAGCAGACGGACGCTTCGGCCACGGCCTGGGCGCCGTCAGCGCACACCTTCACAAGCTCGATACGGCCATCCTGCTCGATCCAGCGGCGCATGAATCCGCGTATGATCGCGCTATCGTCCACGAGCATGGCGCGGACGCGGCGTACAGGTGTTGACTGGCGCGCGGCGAGTGTCACGGCGTACTTTTCAGACGAGGCCGACTTCCGAGAACTTGGATTCGATGATCTCGGAGTCGAACGGCTTCATGATGTATTCGTTGGCGCCCGAGCGCATCGCTTCGGCGATATGGCTCATGTCGTTCTCCGTGGTGCAGAACACGACGATGGGGCGGTCGCCGCCGGGCTCACGGCGCAGAGCGCGAAGAAAATCGATCCCGTTCATCACCGGCATGTTCCAGTCCAGGAGGACAGCGTCCGGCATCGTCTTGCGGCAGTTTTCCAGCGCCTGCTGGCCATCTGCTGCTTCGTCCGCCTCAAAGCGCAGGTCTTCGACTATGCGTCGCGCAACTTTGCGGACCACGCGGCTATCGTCCACGATCAGGCAGCGTTTCATGCTCGTCTCCACCTAGGCCGCAGCCGCTTCTTCCGCACCCGCACCGGTCAATATCCATGATGACCAGGAGGCGGTCGTCGAGGCGACAGACTCCCGCGATACCCAGGACCATGTCGCGTCAAGGTTAACGGGGTTTTGCTCCAGGGCAGTTTCGTCGATGCGAACCACCTCCCCGATCTCATCGATGATCGGGCCAAAGCTCTCGCCGCCGCGCTCCACACCAATGGCCAATGGCAGGTTTCCAGTTGATTTTACTAATGATTTCAGGCCTAGGCGCGAGCGGGCGTTGATCGCGGTTACAATTCGTCCACGTAAATTAAGAAAGCCCGCGATATCTGGCCCGGAAAGTGGGACCTGGGTCATGCTCGCTGGACGAAACACGTCATGGATCTCGGAAACGCTGACGCCGAAGGTCTGGTCGCCGATCCGGAAGGTCACGAATTCACGGGTGCTCATGCGGCCTCTCCCAGGTCTTTCTGGCGGACGGCGGAAGCGATGGCGCTCAACAGGGCGTGGCGATCCGACTTGGGAACTGCTTCGGTATCTGCGCGGCTCGACATCGGAATGACTTTCTGCGCGGACGGCACTGCGATCTGGGCATCGTCTGCATCGGCCAGCACGACATCAAATGCGATGCTGGATTTAAGACGCGCCCTCGCCTCCTCTGCAGTGCGGGCGATGGTGACGTCATAGCCAGCGGCAGTGACGACGGGGGCAAGCAGATTGCGGAAGAAGGAGTGTGACTCCACGAGCAGAACACGCTTGCGCACGCGCTGGCTGTCGAGCTGCGCGGCGGCCACTGCCCAATTGGGATCAGCCGCACCGAGGAAGTAGCCGATATCGATGACCTCCGTCAAAACGCCCTTGAGCACTGCTGTGCCGAGCGCGCCTGAGGACGAATTGCCGATTTGGATATCCAGTGGTTCCTCGACGATATCGAGGATACGATCGACCACCAGTCCGATCACGCTTTCGCCCTGGCTGAAGACAAGTACGGGCTGCTTGCCCTCGCGCCGGATATCGCCGCCCATGGACGCCAGCGGCATCAGGCGGCCCCGGTACTGGACGACGAGGCCACGGGCTGTTGGCTCGAAGCGGGTTGCGTCCAGCTCTTCCAGTCGCGTGACCAGTGACAACGGGCAAGCACGTGGCTGTTCACCGCCGGCGTTGAAAAGCAACATGCTGGTGCGTTCGGCGGCTGCAGCCGCGCCGTGCGCGCCTATGGCTGCGGATTGTTCGTCGAGCAGGCGCTCAACCGAGCGCGCGACGTTGGCGACCGACTTAGAAATGCCGTTCGGATCGAGGATCATTATCACGGCGCGATCGCCCAAGATGGTCGCGCCCGAATACTCTGACATCGAGCCCAGGCGCTTGGACAGAGGCTTCACCACGATCTCTTCGGTGTCGAACACCTCGTCCACGATCAGGCCAAATCGTGTTTCGCCTACCTGCATCACAACGATGCTTGCATGCTGTTTCTGTTCGAGCGGGTCGACCATCATGTTCAGCACCTCGATAAGGAAGTGCTGAAAATCCAGACCGCGTCGGGAAGTTGTGTCGCCTAGCCCGGCGAAAGGGGGCCGATGGCGCTGAGGCCCGCCTGCTGCGGGATGATGCGGGGCTCGAGCGAGAATCCAGCCTCCTCGGCCAGTACGCTTGTGAAGTAGGGCTGCACCGCGCCGCCGCCCCAGCCACCACCGGGCTCCTGTCCCGCGAGGGCGTCCAGCACTTCCTGCTTGAAGTTGGAGAATTGCCCCTTCGCCTCGACGTCCAGCACCAGCTCGTCGCCCCGTTCGGTGGCCGACACGCGGCAGACGCCACGGGCAGCGGGGTCAATCATGATGAGGGTCATGTTCATGAGCAGGCGGATCTGGCGGTTGGTGATCCGCCGCGTTTCAACCTGCCAGTCGAGTTCGGTGCGCGAGTTGGTCGCGAACAGCTTCACAAACAGGTCTTTAGCCTCCCCTACGCTGCAGAGGCTCTCGTTGATGGTGAGGATCTGGCTGCCCAGCGCAAAGCGCGTAAAGCGGAGCTTGGCCTCAAGGCTGGCAAGGCCGGTGCGCATGGCTTTCTCGCCCTCGGCCTTCATGGCGGGGCCCATGCTGTCGTCAAACAGCAACTCCATGCTCTGCAGCATCGACGTCAGTGGCGAGGCCACGTCGTGACAGATCCGCGAAGCGACATAAGACGCAAGTCTGGATGATTCCATCATTGCAAAAGCTCTCCGCCCGCCTTGGCCCGCGATCCGGGGCCTGAGAATTCGAATCGGAAACTAGCTGATTTGGACTCAGCGACCCAAGCGGGAATTAGGCCCCATCCGAGTCCTGTTAATTCGGGAGTTTCCGGCGGTGGAGGCGCAACGCCGCCGCCAATGCCCGAAACGAAAACCGCCCCGGAGCTGATCCGGGGCGGCGTATTTCGAGATAGTTCGCCTTGTGACTACGGCTTCTTCGCCCAGGCATCGGACGGGCCCGGCTTCAGCATCTCGCCGGATCCGGCTCGGGCGAACAACTTTTCGCCCATCCCGATGCCGACATCGACCAGGGCCACGCCGGTCTTGTCGCCGATATCCTTGTACTGGGCCAGGCGGCCGCTGTTGACCTGGTCGACGCGCCGCTGCAGGTCAGGCGTGACGCGCGAGCTATCCACGACGCCGATATAGCCGTCGTACTTCTCACCGATGACGCCCATGGCCTTGGCCTGCTCGATCACGGGGTCAGCCGCCCATGCGGACATCAACGTGGTGGCTGCGAAGATCGCAGCGAACCAGGTGGCGATTTTTTTCATCATGCTCATGACAGGCTCCTTGTTACCTGACTTAGAACAGGTCGGGGTTTGAGGCGATCGCGTCTTCAAGATCCTTGTCGATCTTGTAGCGGATCTCCTGATCGATCTTCACATTCAGATTGATCGTGATCGGCTTGTCAGGCGCCACGATCTGAACGGTTGGGGTGCAGGCGGACGCGCTCATGGCTGCGGCCAAGAATGCTCCTGCTACCAGTGCCGTTGGATTCAGCTGCGCCATTCCAAACTCCGTTGCCTTATCCGTTTCCGGGATCGTTGCGGATCCGGCTCTTGCGAGCCTTGCCCGTACGGTTGCCCGCGTCAATCTGTTGTTCATGGAGCGCCTGCGGGCACGTCCACGGTTGTCTGCCCCAACGCGCCACGAACATTCGTGCCTTGTGAGAGCGAATTCACCAGCTTCGCAAGTTCGCTGTCGATACTGATATTCATCTCGAAAGCCTTGCAATTCAACACGGCGGGATTGCGACCAAGCATGTTCAATGAAAGCACCATCTTGCCTGCCAGGTTCCCGTCGAGTCCGATCTTCAACACGTCAAATCTGAAGTCCTTGAGCGCGTCCATCACCATGCCCGTCGTGGGCTCGTTGTCCGCGACCGCATCTGTTGCTGAACCGCCGTACTGAATGACGCCAGGTCCGGTTGATGCAAGGACAGCATCGTCGATCTCGGCTGAACCCGCGCTGAACACCACTGGGAACTCGCCGTTCACGATCCCCTGCAACTGTAGATCAGGGACCTTGAACTGCTTGACCAGCGTGTCGAGGTTCCAGTCGATGGCCTGAGCCTCGATATGGTTCGTTGCCGTACTGGCAAAGTTGAAGTCAGTGGATTTGAGGCGAATGAACCCGCCGACGAATGGCCACTCGGCGCCTTGCAGGCGGATCGCCTCGAAGCCGATGAGCTGGAAGTTGATCGTGCCCTTTTCGATCGGCAGGCCAAGCGTGACCTTGTCCATTGTGATCGTCTGCCCCGGCGCGGACTTCAGCGCGAGCAGGTCCGCAATCTCGATATGCCCCGAGACTCCTTCGAATGCGCCGGCTGCCGCGAGCACAAAGCCCACCTTGCGCAGGTCCAGCGTCGCGTTCGCCTTGAGCGCGCCATCTGCCCACGAGGCGCCGCCTGCGATATCAACGCGGCCGGTGACGTCAGCCGGGCCCATCAGCAGCGGCGACAGGTGATGCGGCTGAAAGGACCGCCGCGAAAAGATCAACGGCGTAGGGTCGAACGTCAGCGAGCCCGCGTTGTCGTTCAGGCTGTGGCGACCCGTGATGTGAGCCACCTGCACGCCCGCTCCGACCATCGATACACGGCCAGTGAAATCCACGACGCCGCTGGAAAGCTTGGCGCCGCCTGTAAAGCTCGCGTTCTCATAGCGCTTCTCGCCATCCTGAAGCGGATCGGAGATCAGCGTTTCAACATCGCTCAGCGAGCCCGACAGGCGATCGCCCTGTCCGCCAAGATCGAACTTGCCGGACAGGCCGGACAGAACGGTCGCGTTGGACGTGACCGTTCCACCGCCAAGCGCGCCAGTGACTTTCCAGCCGCTGCGCAGATCCAGTTCACCCTGGATGTCATCGATCGCGACGCTGAGTTCCTGCTGATCGAGTTTGAGATCGACCTTGCTTGGCTCCAGGTTGAAGTTGGCCCGGAATCCATTGGCAGCGCGCCAGTTGAGGCCGACCGACCCAAGCGTCGTGGCGGCCGCAAAGCCTTCTCCCTTTACAGGTATAGCGACCTTGCCGAACGCGCCGCGTCCGATCAGTCCGTTGCGAGAGCTCTGGGCCAGAACGCCCTGAGGTACATACCGGATCGCGGACGCACCGAAAACCGTGTCGCCATACCGGGCTTCGGCCCACTGGATCGTGGCGCCGTTTGGCGCGCGCGCGACAAAGTCGCCGGCGGTCCAGGTCGCGCTTACTTGCGCTGTTGCCTGCGCCTGCTTCCAGACACCGCCACCGAGTGCGCCGTCGAGCTTTACCGAAAGCGCGCCCGCAGCGCTGCCGTCTGCGCCTTCGCTTGCGAATTTTAACCCGGTCATGTCGACAGCAAGGGTGTCGGACCCGACCTTCCAGGGCGAGAGCGCGATGGCGCCCGACAGGGTTACCGCTTTGCCGGAACCCTCTGCGGTGTCGATGTCGAGCCTGAGGCTTGGGCCGCCGCCGCCAGACAACTTCAGCTGTCCTGCAGCAAGCCATTTGCCGCCGTCGGCAGTCGAGTAAGTGAATATCTCGGGCTTTTCACCGCGCGGCGTAGCGGTCGCGAGCAACCCGCTGGCCGACTTGATGCGGACGTCATCGGTCAGCGTGAAGACGATCGCGTCTGCTGCACTGGCGGACCAGGGCCCAGATACATCAAATGCCTGTGCCGCACGGTCGATGACAGAACGAGCGGCGGCGGCGAACGATGGTAGGGCGGGCGCCAGCGCGTCTGCAACGGCGCCCGTGACGACCGTTCTCTGCTGAGATGTCAGCGCGACCGCCAGAGCAGATGCCGTGCCCGTTGCGGAGCCGAACTGGCCATTGGAGATCGTGACGGCTCCTGTCAGCCGCAGCTTGCCGGCAACCGCCTGGGGCGTGCGGATGTCGTCTGCCTCGAACTGAAGCTCGCCATTGGAGTCGGCGGCTGTCTGAGGCTTGACCGTGACAGACAGCTTCGACGCCTTCCACGACGCGCCGCCGCCGGCACCCTCTCCGGTGCTGGCCGTCAATTCGAGCTTGCGGAGATTTGCCAACCATTGGGCAAGGTCGAACTCGCCACCTTCAATCGCAGAGGCTTCGATGCTGCCGTTCGCCTGGGCGTCGCGGAGCTGCGCATCTTTGGTGGCGACAGCGCCAAGCGTCGCCGTGCCGGCGCCCTTCAGCACCCCCGCATCCTGCTCCAGCGTGGCGTCGATCTTCACGTCGGCAAGAACGGTTTCGGCGGCTTCGAAGCGGGACAGATCAACCTTCATGGAGGCCGAGAGTCGGGCGCCATCGATCACTGCCTTCAGTTCGGCGCCGGCGAGTGTAAGCGTTGCCCCGTCAAGACCGAGCGAAGCGGCAGGCGCAGTCGCTTCGATAACTATGGCGTTCGTGTCTGTCGCTGTGGCTTTGCCCTTGGTCACCACGGGACCGGACAGCGTGTCGCCGATAATGGTGACGTCCGTGAAATCGAGCTTCGGCATCGGACCGGGCGGCGCGTCGCTTGGCTTGGTGAAGTTTGTGATTGCCGTGTCGAGATCGCCAAGCAGCGGACCGCGGCCCGTGAGGTCCACGCGCATGACAACGGCATCGCCTCGCACCGACGATGGCCGCAGCGAGAATGGGCTGTCCCACGCGAGATCGACAACGATTTCGCGCGCGCTCAGCGCGGCATTCTCGGACCCGGGTTCCCGAGCATCAACATTGGTTAATGTTATGCCTCCGAAATCGAGGCGCGATATGCTGAGTTTGCAGGCGAGCTTCTGATCGTTGCACACGCCACGCGCGATCGCCTCGGCGATCGGCTGACGGGTCAGCCAGAGAACTGCGACGAGAATCCCCAATACGGCGAGAAAAAGGCCGATTATGCGGCGTTTCGAAGCTGATTTCTCACGAGGTGCAAGTTTTTCTTCAGTCATGTCCAGACAAAGTAAGCATTCGTCCTTGTACAATAACACACGAACGTTTTTATTTGCTGTCCCGGACCGACGTAGCCCTGCACCTATCGCAGCGGCTAAGCGGTTGAACTGAAAATCTGTTCCGGGCCCCGGCGCCCCGAACGCTCGGAGCGCCCATGAAGAACGGTTTGTTTGAGTGGGGGGCTGGCGCAGCTGCGGCTGTGCTGTTGGGGACTGGTCTTGTCTATGTCGGCGTGAATTCACGCCCGGTCGAAGCGACGCCTTTGAACGACGGACCCGATCCACGCGAGATGATCGCGTCCTATACCAGTGCAGGCAATATCGGCAGCAGCAGCGAAAGCGCCTTCTCCAGCGAGATGAAGCGCGTCTCCGTGCTGCGCAACGAAACGCTTTCCTCCGTTCTCAATCGCATCGGCGCGCAGCGCGAAGAAGCGAACAGCGCGGTCTATGCAGCCAGCCAGCTTCTTGACCTGCGCGCGTTGCGCCCGGGCGATGATGTGACAGCCTGGGTTGAAACCGGCGTTGATGGTGAGACCCGCCTTGTCGGCGTTTCGCTGCGCCCCGAAGCAGACCGGCAGATTCTCGTCTCGCGCGCCGTCGATGGTTCGTGGTCGTCGCATGAGCTGATGGCGAAGCTCTCCCTTGGCATCAACTACATCGCAGCCGATGTCGATCAGTCGATCTACCAGACCGCCACCGCACTCGGCGCGGGCGATCAGCAGGTCGTCGATTTTGCGGACATCTTCGGCTACGACATCGACTTCCAGCGCGAGGTTCACACCGGCGACCGCTTCGGCATGCTGTACGAGACGTTCGAGGACGAACGCGGTGCGCCTGTGAAGACGGGCGTCGTACTGATGGCCGAAATGGATGGCGCGGCTCTGTCCAAGACCTTCTACCGTTTCACGCCGACGGATGATGGCGCGGTCGATTACTTCGACTCCAATGGCCAGAGCGCGAAAAAATTCCTGATGAAGACGCCGATCAACGGCGCGCGTCTTTCCTCGGGCTTCGGCAACCGCCGTCATCCAATCCTTGGTTACACCAAACTGCACAAAGGCACGGACTTCGCCGCGCCCACCGGCACGCCGATCTATGCGGCGGGCAATGGACGCATCGTGAGTTACGGCCCGTTCTCGACCTACGGCAACTACGCCAAGATCGAGCACGCCAATGGCTACACCACCGTCTATGCGCACATGAGCCGCTACGCGAAGGGTCTGAGCCGCGGGAGCCACGTCAAACAGGGTCAGATTATCGGCTATGTCGGCACGACTGGCGCATCCACCGGCCCTCACCTGCACTACGAGGTGTATGCCGGCGGCAAACCCGTGAACGCGATGACGCTGAAGCTTCCCACCGGTCGCAAGCTTGAGGGCGAGCAGCTGGAAGCCTTCCACGCCGAGCGCGCGCGGATCGAGACGCTCCGCGATGGTCAGCTCATGCAGCAACAGCTCGAAGTGGCGGTCGCATCCAAGCCCGTTCCTGCCGGCCCCGGTTATGCCCCGGTTCCGACGGCGGCCAGCGCTCCGGCGGAAACGCGTGAAAGCAAGGCTGACTGACGCCTGCAGGCGCCGGCAGCCCTGCGCTTGTCCGACGCCTGCGGTTTGCGCTACCCCTAGCGGCAGTTCTCTTTCACTGGGGTGCCCCATGTCGATGAAGCTTGTCTCTGTTGCCATTCTTGGCCTGGCTGTAGCCGGTTGCGCCAGCAACCCGCCGCCGCGCGACTTGGGCCATCTTGCTTTCATGGTCGGTTGCTGGACCTCCCCGCCTCCGATCCCGGCGGGCCAGAATCTCAACCTCGAATCCTGGTCGCCTTCCGAGAGCGGCCTGATGTTCGGCTATGCCACGACGGTGAAGGACGGAAACCTTGTCACGTGGGAGCAATCCCGCATCGACCTGAAGAGCCCCCGCGCGACATACACGGCATCGCCGGAAGGGCAGCGAGCGGTAGTCTTCCTCGAAGTCCCGCAACCGGCGCCGGCCGAGGGCGCGCCCGCCCCGGGCCCCTCGATCACGTTCGAGAACGGCGATCACGATTACCCGCAGCGCATCCGCTACTACAGGACCGAGACGGGCCTTGCGGCGACGATCTCGAAGCTCGATGGCACGCGGCCGTTCAGCTACAACTGGGTCCGCTGCAAGTACTAGCGCAGCTGGCCGCTAGATCGATGCGAGCTTTGCCGCGATCACTTCGGCGACCGCCCGCATGATCGGCTCCATGATTTCGGCCGTCGTTGAATCCGCACCATCGTTCGGCGTGTGGAACTTCGCATTGTAACCCCAGAAACCTGCGCCGCTGGGATACCCTTCCTCCAACACAAGGCGATACTCGCCCAGCGCCCTTGCGAGATCAGCCGGCATTGGCTTGTCGATCACTGGGTGGCCCGCGAAAGCTGCCTCGCACAATGGCAGGAGATCCGGCGTGGCCATCAGCGCCCGTCCGACATTCGGCGTATCGCGCTGGACGAGCGAGCCATCGGGAGCTTCGTCATACTGTCGCGCGCCGAAGCCGGCACCGAGATGCCACCACAGCGCAGTCTCGCTCGGCTTGGGCGCCTGTGTCTGGTGGAACAGGTGGGCGCCATGATCGGTCCACTCGTGCCCGCTGGTCGCTATGAACAACCAGCGCACCGGGAAGGATTGCTTGATCGCCCACTCCGACAAGGCGCGCGACATCGCGATGCCCGGCCCGCGCTCTCCGCCACAGGTGAACCATCCGCTCTGCGGCGTGGAGATGATTACCCACGGCCCTTCCGCGCCGTAGCGGGCAATCGTATTCTTGCCTTTGCGCGTTCCGCCTGGGCCGGTGATGGTGAGTGTCACGTCCGACGCTGCATCGGCGAGCGCATCAACCCTGGCCTTGAGCTTCTCGCCAAGCTGCAGCACCGGCATGGGAAGCGCCATGGCGACCGGCGTGTTGATCGCGACGACCTCGCCAGATGGTCCCGACACTACGGCGACAGCGCCAATAGCGCCGGCAGCCGCCGATTTCTGGAACGCCTCGCGGTAGGCGGCAGCGGGTGACGGCGCGCCTGCGGCGCGCGGCACATGGATATAGGCGATCGCCCCTTTTACTGCAGACGCAGAGGCAGCATCCCAGCGGACCAACTTGCCGGTGATGCCGGCTTCTGGCGTGAACGCCAATGGCGGTTGCGCGAAGCCATCGAATGACCCGCCGCCGAATGTCAGCCGTGCGGCGGTCGTGTCTGCGTTGGGAGCCTCGACCTCGGTCTGCTCGATCTCGTAGCCGAGCGGGCGCCAGTGGCCGGCAAACCAGTCCGACGTTGCAAGATCGCCCGGGCTTCCCGTGCGATGCGTGCCAAAGCCGACATACGCCTCGACATCGGCCATCAGGTTGGCGCCAGCGAACGGATCCGCGGAAATGGGGACGGTAGCGCCCACGCCCGCGCCGTCAGCGGAGGGCGTGGCCGGGCTGCATCCTGCAAGCGCGAGCGCACCTGCGCCCGCCATCAGTTCGCGTCTGTTCATCTCGCGCTCCATCGATGCATCGACTCCCTTTCATTCAGGAGTAGACGTACGAATGCAAGCGCAGCACAGGCAGAACGCTATTTGGCGGCCATTCCCTGTCGCATCTCGATGACCCGAGCCGCTGGCTTCCCGGCGATGTCCGCCATGTGATCGAACGCGAAGACGAATTCACCAAGCCCCTGCGTCGCCGACCTTACCTCGATGATCAGGTCGTGCAGTTCGTCTTCAGGCAGGTAGGCCCGAATGGAATCCCATCCGAACCAACCATCACGCGGCTCGAAGCCGAGTATCTGTCCACGGCGCATCGGAATGATTGCAGTGATCCGCGCCATTTGGTCGGTCGGCGTGTGGATGGTGACGGCATGCACTGGTTCAAGCAGCACAGGGTCGCATTCGGGGAGCGCCATCGCGACTGCGATGCGTGCAGCGGTGCGGAAGGCGATCTCTGAACTATCAACGGCGTGATAGGAGCCGTCGAGCAATGTCACCTCGACATCAACCACCGGAAATCCGAACGGACCGCTTCCAAGCGCATCACGCACGCCCTCTTCAACAGCGCCGAAATACTGGCGCGGCACGACACCGCCGTGAATTTTCTGATCGAAGACAAGCCCCGTTCCGCGCTTGCCCGGCCCCACCTCCAGCACCACATCGCCGAACTGTCCGTGGCCGCCGGACTGCTTCTTGTGCTTGCCGCGCTGTGTTGAGGATTTCCGGATCGTCTCGCGATAAGGCGTTTGTGGGCGTCGCGCGGAGACGGAGACGCCATACTTCCGCTTCAGCCGTTCCAGCGCCACGCGCAGGTGCATCTCTCCCTGCCCGCCAAGCCTGAATTCGCGGGTGACGGGGTCGGGTCCGAAACTCAATGCGCCATCTTCGTCGACCAGCCGCGCCATCGCCGGTGCAAGCCTCACATCATCCGCCCTGTTCTGCGTTTCGATCGCGAGCGAGTAGGAAGCGGGCCGTTCTGGCAGCTTCATTGCCCCTTGTCGTGCTGCGCCGTCGACGGAAATCAGGTCGCCGCGCGTGGCCCTGTCGAGCCGGCCAAGGCACACGACGTCGCCCGGGCCCGCCTTGTCCAGCTTCGCTTGCCCCTCTCCATGCAGGGAGAAGATGCCGGCGATACGCTCTGATGAGCCATCCGGTAGCGTCACCTGGTCTCCATCGGTGATTTCGCCGGACAGGACCCTTGCCACGGTCTGCCGTCCCGCCTGGCCGACATGGCGTGTGCGGATCACAGCGGCGGAAGCGCCATCTGCTCCAAGACGTGCGACAGCAGCGCCGAGTGATGGCGTTTCGTGGCGCAGCGCTTTCAGCAGCCGGCGAACGCCCGCACCGCTCTCGGCCGATCCGAGAAACACCGGTACGATCTGCATGCGGCTGACTTCTGAAGCGAGATCAGCCATGATGTGATCGCGCGCAGGCTCATTCTCGTTGATCAGGTCTACCATGAGCTGGTCGTCGAAATCGGCCATCTGCTCAAGCATGCGATAGCGGGCCTCGATCTCGCGCGCTTTTTCAGCTTCGGGGATCTGGATCATCTGCGACGGCTTGCCGGGCTCGTACGCATAGGCGCGTTCCAGAGCGAGATCGATGTAGCCAAGCGCGCCGGAGCCGTTCCAGATCGGGATCTGGCGCGCGACCAGCGGCTCCAGACTGTAAGGCTGGATCGCCGCCACGAGTTCGCGCACGCGTCCGCGCGCCTTGTCGATCTTGTTGATGAAGATGCAGTGCGGCGCCTGGAGCTCATCGAGCCGGCGCAGGATAGGTTGCAGGAGGCTTGCCCGCAACGGATCGGGATCGACGACCACGATCGTCAGATCGACGGCAGGCAGCACCATGTCCGCCTCTGCGGCGAAATCCACCGAGCCGGGGCAGTCGAGAACCGCAAAGCGGTCACCTAGATACTCGAACCCCGCGATGTTCAGCTCAGTCGACAGGCCGCGTGCGCGTGCCTCGTCGCTGGCGTCGCCCACCGATGTGCCCTGCGCGACGGATCCCTTGCGTGGAACCCGCCCCGCTGCATGCAGCATCGATTCGAGCAGCGTTGTTTTTCCGGTCCCGCTGGGTCCGCTCAAGGCGATCGCTCGCACGGTCGCCGCCTTTCCTCCGCTCATGTCATTCTCCTTCACGCATCGGGTGAAGGGCCGCGGGCCGGTCCTTGGTGGACGCGGAAGAGAGTCACGCCTGAATAAAAGGGCCGTCCCACGGCCCGGGCAAAGTCATCGTGCGCCTGGATCGCACGTGGATCAATGTCGGCGGCGGGATGATCAGCGTAAAAATCAACCTGCCGTCGCGGCGCCTCACGCGAGCGCTAGTTGCTTCTGGCCACACGCTCTGAAAGCATCCGCTCAAACGATCCGTAGAGATCGTCGGAGGAAATGCCATGACGCGTGTACGCCAAATTGCGCTGGCCGCACTGATGTGCGCCGCAATATCGGGAACTGCGAATGCTCAGACTGCGCCTGACTTCAAGACGCCGCGGACAAGCTGGGGCGTGCCTGATCTGGGCGGGTTCTGGACTAATACGTCGCTGACCAGCATGCAGCGCCCTGCCGGCGAGGAAAAGCTGGTGCTGTCGCAGGAAGAAGCCGACGCGTTGGCGCGGCGCAATGTCTATTCAGCCGCCGCGCGCGAGGAAGCGGGCGTATCCAAGGTCGACGATCAGTCTTCGCAGCAACTGCTGGCGGACGGCAATGCGTCGCGCGCTTACAATCGCTACTGGATGGATCCGGGTCAGAGCTACGCGATGGTGAAGGGCGAATTCCGCTCGTCGTGGATCACTTCGCCCGCAGACGGCCGCATCCCCTATTCGGAAGCCGGCGTCCGCGCGAACACGCGCAGCAGCAGTTTCGATGGCTACGAGATCAGGCCGCTCGCCGAGCGCTGCATCATGAGCTTCACCGGCGGCGCCGGCCCAGTGATGAACAACGGGATGTACAACAACACCTACCAGATCGTGCAGACGCCCAACGCTGTAATGATCCTGACCGAGATGGTGCACGACGTACGCGTCATCCGCATCGGCGAGAAGCACGGGCCGGGCGAAATTCCCAAATGGGGCGGCGATTCAGTCGGCTGGTACGAAGGCGACACGCTGGTGGTCGAAACCATCAACTCGCATCCCAAGCAGCGCTCCTACATCTCGCCTGCTGGAAAAGTGACCGAGCGCTATACGCGGTGGTCAGACGATGAAATCTTCTACGAGTTTCGCGTCGAGGATCCGGTGCTCTACACGCAAGCCTGGGGCGGGGAGATGTCGCTGCGCGTGTCGTCCGAGCCGCTGTACGAATACGCCTGCCACGAAGGCAACCATGCCCTGCCCGGAATTCTAGCGGGTGCGCGTCAGCTCGAGCGCGAAGGGCGTCCACACCCGATCGAGCAGCCGATCTTCGCCGGTGTCGATACGTCTGACGGCGAGTAGTCTGACGTAACGCTACGCGCGAGCAGCTGCTACGCTTCTGACTTTACCTGGGCTGCGTCCGCGAGATCGGGGAACACCTTCCCGATCTTGCCGATAAGGTAGTCGCCATATGTGCCGACAAAGGCATGTGGCGTCGCGCCATCCCACCGTTGTCCGCTGTCGTCCGAGGCAATGCGACCGGGAAGCGGCGCGATGCGCGCCTCGAAGCCAGGATCGAAGAAATACGGAAAAGACAGGCGAGAACGCCCGCTGACGTTCAGAACGCGATGCGGGGTCGACCGGTAAACACCACCAGTAAGCCGGTCCAACATGTCGCCGATATTGCAGACGAGCGTACCGGGAATTGGCGGCGCATCGATCCAGCCGCCCTCCTCCACGTTCGGAGTTCTCACCTGCAGCCCACCATTGTCGTCCTGCGCCAGAAGCGTGAGCAGGCCATAGTCCGTATGTTCGCCCACGCCCCATCCCGCCGCCGCGTCTGATGCTGGATAATGAAACACGCGGAAGAGTTGCGTCGGTTTCTCAGTGAGCGCGCGCCGGAAGTATTGCGCATCGAGACCCAGGCTAAGGGCAATCCCCTCCATGATCGCGTGAGCCGAGCGTTCGGCCTCATGCATGAATGCCAGAACGGCAAACTTGAGGTCGGGCACAGCTTCCGGAAACAGATTGGCGCCGTGAAGCGGAAGGCCTGCCTTTACACGGAGATCATCATCGCCGAGCTCGTCGCCGAAATAGATGCCTTCCTTGATATCCGGCCTCCCCGAAGTCAGCTCTCCCCCGACCGGGAAGAAGCCGCGCCACGCGCGGCCCGCCTTCGCCATCGCGATCATCATCTTCTCCGGCTCCGACAGCGCGAAGAAGCGCCGGCAGCACGTATCAAGATCATGCAACGTGCCTGCAGAAATCGCATGCCCCGACGCGTAGAAGAAACCGAGGTCGCGACAGGCCGCGCCGATGGCATCCGCAACATTCTGCCGCGCGAGCGCATCTGTTCCGAACACGGGGCCGATATCGATCACGGGAAGTCGGTGTGTCACGCTCATACCTCACCCTCGCTCATGGACGCGCACGTCTCAACCCAACGGCATTAGCCCAAGCCTTGAGGTATCATAGGATACACAGCCCGCGCCTTGCGATCAGACTGCGGCTACGACATTGTCGCTCGCTGCCGGGCTGGCAGTAGTAGGTTGCTGCACGCGCCTCTGACGCAGCATACAGGAACATCGCCATGACGAAATTGATCGCCTTGGCGTTGCTGGGGGCCGCACTCGCGGGGTCCATCGCATTGGCCCAGCCGCCAACAGAGGCGAATATTTCAGTCGCCATGGTTGAGGCGCCCGCCCCCAGACTGACCACCGCTTCGCCCGTCAGGGCGCTGCTCACCGATCCCGAAGCCAGAGGCGTACTCGCCAGGCACGCACCCCAGGTGGTCGAGTTTTTTGCTTCCGGGCAAGGCCAGAGTGTCGCGCCCGCCGACACGCCGCTGGCAGAGATCGCGCGGTTTCCACAGGCCAGGACGCAGGCCTCACCCCCGACAACATGAAGCTGATTGAAGAAGAACTGGCGGCGCTCTAGTACCTCGCAGGCGGGAAAAGCTGCCGAGATTCCCTTTAAATTCAGACTACAGCACGCTCCGCGTGGACTTCCGAGACTGCACTTGCGCGCCGCGTAGCTCGCATATACAACCCGCCCCTCGTTGACAGGCCGCGCCCGTAGCTCAGCTGGATAGAGCACCAGACTACGAATCTGGGGGTCAGGAGTTCGAATCTCTTCGGGCGCGCCATTTCGGTTCAAAAGTGGGAACGCCGCCAGACGCCGTTCCTAGGCTGGCGGCTGCGGCGAGAGTCCGCAGTAGCTCAGTTTTCGTTCCCATGATGCGGACCTCGCTGTTGCCGACCTCAATCCGCTGTGCCACAGCGCGAATATGGTCGCGGCGATAGCTGCCGTCCTTGTTGCGAAGTCGGCGTCGGGCCGCACTGGCGAATTCCTTCACTTTCTCCGTGGTCAGATCGGGTCCAGCGCGTTCGATCGCGCCCGCTGCACGCTCGGAGTCGTTGCGCGCCTGGTCGCGGATGGCTGAAAGTTCAGCGAGCCGCCCCTTCAAGGCTGGATCGCCGATGTCAGCGACGCCGTTCTCGATGGCTTCGTAGAGTCTGACGAGCTTGGCGTCAGCCTCGGATGCGCGCTTTCGCAGCTCGGTGATGTGGCCGCGCCGCCGTTCGACATACTCCTTACGACGGTCTAGCACCTCGCCAAGCAGGACGGTCAATCGACGCGGATCAAGCAACCGGTCCTCCAGGTGATCGGCGACTGCCTTGTCCAGCTTGGCCATCGGCACAGTCGTGCCGCCACAGCCAGTGTTTCCCTGCCGGGCGCGGGTCGAGCAGGTGTAGTAGCGATACTGCCCGCTCTTGCCGGTCCGGAGTGTCATCGCCCCGCCGCAGGCGGCGCAGAAGCAAATGCCGGTAAGGAGGGTCGGACCGCTCACCGTGCGCGGCGCGGTCCACTGCGGGCTGCGGGATTTGAGGTGCGCCTGCACCGCCTTCCATTCAGGTTCGGTGACGATCGGCGGCACGGCCATGACGGCGTGTTCGGCCTCGGGCTTGGGTCGCCGGGTCTTGTGGTCGCGAGTGTTGAAGCGGTGTTCGCCGATATATGTCGTCCGCGTCAGAACCTGGTGCACGGCGGAGATGCCCCAGCGCCCGCCGTCGCGGGTGCGGATGTCGCGGGCGTTCAGGTGAGTGGTGATCGACTTCAATCCCATCGGGCCGGTGTCGCCCTCACCGCGTAGCGCCAGCCGATAGATTAACCGCACCGTCTCGGCGTGGATCGGGTCGATCTCCAGTTTCTTCTTGATCTTGGCGCCGCGCTGTTCAGCGGCGACGATGCGGTAGCCGATCGGCGGAAGCGCGCCGTTCCAGAAGCCCTGCCGGGCGTTCTCGTTCATAGCGCGAAGGGTGTGCTTGGCGTTCTCCCTGGATTGATATTCGTCGAACAGCGCCATGATCTGGCGGATCATGTTGCTCATCGGATCGTCGCCCAGGT
>Ga0105048_10006793_pt1 | contig 18444 bp, 14 predicted proteins | sample MAT05_FD_78382 | JGI IMG/M metagenome (GOLD analysis project Ga0105048, IMG submission 78382) | Freshwater microbial communities from Lake Fryxell liftoff mats and glacier meltwater in Antarctica - MAT-05 | ecosystem: Environmental > Aquatic > Freshwater > Ice > Liftoff microbial mat | place... | reverse complement strand
GGTGCTCATAGATGTACGTGAAGCGCTCACAGTGAGCGCAAAACCGGTCGTCGAACTCCGGCTCCAGCTCCAGCTCCTTGAACTGCGTGTCCGGTTTCCAGCGAGGGCTTCCCATCCAGCGCCTGTACCTCAGCTCTCCAAACTGGGCCAAGTTTTCTGGGAAATCAGCGGCCCGTTGCATTTTAAAGGCGTCGCGAAGGCTTGCAGGTTCTTGGCGGAGGTAGAGGTTCATCGTCTCAATCCTGCTGCGGCAAGGTTGCTTCTGGAAAGAGCGTCGGAGCTGGGGCGACAGATTGGAGATGTTGTTGAGTATGTTTATGGGCTTGAAACCAGGGGAAGAATCGAGCTGATTGAAGGAAGCTTCGAGCTGGCGGAGAGATGCTTTGATGAAGTGGTTCGTCTTAGCGAGAGCTTGAATATTCGTGATGCGTTGGCGCGGGGCTGCCTGCATCTGGGTCTCGCGCTCAAATATCTAGGGGCAATGGACGGCGCGATGGTCAATCTGAAGCGAGCCGTTGAAATTTATGAGGAGTTAGGAATGCGTCGCGAAGCCGAAGGGATTCGTGGGAATCTCGGCATTGTAGAGGTCGCGGCGTCGTAGCTGCTACCCTCCGCCGCGCCATGCCCTCCCCCGCAGAGCTCCGCGCCCAGGCCAAAGACTTGCTGCTCAAGGGCGACACCGCCGGCGGCATCTCCGATCTCAAGGCGTACCTCGACGCCGAACCCGACGACGAGGGCGCGTGGCTCGAGCTCGGCACGGCCTACGCCGCGGTGGGCGGCCACTGGATCCCGGCCTGCGACGCCCTCCGCGCCGCGGTGGACCTCGACGGCAGCGTCGTCGACGCGCGCCTCGCCTACGCCCGCGCTCTCCAGCAGATCAAGCGCCCCGACGACGCGGCCTTCCAGCTCCTCCAGGCGGCCAAGGTCGATCCCAACGACGCCCGCGTCCTCGAAGAGCTCGGCATCGTCTTCTACGAGAAGCGCCTCTACGACAAGGCGGTCGTGTGGTTGTCGAAGGCCACCGACGTCGCGCCCGAGCGCGCGCGCTCGCACTACGCCCTCGGCCTCGCCCACGAGGCGCGGCGCGACATGGGCGGCGCGGTGGCCTCGTACCGCGAGGCAGTGCGCCGCGATCCGACCTTCAGCGCCGCGCGCAGCACGCTCGCCGACGCGCTGGCGTCGATGGGCGAGCACGAGGGCGCGATCGCCGAGCTCGAGGCGCTGCTGCAGATCGATCGCACCAACGAGCAGGCCGCGCACAACCGCGACGTGCTCCGTCACGCGCTCGACGAGATGGCGAACCACCGGCTGCTCGGGCGAGGCCAGCAAGAGCTGGAAGCCTCGGCGTTGATCACCGAGGGCGCGTTCCGGAAGAAGGGCCCGGTGCCCGCCGACGACGGCGCGCTCACCGTCCGCTACGCCGCGCCGCTGGTCGAGGTCTACGCGACCTTCGACGCCGCCCACGCGATCACCGCGCTCTTGCTGGTGCTCACCGATCCCGATCGCGCGGCGCGATCCGAGGACGACACCTTCAAGGTCACGGTGATCGCCGACGACGGCCACCGTGAGCCCGTGAGCTTCGCGACGGCCGCCTCGCTCACGTTTTTGCGCGAGGCGCTCGGGTGCCCGATGACGCAGGCGAGCGCGATCTACGCGCGCTTGCTCGGAGGGGAGAGCACCCTAGAGTGGGGGTCGGCGACGCTGACCTGGGACACCGTGCCGCGTCCCGACAAGCCGAGCGAGCCCCGCCACGGGATCCGCGTCCGCGCCCGCTCTTGACTGGCTGATCGGAGGATCCGCGATGGATCATCTCACCTACGCGCGCGCCCAGATGGGCTTCTCGCTCGCCTTCCACATGCTCTTCGCGGCGGTGGGCGTCGCGCTCCCGCTCTTCATGGTCATCGCCGACGTGCTCTATCGCCGCACCGGCGATCGCGACTGGCTCGAGTTCTCGAAGCGCATGGCCAAGGGCACGGCGATCCTCTTCGCCGTCGGCGCCGTCTCCGGCACGGTGCTCTCGTTCGAGATGGGCCTCCTCTGGCCCAACTTCATGGGCACCTTCGGCGACGTCATCGGCCTGCCCTTCGCGATGGAGGGCTTTGCCTTCTTCACCGAGGCGATCTTTCTCGGCATTTATCTCTACGGGCGCGGGCGCATCCCGAGCGGGTTCCACCTCGCCGCGGGGATCGGCGTCGCCGTCAGCGGCGCGGCCTCGGCCTTCTTCGTCACGCTCGTCAACGCGGCGATGAACCTGCCCGCGGGCTTCACGATGGAGAACGGCCACCCGATCAACATTGATCCGATCGCAGCGATGTTCAGCCCGCCGTGGAAGCACGAGACGCTGCACGCGCTCCTCGCCTGCTATCAGGCCACGGCCTTCGCGCTCGCGGGCATCCATGCGGCGGTGCTCCTCCGCCACCCGAAGAGCTCGCTCTTCCGCAAAGCCTTCGCCGTCTCGCTCGCGGTCGCCTCGATCACCGCGGTCCTCCAGCCGATCTCCGGCGATCACTCCGCGCACTCCATCGCCGAGACCGAGCCGCTCAAGCTCGCCGCGGCCGAGGCGCACTTCAAGACGCAGACCCACGCGCCGCTGCGGATCGGCGGCATCCCCGACATGAAGACCGGCGAGGTCCACTACGGCCTCGAGATCCCGTCGGGCCTCTCGCTCCTCGCCGCCCATGATCCCGCGGCCGAAGTGAAGGGCCTCAACGACTTCCCGCGCGAGGACTGGCCGCCGGTCGCCAGCACGCACTACGCGTTCGAGGTCATGGTCGGCGCCGGCTCGGCGATGGCGCTGCTCGGGGTCGTCGCCGCCTTCCTCGCCTGGCGCAAGAAGGGCGTGCCCGACGGCAGGCTCTTCCTCTGGGCCGTCGTCGCCTCGGGCCCGCTCGGCTTCATCGCCCTCGAGGCCGGGTGGCTGGTGACCGAGCTCGGCCGGCAGCCGTGGATCATGCACGGGGTGATGCGCACGCGCGACGCGGTGACGCCGTTTCCCCATCTCCTGCCGCCTTTCTGGACCTTCACGGTCCTCTATCTCTTCCTCGGCGTGGCCGTGGTCTACCTGCTCTTCCGGCAGCTCCGCGCCGCGCCGATGGAGGCCGGACCGCCCAGCCTCGGAGGCCCCGATGCCCACCACTGAGCTCGTCCTCGGCGGCGCGATGATGGCCGCGCTCTGCCTCTACGCCGTCTTCGGCGGCGCTGACTTCGGCGGCGGCGTCTGGGATCTCTTCGCCTCGGGCCCGCGCAAGGCCGAGCAGCGCGCGCTGATCGAGAAGGCCATCGGCCCGATCTGGGAGGCCAACCACGTCTGGTTGATCCTCGCCGTCGTGCTGCTCTTCTCGTCCTTTCCCACCGCGTTCGCGGCGATCTCCATCGCCCTCCACGTCCCGCTCACGCTCTTCTTGATCGGCGTCGTCTTCCGCGGATCGGCCTTCACCTTCCGCGCCTACGACGATCGCAACGACGGCCGCCAGCAGCGCTGGGGCCTGCTCTTTTCGCTGGCGAGCATCGCCTCTCCGATCCTCCTCGGCGTGATCGCCGGGACGATCGCCTCCGGCGAGATCCACGTCGAGTCCGGCGTGGTCACCAGCGGCTATTTCGCCCCGTGGCTGCGGCCTTTTCCTCTCTTCGTCGGCCTCTTCGCGCTCGCGCTCTACGCCTACCTCGCGGCCGTCTTTCTCGCCGCCGAGGCCGACGCCGCGGGCTCGGCCGAGCTGACCTCCGACTTCCGGAGGCGCGCGTTGATCGCCGGCGCCGTCGTCGGCGTGGTCGCCCTCTTCACCTTTGCGCTCTCGTTCAGCGGCGCCCCGCTGATCCGCGCGGGCCTCACCGGGCGCCCGTGGACCTGGCCGCTCCACGTCGCCACGGCGACGGCGGCGATGACCGCGTTCTCCGCGCTGTGGAAGCGCAAATTCGGGGTCGCGCGCCTCGCCGTGGTCGCGCAGACGTCGCTGATCCTCGTCGGCTGGGCGGCCTCGCAGTACCCGTACCTGCTCGTGCCTTCGCACACGCTCTTCAACTCCGCGGCCAACCCGCGCACGCAGCAACTCTTGATCATCGCGCTCGCCGCCGGCTCGGCGCTGCTGTTTCCCTCGCTCTACGTGCTCTATCGGATCTTCAAGGGGAACAAGCCGTTCCGGATCCTCGACCGCCGGCGCGAGTAAGCGCGCCTCATAAACCCTCCCGCCGCCGAGGCGCCGTCGGATAGTCTCCGGTGGTCTTCATTTGCTTTCGAGGCGGAGGTCATTCAATGCGTCACTCCCGGACTGCGCTTGCTGCGATTGCTCTTCTCGCTGGGCCTTCGGCGCTGGTCGCCTCGTGCGGCGGCGGCGACACCTCATCGGCGGGCACGGGGATGTCCACGGGAACGGGCAGCGGCGGCGCGCACGGCGACGGCGGCCTCGGCGGCTCCGGCGGCTCCGGCGGCTCGCTCTTCATGGGTGACGCGGCGATGTGCTCCAAGTCGGTGGACTGCGACGGCGGCGTCTGCGTCGACGGCATCTGCTGCGACTCGGAGGCCAACGTCTGCGGCGGCGCCTGCTGCAGCGGAGGCACGGTGTGCCTCTTCGACAAGTGCGTGCAGCCCGGCAAAGACTGCCACACCGTCAACGACTGTGATCCTGGCCAGTACTGCGAGACGGCCCTGGGCGACGACAAGGGCGACGGCGGCCCCGGTCCGGGCGACGCCGGCTGCACCCAGCCGCTGCCGCTCGGCGGCAAATGCCTGGAATTGCCGCCGGTTTGCGACGCCGACGCCGGCGCGCCCAGCCCTGACGCCGGCTGCGTCTCCGCCTGCGAATACCACCCCAAGGCCGGGCAGCTCAACGCGATCGCCAAGTGGACCTGGGGCCCCACCGCGCAGATCAAGCCCAACTTCACCGACGTCTGGTCGACCCCCACTGTCGGCCGGGTCTACGATGGCAACTGCGATGGGAAGGTCGACGTCCTCGACTCGCCCAACGTGGTCTTCGTCTCGGGCAAGGCCATCGACGCCGCCACGGGCAAAGGCACCTGCTGCCAGTGCACCGGCAACGCTGTCTCGGCCTGCTTGACCGGCGTGCTGCGGATGCTCGACGGCCGCACTGGACAGGAGGTCTGGTCCCTCGACAAGGCCTCGGAGTCCTCCAGCGGCTTCGCCGGTGTCTCCACCGCGATCGGCGACATCGACAAGGACGGGAAGATGGATGTCGTCGCCGTCACGGGCGAGGGCTTCGTGGTCCTCATCGACGCGACGGGCAAGGTGCTCCGCACCAGCGACAAGCCCATCCCCGGCCACGGCAACGCCACCTTCGGGTGGGGCGGCGGCCTCTCCGTCGCCGACATGGATGGAGACGGCTTCCCGGAGATCGCCTATGGCCCCACGGTCTTCAGCACCAAGAACGGCGCGCTGACGCTGCTCTTCACCGGGGCTGCCGGGATCGGCGGCGGCTTCATCTACGAGGCCCTCAGCACGTTCGTGGATCTCGACGGCGCGGCCGACAAGCACCTCGAGCTCCTCGCGGGCAACGCGGCCTACGACATCACCGGGAAGATCCTCTGGAATCGCAGCGACATCGCCGACGGCTTCCCCGGCATCGGGGACTTCGATCTCGACGGCAAGCCCGACGTGGTGCTGGTCGGCAATGGCAAGCTCTGGATCCTCGCCGGGGCCACCGGGCTGACCTTGCTCGGACCCGTCACCCTGCCGGGGAGCGGCGCGGGCGGCCCGCCCACCGTGGCCGACTTCGACGGCGACGGGAAGCCGGAGATCGGCGTCGCCATGGCCACGTTCTACTCGATGCTCAAGCCGGATTTCGTCGGGAAGAAGATCGACGTCGTCTGGAAGACTGCCAATCATGATCTCAGCTCCTCGGTGACGGGATCGAGCGTGTTCGACTTCGAGGGCGACGGGAAGGCCGAGGTCATCTACGGCGACGAGTGCTTCCTCTGGGTCTACGACGGCAAGACGGGCGACGTCCGCTTTGCCACCCCCCACACCTCGTTCACGGCCACCGAGGCCTCGCTCGTCGCCGACATCGACGGGGACGGTCGCGCCGAGATGCTCATGGTCTCCAACGGCGCCGATCCCAGCCCCGGCGGCACCTGGCCTTGCAACGTCGCCCCGTGGAACAAAGTCGATCCCGATCCGCACGGCGGCCACCCGGCCTGGGTCGCGCCCGCGGGCGCGCCGGCCTACCGCGGGATCGTGGCCTTCGGCGACAAGGCCAGCTCCTGGGTCGGTACGCGCACGCTCTGGAATCAGCACACGTACCACGTGAGCAACATCTGCGACGACCGCGACACGGCCTGCTCGGCGCCCAACCTCTATGGCTCCATCCCGGTCGTGGAGAAGAGCAACTGGGCCCTCCCGTGGCTCAACGACTTCCGTCAGAACGTGCAGGACAAGGGCCTCTTCGACGCGCCCGACGCCACGGTGTCGCTCACCGTCGACTGCGCTGATCCGGTGGTGCTCCACGTCGCGGTGCGCAACGTCGGCCTGGCCTCGTTGCCCGCCGGGGCCGAGGTCGGGCTTTACCGGCAGGCGCAACCGATGGATACCCTCCTCGACAAGGCGGTGACGACTCACCCGCTCTTCCCCGGTCAGACCGAGGAGCTCATCGTGGTGATCGACGCGACCAAGGCCTCCAAGAAGGACTCCTTCGTGGCCCGGGTCCTGGTGGACGCGGTGAGCCCGAAGTTCCACGAGTGCCGTGAGGACAACAACGAGAGCCAGGCCGCCAAGGCGAGCTGCGTGCAGTAGCTCGCTCGCCCCCTCGCCGATCCGAGGCGCGTCACTCCCCGAGGTGGCGCGCTTCGAGCTTGCTGGTCACGTCGCCTTGCGCTTATCTGGTGGGCCCGGACAAGTACATCGGGTATCGCAGCGGCTCCGTGGACTGCGCAGCTCTGCTGACCGAGCTGCGCAGTCGTCTCGGCGCCCCGCGCTGAGCGCGATCACACCGGCGCGCCGAGCAGGTGCCCCATCGCGGGGACGACGACCTCTTCCGCCGCGCGGAGGCGCTCAGCGAGCACCTCCGCCGTCGAGAGGCGGCCGTGCGCTCGCACCAGGGCCGACGACGGGGCCTCGTGCCGGGCTTCCGAGGCGGCGTGGCGCGCCGCCTCGAGCGCCTCCAGGAAGGCGCAATGGACGACGCTCCGCACGTCGTCGCCGCCGAGCGACACCGCCCATGCGACGACGCGGAACGCGAGCTCGGCGTGGCGACTCTCTTCCTCGGCGACGATCGCCAGCACCTCGCGCACGGCGGGATCCGTGGCCGCGGCGTACTGCGCCGAGGCCACCACCGCGGCGAGCGTCTCCCCGAAGCACCCTTCGTGGACGGCTGCAGCGGCGAGATCGGCGAGCGTCGCAGCGCCCGTGAACCCGCGCGCTTCGGCGAGCGCGCCCGGACCCACCGGGGCGCGGAGGTAGGCGCTCGCCAGCGCAAACCCCATCTGCGCGTGACCGATCTCGTCGATCGCGGCCTCGTGCGCGGCGCGGACGAGATCGACCGGCGCCCCGAACGAGAGGAGCTCCAGCGCGAGCTTGCCGAAGCTGGCGACGCTCGCGTGCTCGTACGCGGCGTCCGTCGCCCACGCGCGGCCGAGGTGCGCGCGCGTCGCCGCGTCGAGATCGGCGACGTGCGGCGACAGCGCGGCGGAGGCGGCGCGGGCTCGCGGGCTCATGGGCGTGCGCGCCTCCCAGCCACGCAGCCCAGCGCTCACCGGCGCGACCCGCGCCCGCCCTTCGACGACGAAGGGACGGCCCGGAATCGGTACGCAGGCAGGATCATTGGGATTCGTCACGTCGACTTGATAGCAGCAGTCGGTGCCCATCGTCGTCGGGCCGGACAGCCACATCTTGATGGTCTCGTCCGTCGACGTGCAGGTGCCGAAGAGCTCCTTGGCCAACGCGAGATCCGGGCAAGAGGGATTGGGGGCGAGCGGAAAGCAGCGCTCCGTGTTGGTCATGCCCGTCCCCGTGGAGGCCGAAGAGCTGCCGCTGCTGGCGGCGCTGCTGGTGGCGCTCGTGGACGTGGCTCCGGTGGTGGTCGTCGCCGCCGCCGTGCTCGACGCGGTCACGCTGGAGGTCGTCGCGCCGCCCGTGCCGCTGGCTCCCGTGGTTCCACTGGCTCCGCCGGTGCCCGCCGTGCTCGACTGCCCATCTCCGCATGCGGCCGTGGCGACTGCGGAGGCCGCGCCGAGGCCGGTCACGATGCGGTACACGAGCGCTGCGCGAAAAGTCGTCTGCTTGTCCATGGTCATTCCTCTCGAAGTAAAGGGGTCGGCCCTCGCGGTCAGCCGCGAGCCCGGAGCGGTCAGCGATCGAGTCTGCATAGCACAGATCGTGGGTTTCGATCCGCGCTGTGCGCCCTCGCCGCCCAGGCACCCTGCGGGATCCCCCCCGCGCTCACAAGTTAAAGATCCATTAAATCCATGAGCCGCTGTCGTTAATGCCGCCCCGGCGACGACGAGTGGGACGCCCGGACGCGCTGGTGCGCTCAGCGGTCACAACGCCGCCAGGAAGGCCTTCGCTGATCCGACTGCGTCGCTCGCGCTCTCCACCTGCATCTCGAGCTGAAGCGACGTCGCCACGACTCCAGGATCTGCCCGCTCGCGGGACGTCGCGAGCGTCTGGCGGAGCTCCGAGAACCGCACGGGCGCCGCGAGCGCTCGCGGCGCTCCGGAGAAAGACCGCACCATGAAGAAGGCCGCCGCATAGACCGCGAGCGCGATCACCCGCGCCACCGCCGCGCGCGCGGTCTCTTCCTCGCTCGGGCGCCGCGCGAGGTACGCCTCGAGGAGAGCCTCTCGCTGCTCTCGCTGCGGAAACGCGAAGACGCCGAGCTGCGCGAGATCGAGGAACGGATCGCCCGCGCCCGCGACCTCCCAGTCCACGAAGAAGATCCGTTCGTTCGCCTCCAGCACGTTGTTGGGGTTGAGATCGTTGTGGCAAGGAGCCGTCTCCGCGTAGCGCGCGAGGCACGGCGCGACGCCCTCCAGCGTGCGAATGATCTCCTTGGGGACCCCCTCTCCCGATCGGGCGATCATCTGCGTCTCGAAGAACTGAAGAGTATCCGCGAGAGAGTGGGCCCGTGGAAACGCCGGCCCGTCGTGGAGGCGGCGAAGCGTCGCGGCGACCCGCTCGATCAGACGCGGATCGGGGGGGCCCCAGAGCGCCCGAGCGGCGCCCCCGCCACCCGGTCCATGATCACCACGGCGGTCTCGGCATCGGCGTGATGCAGCCGTGGGGCGATGCCTCGATCCGACGCGATCCGCATGCACGCGAGCTCCCGCGGCGCGCGCGCGACGACCCCTCTCCGCAGCACGTACTCTGCGCCTTCGACAGTGAAGGAGAGCAGCATCGCACCGGAGAGGCCGCCGCTCATGAGCGCGAGCTGCTCTACCGCCGCGTCGCCGAGCACGGCGTGCAGAGCGGCCGAAACCTCGGCGGGGAGCGTGGAGCGATCCACGGCGCTCATCGCGTCCCCCTTCGCGCCGTGAGGCGCTTTTGATAGAGGCAGCGACGCGCGCCTCTTCGTACGTCGTGAACCAGTGATTGAGGAAGCCGCTCACGCCCTCGCCAGAGAGCAACGTACCGAAATCACCCTCGCGCGGATCGCCGTCGAGCCCGCGACGCGCTTGCTCCCAGCTCGAAAACCCACACTCTCGCGCCACGACCGCGAGGCAATGCTTGCGGCGCACCTCGTGCACCATGACCGCGAGCTCGCGCTCATCGGCGCGGCGCATCTCCGGCAGCGCTCGCAGCCGTCCGACCGCATCAGCGCTCCCGGCAGCGAGCTGCGTCTGCAAAATCTCTGCACGAACCTTCAATTCACGAACAGGGTCCATCACGCACGTCTCCCCTCGAATCGGCCGAAACCCGCTCCCTCGGCCCGAGGAAATTGCGAAATGATCCGCGTGTCCGTCGTGTGCAGGGTGAAGGCTTCTTTCCGGCGGGGAGGGCGCCCCTGCGCACCCATGCGGCAGCCTATCACCAGTCGCTGGGCGCAAGGCAACCGTTTCGTCGCGGCGACGAGAGCCATGCTTCGTCGATTCGCGCGATGTGCTCGGTGTGGGGGGATGAGGTGGCGCTGATTCCGCCTGTTGCAGGCGACTGACCACCTCAGAACGCCCTGTGCTACGGGCACCCTGGCACACCTGGCGGTCGCCACCACAAAGCTAGCGGCGCCACCCCTTCGACAGGGGTTTCCTCAATGATCTCGTGCGTGGGATCGTGGCATCTGACGTGCTCAGGGGAGCGCAGCTGGCCTCGCGGAAGGCGAGAGTGGATCTCCCACCGCCGCCATGCCATCTCCCCATGCGCAACTCCTTTGATCAACTCGCCAAAAAGGTCGTCAAGGAAGCCCTCGACGCCTCCGGCCTCACCATCATCCAGCACGAGATCTCCCGGGACGCCCAGCACGCCGACCTTCTGCATGATCCCGACCCGACGCGGGACGCGGAGCGGATCCGCCTGGGCCTCCTGGGGCGCCTCGCGGCGGTCCTGTGCCTCCTCGAGATCTATGGACACGCGCCGGATGGTGCAGAGCTCCGTGCCTGTCTGGGCAAGCACTTCGCCTTCTGGGAGGAGCGCGAGCGCAAGACACGCGCGCAGAACAAAAGGCGCAAGGAGAGGCAGCTCCCTCCCGAACCGCTCATCGTGCCTTTCCTGTGGCTCATCGCGGCGGCCGCGTCGGCGCCGATGGTGCGCAAGCTCAAGCTCGAGCCCGCGCCCGGCTGGCCGCTGGGGGTCTACTTCTTCGGCGACGACCTCTTCCGCGTGGGGATCGTCGTGGCGAGCGAGCTGCCCCGCGACCGCTCCACCTTGCTCGTCCGCATCATGGCGGCGGGCCCGATGCTCCCGCAGGCGATCGCCGATCTGGCGGCGCTGCCGGCGGACGCGCACGAGCGTGACGTGGCCGAGGGGATCCTGGTACACTTGCAGCGTGCGCTCGGGAAGAAGCCGAGCCGGACCCTGGACGAAGAGGAGCTCATCGTGAGGATGCAGGGCACCTGGGAGAAGGCGCGGGAGATCGGGCGCAAAGAGGGGCGCGATGAAGGGCGTGCCGAGGGGGAGGCGCGCGCCCTGCTGACCGTGCTTCTTGGTCGCGGCATCGCTGTGCCGGATACGGCGCGCGACCGCATCCTGGCCCAGAAGGATCCTTCGCTACTCGAGCGCTGGTTGAAGAAGGCCATTCGCGCCACTTCGCTTGCCGAGGTGCTCGGCGACCCGAGCTGAGGTGTGTCCGGGGCTCGTTGTCCGGTGAAGGCCTCCGGTCGGCGACCCTGCACGCAACCTGTCAGAACGCCGCAGCGTCATGGCCAAGCGTGAGAGACACCCGCGTCCAGCGGAGCCCGATCGAGTCGAGCTGCAGGACAGCAACCGCGCGCGACAGCGCATCCCTCACGACCGCGCGACGGCGCGCATCGAGAAGCTCATCTTGGAGCTGGAAAAATCGAGGCGATGAAGGGTATCCCCGGATGCGAGCCTTGGATCGCGGAGACTGCCGGTGTAACGTGGGGGCATGTCCTCTCCGGATGAGCTCCTCGAGCAGAAACTCAATGTCGGCCGCTCCGTCGGCATGCTCGTCTCCGGCGCGGTCATCCCCGCCATCGACGGCGGCGAGATGCGCTGGCGCCTCGGCGGGAGCAACGGCGCCCCGGTCGCGTACCTCGCCTACATCTTCGTTGCTGTCGGCTTCGGCTGGGCCATCTTTGCGATCAAGGGCCTCCTCCAAGCGCTGAAGAAGGCCAGGTAATCCCAGATCTCGGTCTCCACGGGGCCTGGCAACAGCGCGTTGACGCGGATCTTGTCCGCTGCGTAGTCGACAGCGGCGGACTTGGTGAGGCCGATGATGGCGTGCTTCGTCGCCACGTAGGCGCCGAATCCAGGAGCGGAGATCACCCCGGCGATCGAGGCGCAGTTCACGATCGAGCCGCCCCCGCCCTTCTTCAGGACAGGCACCTGGTACTTCAGGCACAGATAGATGCTGTGCAGGTTGAGCTGCATGAGGGCGAGATAGTCCGCGACCGGCACGTCGGCGATCGGCCCGAGCGCGGAGGCGAGCCCGGCGTTGTTGAAGACGCCGTCCAGGCGCCCATACGCCTCCACGGTGCGATCGACCATGGCCTCGATATCCGCCTCGACGGTGACGTCCGTGCGCACGAACAGCGCCTCTCCGCCCTCGGACTTGATACGGGCCACGAGCGCGTCACCGTTCTCTTGCCGGCGCGCGGCCAGCACCACCTTGGCGCCGGCGCGCGCCGCCGCGATCGCGGTCGCGGCGCCGATTCCCGACGTTGCTCCGGTGATCAGGACGACTTTATTGCTGAGTAGTGTCATATCGACTCCATGCGATGAGGATTGGAGGGCTGCTCTCCACCCTTATGATTGGCACGAAGAGTAAAGCGTAAAATAAGCACAACTGTGGCTTCAGCAACAGAACCAAAGGGGGGGTTGTCAATACAGCGAAGATGCCTCCCATCTGCCCCGCCGCCACGGCGCCGGCCGGAGACGCGGCGGATCAGCGGGCGCGCGGCCCGCGGGCGCAGCGCTCTTCTCGGCAGACGCGGTCAGCCCCGGCTCGTCATGTGGACGAGCCAGCTCACGAGCGGCGCGGCCTCGCGGCTCTTCTGCGCGAGCCAGTCGACGAGATCGGGTGAGACGAGGAGCGCCGGATCGACAGCGGGGTAGGCGGCGATCAGCCCCTTTTTGCGGAGCAGATCGGCGCGCGGGTGCGCCGGATCGACGCCCGCGGGGACGCGTTTGGTCTCTTCGCCGGCGCTGACCTTGAATCCCTTCTTCTCGAGCGCCTTGACGATCTTCGCGATCTCCGCGCCGTGCGCGTCGTCGAGCAGCGCCGCGCGGTACGCCGCGAGCGCCTCTTTCGGCATCACGTAGAAGCCCGCGGCGGCGAAGCGATCCTCTTCGCCGGCGCCGATTTGCAGGTAAAACGCGGCCGGCGCCTCCATCGCGGCGCGGCCGAGGCGCGCGGCGATCAGCCCGGAGACGTGGGTTTTGTAGGGGGTCTTGTCGTTCGAGAAGCGGACGTCGCGGTGGAGGCGGAAGACCTTCGGCTCGGCGAGCTCGACGTCGTCGTAGGTGGCGTCGATGCGCCCGCGCACCTCGGTGAGCAGCGCGGCCATGGGCTTGGCCCAGCCCTCGTCGTAGGCGGCCTTGTGGGCGTTGAACCAGTCGCGATCCTGGTTCTTCGCGAGTTTTTTGAAGAACTTGCCGTCGCTGTCGGCGAAGCCTTCGAAGCTCGTCGCGTCGCTCTTCTCGTCGGCCGCACGTGCCGGCCGGGTCGTCTTCTTGGTCGCCATGGGAGCGGGAGTCTATCCCGCCGGGCGCGCGCGGATAGCCTCGATTCTGGGTGCTTGCGCCATCCTTGCGCAAGTTGAGCACCGTCGGCACGAGTTGAGCGTGCAGAGGCTCCGCTGCTGGCGGGGAGGGGGACCCGCGCCTCGCGCGGAGGGGTGAAGCGCGGCTCGGCACGCCTGCTGCATTGGCCTCCTTTGAACACCGGGGCAGAACGACAGGGCGTTGCGTGACGGAGTCTTGCAAAGGACCGTCTGGTCACCGCCTCTCGCGCCCTGAACCCGGTACGGAGGGATATCCATGACGAAGCCTTCTTTCATCTATTTGTTCTCTGGTCTCATGGCAGCTACCGCGGGCTGCGCTCCGACCGATGGCCCGGAGGCCGATGGCCCCGAGTCGGAAGCCGTCGCCGAGGGAGAGTCCGCGCTCACCCTGGCGAGCACCCCGCCCGCCGTGACGGCCATCGCCACGAGCTTCTCCACCACCATGGCGCTCAGGTCGGACGGGACCGTGTGGAGCTGGGGAACCAACAGCTTCGGCCAGCTCGGGAATGCCGAGGTCACGTCCCGAAGGGGACCTGTGCGGGTCTGGGGCCTGCAGCGTGATCAGAGTGATTGGGCTTCCGTCTCCCATCCGACCCCGGTGCCGGTGGCGGGCCTGGGTGGGGTCGTGGCCGTCGAGGGAGGAGGATTCCACGACCTGGCGCTCAAATCGGACGGGACGGTGTGGGCCTGGGGAGGCAATGACATGGGCCAGCTCGGGAGGGGCATCAACACCTGCTTCAACGGAAGCTGCGCTGTCCCTGCCCAGATTCCCAACCTCACCGGGGTGACGGCCATCGCTGCCGGCACCTGGCATTCCATGGCCGTCAAGTCGGATGGGACGCTGTGGGCCTGGGGAAATAACAGCTACTATCAGCTCGGCGATGGCAGCACCAGCGACCACTTTTCGCCCGTGTTGATCGCGACGGGGATGTCGGGCGTCACCTCCAACTCCAACCACTCCGTGGCAGTGAAGCCGGACGGGACGGCGTGGGCCTGGGGGAGTAACAGCCGGGGCCAGCTCGGCGACGGCACCAGCCAGAGCCGCTCGACACCGGTGCAGGTGTCCGGCCTGAGCGGCGTATCAACGGTCGCCTCAGGCTATGAGCACTCGGCGGCGCTCGCGGCCGATGGAACGGTGGTGTCGACCTGGGGCTCCAACCTGATCGGCCAGCTCGGTGACGGTACGCTCAGCAGCCGCTCCACGCCGGTGAAGGTGTCTCGCCTGCAGGAGACGTCGGTCATCAAGGGAGGAGGCGACCACACTCTGGCCCTGACCCCGGACGGGACGGTGTGGGCCTGGGGGAATAATGGCTACGGCCAGCTTGGCGACAGAGCGACGGTCAGCCGAGCGGCGCCGTACCCGGTGCCCGGCCTCTCCGGCGTGTCCGCTATCGAGGGAGGCCGTCTTCACTCGCTGGCGCTCAAGTCCGACGGGACGGTGTGGAGCTGGGGGCAGAACGGCTCGGGCCAGCTCGGCGATGGCTCCACCACCAATCGTTTGGCGCCCGTTCAGGTGCCCAATCTCGATCACGTGACAGCCCTCGCGGGAGGCAGCGACCACGCGCTGGCGCTCAGGACCAATGGGACGGTGTGGGCCTGGGGATACAACCTTTATGGCCAGCTCGGCGATGGGACAGGCACCAATCGTTCGACGCCCGTGCTGGTGTCCGGCTTGACCGGCGTGGTGGCCATCGCCGCCGGTGTCTCGCACTCCCTGGCCATCAAGTCCGACGGGACGGCGTGGGCCTGGGGAAACAACGGCTATGGCCAGCTCGGCGATAGATCCAGCACGGTGCGGCGGACACCCGTGCAGGTGTACGGCTTGATGGGCATGGTGGCCATGGCCGCGGGGAGGGATCACTCACTGGCGCTCATGCCGGACGGGACGGTGCGGGCCTGGGGGCGTAACCAGTACGGTCAGCTCGGCGATGGGACGACCACGGACCGCTCGACGCCGGTGCAGGTGGCCGATCTGACCAGCGTATCCACGCTCGCAACAAGGGATAACCACTCCCTGGCGTTCACGTCGGATGGGACCGTGCGGGCCTGGGGACAGAACCAGTACGGTCAGCTCGGCGACGGTACGATCGCCAACCGCTCGACGCCGGTGCTGGCGTCCGGTCTGACCGACGTGGTGGCCATCGCCGCGGGCGCCAGTCACTCGGTGGCGCTCACGTCGGACGCGACGGTGCGGACCTGGGGATTCAACTCCTCTGGTCAGCTCGGCGACGGCACCGACCTTTCGCGCTCCACGCCGGTGCGGGTGGTCAGTCTGGTCGGCTCGGCGCTCTGACGTCCACCTGCCCGCTTCGCCCGCCTCGACAGGGCGGGCGAAGCGGACGAAAGCCCCCTCTCTCCTTGGCGTACTTGGAGCCTTGGCGGTCAATCTCTTCGTCGTTTCATCTGCGGCTCCTCGCTCATCTCGTCACCGAGGCTGATATCGCGCATCCCCTCCCGCCCGCGTCGCGCGAAGCGGAGCGCCTCGCGCAGGCCGTGCTTGAGGTTCCGGAGCGTGGTGAGGCGCCCGAAATCTACCCCGATGTCCACCAGGGTCTCCGACACGGCCGGGCGGATGCCTGTGAGCACGCAGCGCGCCCCGACGACCTCGACCTTGCGGATGAGCTTGATCAGGTGGTCGGCGGTCTTCGTGTCGACGATCTCCACGCCCGTCAGGTCGACGATGACGAAGCTCGCCTGCGTGCGCGCGACCTCGGCGAGTAGGCGCTGCACCATGTCGGCGGTGCGGCGCGAGTCGACGATGCCGATGATCGGCATCACGAGCACGTCGTCCCAGACCTCGAGGATCGGGTTGGAGAGCTCGTCGATCGAGTAGCGTAGCCGGCCGATCAACACGGTCTTGCCCTCCTCGCTGGCGGCGAGCTGCTCGTTGCGCGTCCGCAGCTCCTGCTCGAGCGCGCGCTGCCGGGTGATATCGTGAAAGACCACCATCCCCGCGATGATCTGGCCGCCTTCGTCGCGGATTGGTGTCCCGTTCACGTGAACCCAGCAGTCCTCCTTGAGGAAGCCGTTGCGGACGATCATCTCCGCTTCGGGCGCCTCTTCGCCGCCGAGGGAGCGCAGGAGGGGCAGCTCTTCGTTCGGGAACGGCGTGGTGCCATCGGTCTTGAAGATACCGAACGCGTGCGTCAGGTCGCCGCCGTGATCCACCGGGGCGCGCCCGGCGTACTTGTCCGCGGCGTTGTTGTAGATGGGAAACTCCCCGTCGGGCGTCATCGCGATGATGCCGGCGGGCAGCGCGTCGATCACCGCGCGGTGCAGCTGCTCCGACTGCTTATGCTCGGTCACGTCGAACACCTGGCCGTACGACAGGATCGAGCCGTCGACGTCGCGCGCGTAGACCGCTTGCGTCTCGATCCACCGGATCGTGCCGGAGGTGTGGAGGATCCTTCCGGTCCAGGTCAGCGGGGCCAGCGTCTGCAGGGAAACCATCATCTGCTCCTGGAGCCGGGCGGCGTCCTCGGGGTTCATCCGCTTGAGCAGCGCGAGGGGCTCGCCGAGGAGCTCGGCCTCCGACACCCCGTAGATCTCTGCCACCTGAGGGCTCACGTAAATCCACTCCGATTTCAAGGTCACCGGGTCGATACGAGTCGAATATGGTGCGCTCGGCAACAGGTCCAGGATCTGCAACAGCACTTCAGCCTTGGTGGTTTCAAACACGTTATCAGCCTCCTCGTGGTAGAAGAGGGACAAGAGACGCTAGAACTTTCATCCATGTCAAGCCCCCCCGGCTGGCGGTCCCTCGCATCGACGCTCGCGAGGCCGATTACGATCCCGATCATGAGCCGCGTGAATTGATCCGCTCTTCGGAGGTTCTGTTTGGCGGACTACACATTTTGTCGGCTCACTCGCCGAGTCATGGAGCGGCGTAGTCGGGTCCGCCTGTGGGCCGGCGCACTCAGAGAAGCTACTGCGTGCAGACCGGCGATGCCGCTCTGATATGGGGGCAGTGCGTAACCGCCGACGGGGCGTCGATGGCCGCCACCGTGAGGTGGTACATCCGACAGCCGAAGTCGTCGTTGTTAGTGTCCGAGGTGGTGTAGGTTGTCATGTCGGGCTTGAACGTCTTGCACTCCGTCATGCAGGCTTGCTTGCTCGGGTACTGCTGGTTTGCTCCCACGCAGATGTCCAGGGCGACACCGCAGAAGGCCGCGCAGCCCTCGCCGCAGGTACCGGCGGAGGTGTCGGTCACGTTCATGTCGCCGCCCGTCGGACCGGCGTGAGCACAGTGGGTGCTGGGCGCCGCCTGCGCAGGGGCGCCGCCGTGGTAGAGGCGGCAGCCGAGCGAGTTGCCGTCGGTGTCACCGATCTTCCCGAGAGGGAAGGTCGCGCAGGTGGCCAGGCAGCTCGCCTTGTTGACGTACTGCGCGTACTCGAGGGTGCAGTTTGCCATCACCCCGGCGCAGTAGCCGTCGCAGTCGGTCTTCACGCTCGCGCTGCAGGTGCCCTGATTGCAGGTGCCAGAGCGGCACTCGCCGGCCAGCGCGCAGGAGGCCCCGTCGTCCGCGCACTTGCCGCATTGACCCTCGTAACAGACGAGGTCTGTGCAGCAGTCCTTGGCTGCGCCGCAGGCTTGCCCCTGGCTGCTGCAGGTCGTACAGACTTGATTGGAGCAGACGCCGCTGCAACACTCGATGAAGCCCTGGCACGCGGAGTTGCCAGGCTTGCAGCCGCCCCCGGTCGTGCTCGTATCGCCGCCTCCGCTGCCGCCTCCGCCAGTGGTGCTGGTGACGCCGCCGCTGGCGGTGCCGCTGCCCAGGGCCGTGCCCGCGCTCTGGGTGGAGGCACCGCCGCCGTTGCCCAGAGGGTTCGGATGAGAGCTGCCGCAGGCTGCGGTGAAGAGGCCGGAGAGGGGGAGGAGCAGCGGGAGCAATACGAGATATTTCATTGAATCTCCGTGGTCCGACTCGTGTTTCGCCGTTATGCGGTGATGAGACCACCGAGCTCTGCCGCACAGCACCCCCACCCGGGGTTAAAACCCCGGGCTCCACCTTACGAAGTCCCCTTCGGGGACTCGCGTCGGCGCTGTATCGATCGACAGAAATGTCGACGCTAGTCCGCCCTCGGGGCGGACTTTGTACGTAGAGC
>Ga0105048_10006792_pt1 | contig 18445 bp, 12 predicted proteins | sample MAT05_FD_78382 | JGI IMG/M metagenome (GOLD analysis project Ga0105048, IMG submission 78382) | Freshwater microbial communities from Lake Fryxell liftoff mats and glacier meltwater in Antarctica - MAT-05 | ecosystem: Environmental > Aquatic > Freshwater > Ice > Liftoff microbial mat | place... | reverse complement strand
CTGCTAGTTTCCCCGGTCATTCACAAGCTGTGGAGAATTAAAATTCCCAATACAATACAAATATTAATTCTCGGTTTAGTATTGTATTTCTTGACTGACTTATTTCATACCAAATCAGTGTTCCATTACGCGGAGGTGTTTATGTTTACTGGAATACTGCTTAATTATGTAACTACTGCAAAATCAGATCCCTCATAGAGTTCATTGCAGTGTAAGTGGCCAAGATTTTATAATTGCTTATCCCAGAGTTGCTAAGATCTTCCAAAAGTTTTGGCATTGAAGCATAGGTATTTATTTCGATATTGGATTTTGCCAAAGCGTATTTCAATCTCAAGTTCATGTCTAGCGCTCTGCTTCCCGCAAGATAAATCTGCCCAGTTAATGGAAGTAAGTTTAACTTTTCGAGTGGGCTGTCCCACAGCCAAGACACATCCCTGCCGTCAGCAATTTTATCGTTGATTAAGATCACAAGATTGAGAGGCTGTTTGCTATCAGCAAGCATATCAAGTAGGACAGCGAATCCCACGGGGTTTTTTACCAATAATAGCTGCAGTTGTACTGGGTTCTGCTTGTCACTTTTCTGGTAGATGATGGTCTCGCCACGTCCGAATGGTATAGGTGCTGACCTGATTGCTTTCACAAATTCCGGGGAATTAGCTAGACGTGTGTCCAATGCACGCACTACAGCGTAAGTAAACGCAAAGCTGTAGATATTGTGAAACCCCGGGAAGTTAATCTCAAAATCGGTGTTTTCAATATTTACTGCCCAGCCCAGGCTGTCTAATTGCTGCAGAGGGTTGAATATCAAGTTTTTTCGATCACTGGGGGTTTGAATTTGGTCATTCTCCAAATCTGGATCTTTCTGCGAAACTGCTTCGTACTGTATCCTTTGGGCTGCTCCGCTGACAAATATATATTCTTGCTGATTGGTCAATCCAGCCACGCAGTCCAGCACTTGAGGATCATCTGCATTTAATATTAGCCTTGCCTGTGGGTTTAGTTTTACTGCTTGAGTAACATGCTCCTTTGTACGGTTAATTTCACCATAAGCATCTAGTTGGTCTCTGAAGAAATTGGTGATGATGATGTAATCAGGTTTCAGCACTGCAGCGATTTTGGGGAAAGTGGCCTCCTCAACTTCGAAAATTGTATATGCAAATTGATTTACACCTATGACACGGAATTGCCTAACTACCTCTGCTACAAGCCCTCTGCTCAAGTTAGCGCCTCTGCTGTTTACCAAAACCTTTCCAGCTTTTAGCGAAATTAACGAGGAAGCTAGCAAAGTCTGTGTGCTAGTTTTGCCGTTTGTGCCAGTGATCACTATGACTTTACCAAACGACTTGCGGCTGCTGGCCAGAAATCCTGGAAATAGTCTTTCCACCACTAATCCAGGCAAGGCTGTGCCGCTACTGCCCCTGAGTTCCATCAGCTTGGCCAAGAGTTTGCCTATTAGTAGACCTAAAAATAGTTGTAATGATTGCATACTTATCTATATTGCTGAATTAAGCTCACAAGCTCTGCCACAGGACTAATAGTAGTAATTATGGTCTTAGGTGACATGTCATCGCCATATACAATTGTCAGTTTGGACATTGGCAAAGACTTACCTTCGTTTGTCTTGGTCAAATCTTGACTGAGTTTAATTTGCTGCTTCAGTTGAATGAGTTTATCCTTGTCTTTTTCTTTACGAATATCAATTCTAAATTCAGTTTGCATTTCTGCATTATCAGCGGGGAAAACATCGTCGATAATCAAGTTCAAGCGGTCGTCACGTTGTGAGAGTGTGGCGAAGAATATTGTAGCTTGGCCATCAACCAATTTGTCCTTCAGCTTTAAGAAAGTATTTGGGAATACTACCGCTTCCACCTTGGAAATCTGGTCTTCGATGGTAAGTATTGCCATTGGCTTGCTGTCTTTTTTCGTAAGAATTATCTTGATTGAACCAATCAAGCCAAGATATTTGTATTTTTGCTGCAGTTTGAACTTCTGCAGAGCAGAGTCCATGTTTCCTAAGGCAGAAATACTGTGTAACTCTCCGTTTAAGGTCAATAACTGGTACTTGTCTAAAGGATGCGAAGTAATGTAGCTGCCAATTAATTCCTTTTCCCAAAGTATTTTCTGGCTGGAATCTATATCGGCTACTACCGGCAATGGCGTGAGGTCGAATTGTAGCGCGCTGCCATCGCTGTTTACTTTGGTCATACCACTGAACATATCTACTTGCCCAATAGCGATACTCTTGAGCGACTTGCTGGCTTGGTCGAAAGCCACTGGCAGCGCCAGCAGTAATTGATTACGGTGCCCAAATTTATCCATGGTGCCAATTTTGATCAGGCATTCTATAGCTTTTTTATTGACCTTGTAGGGCAACATGCGCTTGGCAAAGTCGTCCAAGTGTTTGAACTTACCATTTTTTTCACGTTCCATAGTAATATTCTGTACCACTTTAAGGCCCACATTTTTAACAGCGCCTAGGCCAAAGCGAATATAACTCCCTTTCTCAATAGTAAAATAACTTTCAGATTTATTAATATCAGGTGGCAAAATTGTAAAGCCCAACTTGCGTGCTTCTGCCATATCAATGGTAATACGGTCAGTATCAGTAATATCAGAATGCATCAATCCGGCCATAAACTCGATGGGGTAGTTGGCCTTTAAGTAGGCGCACCAGTATGACACCAAAGCGTAACTGGCACTATGCGCTTTGTTAAAACCGTAATCTGCAAATGGCAATAGATATTCCCAGAGTTTGTCCGCGATTTCCTGAGAGTAATTTTTAGACATGACTCCCTTCTTGAAAATAGGTTCTTCCTTCTTCATGATATCTAGTTTCTTCTTGCTCATAGCTCTACGCAGCAGATCCGCTGCTCCCATGGTATAGCCTCCAATGTCCACAGCGATCTTGATAACTTGCTCTTGGTAAATAGCAAAGCCGTAGGTTTTCCCCACAATGGTCTTCATCTCAGGAACCAAATACTCTGGTTGTTTACGTCCATGCTTGCAGTCAATATAACCAGGTATATATTGCATAGGTCCAGGTCTATAGGCCGCACCCATAAAACAAATGTCTTCCAGAGTCTCTGGCTGCAGGTCCCTTAAATATTTTTGCATAGGAGGAGACTCGAACTGGAAAATACCGATTGTATCTCCACGACCGAAGAGCTTAAATGTCTTTTGGTCATCAAAAGGTATACGCTTGGTGTCGATTTTGACCCCATGATACTTTTCCACCAGGTCAATAGTGTTCTTGATGATGGTTAGATTGCGCAATCCCAGGAAATCGAATTTCATCAATCCCAATTCTTCCAGCCACGTGCCTTCTTGTTGAGTGACAACTTTGCGCCTAACATTACCTTCAGCATCTTTCGTGGCATTAGCAGCCGATTCAAACTGTACTGCCACATAATTCGTAATCGGCTCCGGCGTGATGAGATAGCCACAGGCGTGAGTGGATACGTGCCTCGCCATGCCTTCGATCTTCGTCACTGTGTCCTTTAAGGTGAGTAACTCGCTGCTGGAATTAATGATAGAGGCGAACTCAGGGTCATCCTGCATCATTTTGCCGATGGGTTTCACCTTACCAAATAGTACATGTACCAGTTTAGAAAGCTTATCTGTCACTGCCAGATCAATCTGCATTACTCGGCCCACATCGCGGATGGCGGCTTTTGTTTTCATGCGCCCAATTGCACAGATGGCGGAAACGTTTTCGTTGCCATATTTCTGTTTCACATAATCAATAACTTCATCACGCCGGTCATCCTGAAAATCCATATCAATATCAGGCGGGCTAGGGCGTTCGGGATTCAGAAAGCGTTCGAAATATAGCTCCCAGGAGATTGGCTCGACGTTAATAATATCTAAACAGTAGGCAACCACACTTCCTGCCGCTGATCCACGCACTCCCACGACTATTCCCTGTGATCTGGCCCAGCGAATAATGTCAGAGACTACTAACATATAATCGTCGTAACCTTTGTCGTGGATAATTTTCAGTTCATATTCGAGTCGAGCTTCTAGTTCTTTACTAATACCTCCATAGGCCGATTCTGCTCCTTTGAAGACCTCAGACCTTAATATTTCCCCTGCTGGTACATTTATCTGTTCAGGTAGAGTGGGGAGAAATCTGGGTTGCACCTGGGGGAAGCCTAATTTATATTCTTCTACACCTTCAGCCACACGCATTGTCGATTCTAATACCTCCGGGATGTCCTGGAAGTTAGACAGCATTTCTTCAGGCGTCTTAACATATGTATCGAGATATCCCTCTCTTTTCTTGGGATCTGTAAGTACCCGGCCATCTTTGATGGCAAATAGTATTTCCTGAGTGGTATTGTCTTCCTTATTTAGAAAATGAGCGTCGGTACTGGTAATCAGGGGCAATTTATAATCTGCAGCCAAATCGCGCAGGCGAGTATTGACTAGCATTTGTTGCTGCATCATCTCTATTTGCTCGGCTGTACGTCCCTTGGCAAAGTCATCATGCCAAACATCGCTATTGGCGAAGCCATTACGTTGAATCTCTAAGTAGAAATTATCTTTGAAAGTGCTTTGTAGATATTGCAACCAATAATCTACCTTTTTTTCTTCGCCACGCTTAATATGTCTGGCCAAAGGACCTGCCAAGCAGGCTGAAGTACAGATCAAACCTTCGCTGTATTTGGCTAGGGTTTCTGCGTCAATCCTAGGCTTAGAATAAAAGCCTTCGAGATGGCCGATGGATACTATTTTGCTGAGGTTCTGATAACCTATCTTGTTCTTGGCTAATAATAGTAAATGGTAATATTTAATGCCGTCAATCGGTTGCTTGTAGCTATGCTTGCCAGGTGCTAAGTAAATCTCACAGCCAATAATTGGTTTGAGGCCAAACTCTTTCGCGCCCAGCCAGAATTCTGTGGCACCGTACATAACTCCATGGTCGCTGATTGCCACGGCTGACATACCGCTATTCTTCACTTTTTCCATCAGCGGCTTTACACGGTTAAGCCCGTCTAGTAAGGAGTATTCAGTATGTACATGCAGATGAGTAAACGACATATTCCATTCTACTATGAAAGTTTGGCAACTCACCATCAATTCCCCTCCTTACGAACCAGATTAGAGAGACCAATAAAGCAGTTGCCAAAAAGTAGTACGAAAGTCTACAAAAAAGTGGTTAAAAATTGCAGGAAAGTTGTAAACAATTTGCCAAGTAATCAACAAACAGTCTACTTCCTGACAACAGATTCACAAGGGTGGGAAAAGTTATATGTTGCATAACGATAGTCGCGAAGAAGATATTACACTATTTCTTAAAGACTAGGGACCTGCCACAACAGTGTCCTTGTTATATTGTTTAATCTTAAACGTATAAAACAATGGGAGGTTGTGAGTAATTATATTGATGAACACGGAAGTATCAGAAATCTCGAGGGTAGATAAGAAATTACTTGTGAAGATTGGAGAGCGAAAAGCCTCATACTATGTCAACTCAGGCATGGAAATATCTTAGTTTATTAGCTAACCCAGTCCTCCTGCAGTTGCGCAAATTTTTGCATTAATTCCAGCGGTGTAGTTTGGTTGAGATCGAGTTTCAATAGCTCATCCATGGCCTCTAGTTTTGCCTCAACGGCTGGATCTATTTGTGGGGTGTTATGTATTTCAGCTGGTTCAGTCAACTCATTAAAGCCTAATTGTTGGTAGTTGAGCTCGGTGGAAGTGGTTTTCTTGAGTTCGTTGGCGCGCTCAAGTACTTTGAGGATACTAGCAGCGCGGTCGGTAATCTCGGAATTAATCCCTGCTAATTTAGCCACGGCCACACCGAAAGATTTACTGGAAGCCCCTGACAAGACTTTGTGTGTAAAAGTTAGTTCTTTCCCCGGAATTGCCTCCACAAAATAGTTCTTGACATTGGCAAGCAATTTTTCCAAGGAAGTCAGCTCGTGATAATGTGTGGCGAATAAAGTCTTGGCTTTTAACTTTTGACTTAAGTGTTCTAGCAAAGCCCAAGCCAATGATACCCCATCATATGTGGCGGTACCTCGCCCGACTTCATCTAGAATGATCAAAGAGTCGGCGCTGGCATATTGTAAAATGTAGGCTAGTTCGGACATTTCCACCATAAAAGTCGATTCATTTTGGCTAAGATTATCTGCAGCGCCTACGCGAGTGAAGATTGCGTCCACTATGGTTAACTGCGCTATTTGCGCCGGCACAAAGCTACCAATCTGGGCCATGAGCTGGAGAATGGCCATGCTGCGAATATAAGTAGATTTTCCTGCCATATTTGGTCCCGTGAGCAGTATTACTTTCTGGACGTCTGAGAATTTCAAATCATTGGCAATAAACTTTTCCTGAAGCTTCGCGGCCAAAACTGGGTGTTTAAGCCCGCTAACTTCTACATGAGTACCGAAGCTAGGACGAGAAAAGTTGTGAAACTTAGCTACTAGACTAAGACTGAAAATTACATCTAATTCAGCTATGATTTGGTTTAGTGCACTTAGCAACTCTAGCTTGCCAGCAGCCAATGTGATTAAGTCCTGATAGATTTTTTGCTCGCATTGCAATCTGCGTTCCGCATTGAATAAAATTTTCTCTTCCCATTCTTGCAATTCCTCTGTGACGAAGCGTTCTGCATTGACCAGTGTTTGTTTGCGCAAATAATTCTCGGGGACTTTGGCTAGATTACTTTTGCTAATTTCAATGTAATAGCCAAAGATTTTGTTGTAGCGCAGCTTCAGCGAGCTAATGCCGCTGCGGGCAATCTCAGCTTGCTCTAGTTCACGCAAGAATTCTTTGCCCTTAGTAACTTCAGCCATTATTGCTTGCAAATCTGCATCTGTATCGGGATTGATAAATCCAGGCTGGCTAAGATCATTACGGCCATCTAATAGCTTAGAATCTAAAGTCTCAGCTAAAGTTTTTAGATCTGTGAGATCAAAGTTTAGCAAGTTAGCCAGCGCTGAACTTTCTTGGTTATTAAGCTTGGTTTTTAAATCTGACTGTAAATTGACTAGTGCCTTAATGCCCAAAGCCATTGCCTTGAGGTCCCAAGGCTTAACTCTTGCCAATCTGGTCTTTACAATTAAACGGTCATATTCTGGTTGAGCTTCCAGACTGGCGCGCAACTTGTTGATTAATTCTGGCTCCTGCGAAAGCAGTTGCTGAATACTACCTAGACGCCAATTGAGCAATCCACCATCTAGTGTGGGATTTAGCAGCCATTCTTGCAATTGCCTGGCACCTTGCTGAGTGGTGGTCTGATTCAGCAAGCTATATAGACTGTTTGTTTGGTTGCCATTGCCATCAGCAAATATTTCTAGCGCTTTGTAACTACTCCAGGGCATATGGACTCTTGACTGCGGCAGCACCAATTTCAATTCGTCTAGGCTCAATTGCTTACGTAAGTTATCTTCTAAGTATTTACGTAACCCGTTTAGTGCGCCTAGAAGCAAACTTGTATTCTCGATACCCCAACTCTTGAGTGAATTTAATCGATAATGCTCACAAAGCTCAGAAAAAGCATTCCCCGTGTGAAAGTCGGTCTGGGGACCAGTGGAAATTAATTTCAGCGCGGCCAGCTGGCTCTTGTTTAAATAGGCCTTGTAACTCTCTAGATCCAATTCACCTATTAGTAATTCTTTTGGACGGTACTTTTCCAATTCGCTTAGCAATTTTGGTAATGCAGGAGCATCATTGTTAATCTCCAAGGCACGTAGCCTCCCTGTACCAATGTCGTAGAGGATTATTGCGGACTCAGTGCCTTTACGTGTCTTGTTGAGGTTTATTACAGCTAAATAATTAGCCTCATTTTTGCTTAGCAATTCCTGATCTACTACAACTCCTGGCGTGATTACGTCGGTAATACCTCTATCCACCAGGCCTCCTGGCTTGGGCTCCGAGAGCTGATCTGCGAGCGCCACCTTGTATCCTGCACTAACCAACTTGGGTAGGTAGTTTTTTAAAGCATGAAAAGGGATACCAGCCATGTCTCTGCGATTGTCCCCCTTGCCTCTGCCGGTGAGGGTAATACCTAAAACTTTAGCAGCAATGTGCGCGTCCTGGTCAAAAGTCTCATAGAAATCTCCCAGTCTATACAATAATATTGTGTCGGGATATTTAGCCTTTAGCTTAGCATATTGCTCTTGCATGGGCGTAGCCATGTTAATTTCTTTCTAGGAAACAGTCGAGTGCCAGGGCGTCAGTAATTCGCACTGTATCAGAATCAATCCTCACAGGACAGATTCCACGACCTCGACGTTCGAGCTCAAACCCTTTGTCCGCAGGTAATTTGATCCCAGAATCGAGAAAGTTACTAGGTTTGTAAGTTTGAGAGCTTAGATTCCAGGCACCCACGATTGTCAGATAAAGCACTGCTAGGGTTGCGATAACAATAAGTATACCTTTGCTGGTATTCAGTTTGAATTTTGCCTTAATGGCTTGAGCCGTTTTCCCAAGTTTAGTTGCTGCTTCAGACTCCAGAATTATTGGCATCATAGTAGCCCCTAGTCCTATGCCAAAGAAACCTCCAGTAATCCAACGCATCAAATTTGTAGAGATGTAAACCGGGTCGTTATTATTAATACTCAGTACGCTGGCAATTGTTTGGATGCCACCATCCAGGGCAATTGGGATCATAAAGGGCAGGATTTGATACCACTTCAAACCCTTGAGTCCGAAGATTTTGATCACCAATGCCATCAAGAAAGTTCCACCCCACATTGCCATACATCTTGAACACCAAGCACACTGGTGATCTCCCACTTGCAATGAGCGCCAGCTGATTTGATGGCAAAAAAACGAATAAATGAAATATATCACTTTTGCCAAAGGAGTAGCACCAATAGCCATGAGAATAGGAGCAAGAAAAGGTAGTATGTTTAATCCGCCTAGGCCAATAAGAAACACATTACTAAAGCTAAGTTTACGCATGTTATATTCTAGCATTGAGTGCGCGAATCTTCAGCTGCAATTTTTGACGATTATTCCAGGTATTAATTCCCACAGTACTAACGAAATCAGTTGTTAATGGCCACTGCAAAGCGCTCAAGCTTGTGAGACTGTGATTGAACCAGACTACATCTGCACTAGGGTTAAGATCACTATTCAGTCCCAGGTGATTGTGATTATTACCAAATTGACGGAACTGCTGAAAATTTACATCATTAAAAAGAAACTCTGGTTCACTATTCTCAAAGCCAAACGGCTCTAGTAGATCCAGTTCTTGGGCAAATTGTAAATTTGTACTACTAAAATCCATATGCATTAATGGACTAAGTACTGCTGACTCGCTGGTCATTTCAGTCTGACTGATAGTCTGATTTAATGCTTTAGCCAACGACTCTAGGTTGTCAGTCTTTACAGTTAAGCCTGCTGCTTGCGCGTGGCCCCCAAAACGTTCTAGCAATTGCGTACTGGCGTTTAAAATTGCTGTAATATTCACTGTTTTAGGACTTCGCGCCGAACCGACCCACTGACCGTGCTGGTTCTGAGTTAGGATAATTGTCGGGAGGCCTGAGAGTTCTTGAAGCTTGCCAGCAATTAAGCCAATTATCCCTTCTTGCCACTCAGCATTTGCAATAAAGTTGAGACTTTTGCTACACAATCCAAAAGTAGCTTCTTTATTTGTTGCGTCACTATTTGTGTAGCTGGAAGATTGCTGGCTACGGAAGTTCTTGGCAGAAGCAGTGGCACTGGAGGTCAATTCTTGCCTTTGTTGATTTTGGCGATTTAGCTGGTTGGCAAAATTCAAGGCAGTCACAGCAGATTCTGTACATAACAAACGCACTGCGTCTATGGCGTCACCAAGCCTGCCGGCAGCATTTAACCTAGGCCCGATCACAAATCCGAGATGATAGGACTTCACATTTTGCAAATCAAGACTGCTAGCGCGCGCTAGAGCCTGTATCCCCATACTTCTGGTATTCTGCAATTGCTTGAGACCAGTCTTTACTAGCAAACGATTCCAGCCAGTAAGTGGCATTAGATCGCATACAGTCCCGATTGCAACCAATTCCAGACCTTCAGGTGTCTGGGGAATTCCTAGTAAATCTCTGCAAGCACAAATTAGATTCCAGGCCACCGCGCAAGCACAAATATTGGCAGGATTAATACTGGATTGAAGCAAATCCGGATGAGGTAAGTGTGGGTGGATGATTGCGTCAGCTGCTGGGAGTTCAATCTGTTTGCTGGCGCTCGCGCGCAAACTATGATGGTCCGCAATAATTATTATTAGAGCAGGGTATTTGGCTTTGAGACTAGCAATAATCTCCACATCACGGACTCCGCAGTCCACGGCAATTAATAGTTGTGGGATATCTGACCTGCCTCGACTGTCAAGTAGTTCTATGCATTTGTCTAAGTTCAGTCCGTAGCCTTCCTTGCCCCGGTGTGGAATAAATGGCTGGGCATCAGCTTTTAGGTCCCTATATAAAAAGCGCCACAATAAACTAGTGGAAGTGATGCCATCAGCGTCGTAATCTCCATAAATTGTAATTGGGTATGACTTCTCAACTGCATTACGGATCAATTTTGCTGCAGTTTCTGCGTCGTGAAGAAGTTTGTAGCTATTGAACACAGTTTCTGAATCGTTACTAAGTAGAGCCGCCACTTGACTCGCATCTTTATAACCTCTGCGCCAAAGCACTTCTATAAATTCAGCTGTGAAGCGGTAGTTGTCTAAGCTTTGGTTGAATCTCTGCCAGGCTTTGGAGTTGGAGTCGGGGTTGGGGGAAGGTGAGCTCCAAGTCATAAAATCAATGCTAATACAAGTGAGTTATACTTTCCCAGAAGGTGTTTCAGTAGGATCATGAAACTTAGCTTCTAATTTCTCCAAGCGGTTTACCAGCACGACTACAATTACAGTTACCACTATCGCATAGATAAATGGGGTAACTGCTGTGGCTAGATCACCCAGGCTCTGGCTTAGGAAACTGTCAACCCAAGGTTGCACTGTGCTGGTGATAAAGTTCCTTATGGCCTCATTCCAAGCTAGTCCAGCCACCAGAGTAAGAGCCGAGATTATTAACTTCAGACTGGTGGAAAAAGATTCGCGGGTGTCCGCCAAAGGATTGACAAAATTATTGGTAATGGTCTTTATGCGCTTGATTCTGCGGGGATCTAATCTAACCATAATATGATGATATTCTAACGCACTTCTTCTTTAAGCGCACGCCTGTAAATATCAAGTTGTCTATCATAAATAAAAATTCTGCCACATTCGCAGACAACTTGCTCAGTTTGATTAATACGACTACTACGCTCATACTGTTGGTCAAGGTTACGAGTACAGCCAGGGCAAGAATGTCTTTGCAGTAATACTTGTTGTAAAGGCGCGACTAATTTTTTAATCATTTCTTAAGCATTGTTTATAATAGTTAATTATGGCAATTATTTGGTAGTTTAGTTAGAATCAGTCAAACAGTAAATTAATTATACTATTTAATTGTGATTAATTCCTTGGATAATACTTTTTTCATTGTCACAATTCTACTAGCGGCCATAGTAATTGGCTTCTCCCTAGCTATCCCAATTATTGATGCTCTTTATAGATTAAAAATTACTCGCAGGCTTGAAGCGGACTTTTCAGCTCTAATTAGCAAGCGCGCTCAGAAAGCGGGTACTCCAGTAATGGGAGGCCTGATCATTATCACTACTGTCCTGATCTTGAATTTGTTGTTTAACCTGAACAGTTCCACTATTGTGCCCTTATTGGTATTTCTGATCTCAGCTTTTGTTGGTGGCCTAGACGATTTGTTGAATATTTTTGGAGTAGCTCGCCATTTCCGTCCATTAGCTAGAATCAATAAATTAATCAAAGTGCATGCAAACCCTCTGGTGCGGCTGTGGTATATTTTCACTTATCCGTGGCAGGTTTATAAGTCTTTCTTTTTTATGTTGGGCTCTAATCCGGGCAAAGGCACTCAGCCACATGAAAGAATTTTGCTCAATAGTATTGCAGGTTTCGCCGTATTCCTCTGGGTGTATTTTAGTGCGGGCTGGACAGATCCTACTACGTTATATTTTCCTTTGGGGATAGCTATTAACCTTGGATTACTGTTCTTGCCGTTTGTAATACTGACAGTATTGTTTATGTCTAACGCCGTAAATATTGCTGACGGGATGGATGGACTGGCAGCAGGTATGCTGATTCCGGCTCTGCTGGCATTCTTGCTAATTGCCTTACTGCAGAATAATATTCATACTGCAGTGTTATGCGCCTCGGCTTTGGGTGGAACTATCGCTTACTTATATTTCAATGTTCCACCCGCCCGAGTACAAATGGGAGATGTTGGTTCGCTTGCGATGGGGACCTTACTTGCGGTGATAGCTCTAGAGATGAAGGTGCCATTTTTATTATTAATAATCTGTTTTCCGTTTGTGCTCGAACTAATGTCTTCGCTTGTACAAGCGATAGCTAGACGTATATTAGGCCGAAGATTATTGATGATGGCTCCTTTGCATCACCACTTTGAATTAATTGGCTGGAAAGAAGAAAAAGTCGTGATGCGCTTCTGGTTATTAGCGATTTTCTGTGCAATCCTCGGTCTGTGGGTGTATCTGTTATATTAATTGTGTTTGAAGCTTTAAGTGTGAGAGGATAACTTAATTACTTTATAATTATTAATTAAAACTATGTTACAAGAAAAATTGAAAGAATATTTTGATCAAGCTGAAGTTGTGAAAACTTTGAACGCTGACCTAAAAGATGTGCAACAATCCCATGAGAGTTACGCCGAAATCGAAGTACTGAATAAACAATTGAAGGATTTAAGGGGTAAGCTGGCAAATGTCACTGAGGTGGCCTTGATCAAAGAGAAGCGTGATGGAGCAAAAGATAGATTGAACTTAATCAAAGAGATTTTGATGGCTGAAATGTCAGAGGCAGGTGAGAAAGAGGTCGAATTCAACGGCAAAAAGGCCAAGATTGTAGCAGCAATGAAGTTCGAGAAGGGCAGTTAAGCTGGCCTCTGATAGAATATGTCTATAAGATTTGTATTATTGCAGAATGATTTCAGAAATTTCTCATCCACAATTATTGGCGCTAAAAGCCGAGCTGGCTAGGTATATTGATCTGGCAGAAGTATTGGGCTTATTGCAATGGGACAATGAAGTGATGATGCCAGCTAAAAGTCTCGCAAGGCGCAGCAAGATAGTGTCGCGGCTTTCAGGGGATGTGCATGAAGCAATTACTAGCCAAACTATCCAAGACCTGCTCAAAGCAGCTGAAGCGCTGGTAGATACCCCAGGGATAGATTGGAACATTACTGAACTTGCGTTTCTGCGCAACCTAAGGCGCACTGTGGACATTAGTAATAAATTGCCTAAAGAATTTGTTGAACGATTTAGCGAACAGCGAATTCGCTCAGTAGCCAGCTGGCAACAAGCGAAGCTAGAGAATAATTTCCCATTATTTGCACCTGACTTGGAGAGAATTGTCGATTTGAACAGGGAATATGCTGAGTTGAAAGGCTATACTGAGCATCCATATAACGCCTTACTGGATGATTACCAGATTGGCCTAGATAAACGCCAAGTAGAGGCAATGTTTGCAGAACTAGTGCCTGCAATCAAACTGATAATGCAAAACTTGAAGCCGCAGGGACCCAAGCTAGAACTAGTCAATGGTGCTTACAATTATAATCCAGAGGCATTGCTGGCTATTGGGCGTACCGTTATGAGACAATTTGGCCTGGACCCCAAAGCGAGTCGACTAGATCAAAGTGCACATCCATTTTCACAGACTTTGAACGCTTTTGACAATCGTATCACCACACGCACTAATCCCGCTGACTTTAGTTTTAGCCTAACAGCTACCTATCACGAAACTGGTCACGCCCTATACGGAGCAGGTGTTGATCCGGTCTTAGAGGGCAGTCTTTTGGATAGTTTGGACGCAATGCTAGGAGTGCATGAATCTCAATCCCGCATGTGGGAAAACTTAGTGGGTCGAAGCATGGAGGTTTGTGAGTTTATCTACCCGCTGATGGCCACGGCGTTTCCATGGCTCTCAAGCTACACTCCAGAAGACATATTCAATGTCTTGAACTACGCGCATCCTAGTCTAATTCGCACAGAATCCGATGAATTAACCTACAACTTACATGTGGCATTGCGCTTTGACGTAGAATTACAGTTGATCGAAAAGAGACTGGCAGTAAAAGACCTGCCTGAATATTGGCGTGGCAAAATGCAAGACTATTTAGGAACTGTACCTGCGACTGACAGTGAAGGCGTTTTGCAGGACATACACTGGGCGCATGGCACTATTGGCTATTTTCCCACCTATACCTTGGGCAATATTTACGGGGCACAGATTTTCAATAGTTTCTCTAGGGCTACGGGGGATTACAAAACGGCTTTTAGGCTGGGGGATTTTAGTCAATTATTAACCTGGCTAAGAGACAATATCCACCGCTTTGGCCTAATTCACTTGCCCGAAGACTTGATCTTCAATGCAACTGGTGAGAAGCCCACTGCCAAGTATCTGATACAGCACTTACACAGCAAATTTAGCAGTTAGTGATTAGCAGTTAGTGATTATATGATTTAGCTTAAAGTCTTTGGCAGTCGCTCCCAAATCATGAAGCTGTTTGTGCCGCGAAATCCATCTGAAGTGAGCCTCTAAGTTTGCGGACTGACCCCATATTCTACTAAGTCACAATAGGAATCTAAGCATTCTAAGTTTGAGTCTAAAGCGCAGAAACTCCGCGACCAAGTCCGGCGTTTTTGACTCCCTAGTGAATTTCTAGCAAGCTGGTCAGATGAAAATCTTTTACCTACAATTTTCTGGCAAGCCAAGGCGAAGGATTTAGCTATCAATTCAGCTATCAATTCAGCTATGGCAGTATTGGTTTCCAGCTGGACTCTGCAGATCTAGCATTGTTTCTTGCTGGCAATTATAGGGATTATATCTGTAGTTAGCCACCTATGCAGAAACTGAGCCAATTGTTTAGATATCATAAATGTTTAGATAGATAGATTATCTGAAATAGTATATATGTTTATATACAGGGAACAAGCTAGTTAGAGAGTTATTACCAGGGGTGGGATTGAAAAGCGAACGTCCGAATCCATTGTCTGCCAAGCCCACTCAGCCTGTATATTTAGCTAAGTCATTTATATCTAATTTATACATTTGATATAAGTCTTAGCTACGTTTTGATAGCAATCAACCATAGTAGCTTAAAAACGAGGTGAGACTCGGTGAGAAGAGATGAACAGGGGGAAATTAGGGTAAGTTTAGACGAGATGAGACTCGTCGAGACGAGACCAACAAGACTATTGAGACTAGTGAGATTACTGAGATTACTGAGATTACTGAGATTACTGAGATTACTGAGACAAAGCTAAGTGTAGTTTAGTGAAGTGACGAGAGTTGAAAGTACTAAGTGAATGAGCTAAGGTGAGGTGAGCCAAGGTGAGGCGCTTCGATGATTATTTATGGCAATTCCTGCATAACTTGTTTTTTCAAGCGCAAAATTCCTTTACCCATGAATAATATCTGGTTTTTCCCACCATAACCGGCTAGACTCTGAGTGGAACTCTGCCCGTATACCCAATTATATAGTGTGGCTGAACTTTTCCCCTCATTATTAGTTAGGTAGACGACGCCTTTAATGCGAATAAAGCCATAGCTCTTTAAATCTCGCAAGTAGTTATCCAACTTAGTAATATCAAAGCTCCTGGCGGCAGGATACTCTAAATAAAAAGTCTCAACTTCGTCTTCATGATGGTTCGCTCCAGAATTTGGCTCGTCCTTGAGTGACTGTATTTCTTCTGTAGTTAACTGCTGTAAGCTGCCATTATCAAGCCCGATTAGAAGTTTATAATCCACTTTTCCGGTTACGCTTTTGATTTTGGGAGTCTGCAAGCTTACCTCATAAATATCATTCAATCTTTGTTCAATCTCAAGTTCAGTTTCTTCGTCAAGCTGTGCTGGATATTTATTGATAATAATCAAATCATTGACTTTGGCCTGCAGCTTGGCCGCATAGCTGCGATCACTATAGCCTGAGAAATTGAGAGCATCAACGATATTGATCACACTATCGACCCGCAGTCTATCCTGTAGTCTGTTGATTTCCCAGACGATAGGTCCCGGATAAGCTGTACCGGAAGTCTCAATTATAATTCGCTCTGGCTGAAATTTCTCCATTATTTCCAATAGCGCATTCTCCAACTTACCCACCAAGACGCAGCACAGACAACCATTCAAGAGTTCTTGAGTCTGTACATTAGTCTTTTCGATCATTAACTTATCAATATTCACATCGCCATATTCATTCTTGAGCCAAACAACCTTCTCGGGGTGCGGCAATTGATTCAACAAGTGCATAATCACTGTAGTTTTGCCTGAACCAAGAAAACCGGTGAATATATTAACAGGTATTTTCTGCATATATATAGCTAAATACCTAGATTTAAAAAGATGTTTGTTATACGCTTAAATATAGCAAATGCGATGAATCATCGCCAAATACAGCTAAGAATACAACCATAAATTACAATGAATGAAGAGCTGAAGTCAGATAATAGTTTACAGGTCCCGCAGTTTTCCCGCAGCTATCGCATTGTTGCGCTAGTTATTATTTTGGCAACTGCTCTATTGGTCTCTCTAATCGGGGTCATTATTTATACGGATTCACAGGCAAGTGTCATCGATCTAGAACCAACTAATATCACTGATAGCGCTTTGACGTTGGTATGGAGATCAGATACTCCATATATACCTCAGGTGCTTTATAAATTAGCGGACCAGAATTGGCAGGTTGTGGATAGTGCTGAACAAAACCCGTGGGTATATGATGATAGAGACGTGGAGTTAGATAAGGATAATAACTATGTGCAGGTTGATGAGGGTGCCCAGGCGCGCTATACACATCATGTCACTATTCGCAATCTTAACCCAGATACTAAATATAAATTTAAACTTAAAGGTAAGCTTTCTGGCCGTGAGTTGTTGGCAAATATTACCACTAAGCCCCTAATTGCTCAACTAAAAGCACCTGACCCTGCCTATGGCAATATTGATGGCCTGGAAGATAATGATGCGATAGTCAAATTTACTGACCCAGAGACTAAGGTTACACTTAGTAGTACATTGTCTCAAAGTTTTACCTACACCACAGATACAAGTAGTTGGGAGCTGTTGACTGGTAAGAAGTTCATTCCCAGCGAGTTAATTGCTAGTGTAGTTAATCCTGAGCGTAGCTATAGCGATATTAAATTCTCTGCGGATACATTTAAACCACTGCAAAGAATAGTGTTACCTCCATCGTTGAGCTTGGCTAAAGCACAATTTCTGGCCGCACCTATTTCTGCGCAGGCCGGCAACTGGTGTGTCACATGCAACGATACAACTAAGGAAAATGGAGGAGTATATAATCAAAGACCGAATAGTGCTTTCATAGGACTATTTGGAGACGCGAGTAAAGCTAAAATTGCCTGGCAGAATCAAGCCTGATCGCCTGATCCTGCCAATTCTGCCAATTCTTTGGACAGTAATGCCCGTCCTCCAGCCGACGGCAATTGGATAGCTCCAGGTGGACGAGACTCATGCACGCCCAGGGCTCTTCTAGAAATTACAACAAGTCCAGCTACTACTGCTTGTTTGCTAGGTGCCAGAGATGCTGGATGCTCTCAAGTGGTTACGACGCAGGCCTATACAGCTTCTGTATCAATAGTGCAAGAGCTTAGTAGCGTTCTTGAAACTGTTGGTCAAGTTTATCAGACAATCGAAGAGCCACTTAGCTTTGTAGACAGTGTAACAAGTGTGACAAGTAATCCTTTTGGCGTACTAAGCATTGCAATGGCAGTTACTAGTGGTATTCGTAATAGGGCAGAGAACCCACAAGTGAAAACTCTTGCTGGGAGCCTATCTGAAGCGGGTCTGGAGTTACATCTAGTACCAACTGGTTCAGGACTATTAGCCACTACAGCAGTTGGACCAGTGTGTGGAAAGATAGAATCAGGTTATATTAATTCACAGCAAGACGCTGGAGAGATAGCACTTAATGCTGCGGCATTATGTCTGGATAATCAAATATCAGAGAATGTAACTTGTGGTGGATTAAGCCAGCCAATTGATATTGCAGGAGTGCCTGTTTCAGCATTTAACTGGGATATAGTGCTGAAAAAAGTGAGTTCACCTAATAGCTGTTGCTTGAGCAGTCCTGCAAGTCGGTATTTTGTAAATACACTAAGTTTGAGCCTGGACGGTTTTCAGTCTTGCTCACAAGGGTCAGTGCAAGTAAATGCCCGACCCCAAATTGTTCCTGGAGTTTTGGGTGCGCAAACAGAAGATTCCATCACTGCCACAGAATCAGGGCGCTATGTATTTTTTCAAAATGGCCAGATTGTTGCTGAAAAAGATGTAGTAGTAGAAGGAGATACTTTGCAGATAAAGCTGTATGTAGATATAAATGGCAATGGTGTTAAGGACAATACCGAGGAGTATATATCT
>Ga0105048_10006789_pt1 | contig 18452 bp, 16 predicted proteins | sample MAT05_FD_78382 | JGI IMG/M metagenome (GOLD analysis project Ga0105048, IMG submission 78382) | Freshwater microbial communities from Lake Fryxell liftoff mats and glacier meltwater in Antarctica - MAT-05 | ecosystem: Environmental > Aquatic > Freshwater > Ice > Liftoff microbial mat | place... | reverse complement strand
TACGCAACGACGGCCCCGTGGGGGAAGGGGGAGAGTGCGCGCTTGACGTCAAACATCCTACCAGATCTGGAGACTACGTGGCCACGGAGTCGCGCGATGCAGTGCGTCACTGAAACTCTACCCGGAAAGTATGACGACTTTTCAGAAGATCAAGGGGGGAGCGTAAGGACTTGTCCCGTTTTTGAAAGGGAGGCTTTCAGGGACGACGATGAGACCAAGGATGCAACGATGCGACCAGGGAGGGGACGACGCGACCAGGGAGGCGACGATGCGACCAGGGAGGCGACGTCGAGGTCAGGGAAGGGACGATGAGATCAGGGAGGGGACGTCGAGGCCAGGGAGGCGACGTCGAGAGAAGAGAGAGGCGACGTCGAGAGAAGAGAGAGGCTCGCGGCGCTCTCTCCCTCGCGGCCATCACTCTTCCGCGGCGGCTTCCTCGAGGTGCGAGCTCTCGCCCAGCAGTGCGTCGAGCTCCTTCTCGCCCTTGTCTTCCACGGTCCGACCTCGAAAGACGCGGCTGATCCACTGCGCCAGATCATCGAACAGCGAGTAGGCGACGGGGACGGCGATCAACGTCAGCAGCAGCGAGAGGCTCTGTCCGCCGAGCACGATGGCGCCGGTGGTGCGGTTCTGCCCCGAGCCGACGCCGTGCGAGTTCACGAGGGGGATCATCCCGGCCACGAAGGCGATCGTCGTCATCAAGATCGGCCGCAAGCGATCCTTGTTGGCCTCGAGGATGGCGTCGAGTCGATTCCTGCCCTCCCGGCGGAGGTGGTTGGTGTGGTCGATCTGGAGGATCGCGTTCTTCTTCACCACACCGAAGAGCACGAGCAGGCCGAGCCCCGAGAACAGGTTCAGCGACTCGTGGAAGAGGTGGAGCGAGAGCAGCGCGAAGGGCACCGTCAGCGGCAGCGAGAGCAGGATCGTGATCGGGTGGAGCCAGGACTCGAACTGCGCCGCGAGGATCAGGTACATGAAGACGAAGGCCAGGCCGATGACGACGAGGAAGGCGATGCCGGTGTTCGCCGTGTCCTTGGAGCGCCCCGAAGGCTGGGCCGTGTAGCCCGCCGGCAGATGCTCTTCGGCGATGGCCTTGTCCATCCCAACCTGCACCGCGGAGTCGCCGAAGCCGGGCGCCGCGTTGGCGTAGACGGTGATCACGCGGCGCCGGCCGAGGCGGTTGATCTCGGCAGGACCGGTCTCGGTCCTGGTCGCGATCACGTTGCTCAAGGCGATGGATCCGTACTTGGACGAAGGCACGATGAGGTTCATCAGGCTGTCGGTGTCGGACCGGTACTTCGCGTCGGCGCGCATCCGGATGTCGTACTCCTCGCCGCCCTCCGAGTACGAGGAGACCTTGAGCCCGCCGATCATGAACTGGAGCGTGCCGGCGACGTCGGCGACCTGAACGCCGAGATCAGCGGCCCGGTCGCGCAGCACGGTCGCGCGGATCTGCGGCTTGCCGACGACGAAGGTGTTGTCGACGTCGACCGCGCCGGGGACCTTCTTCATCGCCGCCTGGATGTGGGTCGCGTACGCAGAGAGCTTGTCCAGATCCGGCCCCTGGAGCGCCATCTGGATGTGGGCCGACTGCGAGGCGCCGCCGCCGCCGATGAGCTGGACCTCGCCCGCCGAGGCGTGCATCTCCGGCGGCTGCTTCGAGAGGATCTCGTTGCGGACGCGCTGCATGATCTCGCTCTGGCTCTGCGTCCGGAACTCCGGATCGACCAGCATCACGAGGACGGTGACGACGTTGGGCGCCTGGGTGGAGCCCGCCCCGATGGTGGTGAGCGTGTGCTCGACCCCGGGGATGCGCTTCACGTCCTCGACGATGCGCTCGGTGACCAGACGGGTCGAGGTCAGGCTCGTCCCTTCCGGGGCGCGGAGGTTGATCTCGAACTGCGCGATGTCGTCGACCGGGAGGAAGCCGCTGGGGAGCGAGGTGGCGATCGGGACGCACGATCCCATCACCAGGACGCAAGCCAGGACCAGGACCCAGCGGTGGCTCATGAACCAGCGGAGCACGGCCATGTAGACGCGCTCGATCGGTCGGTAGAAGACCTGGACGATGCGCTCCAGGACCGAGGGCTTGCGATCGGCTCCGACCTTGTGCGCCTTGATCCAGCGGGCCGCGAGCGACGGCGTCAGCGAGAAGCTCACCAGCAGCGAGACCGCGATGGCGAAGGCCATGGTCAGGCCGAAGCTGCGGAGGAAGCGCCCGGCGATGCCCGGCATGAACGACACCGGGATGAACACCGCCATGAGCGAGAGCGTCGTCGCGAGCACGGCCATGCCGATCTCACGCGTGGCGAGCACGGCGGCGGGGAACGGCTTCACGCCCTTCTCGTCGATGTACCTGACGATGTTCTCGAGGACGACGATGGCGTCGTCGATGACGATGCCGACGGCGAGCGCCAGCGCGAGGAGCGTGAGGAAGTTGAGCGTGAAGCCCGCGAGCCACATCGCGGCGAAGGTGCCGATGATCGAGATCGGGATCGCCAGGGCGGCGATGACGGTGCTCCGCACGTTGCCGAGGAACAGGAGCACCACGAGCGCGGCGAGCCCGGCGCCGACGATGAGGTGCTCCTTGACCGCCGAGATGCCGGTCCGGATCACCCGCGAGTTGTCGCGTACGACCTCGATCTTCGTCCCCTCGGGCAAGGTGCTCTGCACCTGCGCGAGGCGCGCCTTCACGGTGTCGACGACCTCGACGGTGTTGGTCCCCGACTGCTTGAGCACCGAGAGGATGACCGTGCGCTCGTTGTCGAGCTGCGCGTACGTCGCCTCGTCGGCGCTGCCGTCCTCGATCCGGGCGACATCTTCGAGGCGGATGGCGTGGCCGTCCTTCTCGCGGAGGATGAGCCGCCCGAGCGCCTCCGGCGACTCGACGCGGCCGACGAGGCGCAGGGTGAAGTTGTCGGGGCCGGTCTCGACGTTCCCGCCGGGCGTCGTCAGGTTCTGCGCCCCGATCGTGCGCTGCACTTCGGCGGCGGTGATCCCCTGCGCGCGGAGGGCGAGCGGGTTGAGCCAGACGTTGAGCTGCCGGTTCTGGCCGCCGATCACGGTGACCTGACCGACGCCCGCGAGGCTCTCGATCTGCCGGCGGACCTGCTTGTCAGCGAGCTCCGAGATCTCTCGGATCGATTTCTTGCCGCGCACCGCGATGGAGAGGACCGGCGTCGCGCCGAGGTCGAGCTTGGTGACGACCGGCGCGTCGATGCCCTTGGGCAAGTTGACGAGGATGGTGTTGATCTTGTCGCGCACGTCCTGCGCCGCGACGTCGCCGTTCTTCTCCAGCGCGAACTGGATGATGACGATCGACAGCCCCTGGCTCGACGTCGACCGCAGCTCTTCGATGCCGCTGATGGTGCTGACGGCGCCTTCGATCTTGTCGGAGATGTCGGTCTCGACCTCCTCCGGCGCCGCGCCGTCGAGGCGCGTGGTCACGACGACGAAGGGGAACTCGACGTTGGGGAACTGATCGAGGCCGAGCTTGGAGTAGCCGGCGATCCCGAGCACGACGATGAGCAGCATCAGCACCGTCGCGAAGACGGGGCGCCGGACGCAGATCTGGGCGAGCCATTGCATGGGGACCTCAGTTCACCGTCTGGCCGTTGTGGTTGGCTTCGGTCGGCGCGGCGACGACCTTCTCGCCGGTGCGCAGGCCGCGCACGACGGAGACGAGGTCGCCCTTCGGCGCGCCGATCTGCACGACCCGCTCCTCCAGGCGCTGCTCGACCACCGCGAAGACGTGGGTGCGCCCGTCCTTCTCGACGACGGAGGTCTTGGGGATCACCGGCATCGGGGCCTCGCCGACGAGGAGCGAGATCGAGGCGAACATGCCGGGCCGGAGGGCGCGATCAGCGTTGTCCACCACCGCCTCGGCGATCATGTCGCGCGTGGTCTCGCGCACCGCGGCGCTGATGAAGCGGACGGTGCCCGTGAACGCGCGGCCGGGGTAGGTGGGCACGGTGAACGTCATCGTCCCGCCTTGCTTCACGGCGCCGAGGCTGGCCTCGGGGACGGAGAACTCGAGCCGCAGCGAGTCGACGGCGACGAGCGAGACGACCTTGGTGTCTTGCCGAACGAACTCACCGACGTCCACGTACCGCTCGGTGATCACGCCCGCGAAGGGCGCCCGGATCACCCCGTCGCCGACCATCTGCGCCGCCGAAGCTGCGCGCGCCTGCGCCGCAGCGATCGAGCTGCCCGAGGTGCTGCACTGATCGGACACGCGATCGTACTCGCCCTGCGCGATCGCCCCCTGCGCGAGGAGCGCCGCGTAGCGATCGCAGTCGCGCTTGGCCGTCTCGGCGCGGGTTTTGGTGAGGTCGACGTTGGCGCGCGCCTCGCTGGCCGACAGCGCCGCCGCGCGCACGTCGAGCCGCGCCATGACGTCGCCGATCTTCACCTCGGAGCCGCGCTCCACGAAGGTCGCGAGGACCCGCCCCGCGGCGTTGGCGGCGAGGTCGGTCTGCTGCTTCCCACGCAGCGTCCCGGTGAGCGCGAGGACGCGCGGGATCGGCTCCTCGCGCGCCTCGATCATCTCGACGTGGACCGGCGCCGGTGGGGCCGTGGTCGCGGCGACGGTCTTCGGCTTGCACCCCGAGAGCGCGGCGACGAACGTCAGGAGCAGAGCTGAAGAGGACAGTCGAAGATGGCTGATTCTCACGGTTTCCTTGGGCTGATATCCACGACGAAGCGCCGCTGATCCAGGGCCACAGGCGTCTTGGCGTCGCGCAGGCTTGCTCCACGGTCGTGAAGCGAAGGCACGGCTCGGTGTGAAGTTGAGGTAATCCCGCTGTTCCGTGCAGGCGCGCATTTGCGGTAATCGGGCTTTTTCCCGGGGCTACCGCCACTGAAAGTTGCGATAGTGTGTACCTGGGCTCGCCGATGTTCGCAACTAAAAGTTGCGATCACTCCGCGCTGCGAGAGTAAATGAGGTACGCTCACTTACGCGACCGATGGATGATGAACGAACCAAACCAGCCGCTGATCCAGCGGCAGAGCCCACGGCAAAGCGCGCGGTGATGCGGGGAGAGTCGGTCGTCAGCGGCGTGCTCGCGGCCGCCGTTCAGGAGCTGGCGCGGGCGGGCTATCGGGGCCTTCGGATCGAGGACGTCGCGCTGCGCGCCGGGGTCAACAAGACGACCATCTACCGGCGCTGGCCCACGAAAATCGAGCTGGTCCGCGCCGCGCTCGCCTCCGACGCGCACCTGTTCGTGCTCCCGCAGACGGGCGCGCTGCGCTCCGATCTCCTCGCGGTCGGGCGCAATTTCGTGGAGATCGCGGGGAGCCCAGAAGGGCAGAGCGTGATCCGGATGCTCGTGGCGGAGGGATCGGATCCCGAGGTCGTCGATCTCGAAAAGTCGATGCGAGCGACCTTCGAAGCGATGCCCAAGGCCGTCATCGCCAACGCGGTCGCGCGGGGCGAGCTCGCGCCGGACGTCGATCACATGGTGGTGTTCGACGCCTTCATCGGGGCGATCCACCACCGGATCTTCATGATGAACGAGACGGTGACCGAGGAGTTCCTCGCGCGGCTGGTCGACATCATCCTGCTGGGAGCGCTGCTCCCGTCGCCGCGCCCTGCGCCGAGCCGGCCCCGGCGCTCTTTGCGCCGCGAGTAGCTCGGACAGGCATCAACGCTTCTTCTCGATCAGGTTCTTGAACTGGACTCCATCGAGCCGGTACACGTAGATCTTCACCAGCCCACGGTCCCAGAGCTTCCCGCTCGCCCCCAGGTGGACGAAGTGGATCTGCCCCTTCCCGTTGGGGTGGGGCACGGCGTGATCGCTCCCGAGTCCGCTGATCAGGAACAGGCCATCTTCCACCTTCACCGCCCGGTTCGGCAGCGGGAAGAGGGTGGCCCGCGGCATCGTCTTTCCCCAGGCCGAGCTCGGCCCGTCGGAGACGATGAAGCGCGAGAGGTTGTCGTCCACCCACGAGATCATCGGGATGCACTCGCCCACGTCGTCCAGGACCTCGGGCTGGCCGATGTGGAAGAACTTGCGCTGGGGCAGCGGCTCTTTGTCCGCGTCCTCCTTGAGCACGGTCAGGCGCTTCAGGACACTCATCGTGGCGGCAATCTCCCACGTCTCTCGCGAACGTGCGCGGGGATCACCGTGCGCCGCGCGAATGCGGGAAAAGTGTCCGCTTGATCGTCGCGGCGGGGGCGCCGTGGAGGAGGGCGAGGCGCTCGAAGACGACGGGGAGGATCCGCCCGCCGGGTGGGCGAAGGACGGCGTGGACGAAGGCGCGATCGATCGCCGCGCCGCTGTGCTTCGAAGCGTCCTGGGCGAGGGCGAGGGCGCGCGCCTCGTCGATCGCGCGGCGCTGAGCCGCGCGGATCCGGATCCGCAGCGCGGCCCGCAGCAGCGCGTGGTAGCCGTCGAGCCAGGCCATCCAGTCGAGGCGCGCGCCGCCCGCCGCCGCGGCCGCGAGGGCGTCTCTGCGCGCGTCGATCTCCTCCAGCGGCAGCGTATCCAGCTCGTTGAGGCACCCGGGGAACTCGTCGGCCAGCGCCTTGAAGACGGCCCGCTCCGGCACGGCGTCGCCGAGCGCCCGCGCTCGTCGCAGCGCGCCGAGCGTCTGGTACTTCTCCGCGAGGCGGAGCAAGGCGGCGGGGGAGGGAGGCACGGCGGGCAGCGTAGCGAAAAAATCCCGGGAACCGTCTTTCCCGGGCCCGTCGACACCGCGAGGGCGCGCACGCGGGCGCCCCGGGAACGTTGCGGCTCGCGCGGGGTCGTGCTCTTGCTGAAAGGACGGCCAGGGCCGTTCGCTGGAGGATCGCTCGCATGGTGCCGCGCTCGAACGTCCCTTCGCTCATCGCTCCTTTTGCTCTTGTGGGCGCGGCGGCCGGGTGGCTCACGGCCGAGTTCCTCAGCAATCCGCTGATCCGCGTGAGCGAGCGCGGTGTCGAGTGGCTGATGGCCGTGACCTCCGCGGTCGTCGCCGGTGTCGTCGGCGCGGCGCTGACGCGGTGGTGCGCGGCGCCGCCGGAGGACACGCCGCCGAACGAGTTCGACTACGACCAATCGCCGCGCCGAAAAGCGGCTCTCGGCATCTGGTCGCGGCTGGTGCTGAGCGTGATGACCGGCGGCGCGCTCGTCGGTGGGGGCGTGACTGCCGTCGTCGACGGCGACCTTCGCTTCGTCCCGCCGAGCGTGATCCTCGGGGCGGTCTGCTCGCTGGCCTTCGTCCCGGTGTGCGCGCTCGTCCTCGCCGCGGCCAGGCGCGCTGACCGCGCGCGCCTGGGCTCGCTGGTCGCGGGCTCGGATCGTCGCGCGGTCTGGGCCATCCTGGTGAGCGCGCTCGCGGTGGCGGCGGGGGCCGCCGTGATCGACTGGCCCTTCACCACCGTGATCGGTTCCACCGTGATCGGCGCGCAGTACCGTCTCCCCGCGCCTTGGCCGGCGATCGCGATGCTGCTCGCGTCGGTCGCGCTGCTCGCTTTTGTCCTCTACGCGGACTGGGCCGCGCTTCGCCAGGTGCTCCGCACCGCGGCGACCGTCGCGATCAACCAGCACGCCTCCTCCGAGAACGTGGTCGACGTCCCGCGCCTCGATCTCGGCCTCGGCGACGAGCTCCACGCCGAGATCGCCGAAGGATCCGCGGACTACCGAAGGCGCGCTCGCCCGACCGCGCTCTTGCTCGGCAGCCGCGCCGAGGCCCTTGCCGCGCTCCGCCGCGCCGTCCTTCGCAACGTGGTGGGCCTCGTCGTCGCCGCCGTGGTCCTCGGCGCGCACGGGTACGCCGCCTGGAAGCTGCGGTGCGTCTTCCCCCACCGGCCGCCGTTCGAGATCCTGCAGTGTTCGGAGAGTTGATCGGCGCGGAATAAAGGCCGCGTCACGGCCGCCGCGATCCGTCGAGAGTGCCAGTCACGAGCTCCGGGCCACGGCCGTTGTCGCGGGCCCAGGCCGCCTCGACCAACGGATCGTGATAGAGCACCACGCCGCCGCCGATCGCCGCGAGCTCGCTTAACAACGCCCGCTTCTCCGCGGCCGTCACCGCAGGCTGGTTGTCATAGGCCATCACCCAGCCGGGCTTGAGGTGGCTGCGCGTCGGGATCAGATCGGTCGGCACCACCAGCGGCGGGCCGTCGTCGCGCCCGAGGATCCAGGGGATGATCTGGCCCTCGGTGTGGCCTTGCGCGAGGCGGCCGACGACGCCGGGGGCGAGCGGGGAGCCCTCGTCCCAGAGGCGGATCGTGCCGGCGCTTCGCAGTAGGGCGAGGTCCGCTGGGCGGAAGCTGCCGGCGTCTTTCTCGCTCGGTTGCTCGGCGTGAGCGAGGCAGGCGCGGCTGAGCACGTGCTCGGCGCGTGGGAAGGCGAGGCGAGGCTCATCCCCTGAAAGGACCAGGCCGCCCGCGTGATCCCAGTGCAAATGAGTGAGCACCACGTGGGTCACCGTGTCGGGATCGACGCCCTCCGCGCGCAGGAGCTCGGGCACGTCGGGGCCGGCCGCGAAGGCGTAGATCGCGCGCTCTTTCGGGCTCCAGCGCTGGCCTGCGCCGAGCTCGATCAGCGTGCGCGCGCCGCTCGCGGCGTGGTCGACGAGGAGCGCGCGGGCGACGAGAGGGACGCGATTCTGAGCGTCGGCCGGATGGACGCGCTCCCAGAGGGGCTTCGGGACGACGCCGTGCAGCGCCCCGCCGTCGAGCGCGAACGACGAGAGGATCAGGGCTCGAACGGTGACGCCGGTCGCCATCGCGTGAGGCCTCCCGCTCGATCGAAGCGGCTAGACGCCGCCGCCGGCGCCGCCCGCGCCTGTGCCGGTCGAGGTGCTGGTGCCCGCCGAGGTGCTGGTGCCGGTCGAGGTGCCCGTGCTGGTCGAGGTGCCGCCGCCCGCGCCGCCCGAGCCGCCTGCGCCCGTGCTGCTCGAGGTGCTCGTGCCCGCCGAGGTGCTCGGGCCGGCCGAGGTGCTCCCTCCGGTCGAGGTCGTCCCGCCGATCTGGGCCTGGCAGTTAGCGTTGTCGCTCACGCCGGTCGGGCAGCAGATATCGCTGTTCGCGCCGATCACGGTCGTGCAGATGAGCCCTTCGCCGCAATCGTCGCTGCCGTCGTGGGTCATCAGCGTGTCCTTGCTGCAACGCTGACCTTCGGCCTGCAGACCGCAGCCGGGGGCGGTGACGGCGAGCGGGATGACCACGGCGATCGTGGCGGCGAGGGCGGCGAGAGTCGCGTAAATACGTCCTTTTCGAGTCGACGGGCTCTTCACGGGCGCTGGTCTAGCAGAACCGAGCGCGGCTGCCTATCGCGCGGCCCGTCTTCAACCGCGACGCCCGCGCGCTAGAGCACCGAACAGGTTGAAATGCCCAGATTTCAACGCAAAGGCGCGGAGACGCAAAGGCGCAAAAAATCGGATTTCTTTTTTTTGCGTCCCTGCGTCTCTACCGCCTTTGCGTTAAAATCCGGCTCTTTTCGGTCGATTTCAACCCTTTCGGTGCTCTAGGAGTTTTCGAGGGTCTTGTTCTTGGCGTCGATCGCATCGACGAAGAGGCCCATGTACCGGGCCGCGCTCCAGATCGAGAAGAAGAGCGAGCAGTAGATGAGCACGCGCCCGACGTGGACGAGATCGATCCGGCCGAAGTCGATGATGCCGAGGTTGATCGTGTACGGGTAGCCGAGCAAGAGGCAGATGATCCCGATCATCTGCAGCGCGGTCTTGGCCTTCCCGCCCTCTCCAGCGGCGATGACGATGCCCTCCGTCGAGGCGATCGATCGCAGCGCGGTGATGGTGATCTCGCGCGAGATCAGCAGCACCACCGCCCACGCGGGGATGCGGCCCATCGGCACCATCCACACCAACGTCGCGGCGACGATCAGCTTGTCGGCGAGGGGATCGAGGAATTTACCAAGCACGCTGACGAGGCCCTGCCGGCGCGCCAACCAGCCGTCGAGGAGATCGGTGATCGCCGCGAGCGCATAGACCCACGCGGCCCAGTAACAGTCGCGCGGAGCCCCGCGATCGAGGAGCACGAGCACGGCCGGGATCATCAAGATCCGCAGGAACGTGAGCGTGTTGGGGAGGTTGCGCGCGTCCTCCCACAGCGTGCGGCGGGCCTCGCGGGCGCGGGTGCGGCGCGAGAGCGGATCCAGCGGTATCGGCTTGCGATTGTCAGCGTCCATCGACCAACACCATCCCTTCGCCGGCGAAGGCGACGAAGCCTCGCGCCCCGGCCGGCGCCTCGCTCGCGAGCAGGGCGCGGGGCACGACGCGCCCGACCCAGCCGATCACCGATCCGGCGCGCACCGCCGTCATCCGTGCTTCGATGATCTCCAGCGCCGTCGCGCCCTCGGGGAGCTGGACGACCACCGTGCCCGGGCCGCGGAGCTGCACCATGCCGATCGCCTCGCCGTCGCCGACGGGGAGGCGGCCGTTCTCGTAGGCGACGCTGGTCTCGAAGCCCGCGAGCGCGCCTTCGAGCACGTAAAAGGGGTCGTCTTCGAGCTGGATCGGCTCGAGGCGCTGCCCTTTCGCGGGGCCGAGGACGAGCTCGCCCTTGCCGGTGAAGGCCGAGATCGGCGAGGCCGCGCCGCCGAGCGGCTCGTCGCCGGCGCGCGCGCGGGTGCGGCGGAGGAGCGTCGAGGTGCCATAGCCGGCGGCGTACGAGAGCGAGCGCACGCTCTCGATCCGCGCCGCGAAGCCGCTCGCGGCCTGCACGAGCACCAGGCCCGAGGGGTGGAGGGCGATGCGGAGATCCCTCGGAAAAACCAGGAGATTGGCGCGCGCAAACTCGCTCGCCTTCGTCGGCGCGGCGGCGATCGGGCGCGCGCCGATGCTGGGCGGCTCGTCAAAGCTCGGGGCCCCGGGGAGCAGCCCTGCGCCGAACCGCGTCGTCGCCGGCCCGTTGATCACCGGCAAGGGCGGCGGCGCCATCGCCTCGCGCGGGGCCGCCGCCCAGCTCCCGGTGGGGCTCCGCGACATCGGCAGGTAAATCGGCGGCGTGAGATCGGTCGCCTCCGGCAAGGTGGGCGAGTCAAACGAGTCCAGCGAATTCAGCGGGTCCGACGAGTCCGAGGCCGTGTCGGGCGCGCCCTCGAAGTCGCCTTGCCGGAAGGCCAGCACGTCGTGATCGTGGATGTCCGCGCCCGGGATTTTGCGCATCGCCTTCGGTGCGGGCGCGATCGAGGGGGCGCGGCCCGCGAGCGGCTCGGGGCGGAGCGAGAGCGAGCCGGCCGCGGTCATCGAGTGCTCGACGAGGCGGCGCGCCATCCCGTCGTGGCCGCCGGACGAGAAGGCGGCGCCTGCGCGCTCGTAGTCCCCGAGCCGCTGGAACGCGAGGCCGAGGTAGCCCCACGCGCGGGTGTGCCCCGGGCTCTTCTCGACGACGCGCTCGAGCTCGACGCGTGCCTGCGAGGGTTGCCCCGTCTTCAAGTACGAGAGGGCGAGGTTGATCCGCGGCCCCATCGCTTCGGGGTGAAGCTGGATCAAGCGCTCGTAGATGGCGATGGCGCGCGGGTAGAGGCCAAGACGAAAGTAGACGATCCCCAGGAGATCTTGCCCCTTCGGATCGCTCGGCTGGAGCGAGAGGGCCTGCTCTAACTCGGCCTTGGCGTCGTGAACGCGGTTGTCCTGGAGCAGCTCGCTCCCCCGGTAGAGATGGAAAAGAAAGTCTTCCCCGGCGACGTCGCGGGAGGGGGGCGGCCTTCGATCATCACGCTCGGCCATGCGGCGCGCAGCTTACACGAAACTACACCGAAGCGGCGGCGGCGATCGCCTCGTCGAGCGTGAACGCGCCCTCGTAGAGGGCCCGCCCAACGATCGCTCCGACCACATTGGGAAGCCGCGAGAGGGCGCGCAGATGATCGAGCGAGCCGACCCCGCCCGAGGCGAACACCGGGATCGCCACGGCCGCCGCGAGCTCCGCCGTCGCGACCATGTTGGGCCCGGCCTGGGTGCCGTCGCGCGCAATGTCGGTGTACAGGATCGCCGCGATCTCCAGGCCTTCAAGCTCGCGCGCGACGTCGAGCACGGTGCGCGACGAGGTCTCTTCCCAGCCGTCGAGCGCGACCTTGCCGTCCTTGGCGTCGAGCGCGACCACGATCTGGTTGGGAAAACGCAGCGCCGCGGTGCGAATCAGCTCGGGATCGCGGATGGCCGCGGTCCCGAGGACAACGCGCTTCGCGCCGAGCGCGAGGTACTCGCCGATGGCCTCGATCGATCGCACCCCGCCGCCGATCTGGACGCCCGACTCCGGCGTCGACCGGAACGCATCGATGACAGCGCGGACGAGATCCTTCTGCACCGGATGCCCGGCGCGTGCGCCCTCGAGATCGACCACATGAAGGATCGGGACCTTGCCGCGAAGCGTGGCCGCGTGGGCCGGGGGATCGTCGGCGTAGACGGTGACGCGGTCGTACTGGCCTTGATGAAGGCGGACAGCCTGGCCGGCGAGGAGATCGATAGCGGGGAGGACGATCATGGCGGCGAAGCTAGCACCGGAGCCTCGATCAAGGTTACCGCAAGCTGGGAGGACGTTACCGCAAGCTCGATCGAGGTTACCGCAAGCTGGGAGGACCTTACCGCAACCCCGGGGACGTTACCGCGACCCGGGAAGACCTTACCGCAGCTCCAGTCGCCTCAGCCGGCAGGCGGAGCGGCCGGAGGGGCCACTTCCGGTGCCTTTGCCGCCGCCCGCCGCGGCCCGAGCACAGCGCGAGTCCCCGGACCAGGCGTGAGGCGGCGAATCGCCCCGTGCTGCTCGTGAGCTTCCTGGACGGCCAGCATCGCTTCGCGCATCTCGCGGAGCACGGCGCCTTCACGCACGTTGACCGCGGGAGAGTCGGTGCCTCGGGCGCGGCCGGCTTCGGTCTCGTCCGCCGCAGCGCCGGTGAGGGCCTGGCCGGCGTGGAGGGCGTCTTCGCAGAACGCGGGCGTGAGCATGGCGGCGGCGGCGAGCACCTTGGACTTCGGTGAGGGCCGGGCGATCCACGCTTGAGCGAGCTTGACGAGATCGCTTATCGAGCCGGCGAGGGCATCATCACCAACGATGGATCCGCGGACCTCCGCGAGCGCGCGCTCCTCGTCCTCTCGGTCTCCGGCATACGTCTCGAGGCGCCGCACCAGGCGGTTGCGCAGGCCCTTGGCGGTCTCGCTCGCGGAGGCGGCGTTACTGTTGATGGAGCCTTTCTTGTCGCGCTTGCCGCTCTCGGCGAGGAGTCGCTGGGTGAGGGCTTCGGTGGCCTCGACGAAGTAGGCAAAGCGCTCTTCAGCATAAAAATCGAAGAGGGCTGGGTACTCGCGGGCGTCCTCGTCAATCTGGACAATCCAGGCGACGGCGTCGGTGGCGACGGCATTCCCCTTGGTGCGGGCGCCGAGGGCGGCGCGCTGGGGATCGGTCATGAGGGAGCCAAAGGCGTCGCGCTGGAGCGTGGAGAGGGCGGGGATGCGGGCTTTGGCGCGGGAGAGGACGAGGAGGAGCTTGCTGGGCTCGGTGGGGGCGGGATCCTGCGCTTGCAGCGCAGCGGGGGGAGCGGCTTTGGCGGCAGGCGTCGGAGTCTTCTTGGGCGCGGACTTCCTGGCGGAGAGCTTGGTCATGTCGGGGAGGCTACGTGAGTCAATGCCCCGGTGACAAGCGGGTCAGGTGAGGCGGGAGAACGGGCACGTGGACAAGATCAGGGGGGGCTCGCACAGGATCTTGGCCCGATGGTGCCGGGCTGGTTCCATGCTCGCCCGCGTCTGCCCTCGGCCGCGCCCTTGGATCCCACGCCATGACCATCAAGCGCCGCCTCCTTGCTGCCCTTACGCGCGTCGACCTCCTCACACTCGGTCGCGCCTTCGAGCTTCAAGTGAGCCCGCGGATGTCTCTGGACGAGCTGCACGGGGAGGTCGCGCGGAGCAAGCGGGCGACGCTCGACAAGATCCTCCCCGAGCTGCCCGACCAGGCGATCGAGCGGATCGCGCGGGCCCTCGGGCTGCCGGCCGAAGGGGCGAGGCAGGCGATCCTCGAGCGGATCCAGGGCAGCGCGGGCGAGTCGGACGGGGCCGCGCCGCAAGCCGCGGTGCAGCCCGTGGCCGCCGCGCCCGTCGACGCGATCGCGGTTCAGGCGTTTGTCGCATCGGCGGCTCCTGCGGCGCCCTCGACGGGGGGCGGCGAGATCAGGCTCTCGCTCGACGTCGAGCCCCGCAAGCCGCGGCTCGCCTGGCAGGGGATGGACCGACGCGAGCAAGTCGTCGCGGTGCCGACGCAGGTGGTGGAGATCGTCAGGCCGGGGCGCGCGGTCGAGCGCGGGGATTCGCTCCTGAATACCGAGGCGCGTGCGGCGACGGCGCGCGTGGATGAAGGCCTGCCGCCCAACCGGCTCATATGGACGAACGACAACGTCGTGGCGCTTCAAACGCTCCTCGATGAGCGCGATCCGGTGACGAGGGATTACCGCTACCGGGGTAAGGTCGACCTTATCTATATCGACCCGCCGTTCATGGTGAATAACGACTTCCGGGCCGATAATACGATTGATATCGATATCGATGATGACGAGGGCGTACACGCGACGAAGGAGCCGTCCCTGGTCGAGATCCTCGCTTATAAGGATACGTGGAGGCAGGGGCTCGATAGCTTTCTTACCATGCTGCGAAGGCGGCTGGAGTTGCTCAAGGAATTGCTGGCGCCGACGGGGAGTATCTATGTTCATCTTGACTGGCACGCGGTGCATTATGTCAAGGTAATGATGGACGAGTTGTTTGGATATGAGCGTTTGCAGCATGAGCTGATTTGGAAACGAACATCGGCTCGATCTGACGCTCAGGGGTTCAATCACATTCACGATGTAATCCTGGCATATTCGCGCTCTGGTGATTCGTACTGGAATCCCGTATACGCTCCGCTTGATGTTGACTATGTTCGCAGCAAATATAGTAATGTTGATCCTGTGAATCGTAAGCGATACAGGCTCGATAACCTTACGAGTCCTAATCCACGTCCAAATATGACGTATGAGTACGACGGGTACCCGCCACCCGAGAACGGCTGGCGCTTTTCCTTGGACAAGATGAAGGAGATGGATGCTGCTGGCCTCATCGTCAGGCCGACAGGTCGGGGCAAGCGGCTTCAGTTTAAACGTTTTCTTGACGATGACGGCATGCCACTTACATCCGTCTGGGCAGATATCCCCCCTGTTAACTCCCAAGCGCTTGAGCGTCTTGGCTATCCAACGCAGAAACCTGTAGCGCTCATTGAACGCATCATCGCGGCGTCATGCGCGCCAGGAGGGCTCATCCTCGACTGCTTTATGGGCTCGGGGACTACTTGCGAGGCTGCCGAGCGCCTTGGCTGTCGCTGGATTGGGATCGACAACGGTAAGTACGCCGTTCATCTGGCACGCAAACGACTGATTCAGCTCCACGGCCAGCAGCGCGCCCCTGAAAAACCGCAGATCGACTACGTAGATTGCGACAAGTGCGGCAACATCGAGCGCAAGGACAAGCCCCAGAAGTCCCCTGGCACGTTCAACGTCCGCCCCTTCACCGTCGAGAACATGGGCGTCTACCAGCGCGCCGAGCAGTGGCAGGATTTTCAAACCCAGCGCAGCCGCTACCGTGACGAGATGATCAAGGTCTTCGGCGGCGAGCCCGTGAGCCATTCGCCGCTCCTCCACGGTCGCAAGGGCAACGCGTGGATCCACGTCGGCCCGCTCGACGGCCCGGTCGCCTCCTCCCAGATCTGGAGCATCGCCCGCGAGGCTCAGCGCAGCGATCGCAAGGCGGTCACCGTCCTCTCCGCCGACTTCGACACCCTCTCGGCCAGCGACAAGGACGAGATCAAGGCGGCGACCGGCGTCAGCGTCACCACCCGCATCATCCCGTCCAGCGCCATCGACGAGGTGCGCCGCTGCGTCGAGATGCTCCGCAAGAACCCCGACGTCCCCGTCGAGTCGATGGCCATCCCTGCCTTCTATTCGCCGCTCTCCATCGTGCTCGCCCGCCAGGTCACCGGACGCACCGTGCGCCTCACCCTCGACCGCTGCGAGATCGACATCGAGTCTTTCGTCGCCAGCCAGCGCCCTCTGCTGAAATCGATCACCGCCGGGATGTCAGCCGCCGCGCTCAAGAAGGCCAAGGCCGAGCAGGACACATGGTCCGCGCGGGAGAAGGAGCTCGACAAGTGGCTCGCCAAGGCCACCACCTGGCAGAAGTTCGTCGACTTCTGGGCCGTGGACTGGGACTACGGAGGCCGTGTGGGCGCCGATGGCAAGCCGATCTTCGAGACCGACTGGCAGAGCTTTCGCCTCCGCAAGTCGAAGGGCGAGGTCGAGCCGCTCGTGTTCACCGCCGAGTTCAAATATGCCGAGCCGGGCCGCTATCGCGTCGCGGCGCGGGTGACGGACGTCTTCGGCAACGACGGCATCGCCGCCGTCGAGGTAGAGGTGAAGTAATGGCCACCGCGAAGCGAAGAGGGAGTGCAGGCAAGGCTCGCCCTGAGCGCGCTGGCGCTGTCGAGTGCATCACGATCGAGGGATTCAAGTCCATCGCGACGGCGACGCTCGACCTCGGCCTCCTCAATGTCTTCGTCGGGGCCAATGGGTCCGGGAAATCTTCGTTGTTCGAAGCGATCGCCGTGCTCGCAGCCGCCGCGGCAGGGCGCATCGACAGCATCGAGCTCGACCGGCGAGGCGCACGGCTGAGCCCCATCGGCCGCTATGCGACGCACCTGACGACCACGAAGGCTCCGAAGCTCATTTCGCTCGGCGCGCTCAGCCGTGAAGGCACGGACTACCGCGCCTCCGTGCGGCCGCCCGACGGATCGAACGGCACCGCCTGGCACTATCGTCGCGAGACGATCGGAGACGCTGCAGGGCTCGACCTGGATCGTCGCGTACGGGGCGGGTCCTTCCTCGACGAGGGCGACATACGCCAGCATCTACCGACGCTCGACCCTTCACGCGGGCTTGCGTCATCCATGCCGCCCGGGGCACGCAAGTCGTTCAAGATCGATGATGTCCTGGCGAGGCTCACGAGCTTCATGATTTTCGATCTGCTCACGCCGACGCTCCGAGGCACCGCGTCGGAGCCGATGGCGAACGAGGCGCTCGGGCTGCGCGGCGGGCGGCTCGCGGAGGCGCTGGAAGAGGTCCTCGCGTCGCCCGGCCGCCGTGGGGCATCGTTGCTCGAAGACTTCCGCGCCCTGATCGAGTGGTCGGATGACGTCGACGTCACCGCGCCCACGAAGCCGCAAGATCGTTCGCTTTCGTGATCGTTACATGCCCGAGGGCGACAAACACGTCTCCGCCTACGACGCGAGCGAAGGCGCGCTGTATGTGCTCTTCGCGCTGGTTCTGACGAGCCACGTCCACGCGCCGAAGTTTGCCGCGATCGAGCACCTCGATCACGCCCTGCACCCCCGGCTCGCGCGCGCGCTCTTCCGCTTGCTCGCCGAGCGCGTGAAGCACAGCGGTCAACAGCTCCTCCTGAGCACGCACCTTCCGACATCGCTCGACGGCCTCGCGCTGGCGGACGACGATGTGCGCCTCTTCGTCGTGGATCGCGCAGTCGAAGGTCAGACCGTCGTCCGTCGTGTCGAGTACAGCGACGCGCTCGCGAAAGCCGAAGCGAGCGGGTTGACCCTCTCCCAGCTCTGGGTCCAGGGGGCCCTGGGCGGCGTTCCTGATCTCTGGTGAGCATGAACATCCACGTCGTGTGCGAAGGCTCGACCGACGCGGCCGTGCTTCGCGTGGTCATGGGGGTGGTCCTCAAGGATCACACACCAGTCATCAACGTGATTCAACCCGATGACGACGCGCTGCGCCAGAAGCCGGATGAGCGGCCGCCAGGCACGTTGGGCCCAGGTTGGCAAGGCGTCCGGGCCTGGTTGAAGCGAGGCGGGGTGGCCGCCGCCGCATCTGGCGCCGATGTGCTGGTCGTGCACGTCGATGCCAATGTCCGACGGGAGAACGAGATCGCGAAGGGTCTTCGCGCGCCGGAGTCGCGCGAAGACGATCTCGGTCCGCTGTGCGAGCATGTGAAGCCCTGGTTTGCCGGCGGCGTCCCTCCCAACACGATTGTCGTACTGCCGCGAGAAGCGACCGAAGCGTGGCTCCTTGCCGTACATACGAGGCTCATCGACGTCGAGGCTGATTCGACGCCTGCGAAGACGCTTCAAGCCATGGGCCTCATCGGCACGAAGGGCGACAAACCGCACAAGCAGCCGGGCCGCTATCGTGAGCTTGCCGCCTCGCTTGCCGTCCTCATAGCCGATAAAAATCAGCTCGCGCTTGTGCCTGAGCTCGAGCGCTTCGTGAACAAGCTCCGCTCGCGGGCGCGCGCGGTGCTCGCGGAGCGCCGTAAGAAGAAAGCAGGATAGCCGGTATGAGCTTTGCACTTTCACCCCTGACCGATCCCCTGGTTTGTTTCTTGCCTCCGGAATCCATCGCCACGTAGCACTGTTGGAGGGGCATGACGACGAACACCCCTCCGACTTCGACCCCGTTGGCCAGCACCGCTTCTGCGCG
>Ga0105048_10006788_pt1 | contig 18453 bp, 17 predicted proteins | sample MAT05_FD_78382 | JGI IMG/M metagenome (GOLD analysis project Ga0105048, IMG submission 78382) | Freshwater microbial communities from Lake Fryxell liftoff mats and glacier meltwater in Antarctica - MAT-05 | ecosystem: Environmental > Aquatic > Freshwater > Ice > Liftoff microbial mat | place... | reverse complement strand
ATGATTTTGGCAATCTAAGTTCTTGTCCAACTGAGCATACGAAATTATTTTATCGGTACCAAAGGTGAGAACACTTCATTTATTTAAACCTCTGATAAAGTATCATTTAATCTGTAAACAACTAAAATTCAGCCCGAATCCGGTAAATATGAAAATTGTATATGAATACATTCTGAATTTTTTATCTGAACAAGTTGCATTTGAACGCAAATATGACAAACTAACTCCATACAAGGGCATATCAAGCTTGATTATTGCATGTCTTACATGCTAGATTCACTCAATTAATGAGTATTAGATTACAAACACCATTTAGCATAACTGCTCTGAATTATTAGTTTTTTTTGCATTCAGGAGGAAAGCATGAGTAGCGCACTAGTCCCTGTAAAATCAGATGAATCTCGTGGAGAACTAATACAGCTCGTCAGTTTCAATCTTGACCAGGAAGAGTATGGTGTTGATGTTTTAAAAGTCAGAGAAATTATCCGTATGCCCATAGTTACACGGGTTCCAAACACACCTCATTTTGTTGAAGGTGTTATAAATTTGCGCGGTAAGGTTATTCCGATCATTTCCATGCGTAAAAAATTCGGACTAATGGAAACAGAGTACGACAAACAAACCAGAATCATGGTCATGGATGTTGACGGAGAATTGATGGGATTTATCGTAGATTCTGTTTCCGAGGTCATCAGGGTTTCCGGCAGCGAAATCCAGCCATCTCCTGCAGTTGTAGCAAGCGGCATTGATCAGGACTGCATTGCCGGCGTTATTAATCAGGCAGAAAGACTGCTTGTTCTTCTTGACCTTGAAAAAATGTTCTCTAACGATGAAAAAAGCCTGTTTGGTTCCCTGTAGTTTATTTGAGTTTTTTAAGGAGAGTTTAAATGTCACCGATTGACTGTGAAGATGCGGAACTGCTTGAAGGCTTTCTCGCGGAGACAACAGAACTGCTTGAGAAACTCGATGACGATCTGGTCGCGCTTGAAAAATCTTCCGAACCTGAAGAGTTGCTGAACCGGATCTTCAGATCTATTCATACTGTTAAAGGCGCTTCCAGCTTCCTCGGTTTTGATCAGTTGGTCAAAGTAACCCATAAAACAGAGGATGTCCTTAATCGTCTGCGTAAGGGTGAACTGTATGTAACTCCTGAAATAATGGATGTTATTCTTGAAGCGACTGACCTGGTAAAGGTACTGGTCAGTGATATCAAGGCCGGCGAGATTCAAGAACGCGAGATTGATGGCACAATAACAAAGCTGTTGCCACTTCTTTCTGAAGCGGCCTCTGCCGCACAAAAGAAAACCGACGCGGCACCGGAAGCCAGCCAAACGACTGAACCCCCTAAAGAAACTGCAACAAAGGCTGATGCCACTACAACGGAACCGGTGACACCGACAAGCGCTCCAGCAGCCGAAGAGACTGCGAAGGAAGCGCCACCAACTCCACCAACGCCCAAAATCGGTTCTGAAGTTGTTCCCAAGAAAACCCTGCCACCGCCTAAATCATCTGAAAACAAAGGCGAGGATTTATCAGACAATACAACTGTTCGTGTTGATGTTAAACGACTTGATGATCTGATGAATCAGGTTGGAGAACTTGTTCTGGAACGCAACCGGATGATTCACATCAACCAGAATCTGCAGCAGGGTAATTTTGATTCCGTTGATTTCAATGAAGATTTTTCCAAGTTGACCAAGCGGATGAACTTCGTCACTTCGGAACTGCAGATGCAGGTTCTGAAAATGCGTATGCTGCCGGTTGAAAAGGTTTTCAAAAAGTTCCCGCGTATTGTCCGCAGTATGGCTCGCGACCTGGGAAAAGAGGTTGATCTGCAAATTTTCGGTGAGGAAACAGAACTGGATCGTTCCGTTGTCGATGAAATCGGCGATCCGTTGATCCACCTTATCAGAAACGCCATGGACCATGGCCTGGAAACGCCTGATGTCCGTGTGGCCGCCGGCAAACCGCGGGTCGGCAAACTAGTCCTGTCTGCCGTTCATGAGGGCAACCAGATCATCATCAGCATCAAGGATGACGGCAACGGCATTGACACTGAAAGAGTTGCACGCAAAGCACTGGAAAAAGGGCTGATAACAGAGGATCAACTCTCTGCAATGAGCCAGCGTGAACTGTTCGACCTGATCTTCCTGCCCGGTTTCTCCACCAAAGACAAGGCAAACGACCTGTCCGGCCGTGGTGTCGGCATGGATGTTGTCAAAACAAACATCAAAAAACTTAACGGACTGATCGAGATCAAAAGTGAAAAGGGTCAAGGCTCCGAGTTCATACTTCGCCTGCCTCTGACACTGGCCATTATCCAGTCGCTGCTTGTTGAAGTGGAAGGTGAAATCTATTCTCTGCCACTTTCATCTGTTTTGGAAACTTTGCGTGTTGACCAGCGTCTGTTCCATGTAATCGGTGGACAAGAAGTACTCAAGTTACGCGACATGGTACTTCCTCTGGTACGCCTGGAAACGGTTTTCAAGGTACAAAAGAAAAATGAACAGGAAAATTTCTGTTATGTGGTTGTAGTAGGCAGTGCAGACAAACGGATGGGACTTGTGGTAACCCGTCTTGTGGGACAGCAGGAGGTTGCCATAAAATCATTGGGTAACTACCTGGCAAATATTCCTGGCATTGCCGGTTCCACAATTCTGGGGGATGGTCGCGTTGCTTTGATCATTGATCCATTTGGACTTATTGATGGTGGCGAAAGTGGTTCCGGACGTTAGCCGGAACTTAAAAGCAGTAACAACATCGAAGGGATATTATCGTGGCTATTTCTGATAAAGACTTTGAACAATTAAGAGATTTCATCTACAACCTCTGTGGCATGTACTTCCACACTACCAAGAAATATTTTCTGGAAAGCCGTCTGACTCGCAGAATGGAGGCCACCGGCACCAAGACTCACCAGGACTACTATTTACTTCTGAAATCTCCACGCGGAAATGAAGAAATAAAGTTCCTGATGGATGAAATTACAACCAACGAAACATATTTTTTCAGGAATATTCCTCAGCTGAATGCTCTGGAAACCAAGCTTCTGCCGGAAATAGTCGAAATCAAGAACAAGATGGGTTTCCGCAAGCTGCGCATCTGGAGCGCCGCCTCTTCATCAGGCGAAGAGGCCTATACCATGGCCATGATTTTGAATGAAAAACGCTCCACCTTGCTGAAAGACTGGATCATTGAAATTGTCGGTACCGACATCAATGAAACCGTTGTCGCCCAGGCTAAGGAAGGTGTTTACAACGCCTATTCCGTGCGTAATATCCCGGATGTCTACAAACGTAAATATATTCGTGAAGACAAGGGGCTGTTTACTCTTTCTCCCGAAATCAAAAAATTTGTTAACTTTAACAAGCTTAATCTTTACGATGACAACAAGATGATTTTCATGAAAACTTTTGACATCATCTTCTGTGCCAATGTTTTAATTTACTTCGACACCGCCTCCAAGTCCAAGGTTGTCCAGCATTTTTACAACAACCTGCAACCGTACGGCTATTTCTTTGTTGGACAGTCCGAGTCCCTGCACGGGGTAAATGATAAATTCAAGACTGTTCACTTCCCAGGCGGATTTACTTATAAAAAATAGTCTGAAAGGTCTGATCTATGAATAAGATTGCAATGATTGAAAAAGCTGAACAGATGGTTGCAAAAATCGATGATCTACCCACTATTCCGGCTGTTGCCAACCAGATATTGCAGCTTCTCGATCAACCGGATGTTCAGATTGAAGAAATTGCGGACCTGATGCTTTCCGACCAGGTTATGACAGCCCGGGTAATGAAGCTTCTGAACTCTCCTGTTTACAAACCCTCACATGAGATAACCTCTCTGAAACGGGCATTGGTCTATCTCGGTCTGCGGCATGTCCGCGAGCTGGCTCTGACCACATCGCTGATCGGAGCTTTTGAAAAGGATACCGGAGCTTTCGAAATCAGCAGTTTCTGGGAACACTCCTTCGGTACCGGCATGGTTTCCAAAGTAATTGCCAAATTAGTTGGTTACAAGGATCTGGAAAAAGCCTATATCAGCGGCATAATTCATAATCTTGGCGTTGTATTCCTGAGCGCCTACATGAGAGATGAATTCAAATCCGTCCTGGATGCAATCAAGGACAAGCCGGTCAAACTTATCGACGAGGAAATCAAGCATTTCGGAACCAGCCACTGCGAAATAGGTCTCTGTATGGCCCGTAAATGGAACTTCCCTGAAGCCTATTGCGAAGTAATCGGCTACCACCATAATCCGAGTGAAGCAACTTTGGACCCGGTTTTATGCTCAATAGTAAATCTGGCGGAAATGTTCTGCAGTGTACGCGGACTTGATTATGGTGGAATAGAGTGGGTCAGCTTCAATCTGCAGGAAGAACCGGCCTGGAAAATTCTAAAAAAACAGTATCCAAGCCTGGTTGATATGGATGTGGAGCGATTCTGTTATGAACTCGACGATGCAATACCTGATGTAAAAGAGCTGGTCAGCTCGATATTCAATTCCAAGTAACAGGCGGGCCTTGATGCAACCATCATCACAAAATGGCAAAACACGCGTTCTGATCGTGGATGACTCATCTTTCATGCGCATGGCAATTCGCAGTGTTTTATCCAAAGATTTATCAATCGAGATTGTCGGTACAGCCGCTGATGGAATGGAAGGCGTAGAGAAGGCGATTGCCCTCAAACCCGACATCATTACAATGGATGTTGAAATGCCGCGCATGGACGGCATTGCTGCACTGAAACAGATCATGGCCAAAGCACCCACAAAGGTTATCATGGTCTCGACTCTGACCAATCAGGGCGCCAAATCTACATTTGAAGCTCTGGATGCCGGTGCTATCGACTACATTCCCAAAAACGTAACTGACTCGTCTGAAGCACAGAACATTTTCCGTGAAGAATTATTAAGAAAAATCAGGGCGGCAGGTGGTTCCAGATCATTTTCTCCAGCAGCTTCACTGATAGCAAGAGCTGTAACATCCCCACCACCGGCTCAACGAACCAGCAATAGAAGCAAAATAGCCGGGAAAAAAATCAACTACGTAGGCATTGGCGCCTCTACCGGCGGACCTGTGGCACTCCAGGAGGTTCTTTCCCGTATTCCGGTTAACTTCCCATACGGTATAATTGTGGGCATTCATATGCCGAAGGCCTTTACCGGTCCTTATGCTGACCGTCTGAATGCCAAGTGTTCACTTACCATCCGTGAAGCGGTTGATGGCGACATTCTCAAGCCCGGGCTGGCTCTGATAGCTCCTGGAGGGATACATACAACGCTGGTCCGGCGTGGTACAAATGTTACAGTGAAGCTGGAACCGACCACCAACTACCCGCAGCATGTGTACATTCCTTCAGTTGACCTGATGCTTTCCAGCATGGCTGAAGCCACCGGTGGCTCGATGTTGGGAGTTATACTGACCGGAATGGGCAATGACGGTTTTAAAGGCATGCAGATGTTAAAAAGTAAGGGTGGAGTAACGCTGGTCCAGGACGAAGCAACGTCAACTATTTATGGCATGCCCAAGGCCTGTGTTGATGGCGGTGTTGCCGATGAAGTCATGCCGCTGGGGCAAATCGGTTTTGAGATATCCAAATTTGCCGGGTAAAACCGATTCGCAGTTCTTTATATAGAAAGACCCCGAAGCTTTTAAACTCCGGGGTCTTTTTATTTTATTCCTGTTAAGTTCAAACTTTGATCAGCTCGTACTTCCTGCTGCCTAACCCGACCTTTTCGGCATGCTCTAGCTGAACTTCCCAAGGTATGGCAGGATGAACACCGCGAAATTTGTCACCACCCGGTTCCAGACCGCTTTTAAGCGCAGTCTCCTGATTACCGCGAGCCCCATTGACAAGATCTGCACAGGCCTGGTCAAGCGCAACCGGATCACTTGAAGCACAGATACCGATATCGTTGACTATCGGTGCGTCTGCATGACCATAACAATCACAGGCAGGCGACACCTGGGTAATAAAATTCAGATAGACCATCCGCTCTTCCTTACCGGTCACCGCACCTTTAGCATATTCGGCCATCTTTCTCATCACAAGATCAGAGGCCTCATTCCACTGGACATTGATCGTCTTGACCGGGCAGACCGTAATACAGCGGCTGCAACCGGCACATTTAACCGGATCGATTGCGGCTTTGCCATCAGTAATAATAATGGCATCATGTGCACAGGCCTTGAGGCAGAGGCTGCAACCGATGCACCTCTTAGCATCAACTTTTGGGGCAACGGTAGAGTGCTGTATCAGCTTCCCTTTGCGGCTTGCGCAACCCATGCCGAGATTTTTGATAGCGCCGCCAAAACCGGTCAGCTCATGACACTTGAAGTGAGAAAGGCAGACCAGTGAATCGGCCTCGACAATTTCCGTTCCCAGAAAAACCGACTTAAGCAAATCACCTTCAATCTTTACTTCCGTTTCAGTCACACCACGCAAACCATCGCTAATAATCAGCGGTGCCCCCACAACTGCATACGCAAAGCCGTTTTCAATACCGCAGGTAATTGCTGAAACAGCTTCCTTACGTTCACCCGGATATAGCGTTGAGGAGTCGGTCAGAAAAGGGAGTGCATTCAACTTTTTGATTTCTTCAATTACGCGTCTGGCAAAGATCGGACGAATAAAAGTATGATTTCCTTTCTCGCCAAAATGTATCTTGACCGCAGTCAGATCGCCCTCCTTGACAGCCTGCTGAAGTCCGCTCAACAACAATAGTTTGGTGATCTTGTCAAACAGGTTTTCCTTGTGACCGGCACGCATGTCGGCAAAATAGACTTTACTCATATCAACGCTCCTTGGAGATTAGTTTCTAAAACAACCCTTGGTCAACGATAAAACGTATTAACAATATACCCATATTTGCTGTTTGGGCAAGTCGGATACTATGTCGGCACAAATTATTACCAAAATATTCTTTTTCTGCTTTTTTTGACAAGCGTCAAGCAATTTGAATAAAAAACGGTATACTGTCACTACACAAGCAAGAAACAATTAATCCGCAATTATGTCGGACAATCAAAAACACAAGGAGAATTTAATCATGAGCATGTTCTGTAATCAATGCGAGCAGGCAGCAAACGGTACAGGTTGTAATATCTCTGGCGTATGTGGCAAAAAGCCGGATGTGGCAGCACTTCAGGATCACCTGTTGTACGGCCTGAAAAGCCTTGCGCTATATGCTGACAAAATTGAACGTAATGCTGAGATCGATCGTTTCACCATCGAGGGTTTATTCAGTACTGTCACTAACGTTGATTTTGATCCCGCTAAAATCGGCCTGTTAATTAAAAAATGTTACGATCTGAAAGAAAAAGCAAAAGCCATTGCTGGCGTAACAGTTCCTGGTGAAGTTGCCGCCTGGCAGCCTGTTTCAGACCTGGAAGGCATGGTAAAGCAGGGCGAAGCCCATGGCATCAATACCCAGCATGTTAACGAAGATATTCGTTCCGTAATCGAAATTTTGATGTACGGCCTTAAAGGAATGGCAGCCTATATGGATCATGCCATGATCCTGGGCAAAAACGACGATGACGTCATGGCTTTCTTCCAGAAAGCACTGGCAGCAACAACCGATTCCAGCCTCGGCTTGATGGACTTTGTCGGCCTGGCAATGGAATGCGGCAAGCAGAACCTGACTGTCATGGGCCTTCTGGACGCAGCCAACACCGGCGCTTACGGTCATCCGGTTCCAACACCTGTTCAGCTGGGCACAAAAGCCGGCAAGGCAATCCTGGTAACCGGCCACGACCTCAAAATGCTTGAAGAAATTCTCAAGCAGACCGAAGGCAAAGGCATCAACGTTTACACACATGGCGAAATGCTACCTGCTCACGGTTATCCAGGCCTGAAGAAATACAGCCACCTGGTCGGCAACTTTGGAGGCGCATGGCAGGACCAGGCCAAAGAATTCGCCAACTTCCCAGGCGCAATCATCTTCAACACAAATTGCATCCAGAAACCTGCTGATTCCTATGTTGACCGCCTTTATACATGGGGCCTGGTAGCATGGCCAGGTGTCAAACATATCGAAGGCTGGGATTTCAGCGAAGTAATCAAAAAAGCACTTGAGTGCCCTGCACTACCAGAAAATCCTGGCCAGGAGATTCTAACCGGTTTCGGACACAACACAGTTCTTGGTGTAGCAGATAAAGTCATTGCTGCAGTCAAGGCTGGCCAGATCAAGCACTTCTTCCTGATCGGCGGCTGCGACGGTGCCAAATCGGGCCGTAATTACTACACCGAATTTGCTGAAAAAACACCTAAGGACACCATCATCCTGACGCTGGCCTGCGGCAAGTATCGCTTCAACAAGCTCGACTTTGGCGACATTGGCGGCATACCACGCCTGCTGGACATCGGACAGTGCAATGATGCCTATTCCGCCATCCAGATTGCAGTAGCACTGGCAGGTGCCTTCGAGTGCGGCGTTAACGATCTGCCACTCTCCATGGTTCTTTCCTGGTACGAGCAGAAAGCAGTTGTCATCCTGCTGACACTGTTGTCACTCGGCATCAAGAACATCAAACTTGGACCTACATTACCGGCATTCATTACGCCTAACGTACTCAACTTCCTGGTTGAGAACTTCAACATTGGTCCAATCACTACTGTTGATGCAGATATGAAAGCAATGCTCGGCTAGGATTCATCATCTGAAACTGTTTTGCAAAAAGAGTCCCGGTTTTACACCGAGGACTCTTTTTGCTTTGAGCTGGTAAAAAACAAAAAATGTTTTATAAATAATAAAGAATGGTTACAATGATAATTTAATGAACCAATTACGCTCTGCACCAAAAGAGGATTTCCTATGGATGTTTTGATTTATCTTTTTATTCTTATTTGCGGCATGACAATCGGGATGATTCTACACCCCTTGCTCAGAATGATTAATCTGCAATCTATCAATGAAGCTCTAGATGCTTTTGCTCGGGTTTTCATTGTTCCATTCTCTTTTATAGTGAATTATTTCAAGAAAAAATCTGCTTTAAATAATGCAGAAGAAAAACTGGCTGAAACTCCAACTCAAAAAGTAGATCCACGTGAACAGCAGATCAGCGACTCTGCCCAGACAATCCGCAACATCCTGTTAACCCTGGCTACAGCCATAAATCGTACAGACAAGGCTGCTACAGACTCATCCCAGACACTTGGTGATGTAAAAAACTCTATTGACAAAATGGCTATGCCAAAAGATCTGATGGATGCCCAGTTTACCCTGATGCAAGAAATAGACAGGGTCATTTCTACTAATACGGCCCTTAAAGGTGAGCTGGCCAGTTCACAGGAAATTTTGGTTGTACAACGACAACAGATCGAGCAGCTTCAAACGGCAGTACGAATTGACGGCCTGACCCAGCTGGCTAACCGGACCTATTTTGATGAAAAATTATCAGAAATGATCAAGGTACTTCAGCGCTACAATGAGTCATTTTGTCTGATGATGATTGATGTTGACAACTTCAAGACAATCAATGATTCATTTGGACACCCTGGTGGAGACAGAATTCTGAAAGGGGTAACCTTCAAGATCAAGGAAACTCTGAGGGGAAGCGATTTTCTGGCACGATTCGGCGGCGATGAATTTGCCATTATTCTTATCAAAACATCCGCCAAGTCTGCTACTGATGTGGCCTGGAAGCTCTGCTCCACAATGCGTGAAAGCAGGTTCCTGCTTGATGAAATTCCGGTTAATGTATCACTGTCAATCGGTGTAGCGGAAGCCGGTCCAAACGACACAGAAGAAACCTTGTTAAAACGTGCAGACGAAGCTCTTTACAGAGTCAAGGAAACCGGACGCAACAGCGTCATGTTTGCAGAAAAGGAATAACTACCCAGGTTGAAGGTTGAATACTGAAGCTGAAATCAGTCTTTACTACTTTTTTATTTTTTAGTATTAACCTTCAGCCTTCAACCTAATTACCAACAAAGGTCTTGAACCTCATCCCGTAATATCGTAGACTTCCGCCCATGATAAATTTTGAAACCATCTCACAAAAAGTTGAAAACAATCAGCGCATATCTTCCGAAGAAGCATTGGTACTGTTCACATCAAACGACCTGCTGGCTATCGGCAAGCTGGCCGCAACAGTTAATGACCGCAAAAACGGCAGGAACGTCTTCTTCAATGTCAACCGTCATATCAACCCCACTAACATCTGTGTCAACCGCTGTGCTTTCTGCGCCTTTTCCAGAACAACCGGCCAAGAAGGTGCCTATGCGCTCACACTTGACGAAATCATCCAAAGAGCCGTAGCAGCTGAGGCGGAAGGAGCCACAGAGGTTCATATTGTTGGTGGTTTGCACCCGGATCTTCCGTTTGAATTTTATACGGACATGCTGCAGGGCCTGCGAAAAGCCGCTCCAAGTATTCATATAAAAGCCTTTACAGCTGTTGAAATCGATTACTTTGCCCGTATTTCTGGACTTACAACAGAAGAGGTTTTCAAGTTGCTGATGGCTGCCGGACTCGGCTCCATGCCGGGTGGCGGGGCTGAAATCCTGGTGGAAGAGGTGCGCAATAAAATCTGCCCGGAAAAAATCTCCGGCCAACACTGGCTGGAAATTATCAGACTGGCTCACCTGGCCGGCCTGAAGACCAATGCCACCATGCTTTACGGCCACGTGGAAAGCTTTGCAGATCGTGTGGCACACATGGAGATGCTGCGAAACCTGCAAGACGAAACCGGCGGTTTTCAGGCATTCATACCATTGGCCTTCCAGCCGGAAAACTCCGACTTGAAACTGAACATTAGAGGCACATCAGGACTGGACGACTTAAAAACCCTGGCGATTTCCAGAATTTTCCTGGACAACTTTGTTCATATCAAAGCGTACTGGATCATGCTGGGTGAGAAGATTGCCCAGGTTTCACTGGCCTTCGGAGTCAACGATCTGGATGGAACTGTGGTAGAGGAAAAAATCGGCCACGACGCTGGTGCAGCCAGCCCGCAATCACTAACCAAAGACGGCATAATCCGCCTGATCAGCAAAGCAGACAAAATCCCGGTAGAAAGAGATACACTTTACCGACCGATCCGCACGTTCTGATGTTCTGCTTTTCCCCGTCCCTTGAACATCAGGACGCTGCTAAAAACCTGCAAAAACTTTTCTCACCATCCATTTTATCGACCGGCTTAAACCGGTCGATTCAAAATCTGCAACGTTCATTTGACAGCTTCATCAGATTCCACCCCACGCCATGGCCTGCTCCAGGGCTGCAACTGACACCCGAAATTCACTACCAAAGTGAACTGTGGCTTCCGCAGGCAGAAATTAACACAGCTTTTCAACAGTTTTACCGTTCCTCACTCAACTATCAACCCATATTTGCCAGTACTCCTTTTGCAGATGCAGCCAGTTGGGCTGATATTATTGGCCATATGCCATCACTATTTTTTGAAGACACAATCAATCCGGCCACAATGTTAAAGCGCCTGCAGACTGATTTGGAACTAAAAAAGAAATTTATTTTCTGGTCCTTCATGCCGCAGCGCTATTATGGCAATAATCCCAACCGCTATCCCGACCAAACCAGATTTATTTTAAATAGGCTGCCAAACCATGAACAAAAAACAGGGCGACTAAATTTTCTGGATGCTGCCTGCGGAGATGGTATCGGGACTTACTTACTGGCCGGGGAGTTATTGAAAACAGGGATTGCCCCGAACAGTTTTCATATTGAAGGCTGGACACTTGACCCACTTGAAGCCTGGTCGGCGGCACACGCTTCATTTCCGCATGATCCTTGTCGTGAGGCGTCTTTCAGAGCTATTGCACAACCAGTGATTTCATCATCTGCAGATGTTTCAATACTGTTCAAACAGGCAGACTTGCTGAAACAGCCAGCTGCTTCCCAAACCTTTGATGTTATTATCTGCAATGGACTACTGGGTGGTCCGATCATCAACAGGTTGGATGAAATGCATCGGATCATCAAAAATATGGTAGCAGCTATTGGTACCGGTGGGATGTTACTGGCCGCCAACTGTTTCCACGGCGGCTGGAAGCAGAAATGCCCTCAGGAGGATCTGAAGGCATTGTTTAAACTAAACAATTTAAAGGTACTGGAAGCCGGAGAAGGAATTTGCGGCATCAAGCAGGGCTGGAATTATTTATCGTCAAGCTCCCCATGAGTTTTACCGTTCCTGATCACATCATACATGGCAAAACCCCAGACAACACCAAAGGCCACCAAAAGAGCATTGCCATAACCGGAAACGCCCATAATTGCAGCATGAACCTCTGCATAACCAACCTGGCCTGCCGTTATTTTTGCAGCTATTATTGGTGAGGCACCTTTCAGCAGTACGAACAGTGCCAGCAGCATCAGAAAGTTAACAATCAGGATGATTATGATCCCGGTTACTCTGCGTCCCAGAAACAGCTGTCCCATTCCAGGCAACAAAAAAGCATTCATCAGTATTGCTCTTGTTTTGCGGGTCACTGTTTCCCTTCCTTTTCAACCATTGCCAGCATTTCCACCATTTCCTGGTGAATCAGTCCGTTGCTGGACAAAATACGGTTGTTGAAAATATCATAGGATGATCCATCAAAGCCGGTTACAACTCCACCGGCCTCTCGTACGATCAGAACTCCGGCCGCCACGTCCCACGGCTTCAGCTTTAGCTCCCAGTAACCATCCAGACGCCCGGCAGCCACACTTGCCAAGTCAAGGGCAGCCGCACCGGCCCTGCGAATTCCACGAGCAGCCTTCTGAAAAGCAAAACTGTTGGCAAAATTATTTTCCGGGTCGGTGGCACTGTCATAGGGAAATCCGGTCCCCAACAAGGTGTTTTGCAATGGGGATCTGGCAGAAACCTGCATGCGATGACCATTCAGAAAGGCTCCATCACCCTTGGAAGCGGTGAAAAGTTCATCATATATGGGGTTATAAACAACTCCGACCACCAGCTCACCACGACACTCCAGACCGATTGAAACACAAAACCATGGATAACCATGGGCAAAATTGGTAGTGCCATCAATAGGGTCAATTACCCAGCGAAAAGGTGAATCTGTTTCTGGATAAACGTTCTCTTCCGCCAAAATCGTATGATCCGGGTAACAGGAGAGCAGATACTCCACAACCAGACGCTCCGATTCCTTGTCCACTTCGGTAACAAGATCTTTATCACCTTTCATGTCCACGGCAAAAGGCATGGTAAAACAATATCGCTGATAACCGCCAGCGATCCTTGCCGCAGCCACGGCACACTCCAGATACTCTTTCCACTCGCTCATTTTGTCTCCAATAACTGGGGGTTTTTCACCGCAATGGGCTACATTTATATCAGAGTGGCCAGATCATGGCAAGCCGCTCGCATTCGCCTTTGACATTGAATGCACTTTAAGGCATATTTGTTCGGATTTTATTTCATTCTGTTTATATCGAGTCTGGAGATATCAGTGGTTTTGATCGCCAACATACTTCTGGCAATTGCCAAGATAGTTGAAATAGCTGACGGGCTGCTGACCATCTACAAATACGTCCTGCTGGCCAGTATAATTCTGTCCTGGGTCAATCCTGATCCCTATAACCCGATAGTAAGATTTATCCATCGCATTACGGAACCTCTTTTGAGTAGAATCAGGCGTCATATGCCTGATACCGGTGCACTGGACCTGTCTCCACTAGTAGCGTTTGCACTGATTTATGTAATACAGATTGTTGTATTCAACACCGCTTATCATTACCTGATTACTTCAAGCACAGCACTTAGATACTGAAAGGTTGACAGATGAAAATCACCCCGATTGATATTCAGCAGCAACAGTTCAAGGGTAAGATGTTTAACGGTCTTGACCCGGACGATGTTGATGCTTTCCTGCAAACCATTGCAGGTGAAATGGAAAACCTGGTTCGTGAAAATAATGAGCTAAAAGAGCGGCAGTCCAGACATAATCGTGAAATGGCAGAGGTTTCCGAAAAGGAAAAAGATCTGCGCGAAGCGATGCTGGGTGCTCACAGGGTCATTGAAGAGATGAAAAATAATGCCCAGAAAGAAGCTTCCCTGATTGTAGGCGAAGCAGAACTTAAAGCGGAGCGCATCGTAGCGGACTCCGAGCGTCATCTGGGAGAACTTAAGGCCCGGATAGAGGATATACGCCGACAGAAAATTCAGTTCGAAATCAGCCTCAAATCACTGCTGGACAGCCATGCACGAATGATAACCGGCGATGACCAGGCCTGAACACGCACTATTCTGCCAGACTGATGACGGAATAATTATCAACCTGCATGTCCAGCCCAGGGCATCCAAAAATGAAATCTGCGGAATACAGAATCAGGTACTCAAAATCAGACTGACTTCACCACCTGTGGATGGAGCAGCCAATAAACTCTGCTGCGAATACCTTGCAAAACTTTTTGGCGTATCAAAATCCTCAGTAATACTTGTTTCCGGTGAAAACTCACGACATAAAAGAGTACGGATTACTGGTGCAGACCCATTGCAGATGGATAAAATAATAGCGAGCATCAACTCTAAAAACTGAAAACCATCAGGGCAATTTTAAATTTAATCTGAATTAAACAAAGAGAGGAAAGAACAATGGTACAAGCAAAAAATGGCGATAAGGTAAAGGTACACTACATCGGAACCCTGGATGACGGCAGCGTATTCGATGCATCAGAAGAAACTGCAGACCAATGCGGAGACGGCTGCGATGATAATGGCTGCAATGATGGCGGCTGTGGCGATGGCGGCTGTGGATGCGGTGGTCACGACACTTCCGGACCAATGGAATTTGTTATTGGAGAGGGAAATCTGATTCCTAAATTTGAAGAAGCTGTAATCGGTCTGGAACCAGGTCAGAGCGTAAAAGTACGTATTGCCTCAGATGATGCCTATGGTCCACGTGTCGACGAAATGGTGGCTGTTATCGACCGCACTGAGATCCCGTCTGAAATCGAACCGACTGTCGGCGATCACATGGAAGTGATTCTGGAAGACGGGACACCAATGCCTGTAATGGTAATTGATGTAACTGAAACATCCGTTACACTCGATGCAAACCACCCACTGGCCGGTATGGATCTGAACTTTGAAATCAAACTGATTGAAATAGCATAACAGCTTATTTTTTTTAGATATAAAAAGGGCCACTGACTTAGTCAGCGGCCCTTTTTATATTATTAATGACTTACTCCGGCTAATTTTATTTTTTGGCTGGTGCTGCCCCTGTTGATCCGATCAGGTCACAACCGAACTGTTTTGCCTGAGCAGGTACGTTTGAAATAACAACAACAAACGGTATCGCTTTTCCTGGTGCAACTTCCATATTTGCCAGCGAATCGCCAAACTGGTTGGACATGGCGGCTTCAATCTTATCCGCTGACATATTTGCCAACTGTTCTTTAGAAATAGGATTTCCGGCATAGGCATTTTTAGTCATCAGCACCTTGTTGTCTGCAGCATAAAGCGTTCCCATGACTTGAATGGCGGCCCTTGGTGAATCATAGTTATTTACCGCTTCACCAGAGATAACCAGAAGATCCCCTACGGTGCTGTTCTTAACAAAAGAGGCCTTTACATTTTGCAGCGAGATCTTGATGCCGCCTTCACCAGGTTTAGATACCTGTACGCTGTTTTTTTCCATTCCGAAAAAGACAAACAGAGCTATCACACCAGCAACAAGCAGGCCGATCACGCCCATGAACATTGCTGATGGAGATTTACGACGTGAGGAAATAGAAAGCGGCGGCATTTCTTCCTGAGCAGCTACCTCAGGCACCTTGACGGTATCTTCAACTACTGCAGCCACAGAAGGTACTACTTTCGTGTCAAAATCATCGGCCGCTTTAACCTTATCCTGCGGTTCTTCAAGTGGAACAAATAGCAGATTTTGATCTTCTTCAAGTTTTTCCGGATTGATCTGATGACCATACTGAGTACTCAAATCGTCACCAAAATCGATCTCTCCCAGGTGAAATTCCTCATCAGTGTATGTTGATTTCAAACCATCGGAACCGGTTGGTTCATGGGACTCGATAGAATCCATAAAACCATCCAGATCGGGTTTGGTTTGATCAGCAGGCACCTCTGAAACGCCCATATTATCGATATCAGTAAAACTGGAAGATGCGACTATGGTCTTGTCAGCATCATGGGCAATTCCATCGGCAGCTATTTCGAAAAAATCCATTTTTTCGCTACCCATCGCAGATTGTTCCACAGTAAATGCCGTTTCATCATTCAGGGCAAGAGAAGAAACATCAAACTCGTCCGGCGAAACAGCCGGCAGAGTAAATTCATCATGTGAAAGCTCGAAGGTTTCCTTCACCGGACTTAGTGACGCATCACCAACCTCATCCAATTCAAAAGTAGAGGTATCAAAATCAGATACAGCAGCTGGTGCTACCTCTGATCCGTGATCTATTTCAAAAGCAATGGGAGCTGCACTTACAACTGTAGCATCAGTGCTATGCACAAGCATTGCTGCAAAGTCTGGTTTTTCGGCAAGTTGCGACTGATCTTTGGAAACCTTAAAGACATTCCGGCACTTTGCACAACGAACCTTGACCCCTGCGTCTTTAACCTTGGCATCATCAAGCTTGAACTTGGTTCTACACTGTTCACACTGGATTATCATCTACGACTCCCCGGTTATTTGTGGTGGCACAGCTAGTTGATCATGTAACTAGCTGAAACAACGTATCCTATATCAGAAAGGCTTTTGGGTGTCAATTTATTAAAAATCCCCTCATACTTTGATAGAGCTGTTCTGAGAACATATTCCCGAAATCTGACAGGTACGACAAACAGCCAGATCTTTCCCGTCACAACCTTCAGAAATACCAAGGTGTGCAATGGAAAAATCATACTTGACCGGATCATCTTTATCCAGCAACCGCAAAGCCGCTGTAATTTCACAAGCCATGCGCCAATCGGCGTTTTTGCGAGCCGTAAACCCAAGATAACCGCAAATCCGCTGAATATGTGTATCAACCGGTATAATCAGCTGTGAAGGACAAACACCTTGCCAGATACCCAGATCAACTCCGTCGGACGGCCTTACCATCCATCTCAGATACATGCAGAGACGTTTGCAGGCGCTTCCGGATGCAGGCGCCGGAAAGAAAAAAGGAAAATATGCATCTTTTGGAATTTCTGGCTGGCCATAAACAGAGCTGAAATCAAAACTCTTGATCGAAGAAGAAAAGCCATCTAATGCAGCTGTCAGATTGACCGCATCTACATCGTACTGACGAAGAAAATAGGCGTTGATGCTGCCGGATTCTCGAATCATCTGTTGGTTAGCCAGAAACAGGGCACACAGGTCACGGCTGTCGTTGAAGCGGTGCTTAAAACCACTAAACATTTTCAAACCATCTGCTGGCTTAAACTGTTCGATGAAATCGCGCGGAGATGCTCCGATTTTTGAAAAAACTTTTTCAAGTGTCCTTAGGATGATATTCACATTGCCGTAGGCAAAAGAGGATGCAATCAGGCCAGCCACCTCCTGATCTGCAGGGTCGCTGAAACGATGGCAGAATGAAAGCGGATCATTGGCCAACTGCGCAGCCGACCTGTTTTCATAAAGGGTGTCGAGGACTGTTTTTATATCAGTGGATTTCATAAATGCACCAGTTCGTTTTTTTAGACTTTAGACTTTAGACTTCAGGTCCCCGGTCCCCGGTCTCCGGTCTCAGGTCTCAGGTCTATTGTCTCCTGTCTTCCCTGAACGCTTCCAGCGCGTCTGGAAAAGGTTGCAGCGCCCGCTGGCAGATACCGAGAGAGAATGCTATGGCAATTCCATAGTTGGTAATCGGCACACCTGCCTGACGGCAGCGGATGATTTTTGACAGAACTTCACGCCTGTTATGCATGCAGGCTCCGCAATGAATCACCAGTTTATATGGGCTGAGATCCGTCGGAAAATCGTGCCCCTGCACATGAACGAAATCAAGCTTGCCTCCCACATACTGGGTCAGCCAGCGCGGCAGCTTAACCCGGCCGATATCCTCTCCGATCGGGTGATGTGAACATGACTCGCAGATCAGGATTTTATCACCGGAGCGCAGCCGGTCAATGGACTTGGCACCTCGGGCAAACTCGGACAGATCACCTTTAAAACGGGCAAATAGAATCGAAAAAGAGGTCATGGGGATATTATCAGGTGTATCCGCCGCAACCTTCAAAAAAGCCTGGGAGTCGGTGATTACAAGGGCCGGTGGCTTTTTCAGACGACCCAGCGCTTCACGCAACTCCCTTTCCTTAACCACCATACAATAGGCATCACTGTCCAACAGATCACGGATTGTCTGCACCTGCGGCAGAATCAACCGCCCCTTGGGCGCTTCCTTGTCAATCGGCACCACCAGCACAGCCATCTCACCCGGCGGAACCAGATCACCGACTATTGCCGGGGTATTGATAAAATCCTCCGGCGCAACACGCACCAAAGCTTCACGCAGATCAACGATTCCCGCCCCGGT
>Ga0105048_10006787_pt1 | contig 18454 bp, 16 predicted proteins | sample MAT05_FD_78382 | JGI IMG/M metagenome (GOLD analysis project Ga0105048, IMG submission 78382) | Freshwater microbial communities from Lake Fryxell liftoff mats and glacier meltwater in Antarctica - MAT-05 | ecosystem: Environmental > Aquatic > Freshwater > Ice > Liftoff microbial mat | place... | reverse complement strand
TGGCCATCGAGTTCTCCTCCTGATTGTGTGCGTTAACACCGCTATCGTGGAGGACGGTGGCCACCTCTGTCATCTGGCCACCGCTATTTACAGAAGTCTAAGGACGTAATCCGGGACTCGTCGCAGTCAGTCTCTTCCCAATTCCATTTCCTGCTGCCGGTTCCTCACGCCGGGGGACGTGAGACCCAAATTGCTATTCCTGAGTCTCCAGTGACCGCGCCAGTGCTCCATCTGCTTGGATCTTATTCGGCAGTTCGACGAACCTCGCCCACGGGCGAATCAAAGGAGTGGCATCAGTGGCTGAAAAACGGGAACCGAAACCAGGTAGCTTCGAACAACAGACGTACGGCTACGCTCGTCAATGGGCGACATCGCTCAATCGCCGCGATCTCTTCAAGGCATTTGGTGCAGCGGCCGGAAGTGCCGCCTTAATGGGAACCGTGGGTGCCTCGGCAGCTTCCGCTGCTCCGCACGGTGGGCTCAATCTCTCCCGGCTACGCCGCCAGGATGGGGGAACGTCGCTTAAGATTGCCCGCGGTCAACTCACCGATAGTCTCGATGCTCAAAAGACCGCGTTGCTCGTGGCGCACGAGATCATGTGGCAAATCTATGACACGTTGGTCTATCTCGACGAAGCCGGAACAGTTCATCCAGGTCTCGCCACCGAGTGGGCATTTTCAGAAGACAATCTCACGGTCACCTACAAGCTCAGGCCGAATGTCACCTTCCATGACGGCACTCCGTTCAACGCCCAAATCGTGCAGGACACGGTCAAGCGCCACCTCGATCCCGCAACCGCCTCACCGACCTCCTACATGCTCGGCCCAATCAAGGAGACTCTGGTCATCGATGAGATGACGATCGCCTACGTCTACACCGAGCCATTTGTGCCAATGTTCGTCGGTCTCGGGTATTCCTACTGTGCGCCAATCAGCATTCCGGCCGCGACTGCCGCCGGTGATGGATTCGGTCGCGCTCCTGTCGGAACTGGACCATACAAGTTCGTAGAATGGTCGGCGGACGACACGATCTCACTCGAAAAGAACCCGGCGCATGATTGGTCGACTACCTTTTATAAGACCCAGCAGGCGCCACAAATCGATCACTTCGATTTCGTCGTCATTCCCGAGGACGCAACTCGTCTCTCTGCCCTGATCGCGGGTGAAGTCGATATCGTCGCCGGTACCGACGCGGTTCCGACTGATAAGATCAAATCGCTTTCGAACGAGGAAGGTATCACGGTCGTCACCCGTCCGGCCGTCGGTGTCTATTACGCCTATTTGAATATGTCGGTCAAGCCGCTCGACGACGTGCGCGTTCGGCAGGCCATCAACTACGCCATCGACAAAGAGGCGATCGTCTCGCTCGTGCTTGATGGGAATGGCGCACCTGCCACGAACATGCTCGCCTCCGCGTTCGGTGACTACAAGTCCGATGTGACCCAGTATCCCTATGATGTTGAGAAGGCCAAAGCCCTCATGGCCGAAGCCGGTCTGGCGGATGGATTCGAAACCACCTACCTGAATATCACCTCGCCGGTCTATCAGCGGGCAGCCGAAGTGATCCAGGAAAATCTGGCCGCAATCAACATCAAGATCAATATCGAATCCTATCCGGTGGCCGAGTGGGTACCGAAGGGCCAGGGCGGCACCTATGGCATCCAGTTCTTCTATTACACCTACAGCGATCCGGACATCCTGTATCTCTGCGCACGAACCGGTAGTGCGTTCGAGTGGTCGCACCACGGCGATACCGAACTCGATGGCTGGCTCGACGGACAGCGCATTGAATTCGACAAGGACAAGCGACGCGAACTGCTTCATTCCGCCCAGGCGCGCATCAATGACAACGCGCTGATTCTTCTCCTTTGGGAGGGTGTCTACGCGGCCGCGATGCGCGATTACGTCACCGGGCTTGAAATGGACCTGGTCGGGTTCATCCATCTCCAGGAGATGTCACGCACCAGTTAGTTATTCGACAGCTGCCATTCGATCAAGTAGTTCCGCAACAGCGCAGTTCTGATGCTCCTGCGAGCAGGAGCATCAGAATCGGAGCTACGGGGCCGTGGCTGGACGGCCCCGGATGCTTCGATTCAAAAGCCGGTCTAGGGAGAACGCATGGGACCCTTTCTCATTCGACGTATCGGTCACATGCTGGGTGTGCTCACTGCGGTTCTCATCATCGTTTCCGTTCTCCTCCGCCTGATTCCCGGCGATCCGGTCGATGTCATCATGGCCGGCAATCCGGGCATCACTGAGGAAGACAAACAGGCGCTCCGCGACCAACTGGGACTCAACGATCCGATTGTGGTTCAGGTCGGGAACTACGCGGGGGGCCTCGTCCGGGGCGACTTCGGCGACTCCCTGCGCTTCCGCACTCCGGTTCGTCCGCTGATCATGGAGAAACTCCCCCCGACAATCGAACTCACCATCTTCGCGATGCTGATCGCAGTCATGATCGCGGTGCCATTGGGTCTGATCACAGCACTCCAGCGCGATCGACCGGCCGACTACATCGGTTCCGTTCTGGCGGTACTCGGGATCTCGATTCCCAGTTTTCTTCTCGGCATCCTCCTCATCCTCTTTTTTGCGGTTGAATGGCGCATTTTTCCCGCCTCTGGATACGGCGGTTCCTTCTCGAGCGCACTCTGGCACTTCGTCACATCAGGGGACCTGGGACCACTAAAGAAAAGCTTCCGCTACCTGATTTTGCCCGGGGTCACCCTTGGAGTTGCCGTCTCGGCCTACAACGCGCGCATCATCCGCTCGACCATGGTCGAGGTGCTCCGCCAGGACTACGTCCGGTATGCGCAGGCGAAAGGAATGCCGAACCGGGTGGTTTACATCGGTCATGCATTCCGCAACGCGCTCATTCCGGTCGTTACTATTCTGGGATTGCAGATCGGTTATCTGCTAAGTGGCGCCTTCGTGATCGAAAACGTCTTTGCCTGGCCGGGTATCGGACGATTTTCCGTGCAAGCGCTCGGCTGGCGAGACTACCCCGTCGTTCAGGGTGTGGTCATGATCACAGCCGTCATATTCCTTTCGATCAACCTGTTGGTGGATCTCCTCTATGTCGCGATCGATCCGCGCATCCGTTATCGATGAGGAGCCATTCATGACTGACGCGACTGTTGCATCCATCGATACATCCCCCGTACCTGCCCTCCGCCTTGCATCGCCGCAGGCGCCCTGGAAAGACCTCCTGCGAAAATTGCGCAAGAGCGTCAAGGGGATGACCGGAGCGGCGCTGGTTTCACTCGCGATTCTTGCGGCGCTCACTGCCCCGTTGCTTGCACCCTATAGTCCGACAAAGCAAACGGTCCGTGCCAAATTTGCCGATCCGATCTTCAAAGACAGCGAATCCGACTACATCCTTGGGGGCGACAATCTCGGTCGCGACATTCTCAGCCGCATCCTCTACGGCAGCCGCGCCTCGCTCTCAATTGGCTTCCTGGTCACGGTCGCCGCGGCGACCGTCGGTTCGATCGCCGGCGGATTCGCTGGCTATCGCGGCGGACTCGTCGATACGTTGGTCATGCGCCTCGTCGATCTTCAGCTCTCGATTCCGTTCATCCTGCTCGCGATGATCGTGCTCGCCATCATGGGGCCCGGATTCTGGAGTGTCTTTGTTGCGCTGGCGGTTGCTCTGTGGGTGAACTACGCCCGTTTGGTACGCGGTGAAACCCTGCGCATTCGCGACATGGAGTATGTCGTCGCCGCCCGCACAATTGGTGTCGATGAGCGACGCATCCTGATCAAACACATTCTGCCGAATGTCATTCATTCGATTCTCGTGCTCGCGACGCTCGACATGGCCTTCGTCATCATCTTCGAGGCGTCCCTCACCTTCCTTGGTCTCGGCATCCAGCCACCCACGCCGACGTGGGGATTCATGTTGAGCGAAGGTCGCAACTACCTTCAGGAGAGTCCCTGGATGTCCGTCTTCCCCGGTCTCGCGATCATCCTGACCGTCGTCGGTATCAATCTGCTCGGCGACTGGCTCCGGGATACCTTTGATCCAAGTCTGCGCAATCGATAGAACGTGCTCATGGCCATGCGGCCAGTACCTGGTGGAGAAATACCGTGACGAACGACGACGCAATTGCACGAGTGACGGCTCAGATCGACACGATGCGAGACGACATTCTCGCCACGCTTTCAACGGCCGTTCAGATTTCCAGCATCACGCCCAAATATCCGGGTCTCTCGTATGACGAACTTGTTGGTGGCGAAACCAGGTGCAATGAATCACTCCGGCCGACATTTGAAGCCGCCGGAGCCGTGGTCGATCAATGGGAAGAGGAACCGGGCCGCGCCAATCTCGTCGGTGTCGTCAAAGGCGAAGGCGGGGGGCGCTCGCTCATTTTCAATGGCCATATCGATACCGTTCCGCCCGGCGACCCCGCCACCTGGAAGTGGGAAGACCCCTGGAGTGGCCGGATCGAGGATGGCAAGTTGTACGGGCTCGGCTCCACCGATATGAAAGCCGGTGTCGTCGCACAGGCCAAGGCCGCCGAAGCACTCCGCCGCGCCGGTATCGGGCTGAAAGGTGATCTCATCATCGAAAGTGTGGTCGGTGAAGAGACGATGGACCATGAGCGGGGTGTCACCGCCACGGTGCGCCGGGGGTATCTGGCTGATGCCGCGATCGTCACCGAACCAACCGGTCTCCCCTCGCCATCGACACTCGCGCCATGCTCCGTCGGAACCTATTGGGTTCGCATCACCGTGCGTGGAAAAGCGACTCATGTCCTCGTTCGCGGAAGTCTCATCTGGCCAGGGGGTGAAGGTGAACGCTTTGGCGTGAACGCCATCGATAAGGGGTTTTTCATTTATCAGGCGCTCTCGAAACTCGAAGCAAACTGGGGTTTCACCAAAGTCCACCCCCTCTTCCGCCCTGGGCACTTCAATCTCGGGGTGAACCTGATGGTCGGACGACCTCCGGGTCCAATGGTGCCATTCATCGTCCCGCACGAATGCGTGCTCGATTACATCGTGATCTACCCACCGGACGACGATCCGGAAGGAGTCAAAGGCGAAATCACAACGTATCTCGATTCGGTTTTCGATCAGGACCCCTGGTTGGCGAAGAACCGCCCGGAACTCGAGTGGAAACATCACTGGCCGGCCTACGACACGCCGATCGATCACCCCATCTGTCAGACACTCGATCGCGCACATTTGAATGTGCTTGGTGTTCCCGCCATCTATCAGGGATTCCCGGCCGTGGACGATGCGACATACCTGCAACTCGGCGGAATCCCATCAATCAGTTTCGGTCCCGGAAACGTGATGATGGCGCACGCTGTCAACGAATATGTCGAATGCGAGGAGGTCATCAACGCCTGCAAAATCTACGCCGCGACCGCTATCGACTGGTGTGGTATCGCGTGAACACAACACCACTACCCGATCAATCTGCATTAGCTATGGTGGGCACTCATACTGAGCTAATGAAGAGCTATACGCACTCATTGATCGGGTCAAACGCCCTATGCATGTGTAATTCAAGGACGTCCGGTCGCGGTGGGCTCGATCGTGGGTACCCGCGAGCAGCGCCTCATGACATTCGCGGCGCTACTCATTGGCATTGCACTGGGACTCGATCTCTTCGCCGGCGGTCTCTCCGTCGGGATAGCCGGTCTGCCGCGCGAACGCTGGCCACGAACAGCGCTGATTTTCGCTTTCTTCGGTGTCGTGCTTCTCGCAGTCGGCCTGGCTGCGGGCAACCTGTTGAGCGACGGCCTGGGCAACATCGCTTCCTATCTGGCCGGAGTCGCACTCATCGGACTTGGTCTGAAATCGCTGGTTGGGATCTTTCTCGACGATCACTCGGAAGAAGAGGCGACGCCGCTCGATCCAAAATCGGTCATGACCACCGGATTTATCGCTCCGATGGACAAACTGGCGGTCGGTATCTCGCGCTCACTGATCGATATCTCAAAACCACCGGTGCTTCTCTATTTTGCGGTGCAGGGATTCGTTCTTACGCTGCTGGGATTGGCCCTGGGCAAACGATTGGGTTCGAAACTCGGTTTCGTCGCCCATCTCCTGGCCGGTGCCGTCTTCGTTATTCTCGGAGCGATCATCATCATCCAAACCGCGCGCAATCACGACCTGCACTGATTCAGGGCTTCACAACTCAATTCATCTTCGTTTGTCCGTCCCACCACAAGAGAGGTCAGTCATGCCCGAACCCGTAACCAAAGCACACCCGTACATCCCGAACTCGTCCCCAATAACTCGCGCAGAGATGCTGGCAACGGTCGGAGTCGAATCTGCAGCCGATCTTTACGACGGTATCCCGAAACGACTCAAACTCGGCCGCCCGCTCAATCTCCCACCAGCACTCACTTCCGAGCGCGATCTGCGTCGACACGTGCAGGGACTGCTCAACAAAAACATCCCTGTTACTAATGTCATCAGTTTTCTTGGCGGAGGGTGCTGGCAGCATGATATTCCCGCTGTCTGCGACGAAATCAATTCCCGGATGGAGTTCCTGACCGCCTATGGCGGTGACACGTATGCCGATCTTGGCAAATATCAGGCGATCTTCGAGTTCCAGAGCATGATCGGCGAATTGACCGGGTTCGATATGGTCAGCGCGCCCGTGTACGACTGGGCCGGAGCGACCACAAGCGCACTGATGATGGCAGCTCGAATCACCGGACGCCGCAAGGCGCTCATCCCGCGTGCAATCTCGGCGGAAAAACGGAGCCATATCGCGAATGTGGCGCAATCCCAGGTGGATGTTGTCGAGATCGGGTACGATCCGGGAACCGGTCTGCTTGACATGAACGATTTGCAGGCGAAAATCGGGTCCGATGTGGGCGCGGTTTATATCGAAAACCCTAACTACCTGGGCATCATTGAGACTCAGGGTCCCGAGATCGCGGAAATTGCGCACAACCATGGCGCGCTGTTCATCGTCGGAGTCGATGGCATCTCACTCGGAGTGCTCGCGCCACCTGCCGATTACGGCGCCGATCTGGTTGCCGGTGAAGCGCAGGGGTTTGGCGTTCACATGCAGTACAGCGGCGGACTCTGCGGATTTATCGCCTCGCGCGATGAACCGCAAATTCTGGCCGAATACCCCTACCTGATGGTCAGCATCGCGCCCGGCACTGTCGAGGGTGAAATCGGCTTCGGCTGGTCAACCATGGAGCGCACCTCGTACGACAAACGGGAACACGCTCGCGACTACGCCGGCACCACCCAATGGCTGTGGGGAATCACCACTGCGGTCTACCTCTCGCTCCTCGGCCCGGAGGGTTTGCGCGAAGTCGGCGAAGGCATTCTCCAACGATCTCACTACGCGGCAAAACAACTCGCGACAGTTCCAGGAGTTCAAGTCCCATTAGCGGGTTCGCACTTCAAGGAATTCGTTGTCAACTTTGATGATTCAGGTACGTCCGTTCGAGACATCAATGTCGCACTTCGTGAACGCGGAATCTACGGCGGTCACGACCTCAGTCAGGAACGTCCCGAACTCGGGCAAAGCGCGCTGTATTGCGTGACGGAAGTCCACACCAAAGCGAATATCGACACGCTCGTTTCCGCCCTCAAGGAGGTGCTCGCATGAACTCGATCCACACACCACGCGCGTACCACGGAGCAAAGTGGGACGAACCGATTGTGCTCGATATGGGTGCCCCGGGGGAGCGCGGTTACATTCCGCCCGCGGTCGAACCAGAGATCGCCGCTTCCGTTGGCGATGGAGCATCGCTTATTCCAGCGGGAATGCGACGATCGACGCCACCGCGTCTCCCCGAAATGGCGCAACCTTCGGTGTTACGCCACTATCTGCGGCTATCCCAAATGACGATGGGCGCACACATCACCCCGGATGCCAGTCTTGGCACGTGCACGATGAAATACAGCCCTCTCGTCAATGAAGAGATGGCGCGCACACCGCAAATGGGCGAGATGCATCCCTACCAGGACGACGACACCGCCCAGGGAATTCTCGAAATCATCTACGGTCTCGAGCGCATGCTGTGTGAAATCTCCGGTATGGACGCGTTCACCTTCCAGCCCGCCGGAGGGTCGCAAGCGATCTTCGCCAATGCCTGCATCATTCGCGCCTACCATGCATCTCGCGGCGAGGCCGAACAGCGCACCGACATCATTTCAACGTCATTTTCCCACCCGATCGATTGCGCGGCCCCGGCCGTCGCCGGTTTCCGGGTTATCACGCTTACCCCGGGTCCGAACGGCTACCCGGATCTTGGCGCTCTGAAGGCTGCGGTTTCCAATCGCACGGCCGGTCTGATGATGACCAATCCGGAAGATACCGGGATCTTCAACCCCTACGTCGAAGAATTCACCCGTATCGTCCACGAAGCGGGAGGTCTCTGCGCCTATGATCAGGCAAATGCGAACGGCATTCTCGGCATCACGCGAGCCCGTGAAAACGGCTTCGACATGTGCCAGTTCAACCTGCATAAGACCTTCTCGGTGCCGCACGGCTCTGCTGGCGGTTCCTGTGGGGCAGGAGGCGTAACCGCCGAACTCGCGAAATTCCTTCCTGCGCCGATGGTCGTCAAAGAGGGCGATCGCTTTCGCTGGGACTACGATCGGCCCGATAGTATCGGCAAAGTGCGCAGTTTCCACGGCAATGTCCAGGCCGTTCTGCGTTCCTATGCCTGGATCATGGCTCATGGCGCCGAGGGAATTCAGACGGTCGCTGAAACCGCGGTGCTCAACAACAACTACCTGGCCACCAAACTCGGTGCTATCCCGGGAGTATCCATTCCATATGGTGGAAATGGGCACCGTCTCCAGGAGGTCCGCTATAGCTGGCAGGATCTGCTGGACGAAACTGGTGTCAGCACCGAGGACGTTCGCAGACGGATCGTTGATTTCGGTTTGCAGGGTTACTTCACCAGCCATCATCCAGTGCTGGTGCCTGAACCCTTCACGCTCGAACCCTGCGAAAGTTACTCGCGTGCTGACCTGGACGAATACGCGACCGTGCTCGGACATATCGCGGACGAGGCGCGAACCAATCCGGAACATGTCCGCGCTGCCCCGCACTCGGCCGCCATCCACCGCATTCAGGAGGATGTCATCAACGACCCTGCCCGGTTGGCCATGACATGGCGCGGGTACCAGAAGAAGCAAGGCGCTGCCCGAGAGGTTGCCACTTCCTGATATGACGGATCGCGAAGCATGACAGCACGGAAGAGATTGGGATTGATCGTCAATCCAATCGCTGGTATGGGCGGCGGAGTTGGTCTCAAAGGGACTGACTCCGCGACCACGCTTCAACGCGCACGTGAACTCGGCGCAACTCCCAGATCGGGAATCCGAGCAAACGTTGCCCTATCTATCGTACTGGAGCGTCTGGGTGACGAGGTCGAACTCATCACCGCTCCTGGTGCGATGGGCGAGGAGATTGCCCTCAGTGCGGGTTTCACCCCGATCGTCATCGGCAGCGTGACAGGCGGAGAAACGAGCCCCGATGACACCCGCCATGCCGCGAAAGTGATGCTCGATGCCGGAGTCGATCTGCTGCTCTTCGCGGGCGGCGACGGCACGGCGCGCGATATCTGCGGTGTCATTGATGGTCACTTGATTTCGCTCGGCATCCCGACCGGGGTGAAGATGCACTCCGCAGTTTATGCGACCAACCCGCGGTCGGCCGGGGAGGCCGCCGCTCGATTCCTGATTGCTGCGACGCCACGATCCCGCGAAGCAGAAGTCATGGATATCGATGAAGAGCTCTTTCGGGGTGGCCGCGTATCTGCCCGGCTCTATGGCATGATGCGTGTTCCCGATCTTCCGCGTCTGGTTCAGAATCTCAAATCGGGAAGCAGCGGAAGTGATCAGGCGGTCCTGACCGGAATAGCCGACGACATTATCGAGCGCATGCAGGATGGCGCTCTCTACATCATCGGTCCCGGCACAACGACCAGAGAAATCGTTACCAGGATGGGAGGTCAGAAGACGCTCCTCGGAGTCGATCTTTTCTGCCGGGCCGAAGCCATTGCACTCGATGCCACTGAAGCTCAAATTCTCAACCATCTCGATGGCATCCCCGCTCGCATTGTGGTCACACCGATTGGCGGACAGGGTTTTCTCTTCGGTCGGGGCAATCAACAACTAAGCGCGGAGGTGATCAGGCGCGTCGGACCGGAGAACATCATTGTCGTCGCGACCATGGACAAGATCGCGGGATTACGTGGCGATCCATTCCTGATCGATACCGGCGATCCTGTCACCGATGAATCTCTGGCTGGCTACATCCGGGTTGTCACCAATTACCACACTGAGACCGTCTATCAAATCGCGTGAGCGATGGTGGGGCCACGTCTCTGCCCAATCCTGAACGACCAGAACTTCGACGGCGAAACGTCACAGTTTCGGAAGGCAGAACCATATGAAAATCACGCAGGTCGAGGTCTTTCGCGTCAACATTCCCTTCCGCATCCCGTTCGTCGTCTGGAGAGGTGAACTTCCGGGTAAGGAGCACGTTCTCGTCAAACTCACCACGGATACCGGAGTGACCGGTTGGGGCGAGGCCGCACCATTTCTCTTCTACGCCCCGGAGACTGCCGCGGGGATCGCATCTGTCATCGAAGAGGCACTCATCGACGAAATTATCGGCCGCGATCCTTGTGACGTCCGCGCAATCTACGAGCGTTTCGGCATGCTCGATGGTCATCTCTTCGCAAAGGGGGCGATCGAAATTGCACTTTGGGACATTCTGGGCAAGGTCGCGGGGTTACCGCTCTTTCGCCTGCTCGGAGGTCCGGTTCGTGACAGTGTGCCGGTGACCACGGTCATCCACACGACCGAACCTCGGCTGATGGGGGAGGAAGCAGTTGAACTTGTTGCGCGAGGGTTCGACTCACTGAAGATCAAGATCGGATTTGGCATCGACGGTGACGAAGCGATGGTTGCCGGAGTACGCGAGGCAGTCGGATCCAGTGCCCGCATCCGGGTCGACGCGGAGGAGCATTACCAGACCAAGGAAGCGCTCGCGATCGCACGCCGACTTGAACGGTACGATCTGGAACTGATTAGCCAACCGATTGCCCGCACTGATTGGGAAGGCATGGCATTTCTCCGTTCACAACTCCCCATGCCGCTGCTGGCGGACGAAGGAATCCACAGTCCACACGATGTGATGACCTGTATCAAACACGATTCGGCCGATATGGTGAATATCAAGGTGCTGAAATCGGGTGGAATGCTCCCGTCGCTCGATATGGCTGGAATCTGCCGCGCGGCTCATTTGCCAGTGATGTTCGGGAGCATGATCGAGTCAGGCGTCGGGACCCTCTTTACCGCGCACCTTGCCGCGACTCTGCCCAATGTCTTTTCCACTGAGCTTTGCGGCCCACTCCTGCTCGCAAGTGATCTCCTCACCGAACCCGTACGGGTGGAACGTGGCGCGATTCATCTCAGTCAGCGCCCCGGACTGGGCTACGCGGTTGATGAGCGACGTCTCTCCGACTTCAGAATCGATTCATAGCTCCGGCAAGCTCGGTCAAGATGGCGGCATCAGTTGTGGATTCCATGCGATTTCCCACAGATGACCGTCCTGATCCTGGAAGTAACCGGCATACCCTCCCCGGAAGTTTTCGCCCGCAGATCGGACAATAGGGGCGCCGGCTCGTTCCGCCTGGGTCATCACGGCATCGACCTCATCCGCGGATGCCACATTGTGTCCCGGTGAGAACTCGGTTTCGCTCGGTGACGCGACCGGCACACCGCAATCGCGCGCAAGACTCTTACGTGGAAACAGGGCAAGTTTCAGCCCTGATTCGAGATCGATAAAGACCACCGACTCAAAATCAAACTCTGATCCGACGATTCCTTCAGTCTCGGAGCCCAAACCGTCGCGGTAGGAGGAGAGCGACCGTTCAAGATCGTCAACGTCCAGCGTCAGCAAGGTGATTCTCGGTTCCATCCCGAGTTCCTCCGTCTAGATTCGACTGCACGCGCTTTTACCCGGCTTACTCGGTCTGATTCTGTTCGCATCTCAGGAGCTGCGCCCGGTTTGGCATGCGACGTGCGTCTTCTGCGCCAATCACGATCGGCTTCAGTTCGATCGGTGTCGGCTCAATCTACCCATCTCTTTTTCGGTTCACGTTCGAGCATGACCGTCCAGGCCAAGGCTACGAACCACCAGAGGCTTGTCATGACAGTGACCACTACAAAGGAAGAACAGATGACTGCGACAGTCACTGAGCCAACTACTGTTCTGCTCACGATCAATGGAATCAATCGATTGGTTCTCGTCGAACCGCGGCGAACGCTTCTTGATCTACTACGTCACGACCTGGCACTCACGGGCACCAAAAAAGTTTGCGATATGGGCAACTGTGGAGCGTGCACAGTCATTGTCGACGGTCTCGCAAAGTACTCGTGCCTCCTTCTGGCAATCGATTGTGACGGATCCCACATCACAACCATTGAAGGTCTGGCGAAAGGCAACAATCTTGACCCGATTCAGCAGGCATTTATTGATCACGATGCGTTCCAATGCGGTTTCTGCACCTCAGGGCAAATAATGAGTCTCCGCGCACTGCTGGACGCGCAACCTGACCCGACCGATGAAGAGATCGAACTCGCGGTGACGGGGAACCTGTGCCGGTGCGGCGCCTACCCCAACATTGTGGCAGCTGGACGCCGGGCTGTAGACATCGAATCAAACCGTGCCTCCGTGGACCGAGATCGACAAGGAGGAGACTGATGGTCACCCTGAACGTTACCCGGAAGAATCAGGAAGGCGAAGTCAAGATCGAAGTCAGCGAATTGGACACCATATCGCCATGGTCGGCAACGGAGTCCTTCGCCGTCGTAGGCAAATCGGTGCCACGCCTGGAAGGCAATGAAAAAGTAACCGGGCGGGCGAGGTATACCTACGACGTTCGGCTCCCGGGCCAGCTGTACGCAAGAGTTCTCCGCAGTCCTCACCCACACGCTCGCATTCTGGCAATCGATACGTCGAGAGCCGAGCAACTGAACGGAGTTCGTGCGGTCCTCAGCATTGCCAACGCTCCCGCAATTCCGTGGTATGAGAAGAGTTTCATTTTCGACCGCACATTGCGATTCATCGGAGATGAAGTCGCTGCGGTTGCCGCCGAAACCGAGGAGATCGCGGACGATGCGATTCGACTGATCGATGTCTCCTACGAGGTGATTCCGCATATCACCGATCTGGAAGAAGCTCTGGGTACAAATGCTCCCCGTATCTGGCCGGAAGGAAATGTTGCCGGGGATCCCAAAGTGTACGCACGGGGGGACCCGGAAGCAGGATTTCGCCAGGCCGAAGTCACGATCGAAGGTATCTATCACACCAACGTTGCGCTGCATAACAGTCTCGAGCCACATGGTTGCACAGCTTCCTGGGAGGGCGACCGTCTCACGCTCTGGTCTTCGACCCAATCGGTCTTCACCGTTCGTCAGGAGATCGCAAAAGCGCTTGAACTTTCAGAAAATCGGCTGCGGGTAATCAAAGAACACATGGGCGGCGGATTCGGAGCGAAACAGATCTCCTGGAAACAGGACGTCATCGCGTCGCTGCTCTCCCGAGAATCGGGGCGTCCCGTTCAGCTCATGCTGGATCGCCGCGCCGAAAATCTTGCCGCGGGAAATCGGAACGGGACGATACAACGCGTACGTCTTGGAGCGTTACGCAATGGAACATTGACAGCTATTGCTGCGGATATCCTGCAAGGACGTGGAGCATACGCCACCGGCGGTGAAGCGAGCGATGTAAGCGGAATGTACAAAACGCTTTATCGTTGTCCGAATGTCTCCACACATGCAACCAACGTCTACATCAATACCGGTCCGGCGGTCGCGTTTCGCGCCCCCGGTCATGTTGAAGCCGCATTTGCTCTTGAACAGGCGATGGACGAACTCGCGACCGCGCTCGACTTGGATCCCGTCGAACTCAGAAGGCGGAACTACTCCGAAATCGAACAAATCGAAGGGAAACCATACACGCTGCCCGAAGGGTTGAGACTCTGTTATGACAGGGTAACCGAAGCAGTCGATTGGTCCACGAATCAAAAGTGGGCACCAGACGGGTCGAAACGCCGGGGCGTGGGGTTTGCTGCCCATGATTGGGTGGCAGGCTCGGGTCATCCGCCGGGCTACGCGTGGATAGAACTCCTTTCAGACGGAACGGCAAATGTTGTCACCGGTACACAAGATATCGGTACCGGCACCAGAACCGGACTCGCTCAGGTTGCTGCGGAGGAGCTTGGATTGCCCCTCGATTCGATAACATTGCACCTTGGTGACACGGGTGTCGGTCCATATGCTCCGGTAAGTTCCGGGAGTGCGACACAGGCAACGATGGGGCCGGCCATCCGATCGGCCGGGAGAGATGTCCGGCAACAGCTTCTGCAGGTCGCGGCAGTAGCGCTCGATATTCCGGTTGAGCGGCTGCACGTCCGCAACGGCTCGGTGTGGAACGACCAAGATGCTCAACCTGTCGCCACCGTCGCGGAGATCATGCAAAAAATCTCACCTCATACCCTGCAGGCGAAAGGCGCGCGATCCCCGAATCCTCCTGAACAGGCGATTCGGACCTTTGGCGCACAGTTCGCCGATATCGAAGTCGACATCGAAACGGGAGAGATTACGGTTCTTCGAATCGTCACCGCGCATGATGTGGGCCGGATCATCAATCCCCACATTATCGACAGTCAGGTCGTCGGCGGTGTAATCCAGGGGATTGGATTCGGCTTGACAGAGGAGCGCATTCTCGACCATCGACTTGGCCGGGTGATGAATCCCAATCTGGAAGAATACAACGTGCCGACGGTCGCGGATATTCCCCGGATTGAGCATTTGCATGTTGATGTTGCTGATACTCTCGCGAACTCGACCGGGGCCAAAGGCGTGGGAGAACCACCGCTCATCCCAACTGCGCCTGCGATCGCGAATGCGTTTTTCAACGCTACTGGCGTTCGTCTTCGATCAAATCCATTGAATAGGGCACGAGTGCTTGACGAACTTGCAGGTATGAAGTCCGGGAGTCTCACATGAAGCCTTTTGGGTACTCGCAACCAACAAGTATCAGTGAAACCATTTCGCTGCTTAAGCAATCCTCGGGAACCGATTCAAATCGACCTCGTGTGCTGGCCGGAGGAACGGATCTCCTCACGTTAATGAAAGAGGAGTTGATCGCGCCTGATAGTCTCATCGACATTAAGCGCCTCAAAGATCTGGACGGCGAAATCTCATTACAGCATGATGTATTGCGGATCGGCGCGCTGGCCACACTTGCCTCCATCGAACGTCATCCGCTGGTGCGAAAACATGCGACCGCGCTCTCACAGGCGGCACTGCTCGCTGCCAGTCCTCAACTGAGAAACATGGCGACGATCGGTGGCAATGTGTTGCAGCGTCCTCGTTGCTGGTACTTCCGGGATCGAGATGTCTCTTGCTGGCTGAAGGGCGGTGATACTTGCCCCGCGCTCGAAGGCGAAAACCAGCTTCATGCAATCTTCTCAGAATGCCCTTGTCACGCGGTCCACCCATCCGATCCTGCCACCGCGCTGGTTGCACTCGATGCGAAAGTCCTGATTCGGAGACCATTCGGAGAGCGCTCCGAACCAGTCGAGAAATTCTTCGCGCTTCCTGCGGAAGAGAGACGGACTGAGAACACACTGGAATCGGATGAAATCATCACCGGTCTGGAAATTCCCATCCACGAATCAAATTCAAGCAGCCTCTACCTCAAGGCGATGAACCGAAAGGTATGGGCATTTGCGCTCGTTGGCGTCGGTCTAGGTGTGCGCTTTTCGGATCACGTCGTCAGCGATGTCAGGCTGGTGCTCGGCGGGGTGGCTCCGATTCCTCGCCTTATTCCCGAAGCCGCTACTGCGCTGGTCGGTCGCCCGTTGGACCCAGCGAGATTCGATGAAATCGCGGAACTCGCGCTGGCAAAGGCGACTCCGCTTCGACTCAATGGCTATAAGCGCAATCTCGCACAGGGATTGATTCGACAGGCGTTGGAAGAGACTGCGCGAACCCTTAATACGGACGTCTGATACCCCGTTGATCGGACATTATGTCTCTTCTCTCTCGCGTTCGATTGAAAGGGATGGAAGCAGACCGGTTTCGAGAATTCGCTCGCGGAGTGGTTGCACGTCGAGTCGCTCCAGAGTCTGACGGAGGATCTCGACGATCGGGACGGCCAGTTCAGCGTCCAGATTCGCCATCGCACGCTCCATTGCGCTCCACTCGGCTTCGATCGTTGGAATAAGCGCAAGCGCTTTTGGAGTCAGGCGAACGATTCGCTGGCGTGCATCAGTTCCTGGCCAGAGCGAGACTACGCCGCTTCGCTCCATTTGCGCCACAGTCTGACTTGCGGCCGAGTGCGTCACGTCGATGGATGTGGCTAATTCCCGAATCGACATAGGTCCAGACGAAACCAGCGTTTTCACGAAGGGCGAAAACCGGGGACGGTACTCGGGCAGACCAAGATCCCGGTAGATGTCAGCCACCTCCTTGTCCAAAATTTCAAGCACGTGCCGAAGAAGCGTGCCGACTCCGGCATTCATTGATAGGTCACGCATTGCATTATTATAACAGCACTGTTACATATCAGCGTGCCTTCTTCGTATCAAAACGGAGTGTCCGGCATGGTCGACCGCTACCCCGAAATCGAACCATTTCAATCCGGGACATTCGACACGGGGGATGGAAACCACATCTACTGGGAGATGTGTGGCAACCCGACGGGTAAACCAGCAGTCGTTCTTCACGGTGGTCCGGGATCGGGGTGCACACCGGGGTGGCGACGCTTTTTCGACCCTGAACGTTATCGCATCGTGCTATTCGATCAGCGTGGCTGCGGCCGCAGTCGCCCACTCGTCAGCGATCCGGAAGTCGATCTCTCGACCAACACGACGCATCACCTCATTGCTGACATCGAACAACTCAGAACTGCTCTCGGAGTTGACAGATGGCTCGTCTTCGGAGCGTCGTGGGGTTCGACGCTCGGTCTCGCCTACGCCGAGCAATACCCCGAACACGTCTCCGAGGTCATCCTGTTCAGCGTGGTCGGAACGACCGAAAGGGAGGTCGATTGGGTTACGCGAGATATGGGTCGGATCTTCCCTGAGGCATGGGAACGTTTCCGCAACGGACTCCCGGAATCAGACCGGAATGGCAATCTCGCGGCGGGCTACGCCCGGTTGCTGCGCGACCCTGACCCGGTGGTTCGCGCTCAGGCTGCTCGCGATTGGTGCGCATGGGAAGATACGCACGTATCCCTGATGCCTGGATTCGAACCCGATCCCCGCTACCAGGACCCCGAATTTCGCCTGATCTTCGCCCGGCTCGTGACTCACTATTGGAGTAACGCAGCCTGGCTGGAAGATTTCGCGCTAATCCGCGACGCAGGCAAATTGGCCGGCATCCCCGGGGACGCTGGTGAGTGGTCAAATGGATCTCAGTGGGCCGCCCGATTTCGCGTGGAAGATCGCGAGGGCCTGGACCGGTTGTGAGTTCGTCCTGGTCGGAAATGGCGGACACGGCACGGGAATGACTGACATTCTCATCGCTGCCACGAATCGCTTCGCTTCCCGCTGATCAATCCTCGAAATGGTGAAAATCAATCGGCTTACCGATCTCCCAGTGATGACCATACGGGTCCATGATCCGACCCAGCCGCCAACCATACTGATCGTTGACCGGCCAGACCACTGCCGCTCCAGCGATGACAGCCCGTTCGATTACCGCATCCGGATCGTCTACGGTCAGAACCATCCGCACGGTGCCACCACCCAGGGTCTCAGGACTGAAATTGTCGTGCTCCGGTGACTCATCCGTGAGCCTGAACTCGGCTCCACCCACGTCAAGTGTTGCCACGACCGACCCCGAATCGTCCTCGACGCGAAAGCGCTCAGTCGGGCCGAATGCCGCCTGATAAAACGCAATCGCCTCGTTGCCTCGTCGCACAGAAAGTCGAGGCGCTATCGATGTTCTTGCATTCGGAGAAGGTCCGGTGATAGAGGTTCCAATCAGACGTAGAGAAAGAACGGCGGGGTACGGGGCTCTCGCAGTACCAAAAAGTCGATGCCCGGGTAGATCTGGGGCCTCGAACTCAACGATCGACCCGCAGGTCGAAGACGTCCGGTTGCCGTTCGCTCTTTATCGCGTTCGCGAAAAGGACCGATCACCGATTCGTCAGGGTGCGAAGTTCCGCCTCATGATCCACATGGAAGTGCTCGATTACACCCTCAAGCACTGCGCTGAGCGGATACCCGGAGAGCCAGTCGTAGCGACCCGGTGTCAGAAGATCGGCCTCTGAAATCGCGTCCAGCGCGGCATATATTCGATCAAATTGGTGATTGGTCGCCGAAATCAATTCGGCGGGCGACTGAGATCGATACGTTTGACAAAAGTATTCGTTGATCTCGTCGGTTCCTTCCTCTGTTTCTTCACTCATACCTTCCGGCCGCGGAAAATCCGGAGAC
>Ga0105048_10006784_pt1 | contig 18462 bp, 10 predicted proteins | sample MAT05_FD_78382 | JGI IMG/M metagenome (GOLD analysis project Ga0105048, IMG submission 78382) | Freshwater microbial communities from Lake Fryxell liftoff mats and glacier meltwater in Antarctica - MAT-05 | ecosystem: Environmental > Aquatic > Freshwater > Ice > Liftoff microbial mat | place... | reverse complement strand
TATTAGCAGCTAAGGATTTTATTGATGAACAGTATTTAATGGATTTAAATTTGAACAACATTGTGCAAAATGCATTCATTTCAAAATACCACATTATAAGATTATTTAAATCTACATTTAATTTATCTCCTTATCAGTATCTTATTGGAAAGCGACTTATGCAAGCTAAAATAATGATTTGCGAAGGGCAATGAATTCCAGAAGTAGCTGTCAAAATAGGTTATGCTGACTTAGCGGATTTTAGTAAAGCTTTTAAGGCATGCTTTGGGTTTCCGCCATCAGCTGCCTATATAAAATAAGCAATATTTGACAAGTAAAACTTTCAATCGGAGTATAATTTTGCTAAAAAATCATGCTATATAAAAGGTGGATACTTTACAAGGTGGTTGTACATCGGTTTTGTAATTTTCGGAATCTATTTATTATTGTTCAAAAAGCAATTCTCCGAAGCTGTAATTTATTTAGGAGTTGCATTAGCATTCGACCCTTTTAATCAAAATCAAACTTGGAAACAAAGGCCTGTATGGCAAAGAGCTGTGCTAATTCTGCATTTAGCATTAGTTGCAGCGCTATTTGGTTATGATGTTGGATTTAATGATTCGCTTAAATAATTATTAAATTGTACAGTAATTGTTTTTGGAGCTTCATTCGCATAGCAATTTAACTTGTATACACAACTGTGCAAAAAATAATAGTTTAACCAAATTAATCAATAGAAATTAGTAAATCAACCAAACGCTCGATTTAGTTGGGTTAAGCCCGAATAGCAAACAATCTGAAAAGTACATGGTATTGGATGGAAACGTCTGATTTTATTACATATTATAAGATGTTACGATTGCTATTGCTTATGCAGGGATTAACATAGTTTTTGCTTACCTTTATTGCGATGATGAAGCGTTTTAGTATGCTGTTAGTTATGTGCTCTGCCTATGCAGTGCTGCTTGGTCATAGTATAGTTCCTCATCATCATCATGAAACTGAGGCAGATTTATTAGTACATCATGCATCTGCACATCAACACGACCACGACCATGCATCACTCCCCAACTTATTAGGTCATTTCGTTCATGCCGAGGATGTTTTTACTTCAACTGTTTCCCTTCTCTTATATCCTTCGTTATTGAAGCAAACTCCGGTTATTGTATTAAATTTTTCTAAAATATTGACAATCAATGGAATACAAAATTTTCCGTATTCAATTGAACAACCACCCGAAGTCAATATCTATTGTTTTAGTAATCGCAAATCATCTGGCCTACGCGGTCCTCCCAGTATTTAACTACTTCTTTTTAATTATAAACTGTTCATTTGGCAACCTGCCGAATTGAACGTTTCCTTTTTTTATTTTATAAAATTTCATCCAAATGATTAAAATAATAGTGCCATTTACAATGCTATCCACTATGTTGATTGCTTGTAATAACAACCATGACCATGAACATCATATTGCGGAAAACAGTCAACTCGAACCTCAAGTGTTTACTATTTACACAGATAAAACAGAGCTGTTTGTTGAGTTCAATCAACTCGTAGTTGGCGCTGAATGCAAATTTGCAGCCCATTTTACTGAACTCGGCATAAATTTTCTGCCGTTTACTGAAGGTAACATCACCTTAACAATTAATGTCGACGGCAATCAGGTATCTACAACTGCAACAGCACCTCAAATTCCTGGGATATTTCGCTTGCGCTTAATGCCTGTAAAAACGGGTTTGGCTACATTAACTTTTGACATAAAAACCAAGCATTTCACCGATCAAATAATAATTGACAGCATTAGCATCTTTGCTACAGAAGTAAACGCAATTGCAGCGCAAGTTCAGCATGCTGAAGACAACGATATTGTATACCTTAAAGAACAAGCTTGGAAAGTAGCATTCGCAAATGCTCCAGTAAAACGCCAAACGTTTTATGAAATAATTAAATCGAGCGGACAAATACTTGCTGCACCAGGGGATGAAACTATTGTTACCGCTACAGCAGATGGCCTAATACTTTTTTCGGGAAATAAAACAATTATAGGTTCTGCAGTTACTGCTGGAACACCATTGTTTTCAATTAGTGGCGGCCAATTGGCATCTGACAATATTGATGCAAATTTTTCATCTGCAAAAACTAATTATGAAAATGCAAAAGTTAATTTTAATAGGGCATCTGAATTGGTTAAAGACAAAATTATTTCTGAAAAAGAGTATCAACAAATAAAATTGGATTTCGACAATGCCAAAATAATGTTTGACGCACTTGCAAAGAATTATTCGGCAAACGGTCAGGCAGTTAATGCATCAACAGGAGGTTTTATAAAAAACATATATGTAGCGGAAGGGCAATTTGTTACCGCTGGGACACCTCTGGCAACAATTGCAAAAAATAAGAACTTAATACTTCAAGCCAATGTATCTCAAAAATATTTTAGTAAACTGTCATCCATCACCACCGCCAATTTTAAAACCCTTGAAAGTGACGAAGTAATGAGTATAACTGATTTGAATGGAAAAATTATTTCTTATGGAAAAACTGCTTCCGCAAGCTCACCATTTATTCCAATAACCTTTCAAATAATTAATGCAAGTAATTTAATTCCGGGTGCTGCTGTGGAAGTTTATTTACAATCAGGAGCTATCGAAAATGCACTGGTGATTCCAGTTACTGCCTTAATTGAAGAGCAAGGCAATTTCTTTGTATATGTGCAAACTTCAGGCGAGCGTTTTCAAAAACGCGAAATAAAAACTGGCCCAAGCGATGGTATAAATATGCTAATATATTCTGGAATAGTTGAAGGTGAGCGCATAGTAACAAAAGGTGCGTATCAAATTAAATTATCAAGTGCTGCAGGAACTATACCTGCGCATGGTCATGAACATTAAATAAGAATAATATGCTCAATAAAATAATAAATTTCAGCCTGGCAAACAGACTGCTCATTATTGTAATAAGTACATTACTAATTGTGTTCGGTAGTTACATGGCTATGCAAATGGATGTGGATGTATTTCCAGATATTACTGCACCAACCGTTGTAATACTTACTGAAGCGCATGGAATGGCACCTGAGGAAGTTGAAAAACTGGTAACATTTCCAATTGAAACTTCATTAAACGGTGCAACCAGTGTGCGAAGGGTAAGAAGTTCTTCCTCTGCCGGTATTTCAATAGTTTGGGTTGAGTTTGAATGGGATACAGATATCTTTATTGCCAGACAAATTGTCAACGAAAAAATAATTGCAGTCGCCGAAAAATTACCGCAAGGTACAGGTAATCCTACCATGGCGCCGCAAAGTTCAATTATGGGTGAAGTAATGTTTATTTCTTTAACATCCGATTCTACCTCTTTAATGCAATTAAGAACAATTGCCGATTGGACAATTAGGCCGCGTTTGCTTGCAACTGGAGGAGTAGCCCAGGTAATTGTAATGGGTGGAGCGTACAAACAATATCAAATTTTGGCATCCCCTCAAAAAATGAACTATTATAATATTTCATTAAATGAATTACTTATTGCAGCCGAACAATCCAATGGAAATGCTTCGGGTGGATTCATGAATGAATACGGAAATGAATATATTGTTAAAGGAATTGGAAGAACGAATAATATTGAGGAATTAGGAAAATCGGTTATAAAATCGGCAAATGGCAAAGTAATACGAATTGAAGATGTTGCTGATATTAAGATTGGCGCTGCACAAAAAATTGGTGATGCATCATCTAACATGCAACCTGCTGTTGTGCTATCCATTGCTAAGCAACCAACAACAAACACACTTGATTTAACTGAACAGATTGATTTGGCCGTTGCTGAAATGCAAGTTAGTTTACCACCTGATATTAAAATTAATACACATATTTTTAGACAAGCAGATTTTATTAATGCTTCTATTAGTAATATCAGAAAAACACTTTTGGAAGGTAGCATTTTTGTTGTAATTATATTGTTTTTATTTTTAATGAATTGGCGTGCAACAGTTATTTCATTGTTGGCCATTCCTATTTCTTTAATTACTGCGATGCTTACATTACAATGGCTAGGCTATACCATTAATACCATGAGTTTAGGCGGTATGGCAATAGCTATAGGTGTTTTGGTAGATGATGCCATTATTGACGTAGAAAATGTGTTTAAACGATTAAAACAGAATGCCGGATTGCCAGTAAATGAAAGAAAACATAAAATAACAGTAATTTTTGATGCATCAGTTGAAATTAGAACCTCCATTATTAATGCGACATTTATAATTATTGTTGCATTTGTTCCACTGTTTTTTTTATCAGGTATGGAAGGTAAATTATTGGCTCCACTTGGAATTGCGTTTATTGTTTCACTATTTGCATCATTAATTGTAAGCATAACATTAACTCCTGTTCTTTGCAGCTATTTACTTGGAGATGAACGCATGTTGCAAAAACAACACAAAGAAAGTTGGATTGTAACTAAATTACAAAACAGTTATGGCAATGCATTAGTAAAAATTATGCGATGGCGTAAAACTGCAATTGGAATTTCTATTACCCTTTTTTTAATTGCATTATTGGTGATGTCAAATTTGGGTAGAAGTTTTTTACCCGAATTTAATGAAGGTTCTTTAGTCATCAGCGTTGTTAGTTTACCTGGAATATCGTTGGAAGAAAGTAACAAACTAGGCTCGCAAGTTGAAAAGGTATTGCTCACTATTCCTGAAATTCAAATCACAACTCGGCGCACCGGCCGTGCAGAACTCGATGAACACGCTCAAGGTGTCAACTCATCAGAAGTAGAAGCTCCATTTGAATTAAATGGGCGCAGTCGCGAAGCATTTATGGCTGATGTTCGTGAAAAACTAGCAACTGTTTCAGGAGTTAATATCACCATCGGGCAACCTATCGGACATCGCATAGACCACATGCTTTCGGGAACAAGAGCCAATATTGCAATTAAAGTATTTGGGCCCGATTTAAATAAATTGTATTCTTTATCAAATGAAATTAAAAATGAAATTGTTGAAATAGATGGGTTAGTTGATTTAAGTGTAGAACAGCAAATCGAAATCCCTCAAATACAAATTCGAGCGAAGCGCGATATGTTAAACCATTATGGAATTACTATTGGCGAATTTAATGAGTTTATAGATGTTGCATTTGCAGGCGAAAAGGTATCAGAAATATATGAAGGTGACAGAAGTTTCGATTTAATACTTCGGTTCGATGATGCTAACCGAGGGTCATTTGAAAATATAAGCAATACGCTTATTGATGTTGGTGTTAGCAGCAATGATGAAATTGCAGCAGGTGGATTTATTCCTGAAAATGCTGCGGAACAACAACATAGAAGAGTGCCGTTGCATTATGTTGCAGATATTGTTAGCACTAGCGGCCCAAATACCATCAACAGAGAAAATGTTCAACGACGAAATGTTGTTGCTGCGAATGTTGCTGGACGTGATCAAAAAAGTGTAGTTGAAGAAATAAAGCAAGTTGTTAATAGCAAAATTATACTGCCTGAGGGTTATCATATTGAGTACGGTGGACAATTCCAAGCAGAAGAAGAAGCATCTAAAACTTTATTGATAACATCACTGCTTTCGTTGTTGGTGATTTTCCTTTTATTATACCAGGAATTTAAACATGTAAAAACAGCTGGTATTATTCTTTTGAATTTGCCTTTAGCACTTATTGGGGGTGTTTTTAGCATTTATTTAACCAGCGGTATCATGAGTATTCCGAGTATAATTGGTTTTATTACGCTATTTGGTGTTGCCACCAGAAATGGTATTTTATTGGTTTCAAGATATAATGCGCTGCGTGAACAAGGCGTAAATCTTTATGATACCATCATAATTGGTTCACGCGACAGGCTGAGTCCTATTTTAATGACGGCCCTAACGGCTGGTTTAGCATTGGTACCGCTAGCAATTGCGGGTGATTTGCCGGGTAACGAAATTCAAAGTCCCATGGCTAAGGTTATTTTGGGCGGCTTATTTACTTCAACGTTAATGAATATTTTTATAATTCCTATCGTGTATTATTTATCAAATCGTAAAAACGAATTAAAATGAATGCAAAATTTATAGGTGCTAATTTAGTGCTGATTATACTTTGCTTTAATGCTGTGGCGCAATCTAATATTGAAGTCGTTATCAGTGAAATAGCAAAAAATAATAAATCAATTCAAGCAGTAAGCCAATTTTATGCGGCCCAAAGTATTCAATTTAAAACTGGTTTAACACCTTCCAATCCCCAGGTTGAATACGACCTGCTCTTTGGCAATACAAGTGAAATCGGTAATCAATCTGAGTTTTCTATCACGCAACAATTTGATTTTCCTACTGCTTATTTCAGACAATCGGAGCTCGCAAAAACAAAGTCTATACAAATTGAGTATCAACTCACTGCTTCGCGACAAGATATTTTGCTTGAAGCAAAAATGTATTGTATAGAATTAATTTATCAGCACAAGCTGCGTAAGCAATTTGAATTGCAAAAACTGTATATCGAGAAAATACTCGAAAACTTTAAGGTAAAACTTGATAATGGCGATGGCAATTTACTCGATGTAAATAAAGCAAAGTTGCAATTAATTGAAATAAATAAACAATTGGTTTCGGCAATTTCCGAAATCAATCAACTTGGTATTAAATTAACCGAATTAAATGGCGGTAATGCCTTAATTTTTACGGATACTGTTTACCCAAATCAGCCTGTAATACCTGAATTTATTCAACTCGAGTCAACATACGAAGCTGCAGATCCTTTGTTGAAAATTTTACAGCAACAACAAGTAATTGCACAACAGGAAATTAAAGTAGCCAAGGCTTTGCGATTGCCAAAAATTGAGTTTGGATATCACTATCAAGGTTTATTAGGGCAAAATTATAATGGATTTCATACTGGAATTTCTATCCCACTTTGGGAGCATAAAAACACGGTAGATTACAAACAAGCAGCACTGCTTACGTCTGATTTAGAAATGCAGGCGCATGTAAATGAACATTATTTTCATATAAAGCATATTTATGAAAAGTATCGTAATTTAAGCATTACATTGGCAGAATATCAATCTGTTTTCGAAAGCATTAGCAATGTTGCATTGTTAAGTAAAGCGCTACAACTAGGTGAAATTTCAGCCATAACCTATTTTAGTGAATTAAATTATTTTTTAATGGCCTATGGCAATTACCTTGAAACTGAAAAGGAGTATCATTTGGTAATTGCTGAACTTTATAAATATGAATTATAACTAAAGCACCAACAATCACGAAATATTTTGTATTATAATAAAACCTGAATTATCCCAAATTATGCAATAGACATTAGCAAATCAATCAAACTATTGCTTTAGTTGAGTTTAACCCGAATAGCAAACAATTTGAAAAATGCTTGTTATTGAATAGAAACTGCTGATTTTATTACATAATATAAGATGTTACGATTGCTATTGCTTATGCTGGGATTAATAATGCGCTAATTTTACTATGTCCTAAAAATGGGGTGCTTACACAATAATTCAAAAAAAAGCCCTGCAATCATCACCAATTGCAGGGTATAATATAAAAAGCATAATTTAATCCATTAATAAATACGCTTTAATAAATTCATCTAATCCGCCATTCAATACAGCATCCGCATTGCCTGTTTCGTATCCTGTTCTGGCATCTTTCACTAATTTGTAAGGATGTAACACATAGTTTCTAATCTGACTTCCCCACTCAATTCTTTTCTTTGTTCCTTCAATTTTATCTTTCACCTCTTGGCGTTTCTGCATTTCCAAATCATAGAGTTTACTGCGCAACATTTGCATGGCCATTGCTCGGTTTAAACCTTGTGTGCGGTTTACCTGACAAGCAACCACAATTCCTGTCGGTAAATGGGTAACACGCACTGCCGTTTCTACCTTATTTACATTTTGACCACCTGCGCCACCGCTTCTAAATGTATCCCAAGTTAAATCGGAAGGTGAGATATTAATTTCAATGGTATCATCAATTAATGGCGATACAAACACACTAGCAAAACTGGTATGTCGTTTAGCATTGCTATCAAAAGGGGAGATGCGCACTAATCGATGCACACCATTTTCACTTTTTAGCAAGCCATAGGCAAATTCACCATCAATTTGCAATGATGCACTTTTTATGCCTGCAACATCACCTGCCTGATAGTCGAGTTCTGTAACTTTAAATCCATTTTTTGAAGCCCACATATTATACATGCGGTAAATCATACTCGCCCAATCACAACTTTCGGTGCCACCAGCGCCTGAGTTAATTGTTAAGATTGCAGGCAATTGGTCTTCTTGCTCCGTTAATGTGGATTTAAATTCCAAATCATCTAAAACAGTTTTTGTTTTTTCAAATTGAGCATCCAATTCTTCTTCAGTTGCTTCACTAGCTTGTGCAAATTCATACAGCACATCCAGGTCGTCAACAGCTGCTGCGGCTTCATTGTAGCTATTAATCCAGATATTATTAATCTTGATTCGCTTCAGCACCACTTCGGCATTTTTCGGATCATCCCAAAAGCCCGGTTGGTGTGTAATTTGTTCGTCTTCGCTTACTTGTATAACCTTATCATCGAAGTTAAAGAAACCTCCTCAAAACAAGCAGTTTTTCTTTTAAGTCTGTTAAATGTTCAAATGTCATGGCGCAAATATAGGGAAATTAGTCCATTAGCTAAAGCACTAATTAACACGCTTGTATATCTAATTAAATTTCAGAACTTTGTAAAAATTACAATTGTCACTAAGCACTCATAATCGTTCACAAAGTTTAGCATCTGCTGCTCAAAAGCAATTTGATGTAGTAATTATTGGCGGTGGCATTACGGGTGCAGGAATAGCTTTAGACGCAGCTTCACGCGGATTGTCTGTACTCTTAATTGAAAAGTACGATTTTGCAGGTGGCACATCATCTAAATCTACTAAACTAATTCACGGTGGCTTGCGGTATTTGAAACAGCTTGAATTTGGATTAGTTCGAACAGTAGGTATTGAGCGTGCTGTAATTCATAGGTTAGCACCACATTTAGTTGAGCCAATTAATATGTTATTGCCTATTTATAAAAACGGCAGCTTAGGAAAGTTATCTACCGGATTGGCTTTGCGCATTTATGACACCCTGGCAAAAGTAAAAAAAGAGGATAGATACTATTTAGTAAATGCACCACAAATGTCCGAATTAGAGCCACTATTAAATAAGCATGAATTAATTGGCGGAGCTATTTATAAAGAATTTAGAACCGATGATGCGCGGTTAACAATTAGTATTATTAAAACTGCTACACAATATGGCGCAGTATGCTTAAACTACACTAAAGTTGAAGGATTTGATAAAGTAAATAATAAAATAACAGGTGTTAAAATACGTGATTTAATTTCTGGTAAAACTTATACTTGTAATGGGTTAAAAATAATTAACGCTGCAGGCCCGTGGGTTGATGAAGTTAATGCGTTGGATATCTTGCCTGTTGGTAAAAAATTACATCTCACCAAAGGTGTACATATTGTTGTAACTAAAGAAAGATTTCCAATAAATCATGCATTGTACTTTGATGTTGCTGGCGATAGCAGAATGATTTTTGTAATTCCTCGTGGCGATATGGTTTATATCGGAACAACCGACACAAATTACATAGGCGATAAGGATAATATTTTAATTACAAAAGCCGACACCGAATATCTATTGAAAGGTGTAAACCAAAAGTTCCCGAAAACTGCGTTAAACCTCAGCGACGTGCTTTCTGGCTGGGCTGGCTTAAGACCTTTAATTCACGAAGAAGGAAAATCGCCATCCGAATTATCGAGAAAGGATGAAATATTTATTTCGGAAAACGGATTAATTTCAATTGCAGGAGGAAAATTAACAGGCTATCGAAAAATGGCTGCAAAAGTGGTAGATATTGTAGCGAAAGATTTTAATAAAGCTGGAAGACAAATCACTAAAAGTACTACCATTCAAATTAAATTGTTTGGTGCCGATTTTGGTATGTCAATTGCCGAATATATTGAGCGCAGAACTGGTGAAGCAAAGCAGATAAATTTAAACAGAAAAACAATCGATTATTTAGTGCATAACTACGGCACGGCAACTGAAGATATTATTAATTATGCTTTTGATTTAGATAATGATATTCCTGATGCAACCATCCGCATTTTAACTGCAGAAATAATGTATTGCATCGAGCACGAAATGATTACGAATGTCAGCGATTTTGTAATTCGCCGAATAGGTGCATTGTATTTCGATATTAATAAGGCGAAGCAGATTTATCACACAGTTGCCACAATAATTGCAACGCAATTAAGGTTAGATGAAAAAGAAAAGCTACATCAAATTGCATTTTTCGAAATTGCCCTGCAACAGGCACTTCCTAGCTAAACTGTATGCTGGTACAGACAATTATCAACACCATTAGGGTATAACCTTGTTTGAAAGATTCTAAACAAGCGCTAATCTTGGATTTCAAACTAAGATATGGCATTGAAGAAAAAGACTAAAGTGCAAGAGGAGAAAAAAATTTTCATTCTGGACACATCGGTTATTCTGCACGACCACAATTCTGTTAATAAATTCGAAGAACATGACGTAGTAATTCCTATAACAGTTTTGGAAGAATTGGATAATTTTAAAAAAGGCAACGAAACCATAAATTTCGAAGCAAGAGAATTCATTCGCTTTTTAGATAATAAATCGAAGGAAAGTACCTTACAGGATTGGCGTCCAATTAATGGCAGAACTACAGGTCGCATGCTTGTTGCCATGTATGAACATAATGGCGTTGATGCAGAAAAAATTTTTGGCGAGGAAAAACCCGACCATAAAATTCTTAATACTGCGTTGGTTATTAAGCATAAATATCCTGACCATAAAATTATTTTGGTGACCAAGGATATCAATTTGCGATTAAAAGCCAAGTCGCTAGGGCTTTTCAGTGAGGATTTTAAGAATGATAAAATTGAGAATGCTGATTTACTAAAAGAGCCAATTGAAACAATCGATGGGATTGAACATGAAACAATAGATAAGATTTATAGCGATGGATTTGTAAACTTCAAGAAAATATCGAAGCACGAGCCGCTATCTAATCAATGTTTTATTCTTAAAAATGGCAGCAGTAGCGTTTTAGCTAGTTACAATTCAGAAGAAAAAGTTTACACAAAAATAAATAAAGCAACTGCTTATGGCATTAAGGCACGCAACGCCGAACAGGTTTTCGCTTTAAATGTCTTGTTAAATCCTGCAATTAAATTAGTGGCATTACAAGGTCAGTCTGGAACCGGTAAAACGTTATTGGCATTGGCTTCTGCATTAGAACAACGCCGAAATTATAAGCAGGTATTTTTAGCACGTCCTATAATTCCGCTGAATAATAAAGATATTGGATATTTACCTGGCGATATAAAATCTAAGCTCAATCCATATATGGAACCGCTGTGGGATAATTTGAAAATGATTCAAAATCAATTCGAACAAAACGATAGCGAATTCAAAGCCATTGCGCAAATGATAGAGCAAGAGAAATTGGTTATCCAACCGTTGGCTTATATAAGAGGTCGTAGCATTTCAAATATTTATTTTATAATTGACGAAGCACAAAACTTAACTCCGTTAGAAGTAAAAACGATTATCACCAGAGCAGGAGAGAACACTAAAATAATTTTTACGGGAGATATTAATCAAATTGATACGCCTTATCTCGATTCGCATAGTAACGGATTGAGTTATTTAATCGATAAGATTAAAAATCACCCGCTGTGCTCTGTAATTAACCTCCAAAAAGGGGAAAGAAGTGAATTGGCTAATTTGGCTAATGATTTGCTTTAACGTCATTTAATCAATTGCAAGAAATAAATCAACTACGCAATTGATTTACTATGCTTTAAAGTGATTAAGCAACCATTGGAAAAAAGTATGGTTTTGGTTTAAAATATTGATATAATTACAAAATGTAAGGTGACATAAATTCCATTGCCAAATTCGGGCTTAATAGGGTTCCCAAAGCGTTTTATATGTACATTTCCAACCTTTTGCGGCCGCAGATGTGTATATCTTCGAAAAAACGATTCTTAGGCTTCCTTTAAATTTGCCCTATGGCAAACACTAATTACAACTATTCAGAAGAACATGTTAGGACCCTCGATTGGATTGAGCATATGCGCATGCGCCCAGGTATGTATATAGGTAAGCTTGGAGATGGATCTGCAGCAGATGACGGTATTTATATTCTTGTAAAAGAGGTTGTAGACAATGCCGTTGATGAATATATGATGGGTTACGGCAAAAAAATTGAAGTCTCCATCGAAAAATATCAAGTCACAGTGCGTGATTATGGCAGGGGTATTCCTTTGGGAAAAGTTATTGAATGTGTCAGCGTAATGAACACCGGCGCTAAATACGATTCTGCGGCATTTCAAAAATCAGTAGGTTTAAACGGAGTTGGTACCAAAGCAGTAAATGCCTTGAGCCAATTTTTTAGAGTTGAAGCATTTCGTGAAGGCAAAACAAAAATGGCAGAATTTGAAAAAGGACTTTTGCGTAAAGATAATGCCATTATTAAAACCAATGAGCGCGATGGCACATTAGTTACCTTTGTTCCCGATAATACCATCTTCAAAAATTTCCATTTTATTCCTGAGTATTTGGATAATCTATTATGGAATTATGTATTTTTAAATGCAGGGTTAACTATACATTTTAATGGCCAAAAGTATTATTCGCAAAATGGTTTGCTCGATTTATTAAAACGCAAAACGAACGAGCCTGATTTACGCTATCCTATAATTCATTTAAAAGGGGAAGATATTGAATTAGCGCTAACGCATAATAACGAATATGGTGAGGAGTATTATTCATTTGTGAATGGTCAGTTTACTACCCAAGGCGGATCGCACCTTGCCGCATTTCGTGAAGGTATTGTAAAAACTGTTCGCGAGTTTTACAAAAAAGATTTTGATGCTTCCGATATTCGTCAAGCCATTGTTGGTGCCATTGCCATTCGTGTGCAAGAGCCTGTTTTCGAGTCGCAAACTAAAACTAAACTCGGTTCTATTAATATGTCGCCCGATGGAAAAGTTTCCGTAAAAAGCTTTGTGGTAGATTTTATTAAAAAGGAACTCGATAATTATCTACATAAAAATCCGGCAACCGCCGATGCATTGCTTAAGCGCATTTTGCAAAATGAACGAGAAAGAAAAGATATTGCCGGCATAAAGAAATTAGCTAACGAAAGAGCAAAAAAAGCAAACCTCCATAATAAGAAATTACGCGATTGCAGATTCCATTTAGGGGAAGACAAGCATGAAAAAACAATACATTCAACTTTGTTTATTACCGAAGGGGACAGCGCTAGTGGCAGTATTACTAAAGCCAGAGATGTTGAAACACAAGCCGTTTTTTCACTTAAAGGAAAGCCTTTAAACGTTTATGGGCTTACTAAAAAAATAGTATACGAAAACGAGGAATTTAATTTGCTGCAACATGCACTAAATATTGAAGATGGAATTGAAGGCCTGCGTTACAATCAAATTGTAATTGCTACCGATGCCGACGTTGATGGTATGCACATTCGTTTATTGTTGCTCACCTTCTTTTTACAGTTTTTCCCTGATTTGGTAAAAAATAATCACGTTTATATTCTGCAAACGCCTTTATTCCGTGTGCGCAATAAAAAAGAAACAATTTACTGCTACTCTCAAACTGAAAAGCAAAACGCTGTAAATAAATTGGGCAATAAGCCCGAAATAACGCGATTTAAAGGCCTCGGTGAAATTTCGCCAGATGAATTTTCAGGATTTATTGGAGAAAATATTCGTATTGAACCAGTAATTATTGGCAAAGAACAAACTATCCAAAGCACACTCGAATATTATATGGGCAAAAATAGTCCGGAACGCCAGAGTTTTATTATTAAAAATTTGCGCGTCGAAAAAGATGTAATCGAAGTGATTGAGGAAGTGGTAATGGATTTTTCCGATGAACAGCAATAAACGTCTGAACAACAGTGTGAAAAGTTTGCTCAAATTATTTTTTATAGTGTCTGTCGATTTTATGGTTATACTTTACTTTCAACAGCAATCACGTATCAACTTATCCAATGGTTGGGTATTAGATTAAAAAAAGTGCAATCTTAGTATTATACATGACCTTAGGTGGAAAACTTAAGTGAAAGGCTCTTGGCCTAATGTTTATTTTTGACCTTGCCTGATGGCATTACTTGGAATTGAAATGGCAAAAAAGAAAACGGATAAAAAAGCGGAGCAGAGCGGGAATTCGGAAGAAATAAGACCGGTACACGAAAAAACCAACATCACGCATGTTTCAGGCATGTATAAAGATTGGTTTCTCGATTATGCCAGTTATGTAATTTTAGAGCGAGCAGTTCCTGATATTCGCGACGGTGTAAAACCAGTGCAGCGTAGAATTTTGCACGCTATGCGCGAAATGGATGACGGTCGCTTTCACAAAGTTGCGAATGTTATTGGACAAACAATGCAATATCATCCGCATGGCGATGCTGCCATTGGTGATGCATTAGTTAACATCGGACAAAAAGATTTGTTAATTGAAACACAGGGAAATTGGGGCGATGTTCGAACTGGAGATGATGCCGCTGCACCTCGTTACATTGAAGCACGTTTATCGAAGTTTGCACTCGAAGTTGTATTTAATAAAGAAACAACAGTATGGCAATTAAGTTACGATGGTCGTAAAGCAGAACCGGTATTTTTACCTGTCAAATTTCCATTGGTTTTGGCAATGGGTGTCGAAGGTATTGCTGTTGGCTTATCTACTAAAATTTTAACACATAATTTCTGTGAATTAATTTTAGCAAGTATTGAAGTATTAAAGGGCAATCCGACACAAATTTTGCCCGATTTTCAAAATGGTGGTTTCATAGATGTTTCTGAATATCACAGTGGTGAACGCGGCAGCAAGGTACGCTGTCGTGCAAAAATGGAAGTTGCCGACAAAAAGACAATACTTATTAAGGAAATTCCATATGGAACTACTACCTCTTCCATTATCGAATCAATAATTAGAGCAAACGATAAAGGTAAAATTAAAATAAAAAAAGTTACTGATAATACTGCAAAATATGTAGAAATTGCAATTGAGTTAGCAGCTGGTGTTTCACCAGATGTTACTGTAGATGCACTTTATGCTTTTACCGATTGTGAGATTTCCATTTCTCCGTCCACTTGTGTTATTGAAGATGATTCTCCAGTTTTTTTAACGGTGGATGAAATTTTGCGACGCTCTACCAAAAATACAAAGGAGCTACTCAAAAAAGAATTGGAATTACGTCTCGAATCGCTTAACGAAAAATGGCATTTTAGTTCACTCGAGAAAATATTTATCGAAAATAGAATCTATCGCGATATTGAAGAGTGCGAAACTTGGGAAGCTGTTATTAAAACAATTGATAAAGGATTAACACCCTTCAAGCAATTATTAGTGCGTGAAGTAACAGAAGATGATATTGTTCGATTAACAGAAATAAAAATTAAACGCATTTCCAAATTCGATGCATTTAAGGCGGATGAATATATTAGAGCCATTGAAGCAGAGATGAAAGAAATAAAACACCATTTGCGACACCTCACCGATTACGCGATTAAATATTTTGAGGATTTATTAAAAAAATACGGTAAAGGGAAAGAACGGAATTCGGAAATTCGAAAATTCGATAATATTGAAGCAAAAGCGGTAGTTGCTAATAATGCTAAGCTTTATGTAAATAGGGAAGAGGGTTTTGTGGGTTTTGGTTTAAAGAAAGATGAATTCATTTGCGACTGCTCCGATATTGATGATATAATTGCTTTTACCGATGAAGGAAAAATGAAAGTGGTGCGCATTGCCGATAAAGTATTTATAGGCAAGAAAATTTTATACGTTGCTGTTTGGAAAAAAGAAGACGAACGTATGACCTACCACATGCTTTATTCTGATAGTAAAACTGGCAAAGCATTCGCAAAACGTTTTAATGTTACAGCAATTACCAGAGATAAAGAATATGATTTAACGCAAGGAAATGCTAAAAGCAAGGTTTGGTATTTTTCTGCAAATCCAAATAGCGAAAGCGAGGTAATTAGTCTTCAGTTGCATCCGAATGCAAAGGCGAAAATTAAAATATTTGATTTCGATTTCGGCGAGCTTGCTGTAAAAGGTAGGTCAAGTATGGGTAATACTATAACTAAATATCCATTGCGCAAAGCAGTGCAAAAAGAAAAGGGCACCTCTACTTTAGGTGGCAGAAAAATCTGGCTAGACGAAACGGTAGGCAGATTAAATAACGATTCACGCGGAAGATACTTAGGTGAATTTGATACTGGCGATAATATATTAGTTATTTACCGCGATGGTAACTATGAGCTCACCAATTTTGAACTCAGCAATCGTTTCGAAATGCGTGATGTGTTGTTAGTGGAGAAATTTAATGAGCAAGATATAATTTCTGCCGCTTATTGGGATAATGCCCAAAAACAGATGTTTGTTAAACGTTTTTACATCGAAGCAATTGTTCCTGATAAAAAGTATTTATTTATAGCTGAAACGCCTGGCTCAAAATTATACTACGCTACCAATCATCCTTTCCCCGTATTAGAATTAGTGCTTGTTAAAGGAAGAAAAGGTGAAGAAGTAAAAGAGTTAATTGAGGTCGCCGATTTTATTGATATTAAAGGATGGAAAAGTTTGGGTAATCGCTTAAGCCAATACGAAATTAAAAAAGTTACAGGCATGAAAGGCGAAGATGAAATTGCTGATGACCTAATTCCCGAAAATGAACCCAAAGCCCCAATTCCCGAAAAGCCCAATCTTAAAGTTGGCAACCAAATTGAATGGGATCTAGATGCCAAAAAGAATATTGACAATAAGGATAACAAAGATAATAAAGACAACAAAGGTGACGGAAAGCAGACAAAGTTGTTTTAAACCAGTTATATCTAAAAAAATGCAAATCAGCCAATTTTTTATTTATTTACATTTGCCCTAATCCGCAACAATTAAATACGACCATATAAATGTTAGTGAGCAACTAATTTTACAGCAAGCTATTTGTAGTTACAACTTGTATTGCAACCACATTCAATAATTAATTGATATTTTCATCCCCTTAAAATTGCAAAAGACCAAAGTCAACTGCAATTTTAAGCTTTGCTATGAGCAAATTTCAAATTTTTTATTGATAAAATTAAATATATCCAACAAACATTTACACAAAAAAAAGTAAGCCCAAATAAATAAAATCTAACCCGTCCGTTGCCTAAATCTTCCCCTTTAAATTATTATTAATAATAGTCAATTTTAATTCCCAAAAAGCAAATTCTAGCTTTTGTCTTTAGTCTAAAAAAACACGCGTAGTATAAAAATAATTACCAGCGTAAGTCCAATCTACCCCACCCCCCAAGTAAACTATAATCTATTAAAGTCAGTTTTAACTGACTAAAAAAAGCGCAGCGCTAAGCTTTAGCGCCCCCTAAACTATACCACCCAACCGTACCCAAGTAAACTATAATCAATTACAGTCAGTTTTAACTGACTAAAAAAAAGCGCAGCGCTAAGCTTTAGCGCCCCCTAAACTATACCACCCAACCGTACCCAAGTAAACTATAATCAATTACAGTCAGTTTTAACTGACTAAAAAAAAGCGCAGCGTTAAGGCTTTAGCCGTACCCCCAAACTAAATTACCCAAATCTAACCGCTTAAGTTATATATTTTTTCAATCAGCCTTAACTGACTTTAAAATATAACTTATCTTTAAACCTTTATCCTATAAAAACAAAAAACATGAGCTGGGTTTGCGTATACGTACACATAGTATTCTCCACAAAAAATCGAGAACCTTTTTTAAATTCCTTAGAATTAAGAAAAAAAGTATTTCAACACATCAAAAAAAATGCTAAAGAAAAAGATATTTGGCTAGACTGCGTTAACGGTTACCAAGACCACGCACATTGCCTAATTTCACTCGGCAAAGACCAAGCTATTAGTAAAGTTGCACAATTAATAAAAGGAGAATCATCCTATTGGATAAATAAAAATAATTTAACTACAAAAAAATTTATGTGGCAAGATGACTATTGGGCATCAGGCATATGTCACAGCCGACTAGAATCAGTTCGAAAGTATATTCATAATCAAGAGGCCCATCATTCCACTAAAACATTTTCGCATGAAGTAAATCAATTCATGAAAAAATATGGATGGACTGAGGTAAATAGAGAATAGTGTTAATTGTATAGTCCTTGTTGTATTTAGAGCCTTTTTAACAAGCAACAACTGCAAAATTCAGGTTAAATTAATGATGCTAGTGTATGTACAATTTAATTATGCAACATAGTATTTAGATAGTTTTTCATCAGCTTTCTTTTTTGTAAATGTCCAGTTTATCTTTATCTTCTCTTTATTGCGTTGTTTTGCCCAAGCTGCAATTTCATTTTTCAGTATTTCCTTTTGCCCAATTCTTCTATCCAAACATTCCTTGTCCATC